>Ga0070708_100002473_pt1 | contig 14271 bp, 16 predicted proteins | sample KBSK5503metaG_FD_65469 | JGI IMG/M metagenome (GOLD analysis project Ga0070708, IMG submission 65469) | Corn, switchgrass and miscanthus rhizosphere microbial communities from Kellogg Biological Station, Michigan, USA - KBS K5-50-3 metaG | ecosystem: Host-associated > Plants > Roots >...
GAAAGCGCTCGCGGTGCTGCCCGACGAGTACGGACTGCTCATCCCCTGTCACCGTCGGGCCGACGGCCATGGTCACGCATCACGGCACTCGCTACGCGATGCCGGCCGCGGCGTGTGGCTTGCCGGCGACGCTGTGGCTCTATCGACCGATCGAGACGTGGCAGATCAAGTACAATGTGGCTCGGCCTCACGGCGGCTTCCGAGTCGAACGCCGCGGAGTTTTCGGAGGACCACCTCCTTTCGGACTCAAGGAACTGTCAGATCAGGCGCTGGGTTGGTGAGGCCGTGGTTGGCCGCCTCGCGGCTCATATTCGCCGACACTCGGCAGAAGCTTACGTTCAACTAGAGGCCCGTCCTAAATGACTCCAAGAATCCGGATCGCAGTGATGTTGACAGCGTTCTTGGCTGCGGCTCCGCACGTGCACGCGCAAGCCAAGCCGATCTCCACCGCCGGTCCTGTCCCCTTTCATACTGGCGTCGAGGTCACACGCGACGTCAGCGCCAACCAACCGTTTTCATTCCTCGACGCGACTCTCAGGGATGCGGTCCCCGTCGGGAAACGGCTGGTCGTCGAATACGTCAGCGTTCGCGTTGAGAGCGTGACTGCTTTCTTAACGCCGGCGCTGACGACGTGTCAGCTCCGGGGCAACCTGAACGGGGTCGGGGTCGAGCAGCTCATTCCGGTAGTCATCGGCGAGAACCCGATCGATCGAACCGTTACGCATTCACTGGTGGACAACAACTGACAATGTACCTGGACGCCGGCCCGATCATCATGAGTTGCAGCGCGGACGATGGCAACAACAAATTGTTCCACCTGGTGGCCAATGTAACGGGCCAGCTCATCTCCAACTGACGCGAAGCCGTAACCGGAACTCGATGGGTCCCGTGGACGAGAGTGTGCTACTGGGCGCTCCTGTTGTGGCAGTTCGCATTCACGGCGCTCGCACTCGTCTTCGCGTCGGACAGCATGGCCAGCCCCACGCCCTTCGCCGTCGGGCGCTCACGAGCCAGGGGTTCTTGGGCATCCGCTGATTCACGAACGTATAAAGATCGCCGAGCGGGTTGCTGACCAACTTGGCAAACTGCTTTCCCCGTGCTTGGCGAGTGGCAGCTCTTGCTCTGGAATTCGCGCCGGCGGACAGACAACGCTCGGCGCGATCGGTCAACTCGTGGGCGCGACGGTCAAGCCGACCCATCCCTGCAGCCGCGCCGGGCACGGGTGCGCGCGCGGCTCGCGGAGCTATCCGCACCGAAGCCTCGATGACTACCCGCGCACGATCCTTCGAGTGCGATCGCTACGGCTTGCCCGGCGGCTTGTCGAAGATCATCGATTGACCCGAGATCCTTCTCGGTGCCGAGGAACTGGGCGCCGCCGAGGCTCGCGACGTCCAACGCGCCCATGTTGCCGAGCGCGCTCGCGCCCATCCGGATCTCCCAATGCGAATCGATGCCGTGGTGCTCGCCGTGGGATCACCGGCTAACTCATACCCCAACTCATACCCCAGCCCCACTCACACCGGGATATGAATGGGGCTGCGCTCGTTTCTAAATTGTTGTCGTTTCAGATCTTCTAAAATCGGGACGGCGGGATTTGAACCCGCGACCCCCTGAACCCCATTCAGGTGCGCTACCGGACTGCGCTACGTCCCGTCCGCCACCATCGCGGATCGAACGTCAAGTCTAGCCTACAAGCGCCGCCTCAACAACTGCCCGGTCCCAGTTAGTGCGTCAGCGCGTAGATCAGATAATTCACCCCGAGCTTGTACGCCTCATTCGACTCGTCGATCGGCCGAAAGCCCATGGCCGAAAACTCCCAATAGTTCGAGACGTCGGTGTTGAAGTTGATCATCACCAAGAGCCGCTTCCTCGGATCGTTGTCCTCGAAGATTCCCTTGAACACCGGCGGACCGCGGTCATAGAACTGCCGCACGATGTCGAACGATGGAATGTCGAAGAAGCTGTGGAAGATCGGATGATCGAGCGTCATGTCGATCGGATGGAGGCCCGGAAGCACGAGGCCGACCATCGTCTCGAGATTGCTCCATCCACTGCGCCCGCGCTGTAAGTCCTCGCGCGAGTCATCGATGATGAGGAAGCCGCCTTTGAGTAAATACTTCCGCAGCGCCGCCACTTCCTTTTCGTTGAGCGTGAGGTAGCCTGCCTCGACGAGAAAGGAAACCGGGTACTTGAATAGCGCGGGATCGTCGATCGCGACGACATTCGTCGCGTCGAGGTGCGGACGAAACGTGCTGATCTCGGTCGTGATCTTGAGGAGGTTCGATTCAGCGGTGCCGTTCTCCGTGTAGCCGTAACCGTGCGCCCACGACGGCTCACCGCGGTAGTAACAGTTCCCCGGCCCGCCGTTGTACTTCAGTCGCGCGAACGTGAAGCGACCGTCGTACGGAATGTTGTGCGTCGGCGGATCGGTGCAGCCGAAGTACCCGCCGAATCCGCCGTCACGCCGCTGTGCATGCGACGGCGCGGCGGCAAGGACGAGTCCGAGCGCGAATAGCGCTGCTTTATGCAGTTGGCGTTTCAATTTCACGCAGGCTCCCATCAAGCCCAAGCCTACGTGAGAAAATACACCAACGCAAACGCCGCGATCCCCGCCGCAGCCTGTAGCGCAAGCACCGCGAGCGCTTGTCGCGGGGCGCGCGGCAGCCACTTCGCCGCGAAGAAGACCACGATCGGCAGCTGTGCGACCATCAGCAATTGAAAGATGTGGGCCGGCGTGCCCTCGTCCGCTTCGTGGACTACGCCATACATCGCGAAGTGGCCGAGCACCAGTGCGAGGCCGGCGAGCGACATCGCGATCGGCGCGAGAGCGCTGGCTTGCTTGAATGCCGAATGTGCGCGAGATGGCTGTCGCATAGGAATCTCGAGTATTCGCATCAAAGTTTTCGTGCCTACACTCGGCGTCGAGAGGCCACCATCGCGAGCCCGACGGAGAGCGCCATGATGATCCACGACGCGGGCGGCACTGCAACGAAAACAGCACCGTTTTTGGTCCCGGCCGGTCTGAACCCACTGTTCGCGTACATGGCGAGCGAGGCTGGCGCGATGAGAAGCATGATGACGTACAGAGTCGCGCGAGGCGGAACTGACCAACGTCTCGCGAACATGGAACCCAACCCGAACAGCGCGAATGGCGACAGAACCCAGACGATGATGAGGACGAGTAGGAATCGCGGCGTCGTACGGCCGGCACGCAGCGTCAACTCGGCCGACCCGACGGCGCCGATCAACGCCGCAATCCAGGCCAGCGATCGAAGCAAGCCCAGGACGCCCCCGGCGCTTGGCTGGGACAAGTCAGAGGTCATTTCACCCGCGGACATCGCCGTGATCGAGGATCCATCGAAGTCGCCCGCTCAGTCTAGTGTAAAGTACTTTGTAGTGCAATGGCAACGAGCGCGATCCGGGGGAGTCGGGTGGGAAGTCACGGCGAATTGGGGGTCAGACTCCATTTCGCGAAATGGAGTCTGACCCCAATTAAATGGAGTCTGACCCCAATTCGGATCCAACTCGGATCTTTGCGCGCGTCTGCAACGCGACGATATTCAGGGGAGGCACACGCCCCCGGAGAGCGAATGAAGAAGGAAGAGGCGGTGGAAAGCGTCGAGCGCGCGGGTCAGGCAATCAACGGCCTGTACGTACGCGCCTGGGACACAGCATTGCATCCGACGGAACACGGCTGGCCATCGAGCATCGCGAGTGCCGCGGCGATTCCGGTGCTGAGCGCGGCGTCGCTCGGGCACATGGTCGGCTCGGCCGTGGTTCAGCAACTCCCGTCCGATCTGTTCGATTCGATATCGAACTTCGGAAAGCCGAAGAAATAGCGACGGTTCCTACGTTCGGTACCCCTCGGCGCGCAGCGCCTCGTCGAGGGCGTCAACGAAGCGATTGATGCGCGGGATCTGTGCGTTGTAGCCCATCACGCCAACGCGCCACACCTTGCCCGCGAGTGCTCCGAGTCCGCCGCCCATCTCGACGCCCATGGCGAGCAAGTGCCGGCGCACGGCGGCTTCATCGACGCCCTTGGGGACGTTGACGACGTTGATGGTCGGACCGCGGTTCGCCTGCGGCGGAAATAGTGAAAGGCCGAGCCGATCGAGTCCGCGCACGAGCGCGTCGTGCGCGCTGCGATGGCGCTCCCAGCGCGTCTCGAGCCCTTCTTCGAGAATGAGGCGCAACGCTTCATGAAAACCGTAGATGCTCGCGACCGGCGCCGTGTGGTGAAACGCGCGCGTTCGATGTGCACCGTCCTCGCCCCAATACTGAAACAGCAGCGCGAGATCGAAGTACCACGTCGATGGTTTGTGCCTACGTTCGCGAACGGCCGTCATCGCTCGCGGTCCAATGGTAATCGGTCCGAGGCCCGGCGGAGCGCCGATGCACTTCTGACTGCACGAGCCGGCCGCGTCGACGCCGAGCGCGTCGATGTCGAGCGGCGCGCCGCCGAGTGACGTCACGCAATCGATCGCAACGAGCGCGTCGTATTTGCGCGCGACTTCCACCATTTCGGGAATCGGCTGATACGCGCCGGTCGTCGTCTCGGCGTGAACGAACGCGAGGAGTTTCGCCGGGCGTTGCGCCAAGAGCTTGTCGACGTCCGACGGATCGACCACTTCGCCCGGCGGAACTTCGATTGTGCGCACATCGGCGCCCGATCGTCGCGCGAGCTCGGCGAGTCGCTGACCGAAATACCCCATGACGCAGACGATCGCGCTGTCGCCCGGCTCGAGCAGGTTGAGCATGATCGTTTCCAGCCCCGCCGACCCGGTCGCGGAAATCGGAACGGTGTGATGGTTGCTCGTTCGGAAAACACCGCGCAGCGATTGCATCGTCTGGTTCATCGTCTCGACGAAATACGGATCGAGATGCCCGACGGGATTCAATGTCATTGCCGCGAGCACACGAGGATCCGGGTTACTCGGCCCGGGACCCATGAGCAATCGCTCGGGCGGATCGAGCGGCGGAGGCGCCACGTCGACGATCCGGTTCGACACCGCGACGGTTTCCGTCATGCGAGCCCTAACTTTTGCGCGAGCCCGATCCGTTGCAGCTTGCCCGTGGCGCCGACGGGAATCTCGCTGAGAATGAGAATCTTGCGAGGGACCTTGAAGGCAGCGAGACGCGTCGCCGCGAACTCGCGCAGCTCACGATCACTCGCCTGCGCGCCCTGTCGCAACACAATGGCCGCCGCGACGTCCTCGCCAAGCATCTCGTGCGGCATCGCGAACGTGACGCACTGGTGAACGGCGGGATGCTCCATGATGATCTCATCGACCTCGCGCGGCGAGATCTTTTCGCCGCCGCGATTGATGATCTCCTTCAAGCGTCCGGTGATGCTGACGTAGCCGTCATCGTCCATGACGCCTTGATCACCCGTGCGAAACCATCCGTCGTAGAACGCGTCGGCGTTCGCCTTGGGATTATTCTCGTACTCGCGCATCACGTTCGGCCCTCTGATCACGATCTCGCCGGTCGCGCCGCGCGGCACGGTCCCGCCCGTCGTATCGACGATGCGAATCTCGGGACCGCCCGAAGGCCCGACCGTTCCCGGCTTTCGTGGCGCGGGCGGCAGCGGATTACTCGCCATCTGGTGCGCGGCTTCGGTCATGCCGTAGGCCTCGACGACGGGCACGCCGAACACGCGCTCCAATTCGGCGATCACCGTCGGCGGAAGCGCCGACGACGACGAGCGAATGAACCGGAGCCGATGTCCCGCGATCACGTCGGGATTGTTCGCGGCCCGGAGCAGAATCGCCTGATGCATCGTTGGCACGCCAGTGTACCACGTAGGGCGGACGTCGGCGAGCCAACCAAAGAACTTGAGCGCGTTGAATCCCGGTGAGCACGAGACCTCACCGCCCGCGGAAAGCGGCGCCGTGAGCGCGGCGATCAAACCGTGAATGTGAAACAGCGGCATGATCACCAGGCCGCGATCGTTTGCCGTGAGCGAGAGCGAGCGCCGAATGTTCGCCGCTGAGGCGCAGATGTTCCGGTGTGAGAGTGGAACGATCTTGGGCCGCGACGTCGTGCCGGAGGTGTGCAGCACGAGCGCGATGTCGTCTGGCGTGGCCGGCGTTACTCGCCGCGATGCTCCTGTCGCTCCCCCGCTCGGAAAGGCGAGATCGAAGCTCCCGGCCCCTCGTTCAGGGTGCGCGACGAGATGCGCAATCGGAACGCCGAGTTTCTCGGCAACCTGAATCGCCGGTGACTCCTTTCCCTGAGCAACGACGAGCAGCTTTGCGCGCAGATCAGTGAGATAGAATTGGAATTCTTCGGAGCGATACGTGGGGTTCAGTGGTGCGGCGGTCGCCGCACCGGCGACGCTCAGAAATGCCGCGGCCATCTCGGGACCGTTGTCGAGCACGATCGCCACGCGGTCGTTTGGGCCGATCCCGTGCGCGGCCAAATCAGACGCGATTGTCGACGCGAGGGCGCGCAAGCCTCGGTACGAGAGAGGAGTGCCGCCCGGCGAATTCAGCGCCGCAGCGTCGTCGGCCCCAATCCCTAGAATTTGCGTAATTGTGGAAGCCGTGTCCGTCATGGCCGTGGACTCTCGATAATGGTCTTTGCGAGCAAACTAATGCAGGCGTACACCGCGTCGATGCGCGGTGTCGGCGTTTCGGTGAGGCGGCCGAGCTCGACGACGGCGCCGATCAGCGCGTCGATCTCCGGCGGTCGCTTCGCTTCGACGTCCTGTAGCATGGACGTCTTGTGCGCGCCGACCTTTTCCGCGCCGGCAATCCGCTTGTCGATGCCGACGCGAAATGTGACGCCGAGCTTTCCAGCAATCACCTCGGCTTCGCGCATCATGTCGGCGCAGAGTTGCCGCGTTAATGGAAACTGAAGCAGATCGACGAGCGTGGCGTGCGTGAGCGCGCTGATGGGGTTGAAGCTGAGATTACCCCAGATCTTGAGCCAGATCTCGCCGCGGATGTCGCTGGTGATCGGCGCCTTGAATCCCGCGCGGGTGAAGCTGGCCGAAATCGCCTCGACGCGCGGCGACGTTGAGCCATCGGGTTCTCCGAGTGTAAAGCGGCGCCCCTCGACCACTCGCACAACGCCTGGCGCTTCGAGCACGGCGGCGGGATACACGACCGAGCCGACGATTCGGCTGGCGTCGATTTCGCGCCCGATCGAGCCGTCGGGGTCCGCGGCGTGGACGACGGTTCCCTCGTAGGGCCCGCCGTGTTTCTGGAAGTACCACCACGGGATGCCATTCTGCATCGTCACGATGGTCGTGGCGTCGTGACAGAGATGGCGAACGTCGTGCGCGATCGCGGCGACTTGATGCGCCTTGACCGCGAGGATGACCACGTCTTGCGGACCAGCGTCGCTCGTCTTGTCGAACGCCGTGACGTTGTCGGCGATGCGCGCCGTGCCGTCCTCGCCGACGACGCGCATTCCCGCGCGGCGAATGGCCTCGAGGTTCGCGCCGCGGGCGATGAATGTCACGTCCTCGCCGGCCGCACCGAGCCAACCTCCTACGTATCCGCCAATCGCGCCTGCCCCGACGACAGCGACCTTCACGCGCGACTCGCGCGAGCGCGCATCGGCTTGAGAACGAGAACCGCGAGCAGCGCCGATAGGATGTTCATCGCCGCCGTTACGATGAAGACGCCGTCCCACCCGACGGCGGACGCGGCGACTACACTGCTGAGCGGCACGAGCAGTGACGCTACACCCTTCGCCGTGTACAAGAGGCCCGCGTTGGCGGACGCGTATCGTCGTCCGTAAATGTCGGCGCAGATCGCCGGGAAGATGCTGTAGATCTCCCCGTACGCGAAGAACACTAGCGCGGTGAGCAGGACGAACGCGGCGGGATTCCGGCCGAATTCGCCGAGCAACAGGATGCCCAGCCCTTCGATGATGAAGGCGATGAACAGCGTGCGCTCGCGGCCCAGCTGGTCGGACATCCAGCCGAAGAACGGCCGGCTGATGCCGTTGAACACGCGGTTCATCGATAGTGCAAACGGAAGGGCGAGCAGCGTGATGCCCGCGATCGAAACCTGTGAGCCGGCGACGCCGAGATCGGCGGCCATGGGGGTGAGTTGAGCGGTCGCGATCAGCCCGCCCGACGCGCTGAGCACGAACATCGCGAAGAGCACCCAGAACACCGGCCCGCGCAACATCTCGACGGGCGTGTACTCTCGCGAGCTTGGTGCGGGCCCAGACTTCTGCGCGACGAATTGCGCGCTCGGCGCACGAAGGAACCAACCGATCACGAACACGACGGCGCCTTGAATCAGGCCGAACTTCAGAAACGTCGTCTCGTAGCCCTCTGCCTTGATCATGTTCGCGATGGGAAACACCGTGAGCGCCGACCCTGCCCCGAAACCCATGGCGGTCAATCCGGCGGCGAGACCGCGCTTGTCCGGAAACCACTTGAGCGCGTTCCCGACGCATGCGCCGTAGACCGCGCCTGCTCCGATTCCCCCGACGACCGCGCCGAGGTAGAGAACCGGCAGCGACGTGGCGACAGAGTTGATGACCCAGGCCAACGCGACCAGCAAGCCCGCCGCGACGCCGACGAACTGTGGACCGATGCGATCGACAAGATAGCCCTCGAACGGAACGAGCCAAGTCTCGACGAGCACGAACACCGTGAAGGCGATTTGGATCGATGAGAGCGGCCAGCCGCGTGCATCGTGCATCGGCTGTACGAACAACGTCCACCCGTATTGGAGGTTGGCGATCATCGACATGCAGATGATGCCGAGGATCAGCTGCCACCACCGACCGCGCCGAAGCGCGCCCAACGTGTCGGCGAAGGTGGTCGTCAAGACGGTCGCGTCGAGTCCGGGCGTGGGGGCGATTCCCACGACGTCGGACTCGCTCACGCGAGGTACAGGGCCGTCGCTATCCATGTTCATCGGCATCATCGTTCAGGGTAGCGTCGCCGAGCTCGCGCCGGCCGACGAGGTGCTGAATATCCGTCAGAAATGCCGACAACGCGCCCGGCGAGGTAGCGAACTCGGTCTCTGTCCTCGCTTGAAGATCGGTCGCCGCGTCGTCGTTGACAATGCAAACCCGCGCGGTGAACGCGTCGCTTGGCTCCCTACGGCTGATCCGCAAACGAAGACACTTCTCGACGTCCCACCCAACCGTGAGGAGTGCCGAAGTGCCTTTCACATCCAGAACTCGGCGGGCGTCGGTGACGAAGGCCAAGAGGTCGCGGCCCGCCACCGTGAACGCGGTCTCCCCGGCCGAGCCCTGGAAAGAAACGGCTGCGCGCGCTTCGAAGAAGTCGGCGAGCGAGTCGCTGTGGTCGCAGTCGAGTAGGCTGAGTGTGAATTGTGCCGTCACGGCATTGTCATATCGCGCGAGAGCTCGGCGTGCAAGGCAGTGCCGCCCCCAGACATGAAGCCATGTTCTAAACGTAGTTCCGCGACGACATAGGCCACGGCACGAGTGCATCTCGCAATACAAATCGGGTCAAGGCATCTTTGAGCATCCACCTCCTGACCCCAACGCGTGCTCCTCGACGAAACCATCCGCGTCGCGCTCGCCTCGCTGCGCGCCAATAAGCTCCGCTCGCTGTTGACGATGCTCGGCATCGTCATCGGCGTTGCCGCGGTTATCGCGATGGTCGCGCTCGGAAACGGCGCCGAGAGCGCCGTGAAAGATCGCATCGCGCGGCTCGGGACGACCGTCCTGCAGATCAATCCGCAGCGCGTGCAGCAGGGTGGCGTCGGCACGATGACGATCGCCAAGCTCTCGATGCCGGATGTGCAGTCGATCCTCGAGCGATGTCCGAACGTCTTGGCGGTGAATCAGCAGCAGGACCGGCCGCTGCAGGTCGTTTGGAGAAATCGCAACACGAACGTACAGGTGACGGGCACGGCACCCAATTTTCTTGGCGTTCGCGGCTTCGCGATGGCGAGCGGCCGGATGTTCACGGCGGCCGAAGACATCGGACGCCAGCGCGTCGCCGTGCTCGGCGCCGACGTGCTACCGCAGCTCGGCATCGTCGACGGAGACGCGATTCTCGGCGAATCGATTCGCATTGCCGGACGGCAATTCCAGGTGATCGGCGTGATGGCCCGCAAAGGGACGACGGGCTTCGGTGACGCCGATGAGCAAATTCTCATTCCGTTTCAGACGGGCCGATTCCAGATCTTCGGCAACGACCGCATCAATGACATCTGGACGCTCGTGAGCTCGATCGATTCGCTTCCGGCTGCCATGGGCGAAATTCAGAGCGCGATCCGACGCTCCCATCGCCTGCGGCAGGCACAACCCAACGATTTCTCGATCCGCAATCAGGCGGATTTTCTCAGCGTCCTGAGTGAGACGACGGCGACGTTCACGGCGTTGCTCGCTGGAATCGCCGCGGTGTCGCTGCTCGTCGGCGGGATCGGCATCATGAACATCATGCTCGTGTCCGTGACCGAGCGCACGCGCGAGATCGGGATTCGCAAGGCGCTCGGCGCGACGAAGAGCAACATCTTGCTCCAGTTCCTCGTCGAGGCCGTCGTGCTCTGCCTCGCTGGTGGCGCGATCGGCGTCGCCGTCGGCATCGGCGCGTCGGCAATCCTCCGGCACTCGTTCGGCTGGGAGGCCTCGATGGATTCGTCGGCCGTGCTGATCGCGTTCGCCTTCGCCGCGGGCGTCGGCATTCTGTTCGGCGTGTGGCCGGCGCGGCGCGCGGCCGTGCTCGATCCTATTACGGCGCTGCGCTACGAGTAGCGGTCACACCCGCATCCCATCGTCCGGCGCGAACACGCGCCGCGCGACCCAGCCGATGATCAACAACGGGATGAGCACGACAAACGCGATCTTGAGTACCACGACGCCCAGCGACAGGAACGCCATCACAATGCCAAACGTCGCGCCAAGCAACCCGGCGACGACGGCAAAGATGATGAGGAAGGGTAACCCGACGAGAAAGAGCACGAGCAATACGGGCAACGCGAGGACACCGATCACGGCGATGATCGGCAATCCGACGACTGCGAGCAGGATCCCGATCGGGATCAACGCCATCAATCCCAGCGCTCCAAAAAAGAGCCCACGAAGTAGCGCGAACATGGTCAGTCTCTCCTCTCTCTAGCTTCAGCGCGATTGAGGCCTGCTCAGACGTCGTCGATTGGTTCGGTGGGCGCCGACGATGGCGAACCGGTATCCGTGGCCGGCTTGCTCGAGCCGTTCGTGCCGTTCGTCCCGCCGCCGCGACGGAATACCTTGGAGAACAGCTTCCAAATGATCCATGCCGGCAGCACGACGAACAACCCGATCTTGATCGCGACGAGGCCCATCGTCAGGACGACGCCAAACATACCGATCAGCAGACCGCCAACGACCAACACGAGGAAGATCGGCAGCCCGAACAGAAACAGCAGAACGAGGATCGGGAACGCGACGATCGCGAGGACGCCAAGCAGCGGGAGTCCGATCGTCTTCAGCAACATCGCGAGCGGCAACAGGAACGCGAGCCCGCCGAGCTTGAACAGCCATCGCGCGGCCACTATTCGCAGCACCAACCACCGAATTGCCGACCACATGTCGCCCGCCTTTGTTGATCGTGACGACGGGACGTACGGCGGTCGGCGCTAGATGGTTTCGAACGCGCGTTCGAGGTCGCTTTCCGGGACGAGTCTGCCGACGTAGAAGTCGCCAAAGTCCGCGTACTGGGCGCTGACTTCGTCGAACCGCATGTCGGTCACCAACTTCTTGAAGTCGAGCGGATCCTTCGCAAACAGGGTCACGCCCCATTCCCACGCGTCGAACCCGATCGCGCCGGTGATGACTTGCAGCACGCGCCCGGCGTAGCGACGGCCAGTGGTTCCGTGCGTCTGCATGAGGCGACTTCGCTCGTCCAGGGTGAGTGCGTACCAGTTCTGGTCGGGCGTTCTTCGCTTGGACATCGGGTAGAAGCTCACGTACGGCATGCTGTCCGGAAGCGCGGGATAAAGGCGTTTCCTCACATGCGGGTTGTCACGTTCTTCGACAATCCGCTTCGAGAGTTCCGCCGTATAGACGTCATCGCCAACCGCGCCGCCGCGCTCTGCGGCTTCGCGCGCAAGCTGCGCGGTGAGGTGATACAGGCCCGCTTCGGTGACGCTGAGAAAGGAGTACCGCAAGCGAAGCCTTGGCGCGATCGGCAGGCAGGCGACGGATCGTTGGGCGACTCCGATGTCGTCCAAAGTTGGGCGAAGGTGCATGACCATCAGATCGGCGGTTGATCCGATGAGGCGGACATAGGCACTCCAACCGTCGTCGGATTGTTTGGAGCTGTGCGCCGCGAGGACATTCGGCGTCCTTGTCGGGGGACGACGGTCAGCGCTGCCCTCCGGCCTATCGTCGTCGATGGTGAAGATTTGATGGAGCGCGTACCAGCCTTCAAGTGTTTCCGGAGGGTGGGCGCGGGGCGGCGTCGTCGTTTTGGCGGGCACCTTGATCATTCTGAAAAGGTAACGCCGCGAGGATTTCTGCCGATACTCGGAGCGGCACTCCGTTTGCCAATAGGCAAGGTGCGGTTCCAATTCAAATGCCCGATGCCGGGCGGAGAGGTTGGTATGTCCGAAAACATTCTGGGACCAGATATCTCAAATCAGATCGACTCGGCGGCCGGCCGCCGTCGCCAGCTGCGGGCGCTCCTGCTCTCGGCGGCCGACGCAGCCCGGCGAAGCCGAGTGAGAGAGCTCACCGATCGCGTTGGACGGCCCGTAGGTCGGGCGGTCCAGGATGTTCGCGAACGAGTGTGGATGCTTTTGAGCGCCGCGGGCTGACCGCGGCGCTTTCGTTTTTTGCGAACGAACGTGCAAAACGCGGCCAGGCGATACCTGGCCCGCTTCCGATTCAAGACAGCGGGAGGGCTGTCTTCTCGCGGCCTATTCCTGAATCTCGATGAACGGGCCTGGCGGAGTGGCAGTAGGCATCGAGCTGCGCGTCGGTGCAGCGTGACCAGTCCGCGGGAATCGGAGAGAGGCGGCGGCGGTCAGTGCCGCGCTCGAAACACAACCACCCCTCGGCGACTCTGCTCGCCAATGGCGAGCGCCACCCTACGGTAAGCCGGCGGTCGGCATCACGGCGATCTTCTGGTGTCAATCGTCGGTCTTCGGGCGATCGGCGATCCAAGCGCCGGCGTTCGTCCGCCCGCGGCACGACATCGAATGCCTGCCACTCGTTCCCCGCCGAATCCAGAAAGCTGCGAAGCGCCATGGTCGTCCTCCTGACAGCGGCGCTCGGCACAAGTTGGCCCGTCACCGAGCCCATCGAATCGCTGTCGACGCTACTACTTCGCACGCTTGGTGCCAAAAACCGGCGAAAATCACTGCTGGCAGCGAACGCGGCCGTCAGTTACGAGGACGGAACTTTGGATGTTTTGCCGTCCAACGAAACCGGACCACCGTCGCCGCCAAGATGACGAGACCGCACACCAGGATCCCGACCTTCTCCGCGTCCAGGAGATCGACTGGCGAGTCATCCAGGTGCTGGTCGGTGAGTGATCCGTGCGCGATGAGCAGCGCCGCGACGACGTACGTCAGATAGTGCAGCGGCTTCCATCGTTGGCGTCCGATCTCGGCCCGATAAATAGACGTGATCACTGTGAATATGAGCAGATAGAGCGCGATCGCGCCGAACGTGTTCACGACCGGTTGTTCCGGTGATGAGACCGGATACAACACGTCGGCGATGCCGAACCGCGGCTTGCCGAGAAACAGCAACGGAATGGGATGCATCACCGCGAGCGCGAGCGCGACGTATGCCGTCCAGTTGTGCAGTCTGAGGAGGTTGATCCGTTTGTGCGGCCATCGCTTCCAGGGGTTGTAGCGCGCCGACATCAATAGACCGAGTAATACGTTGATGCTGAGGAGGTAGATCGCCGCCAAACCGAGGTACGTGGTGAGGTCCTTGAGATCCATGAGGTGTCTACGAGCGGCGTCGCGCGAGCGTTCGCGGACGGGCCACGAGGCGCGTTGCTCGCTCGCGGCACGTTGAGTGCAACGCGTGCAGCGCAACACGAACGGGACGCATGGCGTGAACCGAACTTGGCGGGGCGTGTTGGCGATGTGCAGTGTCATGACCGGTGTCGCTGGCGGCCAGAGCGCGGACACGGCGACGCAGAAAACGTTTTTCGTCGCGCGTGACGGGCTGTTCGCGGTGGCAACGGTCGCGGTCAGCGCCGGGCTCAGTGCATTCGACGCGCGCATCGAACACAACTTCCAAGACACGACGCTGTTTCACGTGCGCGAAGGTCGGAGGCTCGACGACATCTTTACGCACGTGAACGAGACCACGATGACGGTCGGCGGA
>Ga0070708_100002474_pt1 | contig 14267 bp, 14 predicted proteins | sample KBSK5503metaG_FD_65469 | JGI IMG/M metagenome (GOLD analysis project Ga0070708, IMG submission 65469) | Corn, switchgrass and miscanthus rhizosphere microbial communities from Kellogg Biological Station, Michigan, USA - KBS K5-50-3 metaG | ecosystem: Host-associated > Plants > Roots >...
CCCACTGATTTCCGGTATTCGCTGGGTAGAGGAATTGATTGAAGCTGCGGGTGGCGAATGTATTTTTCCCGAGTTGCGCCAACACCAGGCTGCCAAGGACAGAATCGTCAATCCTGCCGACGTGATAAGCCGCGATCCCGAAGTCATCATCGGTTCCTGGTGTGGTCGCGCTGTGAAGAAAGAATGGATTCGGACGCGCGAAGGTTGGGACCAAATCAGCGCGGTTCATAACAATCACATCTACGAAGTGAAGTCGGCCTTTATCCTGCAACCGGGTCCGGCTGCGTTGACGGAGGGGCTGCGACAATTGCACGCGATACTTGCGCACGCAATGAATCAACATGTTGATCAGCTGCTGCAGCCGAAAGAAAGAACGGATTCGGCGGTCGGCCTGGCAGCGCCAGATAAAGGAATGGATCAGTCCGTTGTTTTATAGTGACTGAGAGATCGATGTCCCCAAGGCTGGAAGTTACCGGGCCACTGATTCTGCTTCTCGGCGGCGCGCGGGCCGGCAAGAGCGACCACGCGTTGCGACTAGCAGCGAAGCATCGCGGTGAACCTCAAGAGAAGGTTTGCTTTATCGCCACTGCTCAGGCCTTAGATGAAGACATGACGGTACGAATCGCGCGCCATCGCGAGCAGAGGCCGTCCGATTGGCAGACGATTGAGGAGCCTTACCAGATTGCTGAAGCGCTCCGCCAAGGAGGTGAGGCCCGAGTCGTTATCGTCGATTGCCTGACGATGTTCGTTTCCAACTGGCTTCTGCGATACGCGGACGAACACGAATGCGAGCAGTCAGTACGCCGAATTACACGCGACTTTCTAGAACTGGCGCAGTCACGACGACAAACGATCATTTGCGTGTCCAATGAAGTAGGACTGGGTATCGTCCCGGAAACGCCACTCGGACGAGTCTTCCGAGACGTGCTGGGTCGGGTGAATCAGGACTTTGCCGCTGCGGCCGGTGAAGTTTATCTGCTCATCGCTGGATTACCTTTTGCAGTTAAAGCGGCCAAAGAAAACATTGTAGGGGTGTCACTCCGGGGGCATCCCCACCTCAACCTAACGGAAAAGCCAGAGGTGCCCACGGAGTGACACCCCTACAATGTTTCCCATGAATAACCCATCTTCACTCATCAAACAAGCCTGCGATCAGATTGAACCAGTGGATCAATCGTGGCTGAGTGCAGCCCGCGAGCGGCAACTGACACTGACCAAACCACCGGGCAGCCTGGGCCGTCTTGAAGAGATCGCTAACCGCGTGGCCGCGATTCAGCGCGACGTCAACCCACGCATCACAGGCAAACGCATCTATGTCGTGGCCGGAGATCATGGTGTCACGAGCGAAGGCGTCAGTGCCTACCCGCCCGAAGTCACGGCGCAGATGGTGGACAACTTCCTGCGCGGTGGCGCGGCAATCAACGTACTGGCGCGCGCGGGCGGAATCGAAGTAAGGGTCGTAGATGCCGGCGTCAATGCTGACCTCACGGATCGCGAGGGGTTAATTCATGCAAAGGTGATGTGTGGTACGGCTAACTTTGCAGTAGGTCCAGCAATGACTCACGCAGAAGCCGAAGCGTGCGTTGCTGCGGGCATCGAACTAGCGCGCGTCGCTGCCAGCGATGGAATTCAACTGCTTGGTGTTGGCGAAATGGGAATCGGAAATACCACGTCGGCGAGCGCGATCACCGCCGTTCTGCTCAAATGTGATCCGGAAATGGTAACGGGGAGGGGAACCGGAATAGATGATGAGGGTCTAGCTCACAAAATCGCCGTGATCCATCGAGCTGTCGAAGTCAACAAGCCCGCTGCAACGGATGCCATGGAAATACTTGCCAAAGTCGGTGGTGCGGAAATAGGCGTGATGGCTGGAATCGTGCTCGGTGCGGCGGCGAGTCATTTGCCCGTTGTCGCCGATGGTTTCATCAGTACGACGGCGGCGGCTCTGGCTCTCACGTTACAACCAAATGCGCGCGACTTTTTATTCATTGGACATAAATCGGCGGAGAGTGGGCATGTGGCTCTAATCAACTTCATTGGCGAGCAACCACTGCTCGATCTCTCTATGCGACTTGGCGAGGGCACTGGCGCGGCTTTAGCGATGCACGTCGTTGAAGCCGCGACGAAGCTGTTTTGTGAGATGGCAACTTTCGCGGATGCCGGTGTGACCAACAAAGAGTGACTAGTGAATCCTCTTCATGATTCGACGCTTCTTCATCGCCGTTCAGTTCCTAACTCGGCTACCTGTTCCCAGGGTGCTCGATAGCTCTGAATCAGAACTTGGCAAAGCGGCGGCGTTCTTTCCACTGGTCGGCGTGCTCGTGGGTGGCGGAGCAGCACTGGTTTTTGTGCTACTGCTACGCGTGCTGCCGGTGCCAGCGTCAGTGTTATGTGCGCTTGCCTTCGCGGCATCCATAACTAACGGTTTTCATGAGGACGGACTGGCCGATACGTTTGACGGATTTGGTGGAGGATGGACGAAGGATCGCGTATTGGAAATCATGCGCGACAGCCGCATAGGAACCTACGGCGCCTTGGCGCTGATCTTTCTTGTCCTCGGAAAGCTCAACTTCCTTTCGTCATTGCCGCGAGGGCAGATTTGGCGCTGGCTGATCATCGCGCACACGGCCGCCCGTTGGACGATCCTGCCGCTGTGCGCATGGCTGCCCTACGCGCGAGCCGAAGGCCAAGGCAAGCTCGTGGCGAAGCAAGTGGGCGCCCTTGAAATTTTGACCGCAACGGCCGCGCTGCTTGTGGCTTTCCAGTTACTTCCCTGGCGGGCAGCACTTGCGGCATTGCTCGTCACAAATCTCGTGACTTTACTTAGCGGGTTATATTTTCGAGCGCGTCTGCAAGGCATCACGGGCGATTGCTTGGGCGCGACCAACCAAGTCACTGAAGTTGGTTTGTACATGACGGCAGTCATCCTGCTGCGATTTGATCTTCTTCGATGAATGAAATGAACCCCAAGGAACGACTGCGCCTATGCCTGATTCGACACGGGGAAGTTGAAGACGCAGCAGCAGGGAAGTTGCTCGGACGGACGGATACGCCACTGTCGGAACGTGGACTCGAGCAATCACGTCAAATGGCCGAAACGCTATCAACTGCTAGACTCAGCGCCATTTACTCCAGTGACCTGCAACGAGCGCGGGTGATGGCCGAAACAATCGCAAACCGCTGCGCTTTAAAGGTTCGGGAAAACCCGGCATGGCGTGAGATCGACATGGGCGACTGGGAAGGCCGCACGCTCGCCGCCTTGCACGAGGAAGAGCCAGCACTGGTTACGCAACTATTCGACGATCCTGCCTCGTTCAAATATCCAGGCGGGGAATCCTTTGCGGCTTTCACGACACGAGTGCGAAGGGCCCTCGAGCAGTTGCTGGTGAATCACGCCAGCGACGAAATCGCGCTGGTGAGTCACGGTGGCGTCGACCGTGCAATCATAGGCGGTGCGTTGGGGATACCACCGCGCAATTGGCTGCGCCTTGCGCAGGATTATGGCTGCCTCAATGTGATCGACTGGTACGGTTCTAATCCTGTGTTGCGATTCCTCAACTACGCAAATCAGCCGCCTTCGTTTCGATAAAGCCCGGCGCAACGGTGTTAACCTAGATGATGACACCTGATTTCTGTTCGAGCATCTTGGGAAGAAACGCCCGGTCCAATCGGACGGCGGCAAATAAATTGTCATTGAATGCCTGTTGCCAGTCGTCATCAGTCAGAACAAGTGCTCCTCCGCTTGGCGCAGAAGAACCGCCGACGTTGTTAATCAGGATCTCTACAATGTATTTGCGTTCATGATTGTTGTTGTCGGATGAGCCGACGCTACTCCTCTCTTTGTCTGTTTCTCGGTTGGCCCGGGGTTGGCGTGAGTTCCTTATACATGATGGTCGTACCCTCGAGCTCGGGTGTCAGGGCACTGCGCGCATATCGTGGAATGACGCCTGCTGCGATGAAATCAAGCGATCTGTACAACAATTCGGCGTTGCTGCCAGACACTGTGTCGAGGGTCAGCAACGTCCTACCTTCTGATAGCGCAATCTCTTCTAATGTGGTCATCAGTGCTCTTGCAATTCCGCGGCGCCGGGCGGCCGGATGGACCAATAGTTTTGCGACTGCCGCGCGGTGTTGCTGATTGGGCGGCATCTCCAGATCGAGTTGCACTGTGCCCACAATGCGCTCGTCAAGACGTGCCAGAACGACTCGACGTGTACCGCCATGCACCTGGGCCAAAACTTTGTCGACCCAGAACGCGCGAGCCTCATCGATTGAGAAGGGTGTGAAGAAGCTTACTCCCGCGCCCCCATGGACGACAGCGTGTAAGACCTCGGCCAGCATGTCTATTTCGGCAGCGACAAAGGCAGCTCGAGAAGCGTCAGTACGCCATTCCTCAATCCGGATTTCTGTCGGGGCATTCATTGAGTGTCTCTTGGATGCATCTTATAGATGTTAGCGAGCTTCTTGTAGCTGCGAGCGTCAAGTACCACGGCGCAAGGCCGTGGCATCATTAACAATAAACTGGGCCTTTGCTTCGCAGATAACGCAGAGATTGCGCAGAGACTCAATAAAGTTTGATGGCGCAATATCGACCATGAGAGTTATCATCGCCCTCCATTTCTGTCAGCTTCGGCATGTAGAGGACCAGGCATTAAACCTTCAACAGCCGGCTCGATGTTATGAAAAGAGCATTCCTATTACTCCTCCTGGCTACTGCTTCTGCTGTGAACGCTGCTTCCCAGTCCGGAAGAAGAGTCAGCATACCGAAGCCAACACAGACGGCGCCTATTCAACCACCACTCAATCCGGAACCGGAGCCTCCGCAGCCTTCGCCCATAGCCGCGCCCGCAGAATTGCTATTTTTGCCCGAGAGCGTCCGCGAACGCCAAATCAAGACGCTCGACAATAAGAGCTTCCGCTTCTCGGACTTCCAGGGCAAAGTCGTCGTAATAAACCTTTGGGCGTCCTGGTGTGGACCGTGCCGCAGAGAAGTTCCGGAGTATGAGAAAGTGCGCAAGGCTTATTCCGGGCGCAATGTGGAGTTCATCGGGTTGACCCCAGAAGACCAGCGTACTTCGTCTGATCGTGTCAACAAGTTCTTGCGCGAGGTCAGTTTCGGCTTCCGCCTGGGCTGGGCAGACCGCGAGACGGCGCGGACGTTGATGAATGGCAAGGACGCTATCCCTCAGACGTTGGTCATCGACGCTGAAGGTCACGTCGTAAATCACTGGAGCGGTTACTCACCCGGCCATAGCGGCGATCGCTTGAAGCAGACGATTGAAGAGGCACTTTTGAAATCACCGGAAATGTGACACATTGCCGATTTCCAATTGCTGATTGCCGATTGGTCTTGTTGTCGACGCAGTCACATGGGCATGGTTAACCCGACGCTACCTCGTTTCCCTTGGGACGTTCGGTAACAAATAGGAGGCGACATCGTGGAATTAGTGAAGACACGACGCGACTTTCTTCGCGCCTCGGCGGCAGTAGGAACAGGATTTGTACTTAGCAGTTGCTCCGGAAGCAAGACGAACTCGACGGGAAGGGAAGTGGCCCCGCCTACACCGGACGAGAACAAAATGGGCGGAGAGGTTACGGCCACCGAGGATCTGATGCGGGAGCACGGAATACTCAGACGCGCCTTGTTGGTTATATAGCGCGACGGCGATCAAACTGCACGACAATCCTTCCGCAATTGCTCCTGATGCCCTGCAGAAAACGGCTAAATTGTTCAAAGCGTTCGGAGAGGAGTAAATTCGAAGACATTGAGAAGGAGCAGTTCGGAGGGGACGGCTTTGAAGATGCCGTGAAACAGATCAGCGCCATCGAGGGGAGTCTCGGGCTCGCTGACATCGCTCAGTTCACCGCGCCGCCTCCACCAAAGGTCTCAAGCACATAGAAGGAAGGAGAAAACGGCATGAGCTTTGGAGGAAAAAGCATCTCCACGAACGCGCCACGATCGATAATTCTAATCCGGTTGAGCGTTGGGGCCGTGTTCCTCTCAGAAGGCATCCAGAAATTTCTCTTTCCGAACGAGCTGGGAGTAGGGCGCTTCATCAAGATCGGAATCCCTGCGCCGCAAGTAATGGCGCCCTTCGTCGGCGTGATTGAGCTCGTCTGCGGAACGCTAATTATTCTTGGTCTGTTGACGAGACTGGCAGCCGTTCCGTTGATTATTGATATCTCAGTGGCCATTCTCTCGACCAAAATACCCATGCTCCTGGGCCACGGATTCTGGCGGTTCTCTCTCAGCAAATTGCCGTCCTATGGCTTCTGGAGCATGGCTCATGAGGCGCGCGTCGATTATGCGATGCTGCTTGGCTCGATCTTCTTGTTAATAGTTGGCGCGGGTGCGTGGTCAATTGATGCAGGACTTTCCCGAGGTAATAGACCGCGACAGTTAGCTTTTGGCGTAGACTGGCGATGAGTACAAATAAACAAACTCTGGCTTTGCCACTATTTCTTTGGGTAAACATGAGCAAGAAGCCACTCAGTAATTGAAACACCCTTCTGTGATGAGACACTTGCTGGAGAAGTCCTGAATCTCTGCTACCAGCCACACACCAACAAAGTTTGTTGGGCATTCAGCTCGATCTCCATCAATAGTTTGATACCCGAACCCAACCTCTGGTGCATGACACGTGCACAGCCCCCTGTTAGTGTGTCCTTCCGTCCAGGAACACCTGAACTCGCGGAGCTGCGGTTAACGTGCGACTATAGATTGCACTGCAGCGCCGCCATGCGCAAAGAACAGACAACCTTTCGGCGATGAGACTTGTTCGTTGCCTTCCTTATGACTGAAAAGCCGCTTCCTACGAGGACACGCCTCCTTCCCTTACTCGTTCTTTGCCTCGCAATCGCCGTTTGGTCGGCCCTGTGCCTGCTACAAGTTTTTCCCGCATCAGTTTTCCCGTCTCCGCTGGCTGTAGCGAAGGGGTTAGGAGAGGAAGTTCGTACCGGCAGGCTGCTCAGCGATCTTGTGGCCTCGCTTTTCCGCGTTACGACTGGATTCATGCTTGCTGTAGTTCTCGGTATCCCTGCCGGGCTGTGGCTAGGTCATCACGTCCGTTCACGTTTTGCGTTACTCCCGGCGATCAACTTTTTTCGCAGTCTATCGCCCCTCGCCTGGATACCATTTGCTATTCTTTGGTTCGGCATCGGGGACCTGCCGGCAATCTTCCTGATCTTCATGGCCTGTTTCTTCCCGGTCGTCGTCGCAACCGTGTCGGCAGTCGCGAGCATCCCATCGGTCTATTTTCGCGTCGCTCGTGATTACAGGTTCAGCGGCGTCGAACTATTAACGCAGGTGACCTTGCCGGCCATTGCGCCGCAGGTGATCACATCTCTAAGGGTCACGGCAGGCCTTGCCTGGTTGGTTGTAGTGGCGGCCGAAATGATCGCCGGGCGCGACGGACTTGGTTTTGCAATCTGGGACGCGCGCAACGGCCTGCGAATGGATCTCCTGGTCGCCGGAATGATCGTTATCGGTGTAATCGGCATGGTGATCGATCGCGTCCTGGTAAGGCTCACAAAGATTAGCAGCATCCGATGGGGCTATGAAAGATAAGCCGTTGCGTATCGAAGAGGCCTCTGTTAGCTTCGGCTCCGTCGAAGTGTTCCGTCATCTCTCTCTGGAAATATCGAGGGGTGAATTCGTCGCCGTGGTCGGTCCTTCCGGATGTGGAAAGACAACGCTGCTCAATCTGTTTTCAGGTTTTCTCAAACCGACGTTGGGAAGTGTGATCTGCTCGGGCAGAGTGCGCATGGTTTATCAGCACGACAGCCTTTTCCCGTGGCAAACGGCGGCTCAAAATATAGCACTGGGGCTGCGCGATCTTAGCAGTGAGACAGAGCGCGAGCGCCAACTTGAACAGATGCTGCGGCTAATAAATCTGAAAGAATTCGCCGGACATTATCCGCATCAACTTTCAGGGGGCATGCGTCAACGGGTAGAGCTGGCGAGGGCGCTCGCTGGAGATACGGACATTCTACTCCTGGACGAACCGTTTTCATCACTCGACTATCTAACTCGCCTTCGTATGCGACGCGAGTTGGCGCGCATGCTAGAAGAATTGCCACGCACGGTCGTGCTTGTGACACACGATATCGAGGAAGCTGCGCAGCTTGCGGATCGCATACTAGTGCTTTCCGATCGACCTGCTCGTATCTGCCGGGAGTTGCGAGTTGCTATTCCCCGTCCGCGCGAGTTGACGCACCCGCAGGTTGTAGAAACGGTGCATGCCATTCTGGCCGAATTCGGACTGGAACAGGATGTGGAGCCGGACAAGGTTGTAGTCTGAGCGGTAACGGAACCTTTAAACTTGCACCCGATTTGTCGTCTTTGGCCTTAGGTCTTTGTACTTTGAGCTTTGTACTTTGGTCTTTGACTTCTGTTCTTCGAGGTGGGCTTAGTTCGAGGCAATCTGATATCCAAAGACGAACCACGAAACCCAAAGTACAAAGCTCAAAGTACAAAGACCTAAGCCAAAGACCTAAGGCCAAAAGACCAAAGACCAAAAGCGTTATCAAATTCTGGAGGAAATCTTTATGCTTCGCTCCCCTTTTACACGCTGGGTGGTTGGGATTGTTGCTTTCATCGCGGTGCTTGGAGTGCTCAGGTTTAAGCCGTGGCACTACAGTTCAGTTGGGGAAATGCTCGGCCGCCGATCTAAGTCCACGTTACAGGAATTGAAGGTTGGTTATCTGCCCGTTACCTGCCACCTAACCTGTCCGGTAACTGATTTCGCCACCAGGACCAGCACTGCAAATCGTTTTGAATCACAGCGGTTTACTGACTTTCCCACGGTCGTTGAGTCCGTCAAAGGCGGACGTTTGGACGCGACCTTCATGATTGCACCCCTGGCCATGAAGCTTCGCGAACAAGGCGTGCCCGTTAAGATAGTCTACCTGGGACATCGCGACGGTTCGACTGTGATCGTGCGTAAAGACCTTCCGGCGGAGAGCCTCCGTGACCTGCGTGGCAAAACCTTTGCCATTCCCAGTAAGTACAGCAACCAGTACCTGGTGATTCGCAAGCTAATGGAGGATCAAGGAGTCAAGCCGGATGAAATCCGGTTCGTGGAACTGCCGCCGCCGGATATGCCCGGAGCGCTGGCGGCGCGGGCCATCGATGCTTACTTCGTCGGTGAACCACATGCGGCCAAAGCTGAACTCGACGGTAGTGGTCGTGTTCTCTACCACGCCAAGGATATCTGGCCTCACTTCATCTCCTGCGTGTTGGTGGTGACTGAGAAACTGATCCGCGAGCGACCGGAAGTCGTGCGCGATCTCGTGCGCGGCATCGCCGAGAGCGGTGAATGGGCGGAGGGCCATCGCCTGGAAGCAGCAAAGGTGGTCGCACCTTATTTTCGGCAAGATGAGAAAGTCATTCGTTACGTGCTGACGCAGCCACCCGATCGCGTCAGCTACCGAATGCTGACGCCGACTGATGAAGACTTGCAGAAGATCAATGACATGGCAGTCAAGGCGGGAATTCTCGAAAGACCAATCGCCATGAAGGACTTGATCGATCGGCAGTTTATTCCGCTCGACATCAAACCCGCGAACATTGATGCCGGGCATTGATGTGGATCACAAATAAGAATACTTAGACAGAGCTCAAGTCTCTCTACGGCATTAGCTCTTCAGAAGCTGAAAGAGGTAAGGCTTGGTCGACGGCTTTATGAAATGGAGCGACTTGATAGACTCTTTCGGCTGGTGCTTGTAGGTCCCATATGACGCCCAGGTAAGAGAGGCATTTCAGTGCGTAATGAGTAATGTCGATCTCCCACCAATAAAAGCCCTGTCGCGCTGAGCGTTGATAGTGGTGGTGATTGTTATGCCAGCCCTCTCCGAATGTGAGTAAGGCTACAAGGATGTTATTGCGACTCTTGTCCGGAGTATCGAACCGGCGGCTTCCAAAGGAATGCGCGATTGAGTTGACGCTATAGACTGCATGATGAACCAGCACGGTGCTTATAAAAAAGCCCCATACCAACATCTGAACTCCGGAAGTGTGCAAGTCTGGAGTAAAACGATGCAGCAAGACTCCCAAGAGGTACATCGAAGCCGCAAGTATGAGAGGGGGAAGCGCATAAAACTTATCTAGCAAGCGAAGTTCGGAATATTGCTTTAGATTTGGCACCATCTTCTCGTTTGTCTCGCGATTGCTCAGAGAAAAAATCCATCCGAAGTGGGAATACCAAAACCCATCCCGAACAGGTGAATGAATGTCGTCTTCTGTATCAGCATGCAAGTGGTGATAGCGATGAATCGCAGTCCACCACAGCGGTCCTTTCTGGTATGCGAGCGTACCAAGAAAGGCCAACACAAATTGAAAACCCCTGCTGGTCTTAAATGAACGATGCGCGAAGTAGCGATGATAGCCGCCGCCTATAGCAAATATGCGCAGACAATAAAAGAACAGGCAGGCACTGATCGCAACCCAGCTAACGCCTGCTGAAAATACGAATAAGCAACCCAGGTGGAAAAAAATAAACTGTGTAATTGCTAGGTAATCCCATTGTCGTCCGCTTGGACTACGAGGCTCGGTGCAAGTTGAATAGGGCATTGAATCATCTTAGCATTCCTTGGTACTTAGACTACTCCCCAATCATTGGTCATCTTTCATTTGACATTTTTCATTTGTCCATCTAAGAGCGCCTAAGCGTGTATTACGGTTCATAGTTGGGCCTCCGTCGGCTTGCGGTGGGTCTCACTCGCAGGCACTCAACCGGCGGTCCCATGAGGTCATCAGTACCACTATGCGGTAGCTGTGGGTCTCATTGGCAGGTCACTCATGCCACGCTCTCATGAGATCACTGCCACTGCGCGGTGACGGGGGGTCTCGCGCGGAGTTCGCTGGATTCGGGGAGATAGCTGGTACTAACTGATGGGAGCGGGGGATGAGTGCCTGCGAGTGAGACCCACAGCTACCGCATAGTGGTACTGATGACCTCATGGGACCGAAGCATGAGTGACCACGAGCGCAAATCTCTTATCGAGTCGTTGGCGTCGATTGCTGTGCGGGAGTTGGTGTCGGCGTTGGCGTCGGCACTGGTTTGGAAAAGACTATCGGGGTCGCAGATAAAATGCCCTTTCCTTCTTCAACTATAATCGACTGATTAGGCTTGACATCAGGAATGATGTCCTTTTGCCCGCTGGGCCAGATGATTTCCAAACTCACTATCTTGCCTTCTTCAGGCGCGCCCAGGCCAAACACGATCGGCAGTTCGCTTTGTGAGCAATAGCTCGACCCGGTCTTAACCATGCTAAAGAGTTTCGCGCCTTTCGCGGTCTTAAGGATGACCTTCGCCCCAATTCCATCGCGATTTGATCTGGTGCCGACAGTCTTAACTCGCAGCAGATCATTTTGATTGGCGTTTTCGTTTCGCAGCAGCCTAGCTGGTCCGTTGTTTGAGGTGACCAATAGATCAAGGTCACCATCGTTATCGAAATCACCATAGGCCGCACCCCGGCCGACGATAGCGCGTTGCAGGGCGCGACCCAGCTTACCTGTCATCTCTTCAAATTTCTTCTTTCCTTTGTTATGGAAAAGATGTGGCGGCTGCGCATATTTAACATTTGGTTGCACCACGCTAATGTCGTCAGAAACGTGACCGTTGGCGGCGAAGACGTCAAGCAACCCATCCAGGTCGTAATCGAAAAAGAAAACCGCAAACGTGAGAGACTGCGCCGATGTTTTGCCGATGCCCGAGTTGGGAGCTTCGTCGGTAAATAGACCAGTGCCGTCGTTGCGGTAGAGCGCCATACTCTCGTTGGTGAAATTGCCGATTACGATCCCTTGCCGTCCGGAGCCATCGAAATCGCCGGCGTCGACGCCCATTCCAGCCCGTGCGGTACCAGCTTCGCTAAACGCGACGCCGGCGGCTACCGCCTCATCCGTAAACGTGCCGTTCCCGTTGTTCTTGTAGAGCTTGTTTGGCTCTGTGTCATTGGCAACGAAGAGATCCATCCGGCCGTCGTTGTTGTAGTCGAGGATTGCGACACCAAGCGACTTACTCGTCGGATCGCTCAGCCCCGCCCGTTGCGTGACGTTTTCAAAAGTGCCGTTGCCTTTGTTGTGGTAGAGCGTGGAGCTCTGGCCCTTGTAGGATTGAGGCGTGCAGTAGGATTTGTTTTTCCCGTCGAGCGAGCAGAACTGATCCTTCTCAACTGACCAATCAACATAGTTTGCTACAAACAGGTCGAGCTTGCCGTCATTGTCATAATCGAACCAAACTGCGCCGGTCGAGAAACCGGTATCGCCGACGCCGGCACGGTTTGTGACATCCGCGAATTTGCCGTTTCCCAAATTACGAAACAGATGGTTCGGTCCGACACAGGTTATGTAGATGTCGTCATTCCCGTCGTTGTCATAGTCTCCGACCGCGACGCCGATGCCATACATCTCCACTGCCAATCCCGCTTGTCGCGTAACATCCGTGAACGTGCCGTCCTTGTTATTGTGGTAGAGCGCGAGAAAAGATTTTCCTGTTTTGTGTTCGGGCCAATCCATCGAATTGACAAGCAAGATGTCCTGCCAACCGTCGTTGTCATAGTCAAGAAAAGCGCAGCCCGCCCCGAGCGTTTCCGGCAGATACTTTTTCCCAAACGCACCGCTGTTATGTTTGAAGTGTATCCCGGCTTGAGCTGTTACATCCGTAAACTCTATTGGCCCAGAGGGTCGAGGCGGCGTCGGGCTAGGTGTCGGTGCTGGTGTTTGGCTTGCAACTTCGGGAGAAGCTGCGCTCGGAGTGGCAGTTGATGCAGGCTGCTTACACGCGGAAAACAGGAGAGACGATATGATTAGAAGGCAGCAGATGACTGAGTTACTTTGCATAGTTTTCTTAACTTTTGTTCTGATCTGCGTTGTCAGCGTTAATCTGTGGCAAGTTTCTTTCTCCGTGAATCCCACCAGATCTCGATCAGATTCGCTGCGGGCCCAACAAAGAACAGAGCGAAAATAGGAGCGTACACGACCTCATCCAGCCTCAGAATGAACTCGGCGAGCGCGACACAGAACGCGACCACGCATTGACCCAACTTAGTTCGGACGGTCGTCTTCGGATCGGTAATCATGAAGAACACGAACAGTTGATACATGGGACCCGTGATCGGCGCCACCTCCGCCTGCCAGGGATGGCCGATAATCCAGCTTCGCAGGAACGCAAACAAAAAGAACGAAACAACGTATGTGGCGCTAATATGAAAACGTCGCGCGCGCCAGATGATTATCGAGCCCAGTATCCAGATCACCAGGAGCGACCAATAGTTGTTACCCCACTGAATGCTCAGGACGGCCATTGTCTCGGGCGCCAAAAACAACAGCATTGCAATGCCAAAGTTGGACGGATTCCAAATGTGACGCCCCTTCACACGCAGCACATACTTCGACATTATCGAGATAGCGCTGCATAAGGCATAAGGCCAGTAAGCAGGCGAGCGAACCAGAATGCCCACGCTAATCCCGGTGATATAAGCGCTGGCGAGATTGAGCCATTTGCCGAAAAAGACCCGGCCGAGAATCAACTCGACAACGATTGCCACGAGGATCGCCAGCGCGGTCTTTTTGTAGCTCTCGAGGATTCCAAATGAAAGATGTCCGACAAGCAGGATGCAAGTAATAAAGAGAGGCGGGACGTAGCGATTATCCAAACGGATTTTCCGCCGCTCTGGCGCCGCGAGCCTCGGACTTGAAGCGACTGTGACTGGCTCGCTCGTGGACTGGCTCATGTTGGCTCCTTGATCTTGTTGATCTGACCTGGTAGCGGTTTCTCGATAGTCTGGACTTTGCCAGAGGGCCAACGGATTACAGCCCTTTCGATTTGTGGGTTCTTGCCTAAACCAAAATGCAGCCGCCTCTGGTTTTCCCCGCAGAAACCACTGCCACCACTTACGGTCTGCACTTGCTGCCGGCCACTCCAGTAAAGTTTAACTTCGGCGCCGAGTGCGCTCCGATTGCTTACAGTACCTTCCAATTCAAAGTCGACCCATTTGTTTTCTGGCGCAACTGTATTCTTATAGATAAGCAATGGTCCGCGCTGGTTGGCCACAATCACATCAAGCACTCCGCGATTCCACAAATCGGCGAATACAACTGAGCGCCCATCGTAGGTGTCTGTGACGCCGACCACCTGCGCCACGTCATTAAACTTACCCGCGCCATCGTTTATCCAGACACGCTTTTGCTGATAGCCCGACAAGCTGCGGCCCTCCATCGCGGGCCAGTTCTTGGCATCGCCGATAATGGCGCTATTGCCACCGGC
>Ga0070708_100002475_pt1 | contig 14264 bp, 11 predicted proteins | sample KBSK5503metaG_FD_65469 | JGI IMG/M metagenome (GOLD analysis project Ga0070708, IMG submission 65469) | Corn, switchgrass and miscanthus rhizosphere microbial communities from Kellogg Biological Station, Michigan, USA - KBS K5-50-3 metaG | ecosystem: Host-associated > Plants > Roots >...
CGTTCAATTTCGGCTTAACGGTCGGCGTGAGGCTGGAGTACCTAAGTGGCCATCCGCAAGATAAGAATTTCATTGCGACGTACCTTCCCGACAGTGGCAAGACCATCAACCGTCGCACTCCGAGGGGAACCACGCCGGGCAATTGCTCGGGGACTAGTCCTGGCCAAGGGAGTTTTACCCCAGCGTCGACGGCGTGCGGCAACGACGTAACCCGGATCACCGAGTATCGCACACCCCCGCGCGCACAGGTCGATCTTCAGGCGACGTATGACCTCTACCGCGTGCTCCGCGAGCACATCGCTTTGGTTTTTTACGTTACTAATGTCTTCAACGATCGCACTCCGTCGACGCTCAACGAGAACGACGCGAATAGCGGCACCTTCGGCCAAGCCGGTGGTCGCTTCGGGGCTCTGAGCCTTCGCCTAGGAGCGCGTTATGACTTTTAAGTGTTTCCCATTGCTTCTTCTCGTCGCTGCCTGCAGTCCCTATGACTACCAGCATGGCGAATTCAACGCCGGGCCGGTCGACGCAGCAAACTTTCCCCTCCCCTATAAGGGTGTGGGGGGGGATACGAGTGTGAACGGCTATAGGGCCGGAGCGGGAACATTTACGGAAATCCGTGCCTTCATCACTGGCGCACGGGCGGGATACTACTCCTTTCCTTTTAGCGACAGGCAGCTGATGCTCCAAGATCTTCCCGACGGTGGTACGCCCGCAACGAACGTTTATCCCGATAAGGATCCGAAGACGCCCATAGCCTATGCATTCGATCCCTCGCCGCCGAATCCTTTTCCCTCATCTCAAATATGCACGCCGCCCCAAAATTACACCTACGACCCGCGAACTGACGACATGCCTCTTAACGAGCAAGACAACATCTTCACTCAGCTGCCGTTCGCAAGAGAGGTACCGGGCATTGCCAGCACGTTCGAATACATCCCCGTCGTTGCCGAAGTCGCCGTGCCCGCTGCAGGGTTAGCCTGCCAAAGTATCAAGAGCGAAAGAAGGTTGAAGCAAGTCCTAGGGACGCCACCAAAGACTGACAGGTTGCTCCTTTGGGCGATCATTGACCCATCCTCCGGCGTATATCGCGTCGGTGAAGAGTCAACGCGCTTATTGCCTGATGCAACCCTCAATCCCAACTATGCGTACGGTAACGTCGTGCAAAAATGGGGTTGGTTTGGACAATACTACCTGGCTTACATCGATGGCGGGTACGTCCCCTACGATCTCGTCGATGATAGGTATGGGGTCCCGCCGACGGTGCATCAAGTGCCGCGAATGAGGACACAGAAGCTGTACGTCCCCCGGGGCGTGGTTCTTTCTGACGCAGTCCAATGCGGCGGTATGGCATGCGAGCCGGGTCAAGTGTGCGCGGGCGGCAGCTGTCAAACTTGCCAATCGAGCGGAGCGCGAGCGTGTCCGCGGAATTTCCAATGCGGGACAAGCGGGACGGTTATTGGACGGTGCAACGCGACTGCCCAACTGGGCGCGGGATACGATGTTCTCCAATACAGACGGGGCTCTCCCGACTATACTCCAGTCTGCCAGGTCTGGCTGTACACCGCCTCCAATATTAGTGGCCGCCCCAGGTCTGTCGCCGAGCTGCCGAAGAGTGCGGTGGAGATTGAAGATCCGCTGGCCGGAACCTCTCCTGCAAAATCAGCCGGGCCTCCGATCGGGGCAACGCCTCGCCCGGGAGACCCGCCACCTCGCTACATCTATTGTCCTCAGGTGAATTAGATCGGCTGGGGACCGTTCACGGCAGGAGTTGAAACTCAGCTATTTGTCCGGATGCCGAATCCGGCGCCGCCCACAACTGAAACTTTCCCGGCTCGATGGCCAATTGTCCTCCCGCCTTGTAGAACGCCAGATCATCAGCGGCCAGATTGAATTCCACAGTCTGTTTTTCGTCGGGCTTCAATTGAATCCTCCGAAACGCGATCAATTCCCGAATCGGCCTCGTTACACTGGCCGCCAACTGACGGATATACAGTTGCACGACCTCGTTAGCTTGATATTTCCCGGTATTGATTACGTCGACTGAAGCCGTCAGCTTGCCTCCGACTCGCATGCTCGGGGAGGAGAGCCTTACGCTTGAATACTGGAAGGTCGTGTAAGAGAGTCCAAAACCAAATGGGTACTCCGGTGTATAAGAAACATCCAGGTACTTCGACGTGAATTTGTTGTTGGCGTCGCGACCAAACTCCGCGGCAGGCCGGCCAGTATTCATGTGATTGTAGTAGAGAGGAACCTGCCCGACGGCGCGAGGAAACGTGACCGGCAGCTTTCCCGATGGCGCGACATCGCCGAAGAGCACGTCGCCTATCGCCGGGCCGCCCATCGCGCCTGGATGCCACGCGTACAGCACCGCGTTCACCTGCTCCGCCAGGTTATGAAAGGTAAGCGGCCGCCCGGCAAGGATAATCGCAATTGTTGGCTTACCGACCTTGACGATTTCAGAAGCCAATTCCTCTTGTGCCCCGGGCAAGTTCAAGAATGCCCGCGAGCTTGCCTCCCCGGAGAGGCTGGCTTCCTCACCAAGAAACAGCAAGACGACGTCGGCGCTACGTGCCGCCTCCCGGGCACTCGCAAATCCGTCGTGACTGGTATCGCGCGTGTTCTTAAGTCCTTGCGCCGAGGCTACTCGCGACTCGCCCAAGAGCCCACGCATCGCTGCTAACGGCGTGCGCACGGCCTCGCGGTTTCCCCCAATCGCCCAGGCACCCATTTGGTCCACCGGACTATCCATCAGGGGCCCGATGATTGCGACCTTGCCAACCGATTTTGCAATGGGCAGCGTCCCATCCTTGTTCTTGAGTAGAACCAAACTCTCGGCAGCTAAGTTTTTGGCAAGGTCGAGAGCATCCACTGAGGGCGCGGCGGGAAGATTGTCGGCCGGCTGCATCCGGTTATCGAATAGACCTAACCGAAACTTAATCCGGAGAATATTTGTAACCGATTCGTCGACCACCTTCGGATCGAGTGCTCTCAAGTCAATCAGGGCCTGCGCGTTTTGGTGGTAGCTTCGACTAACCATCTCCATGTCCACTCCCGCGGTCATCGCTTTTAGAGCCGCATCCTTTTCATCGACGGCATATCCATGCGGAATCATTTCAATAACGGCGTTGTAGTCACTTACGACAATGCCGTCGAACTTCCACTCGTTTCGCAGCACCTGTCGCAAGGTGAACGCGCTTCCCGTGGCTGGCACGCCATTCAAATCGTTAAAGGCAGACATGTACGTCGCGACCCCCGCATGCCGCATAGCCTGGAAGGGTTTCAGGTAGACATTCCGGAGCAAGACCTCGGGAATCCAGGTGGTGTTGTAGTCCCGTCCGGCTTCGGCCGCACCGTAGCCAACGTAGTGTTTGCCGCAAGCCGCAATCGAATCCTGGGCACTAAGCGAATGGCCTTGAAATCCGCGTACCATGGCAGCGGCGAGGACGCTGGCCAGGTAAGGATCCTCACCTAGAGATTCCGCGATACGTCCCCAACGCGGATCTCGCGCGATGTCCGTCATCGGTGCAAAAGTCCAGTGGATGCCCTCCCTCGACGCTTCCCGTGCTGCAATGCGCGCGGCCTGCCGCACGAGTTCCGGGTGCCAGCTCGCGGCCTGCGCCAGGGGAATCGGAAATAGAGTTCGAAAGCCGTGAATCACATCGTGGCCATAGAGAATTGGAATGCCGAGCCGGCTTTCGTTGGTGGCGATTCGCTGCGCCTCGGCCTTCTCCTGAAGGGTGCCGCCGTTGAAGAACGAACCCCAGCGCCCCCGTCGAATCTCGTCCCTGGCCGTCGTTGGCAGGCCGCGCGGAAAGGTTGTCTGCGACATCTGTCCGAGCTTCTCTTCTAACGTCATGCGAGCCACGAGTGCGTCGATTCTCCGCTCCATGTCCGCTTGGGGCTTTGCGACACGACATGCGGCGAGCAAGAGTAAGAACGACACAAAAAAGGCGCCAGGGTAGAGAAAGAACCACTTCACTCGCCCACTTCTCATCGTTGACCCTTTCGGTTCCGTCTGTCATCCGGACGGTTCCGTGCAGGCTATACATCAACCACGGATTCATAGTGACATTCCTCCGGGAACTCGTAATGCATCTGGGGTTGCCGGAGGTGCGTTCATCGCTCGTGCCCGCCCCGGTGCTCCTTCCTTGGGAGAAAAGTGACAACGGGCTGCCCGCTACTCTCTCAGCTCGCGGTGCAGCGCCTCGGCATTTCCGCGCGCGGATACACACGCTGGCTTCGCCGAGGCGCCACGGGACTGGTTCGACGCCGTGTTCCGAATGCGCGCCAAATTACTGGTCCGGTGAATGAGCGGAAAGAGGCGCACGCCGAAGCGGGATTTTTGCCGGGTGTTTTCCATCCTGAGGCACCAGCCCCAAGAAGAACTCTGACAGCAGAATGGAATGCTTCAGAAACTGGGCTCACGTCGTGGCGGGGCACTTTGAGAAGCTCCTTACCGAGCCGCTCCTGGGCCACGAGGTACCCATACCCCATCAACCCGAAGACGTTCTTCCATCCGTCGTTGGTTGCGTACCCAAGCTCCTTGAGAATCGCCGGCTGCCCTCCCACCTCCCTGGTCAGCTGCCCGAGCCGGATCGACGAGCGCGAGGGCTGCGGGCATGTTGAGAATGCCTCCGATCCGGTTTTGCGGCGCTGCCCCAACGACGGGCGCAAACTGTGGCCGAAGCCCGTGGTCCGGCCGATTCGCTTCCATGATCTACGCCACGGAACGGCAAGCCTCCTGATGGCGGGAGCAAATCCAGCGGCCGTGCAGCGCATCATGCGGCACAGCGATCCGAAGCTGACGACCGAGGTCTACGGCCACCTAGCGCCCGAGTACCTCCGAGCCGAGGTTGACCGACTCACATTCGGCTCATCCTCGCCTCCGGTGGGGCCCACGAAAACGGAAGCCAAAGTCGCAAATCTCGCCCCGTTTGTCCCCCTGTTGTCCCCGGCTTCGTCGGAGATCTCCTCAAGTGAGAGATCCAGCGAAAAAAGAGACGCGGTTTCAGCCGCTTTGAAGCGCGCCAGGCGGGACTCGAACCCACGACCCTCGGCTTAGAAGGCCGATGCTCTATCCGGCTGAGCTACTGGCGCAATGCATTAACTACCTTCACTATATAGGAATTTTGGCTTGTAAGGTAAGGGAGCAGGCGAGTACTATTTGCAGGGAAACGAGAAAGAAACGAACGGGAAACGAAAATGGGCGCTCCAAAATGGGACGGTAAATGGGACGGCGGACGAGTGAAGAAAACGCGGGCTGGGCGGGTTGTTCGTCTTGGAGCAAATCCGCGGCAACAAGCGGTATTCGATCGCCCTGCCTGCGAAAACGGAGAAGCTCGCCAGGGTACAGTTCGCGCTGTTCGACCAGGACCCCGAAGCCTTCCGCGCTGAGCGACGCCGCCCTACCAAGAAGCAAGCCCCGGGTGAGAGTGAGCACGCTGAGTTCGAACAGTACCTTCGCAAGCGAAAGCTATCTGAGCAGTACATTCGCGACACGCTGCACTACCTAAGTCAATGGGAGCCGCTCTTCAAGAGCAAGCCTGTTTCCCGGTTCACTCTGGTCGACCTGCAAGACTTCCTCGCGCCGCACGCAGCAGCGCGCAAACTGATCGTAACGCTGAAGTCTTACACGAAGTACCTGCGCAAGCGGGGGCTTCTCAAGCGCGCGGAGGATCCGACCCTCGACCTCGCAGTGCCCGCTGCCGTGCCGCAGAAGAGCGTCAAGCAGAGGGCTTACGCGATCTCGCACGTCGAGCAGCTTTACCGAGCCGTCGCCCCCGTCCGCCGTGGGCATCGAACGCTGGACGCGCAAACGATCCGCGACGTGCTGCTCGTGCTGTCGCTTACGGGGCTGCACTACTCGGAGCTGCGCCGCCTCTGCGACGGCGCCGACGGTGGCCGCGTTGAACCGGTAGAACACGAGGGGATCGCAGCGGTGGTTCGCGTGTGGCACAAGAACGGCCGCGTCCACGCCCAGTCGGTCGACGCACGCACTTTGGCGGCGCTGGAGCGCATCCGATCTCGCGGGCGGGCGCCCTCAGCCAGCTACATCGGCGCGGCTTTAGACCGCACCGCCGACGCCACCAGGCTCTCGCGCATCGACCTAGGCTCGCTTCGCCACTCGTTCGCGACGTGGGCCAAGCAGTGCGGCGAGGTCGTTCGACCGGCAAGCCACGGGGTCTCGCTCGAGCTGGTGGCGGAAGTCCTCGGCCACGACCCCAAGACCAACCGCGACTTCTACCAGAACGCGACGCCGGTGCTGTTGCGGATCCCCATCCGGCTCGAGCATCCGGACGACCCGTCCAGCGCGGTCTTATCGCAACCCGCTTCGGCGTAGTCCCCTACTGCGTCCGCTCCGCGCGACCGTGGATAAGATCAGTATCGGCGCGTATTTGTCGCTGCGCGTACGAATTTTTGACTTTTTTGGCTTCGGTAGGCGTGAAATACTACGTGCGAACCTTTCTTCCCCTGGGCGGCACCATCGACTACGAGGCGCGCACGCTGGAAAGACCGGCGCCCTGGGTCACCGACGCCGGCCTGGAGTGGCTGTATCGGCTGGTCAAGGAGCCGAGGCAGCGATGGCGCCGCTATCTCGTGCATCAACCGCCGGTGCTCTACCACCTGGCGCGGCAGCGCCTCGGGCTCTATCGAAATCCGTTCGCAGATTCCTCGCAGTCAGAGTCTTGAGCTTGCGGCGAGGATGCAGGCGCATCGGCTTGGACTCGCCTGCGTGGCTGCGGTAGCGCCGCCCTACCTGGAAGAGAACGGCGGAACTCAGGACTACTCAATCACCGTTCGGCGATCTTCCGTCTTCGACTCGGCATGGTTCGCCATCGCCCGGGCGGGGCGCGCTTGTAAGAGCTGTCTGCCTCTCGCGAGGGCCTCAATCCCTTCGAAGTAACGACTTACTTCTGGGCGAACGTCGCCCGTCAACGCCAGTTCGAGGCGGTACGCCTGCTTCTTGAGCCAGGCGGCCATATCCGGATTGAGACGCCCGAGAGACAGCGGCCGGCCCCAGAATTCGACGACCCCGTCGCTGGCCCGGGAGAAGGACCCGGAGATCGAGAGGAGCAGCGTCGAGTCGCCCGCGAGGTGGCAAAAATAGGGGATCATCGGCAACGTGGTTTCCAGCGGCGGGGTGTAGTTTCGCCGGTTCATGAAATCGGTAAATTGGCAGATCATCTGGGTCGGGTGGACCATCGAATCTTCGTCGATCGGATGGATGCTTGCGGTTCCGGCCTGGCTCTGTGCCGATAAGAAGGTATCGAACTCTACCCTGCGGCCCTTGAAGCGGGTCGGATGGTTAAACAATTCGATCGGTCGGAACCGAGAGCGGACGAACGCGGCGTCGAACATCAACTCGAAGGTCACCGCGAGCTTGTCATCGGCCGTAACGCCGGCGCCCTCGTAATAGCGCACGCCTAGGTATTCTACTCTCTCGGCGAGGATCTTCTGGTACCGCTCCTCGAGGATGTCGCCGCGGATCAGCAGGGCGTCGAAGTCGTGGAGAAGCGCATATCGCGTCCGAACGTTCGCGATTCCCGTGCACCAGGAAAGCCAGGCATACACCCAGCCCCAGCTAATCGAGCGGGTGACTTCGTACTGCCACTGCGTGTAGTAACGGAACTCGAGAGGAAGCTCGGGGAACGTATGCCTGGCATAGTCCTCGATCGGGACCGCAATCTTGTCCTTCGGTGCATCGAAAACGATGATGATTTTGTCCAAATTCGAGCGGTCCTGCATCGCCAACATTCGGAGGTTGGCCTTCAGCATGGTGGCGAGGCCGGAGTTGCAGCCAATGATGACGGTGTAGCCGGGCTTGGGGTCCGCGAGCGGACGCCACCTCAAGAGACCCCGAATGGCCGTCTTGAGGAGAAGGCGGGTGAAGCGCGCGCGGTTGAAGCTGGCGTTGCTCTTGTACTTCTCTACCATGGCCCCCCGGGCCGAGCCTGGCTGACGAACTCTAGGTAGATAGGATATATGCGGGGTACCACCCCGGCCGAGCGATTGTCAACCCGGCGGGGCGCTACGGTGGGATGGTCGCGGCCGCCACGTCGGCAACGACAGGGCAATGATCGGTGCCTTGTCCACCACCGACGAAGAAACGCAGAAAGCTAAGCTCCCGGCCCGCGAGAATGCGAGAGCTGGCAGCTGGCGCGCGCAAGGGCCAAGTGCCGAAGCAGGGCGTGCTCTGCCGGCTTCCGATTCGTTGGTCGACGGCCTACTTCGCGTCGATCAAGAATCCGGACACGGTCAACGCCGCTCCAAGGCTGCACAAATTTCCATGCGTCCTCGGAACTCGATCCCGGTTTGAAGACCCAGCGTCGCCGACCCGTTGAGGATGCTTCGCAGTTGGCCGTTTTGGTGCGGATGCTCAGCGAAGGGCTACCGCCTGTTGTTGATCAGCACTGAGACGTCGTCGGAAAGGATGTTGGCTGTGACCAGGTCCAGGGCACCATCGCGGTTGAAGTCGCCCACGGCAACGGAAATGGGGCCAAGTTCCGCACCAAAGATCTGCGCCGCCTGGAAGCTCCCATCTCCATTGCCCAAAAGCACAGACACGTTGTTGGAGCTGATGTTGGCGACGGCCAAATCGAGACGGCCGTCGCTGTTGAAGTCGCCCACCACGATGGAAATAGGACCATCCCCGGCCTCGAACGTCTGCGGCGCGTGAAGGCTTCCATCGCCGTTGCCCAGAAAGATCGAGACGCTTCCTAAGAATGGGAAGACATTGGCGTTGGCCGCCGCCACATCGAGACGGCCGTCGCCATTGAAGTCGCCCACGGCAACGAAACGAGCATGGTTTTCGGCCGCGAAGCTCCGCGGCGCCTGGAAGCTCCCATCCCCGTTGCCCAGAAGCACCGAGACGGTGCTGTCCCCCGGGTCCACTGGGTTGGGGTTGACGACGACGAAATCCAGATGGCCATCGCCATTGAAGTCACCCACTGCAACCGAAGTCGGAAAGCGCCCGGCGGGGAAGCTCCGCGGTGCCTGGAAGCTCCCATCGCCGTTACCTAAAAGCACGGAGACGGTGCTTGTGTCGAAGGGGACCGCGTTGCTCACAGCCAAATCCAGGCGGCCGTCGCCATTGAAGTCCCCGGCCACGACGAAGCCTGGGCTCCTCCCAGCGACGAAGCTCCCCGCTGTCTGGAAGCTCCCGTCCCCGTTGCCGAGAAGCACCGAAACACCGCTGGGATTGTTGGTCACGGCGAAGTCCAAATGGCCATCGCCATTGAAGTCGCCCACCGCGACGGAATCCGGGAACCTCCCGGCGACAAAACTGCGTGCCGCCTGGAAGCTCCCATCCCCGTTGCCCAGAAGAACCGAGACGTCTCCCCGGTTGGGGACGACCAGGTCAAGAATGCCATCGCCATTGAAGTCGCCGACCGCGAGGGAATTTGGATACCCCCCTGCCGGGAAGCTCAGTCCGGGGAAGTTGCCGTCCCCGTTGCCCAAGAACACCGATACGGTTGCGAAACCGTTGGCCGAGACCAGATCCAGACGACCGTCGCCATTGAAGTCCCCCACCGCAACGGAGTTTGGTCCCCCACTGGTCAAGTAGTTCTGCGCTGGTCGGAAGCTCCCATCGCCGTTGCCAAAAAGCACCGAGACGTCATTGGAATAGGGGTTGGCCACGGCCAAATCTTGAAGGCCGTCGCCATCGAAGTCCCCCACCGCAATGGAAGTCGGGTGTTGCCCGACCGCGAAGCTCTGGGCCGGCTGGAAGCTCCCATCCCCGTTGCCCAACAGCACCGAGACATCGTCTGAACGGGAGTTGGCCACGGCCAGGTCGGGCACGCCGTCGTGATTGAAATCGCCCGCCACTACGAAATCAGGGAGGTCCCCGGCCGCGAAGTTATCCAGCTGCGAGAAGCTTCCATCCCCAAAGCCCAGAAACACCGTGACGGCGCCGAACATCACGGCGACGAGATCCTGATGCCCGTCGCCATTGAAGTCGCCCACCGCAATGGAGGCGGCCGCGGCCGCGTAGCTCCACGCCGGCTGGAAGCTCCCATCCCCGTTGCCCAACAGCACCGAAACGTTGCCGGCGTCGGCGTCTGCAACGGCCAAGTCCGGGTGGCCGTCGCCATTGAAGTCGCCCACAGCGACGGAAACGCAGTTTCTCCCGGTCTCGAACCTCCGCGGCGCCTGGAAGGTCCCGTCCCCGTTGCCCAGCAGCACCGAAAGGCCGCCACCAGCAGCGACGGCCAAGGCCAGATCCTCTATCCCGTCGCCATTGAAGTCTGCCACTGCCAGGGAAGAAGGATTGCCGCCGGCAGAGAAGGTTGTCGGCGCCCGGAAGGTTCCATCCCCGTTACCCAAGAGCACCGAGACGCTGCGATTGCCGTTGCACACGGCCAGGTCCGGGATCGCGTCGCGATTGAAGTCGCCCACGGCAACACACTGCGCGATGCCCGCCAGAAAATCCTGGCGCGCCATGAACGATACATCCTGCGCCAGAGCGCTCGCGGAGAGGACTGTGCAAGCTGCCAGCCCTGCGAAAGCCAACGCCATTCTCTTGTTGTGGGCTGCCATGTCCCCTCCTCTACGCCCCGACACAATGACGGAGAAACTGGTTCGCCTGCGGGTGTGCCCGTTCTTCACTTTCTTGTCAAGCGGCGGCGACGTTACCCACGTGTGACAAATCGCGCTCCGTTCGTCGGGTGACGTTCCAACAACTGTGCGACATTTGAGGCCGCGGGGGTCGAAATTATCCACAGTTCGGGTGCGCGCGCCATGGCGCTGGATCTGCGCCTCCTACGGCCCAGTCCTTGAAGGGGTTTTCCGATGCGCTTGACATCCAGAACGCCATTCCGTAGGTTAACGGCGTTAACCAGAACAGTGTTCTTGAACGGAACGGTGTTCTGATTTGGAGGCGGCAGTGGGATCCAGCGAACGCCGGGAGCGAGAGCGGCTCAAAGTCCGGGGCAAGATTCTCGACGCCGCGCGCAAGCTATTCATCCAGCAGGGCTACGACGCGGTGACGATGCGCAAGATCGCCAAGCGGATCGAGTACTCCCCCACCGCTATCTACGCCCACTTCGCCGACAAGGAAGCGCTGATGCGCGAGCTGTGCACGGAGGACTTCCAGGCCCTGGCCACCGCGTTTCAGAAGGTCGCGGCGATCGAGGATCCCGTCGAGCGGCTCCGCCAGACCGGCCGGGCCTATGTCGACTTCGCGCTGCGATACCCCAATCACTACCGCCTGATGTTCATGACCCCGCGGCCGCCGGACGTCAACGCGGACGAGGAAGGAAAGGGCGACGTTCAGCGAGACGCCTATGCCTTCGTGGTTGCCGTCGTCGAGGACGCGATGGCCAAGGGGGCGTTCAAGAAGGAATGGAAGGACGCCGAGCTCCTGGCCCAGGTGCTCTGGGCCGGGATGCACGGCGTGGTCGCCCTCCACCTCATCCATAGCGAGGACAAGTGGGTGGACTTGCGTCCGCTCGAGGCGACCGCTCAGGCGATGAGCCAAGCCGTCTATCAAGGCATTCTTCGGCAGGAGCACTCGAATGGTTGATCTCGCGCGAAAGAATCTGGTTCACGACAAGCTTCGCTTCGTCATCACGATTTCGGGCGTCGCCTTCGCCGTCACCCTGGTGCTGGTGCAGATCGGCCTGTTCCTGGGGCTGCTCGACAACGCCACCATCACCATCGAGCACCTGCCCGCCGACCTCTGGGTCACCTCGAAGAACACCCCGAACGTCGACTTCGCCCACACCTTTCCGGAGTCGCGCCTGCAGCGCGTCCGATCGGTCCCCGGGGTCGAGATGGCGGACAACCTGATCGTCCAGTTCATGAACGTCTCGCTCCCCACCGGCGCGGAGGAGTCGAGCGTCGTCTACGGGTTGGAGAACTTCGAGCGCTGGGGCTTCCCCTGGAACGTCGTCGAGGGAAACGTCGCGGACCTCAAGCGCGGGCCGTACGTGTTTCTGGATCAGTCGGCGATCAAGCGCTTCGGAGCCTTCCGGGTGGGCGACTACTGGGAATTCGTCGGCAACCGGCTGAAGATCATCGGCACCACCAAGGACGCGCGCTCCTTCACCACCACCCCGGTCTCGTTCATGGACTTCGACCAGGCCCAGCGCATCTCGACCAACCTTCAGCCCAATCGGACCAGCTACATCCTGATCAAGCTGGCCCAGGGGGCAGACCTTGAGGCGGTGCGCGCGGAGATCCGGCGGCGCCTGCCCTACAACGACGTCTTCACCCGGGCGGAGTGGGCCTATCGCTCCCGGAACTACTGGATAACCAACACCGGGCTGGGCCTGAACATGTTCATCACCGTCTTCCTCGGTTGCCTGGTGGGAACCGTGGTGGTCGCGCAGACGCTCTACACGTCGACGATGGAGCACCTCAAGGAGTTCGGCACCGTGAAGGCGATCGGCGGCGGAAACTCGGACATCTACGGAATCCTGATCCGACAGGCCACCATCTCGGCGTTGGTCGGCTTCGTGTTCGGCGCGATCCCGTCCTATTGGGTGGGCAGGTTGATCGCGAGGGCGGATCTCAAGCTGATCATTCCCCCCGCGCTCTGGGCCGGCGTCTTCGTCGGGACGATCGCGATGTGCCTCGCGGCCTCGCTCCTCTCGTTCCGCAAGGTCGCATCGATCGACCCCGCGCTCGTCTTCCGAACCTAGAAAGAGGCACCGCGATGTCTGTTTTGCAGGCAAGTGAAATCCGGAAGTCCTTCAACGAAGGAAGAGAAGTGGTCAACGTCCTCAACGGCGTCTCGCTTTCGCTCGAGCCCGGCGAGGTCACCGCGCTGGAGGGGCCGTCGGGCTCGGGGAAGACGACGCTTCTTTCGATCCTCGGCTGCATCCTCACCCCCAGCTCCGGCGAGCTGGTGATCGATGGCGAGCGGGTGAACGCGAAGAGGGCCAGCCGCCTCCCCGCCATCCGGCGGCGATCGATCGGCTTCGTCTTCCAGCAGTTCAATCTGTTTCCGGCGCTGAACGCGGTCGAGAACGTCGAGTACGCGCTGAACATCAAGGGCGTTCGCGGACCCCAGGCGCGAGCACAAGCGGAGATCGCGCTGGAGAAGGTCGAGCTGACCAGCCGCCGCTCCTTCCTGCCGCGAGACCTGTCCGGCGGGCAAAAGCAGCGGGTGGCGATTGCGCGCGCGCTGGCGGGAAATCCCAGAGTCCTCCTCGCCGACGAGCCGACCGCCAACCTGGATACCCAGATGGGCCTCCAGATCCTCGAGCTGTTCCGGAAGCTGGCGAAGGAGGAGGACCGCGCCCTCCTCATCGTCACCCACGATCCAAAAGTGAGGACCATTTCCGACCGCGTCGTCCGCATCCAGGACGGTCGCCTGCTCAACTGAACCGAGGTGCTCCGATGATCCGAAGCTTGAATATCAAGACCGTCGCTCTGGTGGGTTTGGGAATACTGCTCACGGCCTACGTCGTGTTCCAGGTCCGGGGCGCCGTCTCCAGCGCCGGCGCCGCTCCGACCCGCGCCAAGGCGGCGGACGCGCTCGATGCCCGCATCCGGGCGGAAGGCCGGCTGGCGGCGTATCCCGGGGCCCAGGTCGTGGTGGGAACCGACTTCGCCGGGACGGTCACCCGACTTTTCGTAAGCGAGAAGGATGTCGTGCGCCGCGGCGAGGTGCTCGCGGAGATCCGCGCCGATGAGCAGCGGGCTCAGCTCGCCGAAGCGCGCGGCCGCGTCGCGGAGGCGAAGGCAGACCTCACCTTGTTCGAGGTCGAGGCCGACCGGCTCCAGCGCCTCTTCGATTCGCAATCGGTCGCCCGTAGCGCGCTCGATCACGCGGTCCGCGACCGGGACGGAGCGCGGGCCCGGTTGGAGAACGCCGTCGCCACCGCGCGCCGGATCGAGGCGATCCTCGACAAGGCTCGAATCGTCTCCCCCATCGAGGGAGTGGCCCTGCTGCGCCACGTCCAGCCGGGCGAGACCGTACCGGTCGGGGCCCAGCTCCTGACCCTCGCCGACCTGTCGAAGGTGAGGGTCGAGGCCGAGGTGGATGAGTTCGACATCGCCGGCGTGGCGATCGGCTCGGAGGCGGAGATCACGGCCGAGGGATTCGCGAATTCGTGGAAGGGCCGGGTCGAGGAGATCCCCGACGGCGTCGGCCCGAGGAAGCTGAAGCCACAGGACCCGGGAAAGCCGACCGACACGCGGGTGCTGCTGGTGAAGGTGGCCCTCGCCGAGCCGACCGGACTGAAGCTTGGGCAGAGGGTGGAGGTGTCGCTGCGCCGCCCCGCCCCCACGGATCTCGCCGCCGGGCGGTAGCT
>Ga0070708_100002476_pt1 | contig 14263 bp, 12 predicted proteins | sample KBSK5503metaG_FD_65469 | JGI IMG/M metagenome (GOLD analysis project Ga0070708, IMG submission 65469) | Corn, switchgrass and miscanthus rhizosphere microbial communities from Kellogg Biological Station, Michigan, USA - KBS K5-50-3 metaG | ecosystem: Host-associated > Plants > Roots >...
GCGCTCCAATGAGCGATGGGCCAGCGCTTGGTGGCGTGCGCGGCGCCCGGGGCGAGCGCGGCGAGCCGCGCGCCGGCGAGCGCGCGATCGCCGAGCCACTGCGCCGCCCGATCCTGCGCCCCCTTTCCCAGGCAGAACTCGGGCGGCTCTCCGTCGGGGTGCGCGTCCAGCCGCCGCGCCGCCTCGAAGTAGCGCTCCGCCACGGGAACATGGGTGCGATAGACGTCGAGCTTGGTCGAGATGAGCAGGGCCCGGCCGAGCTTGCGCTTGCGGTAGCTCGACCAGCGGCAGCGCACCAGCAGCCTCAACGCGGCGCTGCGCAGGCTGCCGTGCAGGTCCAGCCCGTGCGTCGGCCCGAGGCCCCGCAGCCGCCGGGCGAAATGGCGGATCGGCTCGCCGGGCTCGAGCGAGACGACCTCGGCGAGGTGCGGGTTGTCGGAGACGAGCGGGGCCATCGCGCGCTTCGTCACGTAGACCAGCTTCGCCTCGGGGTGGCGTCGGGTGAGCGCCCGCACCAGGGGCGTGGTGAGCAGGATGTCGCCGATGGAGCTGAAGCGCACGACGAGCACGCACAGCACGGCGCCAAAGCTACGGCTGCGTTGCCGCGCTTCGCCAGTCATCATTAGCTTTGGTCCATGCCGCGCCCCAAGAGCATTCTCTGGGTGGACGACGAGGTGGAGGGGCTCGCCGCCCACCTGCGTTTCCTCGAGGCGCAGGGCTTCACCGTCGCGTCCGCGGCCCACGGGGACGACGCCCTCGCGCTGCTGCGCCGCCAGCCGTACAGCGTCGTGCTGCTGGACGAGCAGATGCCCGGCCGGCGCGGCCTCGAGCTGCTCCCCGAGATCCGCGCGATCGACCCGGGCGTGCCCGTCGTCATGGTGACGCAGAGCGAGGAGGACGCGACGCTGCGCGAGGCGATCGGCGCCGCGGTGGACGACTACCTGGTGAAGCCGGTGCTCCCGCGCCAGATCCTCTCCGTGATCACCCGGTTGCTCGAGGGCGACCGCATCCGCCAGCAGCGTCTGGCCCGCGACTTCGTGACGCGATTCCGCGAGCTCGAGGGCCGGCGGGGCGCGTCGCTCGCGTGGCGCGAGTGGATCGAACTCGTCGCCGAGCTGGCGCACTGGGAGGTGCGCCTCTCCGCCTGCAACGAGCCCGGGCTGTCCGAGGCGCTCCGCACCCTGCAGCGGAGCCTCCGCGCGGACTTCGCCGAGTACGTGCGCCACCACTTCCCCCGCTGGTTGGCGAACCCCGAGGGAGACCGGCCGCCGCTCTCGGTGGACGTCGTCTCCGAGTTCGTGGTGCCGGTGCTGCAGGCCGAGGGGCGGGTGTTGTTCATCGTCGTCGACTGCCTGAGGCTCGATCAGTGGGCGGTGCTGCGCGATCTCGTCACGCCGCTGTTCGAGGTCGAGGAATCGCATTACTACAGCATCCTGCCTACGGCCACGCCGTTCGCGCGCAACGCCATCTTCTCGGGCCTCTTCCCAATGGAGATCGCCGCGCGCCATCCCGAGTGGTGGGCCCAGCCCTCGGACGAGGAGAGCCTGAACGCCCACGAAGCGGCGCTGCTCGTCGAGCAGCTGCAGGAGCTGGTGGGGAAACCGGTGCCCGTGCGATACGAGAAGCTGTTCAGCGCGGGCGAGGGTAGTGAGCTGCTGCGCCGGCTCCCCGCGCACCTGGCGCAGGAGGGCGTGACGGCGCTCGTCTTCAACTTCATCGATCAGCTGACGCACGGGCGCTCGGAGAGCGCGATCCTGTACGAGGTGGCGCGGGACGCCGCCGCGCTGCGGGGGATTACCCGGACCTGGTTCGAGCGCTCGCCGGTGCTCGCCGCGCTGCAGGAAGCCGAGCGCCGCGGCGTTTCGGTGCTGCTCACCACCGACCACGGCTCGATCCACTGCGAGACGCCCGCCACCGTCTACGCGAAGCGCGACGCTACCGCGAACCTGCGCTACAAGTTCGGCGAGGATCTCCGCGCCGAGCACCCGGAGGCCGCCATCACGGTGGAGGACCTGAAGGCGTTCGGCCTGCCGGGGATGAGCCTCGGCGTGCGGCTGCTGCTCGCCACGACGGATCGCTTCTTCGTCTATCCGACCAAGCTGCGCGAGTACCAGGCCCGGTATCGCGGCTCCTTCCTGCACGGCGGCGTGACCCCGGAGGAGATGATCCTGCCCGTGGCGCTGCTCACCCCCCGCGGCCGGCGCGGCGGAGTCGGGAGTGGGGGATCGCGCTGAATGGGCCGCAGCGCCCGCGTCCTCGGCCTGCTCCGCCCGTACGCCCCGCTCTTCGTCGCCAACATCTTCGTGACGGTGGTGGCATCGCTCATGGACGGGGCGACGTTCGTGCTGCTGATCCCATTTACGCGCGCGCTGTTCGGGCAGCAGGCGCTGCCGGCCACGGGGGGCTCCACGGTCGAGGCGGTGCTCGCGAAGGTCGCGGGGCCGTGGCTCGCCGCGGGGGCACCGGAGACGGCGCTGCGCAACGTGGTGCTCGTCCTGCTCGTCACGCTCGTGGTGAAGAACGTCGCCACCTACGCCGCCGCGATGAGCAGCGTGGCGATTGAAGAGGGCGTGGTCCGCGACCTGCGCGTGCGGCTGTTCCGGCACCTCCAGACGCTGCCCCTCGGCTTCTTCCAGCGCACCCGAGCGGGCCAGCTGCTCGCCCGCGTCATCAGCGACACCGACCAGGTGAAGACCGCCGTGACCGCGGCGCTCGCGTCGTTCCTCCGCAACGCGAGCCTGATCCTGGTCTACGTCGCCATCCTGTTCGGGCTATCGTGGCGGCTCACCCTGCTCGCGCTGGTCCTGGCCCCGCTGCTGGCGCTCATCATCCGCCCGCTGATCGCGCGGGTGCGCCGGCGCTCGCGCGAGCAGGCGGAGGACCGCGGCGAGCTCACGAGCCTCGTGAGCGAGATGGTGTCGTCGGTGAAGCTGGTGCGGGCCTACGTGGCCGAGGCGTTCGAGATCGAGCGGTTCCGGCGGCTCGCCGACCAGTACCGCAAGCGCGTGCTGCGGGCGCAGGGGGCGTCCACGCTGATGAGCCCGCTCAGCGAAGTGTTCGCCGGCATCGTCATCGTGCTGCTCTTCTCGGTCGGCGCCCGCCTCGCGCTCGGCGCCTCGGCGGCGGGGGGGCTGCCCCCGGCGGTGTTCATCGCCTTCCTCATCGTGGCGCTCCGGCTGATGTCGCCGGTGAAGGCGGCGGCGCAGTACCCCACGATCATGGCGGGCGCGGTGGCCGCCGCGGACCGCGTCTTCGAGGTGCTCGACGTGCCGGCCGACGAGGGCGATCACCCCGACGCGGCCGAGGCGCGGTTCCGGGAGGAGATCGAGTACCGCGGCGTGTCGTTCTGCTATGACGGCGAAGCCCCGGTGCTGCAGGACGTGAACCTCGCCGTGCGGCGCGGCCAGGTGGTCGCGATCGTCGGGCCGTCGGGGGCGGGGAAGACGACGCTCGTCGACCTGCTGCCGCGCTTCTACGAGCCCACCGAGGGCGCGATCCTGATGGACGGCGTGCCGGTGACGCGGTTCACACGCGCGAGCCTGCGGCGCCTCATGGGAATCGTGTCGCAGGAGACGATTCTCCTGAACGACACGGTGCTCGCCAACATCGCCTACGGCCGCGCCGACTTCGCCCGGGAGCACGTCGAGGCGGCGGCCCGCGCCGCGAACGCCCACGACTTCATCGTCCAGCTCCCGCAGGGTTACGACACGCTGCTGGGCGAGCGCGGCGCCCGGCTCAGCGGCGGGGAGCGCCAGCGCATCGCGATCGCGCGGGCGCTGCTGCGCGATCCTCCCATCCTCATCCTCGACGAGGCGACGAGCGCGCTCGACATGGAGGCCGAGCGCCTCGTGCAGGAGGCGATCGACCGGCTGATCCAGCGCCGCACCGTGCTCGTCATCGCGCATCGGCTCGCCACGGTGCAGCACGCGGACGTGATCGTGGTGCTCGCCGGGGGGCGCATCGTGGAGCAGGGTACCCACGCGACGCTCTACGCCGCCGGGGGGCTGTACCGCCGGCTGTACGACCTGCAGTTCCGCGACTGACATGCTGTCGGGCTTCACGATCGTACGCAACGCCGTCAAGCTCGACTACCCCGTCATCCCGGCCATACGCTCGATCCTCGGCATCTGCGACGAGGTGGTGGTGAACGTCGGGAGGTCGGAGGACGGCACGCGCGACCTGGTCGCGGGCCTGGGCGACCCGCGCATCCGGATTCTCGACACCGAGTGGGATTTCTCGCGCGGCAGCGGCGCGCTCTCCATCGAGACGAACCGCGCGATGGCGGCGTGCCGCGGCGCCTGGGGGCTCTACATCCAGGCCGACGAGGTGCTGCACGAGACCGGCGCGGCGATCCTCGCGGCCAGCCTGCGGGAATGGCACGGCGAGCCCGGCGTCGAAGGGCTGCTCGTGGACTACGTTCACTTCTACGGGGACTTCGACACCATCGCCACCAATCGGCACTGGTACCGGCGCGAGGTGCGCTGCGTGCGGTTGGGAGGGGACGTCCGGTCGTACGAGGATGCGCAGGGCTTCCGGGTCGGCCGCGAGTTGCGGCGGGTCCGCGCCCGCGCGACCGGCGCCCGGATGTTCCACTACGGCTGGGCGGGGCCATCACAGGCGGTGCAGCGCAAGCTGGCCGCCTCGAAGGAGATCTTCACCGAGGCGGTGGACCGGCTCAAAGCGCGCGCCGCGCGGCGGCACGCGCTCGACTGGACGCCTCTGCTCCGGCCGTTCCGCGGCACCCATCCGGAGGCCGCCCGCGACTGGATCGCGGCCCGGCGCGATGCGGGGGAGCGCGCGGTCGGCCCGCGCTCCTTTAGGTTCGGGCACCTGCGGCTGTACCTCTCCGACTGGATCGAGCGCCTGACCGGCGCGCGGGTATTCGAGTACCGGAACTACGTCGACGTATGACGGCGCGACCCTTCGCGGGGCTGCGCGTCGTCCTCGTGGCGGCGTTCAACCCGCGCTACCACCGGAGCGGGCTCGCCCTCGCCGCCGCGCTCGAGGAGCTCGGCTGCGAGGTCCGGCGCTGCGAGGAACGGCTCCGCGGCCTGAACGCGCTGCTGCGGCGCCCGCTCGCAAGGCGGCTGCGGGCGCTGCTCGCGCGCGAGCCCGCGTCGCTGGTGCTCGTGTTCAAGGGGACCAAACTTGAGCCCGCCGACGTGCTGGAGCTGAGAGCGGTCTCCCGGGCGCGCTGGGTGAACTGGTTTCCCGACGACCCGCACGAGCTGCACGTCTCCGCGCGCCTCGCCCCCGCGTACGACCGGTTCTTCACCCATGACTCCTCGAGTCTCGACGCCTACGCCCGCGCCGGCGCCCGGGCCCACTATCTCGCTTTCGGCTGCGACCCCGCGTATCATCGGCCGGTCGCGGCCGGCGCGCGCTGGCGCGCGCCGCTCGTTTTCGTCGGCTCGCGCCGCCCCGCGCGCGAGCGGGCGGTCCGGGCGCTGGCGGACCTCGGCATCAAGGTGTGGGGTCCCGGGTGGCCGGCCGGCCCGGTGTACGGGGAGGCCTTCGTGCGGGCGCTGTCGGGCGGCACGGTCGGCGTGAACATCCACCAGCATTTCGGTGAGGGGGACGCGCCGGCGCGTTATGGAACCGGCGCCAATATGCGGGTGTTCGAGCTGGCCGCGATCGGCACGCCGCAGCTCTCGGACGCCAAGGCGGACATCACGCGGCACTTCTCCGCCGACCGCGAGATCGTCTTGTACCGCAGCGTGCCGGAGCTCTGCGACCGCGCCCGGGCCCTGCTCGGCGACGACGGGCTCCGGCGATCACTGGCGGCGCGGGCGCAGGAGCGCGCCCTGCGCGAGCATACCTGGCGACACCGGTTGGAGGAACTGCTCACGGTGACGCTGCGATAGCCATGTGCGGCGTCGCCCGCCCCGGCGGCACCCTCCCCGTCTCGAGCACGGACCGGTAGACGCGCACGTACTCCTCCGCCATCACCACGTGCGTGAAGTGGCGCTCGGCGTGGGCGCGGCAGGCTGCGGGGCTGCGTGCGTGGATCGCCTCCGCCGCGGCGATCATCTCCTCCATCGTGTCGCACAGCGCGCCCACCTCGGGCGTGACCAGCTCGGGGAGCGCGCCGCGGCGCGTGCCGAGCACCGGCGTGCCCGACAGCAGCGCCTCGACGGTCACGAGACCGAACGGCTCGTCCCACTGCGCGGGGTTCCAGACGCAACGCGCCCGCGCGAGCAACGCCGCCTTGCGCCTGCCGTCCACCTCGCCCACGTACCGCACCCCGCCCGTGAAGCTCGGCCGCCAACCGCCCGCCACCACGAGCTTGTGCCCGGTCCCTTTCGCGGCTTCGACGGCCCAGTGGTACCCCTTCGTGCTGTGCAGGCGGCCGAGGAAGAGGTCGAACTGCTCCGGTCGCTTCGGGAACCGCCGGTAGACGTACTCTGCGGGATCGAGCCCGTTGTAGACGAACGCTTCCGAGCCGTGCCTGCGCGCGTGGTCGAGCGACAGGAAGATGGTGTTGGGCCAGGGGTGAGTGCCCGGCTTGAGGTTGCGGTGGATGGTCTGGACGAACGCCAGCGAGTCGGGCCCGCGCGCCAACGGAAAATGGGCGTGCAGGATCTCCGCGTCCTTCGGCAAGAACGGCGACAGGGCCGCCGGATCGTCGAGCTTCCGGGGCGGCACCTCGACCACCGTGGCCTCTCCGACCCGCGTGCCGGGCGGGGCGAGCAGCGTCACGCGGTGCCCCAGCGCGACCAGCCCGCGCACCAGGGCAATGATAACGCGCTCGGGGCCGCCGTATCCCTTCGCCGGCAACAATTGATGGGAGGCTACGACGACATGCATGCGCCGGATAGTATAACCACCTTGGCAAACCCCTACCCGCTACCCGCGCCCCAGCGTCAACACCGCGTAGGCACGGTCCGGCCCTTCGTAGACCCGCGCTCGAAACTCCCGCTCGTCCCCCAACCCTTCGTCTCCCCAGGCGCGACGGAGCGCCTGCAGCAAGACGGGCGCCGGCGCGCCCCCTCTTGACAGCTTCAGCAGGCGCTGGACCGCCATCCGCAAGCGGTAACGTTGCATCGTCTCGCGTACGACGCGCTTGGTACTCTGGGGGAGCAGGCGACTCAGCGAACTGGGGACCATATTGCGTGGTCTCCGTTCTATTCGTCTTCTTGAAACGTGGCGGTGGACGGGCTACGGTAAGTGAGTCCCGATGCCAGAGCGCCCCACCTGTCCCATGGTCTTACCTACACCGGCCGGCGCCGTATGATCAAATCTCTGGGCTCTCCAGGTGTTAGGTGCTAGGTGTCGGGGATCGTCCCTAACACCCAGCACCCAGGCCAACTGACGAAGCCTCCCCCATGGGCGAACGGCCCCTCACGATTCTTCAGCTGACCCACCAGGGCGGGCCTGCGGGCTCGACACAATCGATCTTCGATCTGAGCCGGGAGCTCGCGCGGCGCGGCCACCGCCTGCTGGTCGGGTGCCGTGCCGGCGTGCTGCTCGCCCGGCTGGCGCAGGACGCCGGCCTCGCCGTCGTGCCGCTGCGATTTGGGCCGCTCAGCGAGGCCGCACGATCGCTCGCGGACCTGGTGGCGCGCGAGCGTGTGGACGTGGTGAACTCGCACGCCACGCTCGACCGCCGCGCGCTGACGTGGCTGCGCTGGCGCGGCAAGCTGCCGCGGGCGTTTGTCGTCACGCGCCGCACGATGCCACTGACCTCGCCGCTCGAGATCCTGGCGGTGGGGCTGACCGCGGATCGCACGATCGCGGTCAGCGGCGCGGTGGCGCGCGCGCTGCGGCGACGCTGGCAGCCGGGCGCCCGGCTCCGTGTCGTACCAAACGGCATTGCGATCGAGCGCATCGACGCGCCCGTGCCGCCTCCGGATCTGGCGGCGGCCCGCGCCGCGCTCGGCGACCGCGGCGGGCGGCCGGTGGTGCTGATCGCGTCGCGGCTCAAGGATCAACACGTCGTGCTCCAGGCGCTCCCGCGCGTCGAGCGCGGGATCGTCCTCGCGTGCGTGGGGGTCGAGCCCGATGACCGGCTCCGCGCCCTTGCACGAGCGGCGCCCGGGCGGCATCGGGTAGTGTTCGTCCCCCTCACCGACCGTGCGCTGGCCTTCTTTCACCTGGCCGCCATGGCCGCCCTGCCGTCCCGCATGGAAGGACTGTCACAGGCGCTGCTCGAAGCGATGACGCTGGGGCTGCCGGTGGTTGCGTCCGATGCAGGCGGGAGTCGCGACCTCATCATCCCCGAGGAGACGGGGGTGCTCGTCCCGCCGCTCGATCCCCCCGCGTGGGCCCGCGCGCTCGAGCGGGTGCTCGGCGATGCGGACTTCGCTGGTCGGATCGCCAGGGCCGGCCGGGAGCTGGTGCGCCGCGAGTTCACGATCGAGCGCACCGCCGAGCGGACTGAGGCGGTCTACCGCGAGGCGCTCGCCTCCCCTAGCATTCCCTGGGGCATGCCCACCCCTCTCTTTGGGAGCGCCCGCGATGACCAGCCTGCTACTCGCACAGGACTTCCCCCCGATGGGCGGCGGGATCGCCCGGCTGCACGGTGAGCTCCTCAAGCGCTACCCCAAGGGCACACTGATCGTTTCGACGCCGCAGGACCCCGATGCACCCGAGGTGGACGGACAGTTCAACGGGGCGGTGGACCGCCTCCCGGTGAGCCGGCGGCGGACCAAGACGCTCCCCGGGCTGCTGCTCTGGTCGCGTCGCGCCGCGAGCCTCGCCCGCCAGCACCGCGTGGGCTTCGTGTATTGCGGCAACGTGAAGCCCGCAGGCTATCCGGCCCGGTGGGTATTCGAGCGCACCCACACCCCCTACTGCATCTTCTTCTATGGCGCGGACCTGCTCTCCGAGCAGCACAAATACCACCACTCCGGCTTCAAGCGCCGCTCGGCCCGCGCGATCATCGGCGGCGCCGCGGCGCTGGTGGCGGTCTCGAGCTGGACGCGCGACCTCGCGCTCACCGTCCTGGGGGAGCTCGGGCTCGACGGCCACGGCCAGCGCCTGCGCGTCGTGCACCTCGGGACCGATCCCGAACGCTTCCGGCCCGGAGTGGACGCCGGCGAGCTGCGGCGGCGTTTCGACCTGCCGAAAGAAGGCGGGCGTTGGCTGCTCACTGTGGCGCGCCTCGTCGCCCACAAGGGAGTGGACACGGTGCTCGAAGCGCTGCCGGCGGTCGTCGCGCGCGCGGGCGAGGTGGGCTACATCGTCGCTGGGAACGGCCCCGAGCGGGAGCGGCTCGCCGGGCTCGCCGAGAAGCTGGGCGTGGCGGACCGCGTCCGGTTCCTCGGTGAGGTCGCCGAGCGTGACCTCCCCGCGCTCTATAACCTTGCGTCCGTGTACGTCGGGGCCTCGCGCCGCGAGGAGCACATCGGCGTCGAGGGATTCGGGATCTCGCTGGTCGAGGCTTCGGCGTGCGGCCTGCCGGTAGTGGCGGGGGACTCGGGCGGCGTCGCCGACGCGGTGCGCGACGGTGAGACGGGCTTCCTCGTCCCGCCGGAGGATCCGGCCGCGTTCGCCGACGCGATCTGCCGGCTGCTTCAGGACGCCGACCTGGCGAAGCGGATCGGATCGGGCGGGCGCCGCGCGGTCGAGACGTATTACAACTGGGACCGCGTCGTGCGCGACCTCCGCACGATCGAAGCCGAGGTGACGTCGTAGGCACGACGCTCCTGTTCGCGTTCAATTTTCCGCCCCACGGCGGCGGCATCGCCCGCTGGATGGGGGAAATCGCCCGCCGCTACCCGCCACAGTCCCTCGTCGTCTCGACGGGGCGGTACGCGGGGAGTGAAACCAGCGACCCCGGGTTCCCGCAGCGCATCGACCGCGTCGGCATCCGCGCCACGCGGCTCCGAACGCTCAACGGGCTCGCGCTCTGGACCCGGCGCGCGAGCGAACTGGCGCGGCGTCTCCGGCCGGGGTTCGCCTGGTGCGGCGAGCTCAAGCCGGCGGGGTATCCAGCGCGCTGGACGCAAGCCCGCTACGGCCTCCCGTACGGCGTGATCGTTCACGGCACGGAGCTGTTGCTGCTCGACGCGAAGCGGCGCCGCTCCGCCTTCAAGCGTTGGACGGCGCGTCAGCTCTTGTGCCGATGCGCCGTCGTCGTGGCCAACAGCCGCTGGACCGCGGACCGCGCCCGATCCCTGCTCACGACCCTCGACTGCGCGGCGCTCGCCGCCGACGTGCGCGTCGTGCTCCCCGGGACGACGCCGTCCCACTTCCGGCCCGGCATCGATCCGCGCCCCGTCCGCCGCAAGTACGGGCTCGACGGCGGGCCGTGGCTCCTCACGGTCTCGCGGCTCGACTGGCACAAGGGGATCGATACGGTGATCCAGGCGCTGCCGGCGGTGCGCCAGGCGTTCCCCACCGCCCGCTACGCCGTGGCGGGCCTCGGCTCCGCCCGGTCGCACCTGCAGCGCATCGCCGCGGGGCTCGGGTTGGGCGACGCGGTGCGGTTCCTGGGCTTCGTGCCGGACGCCGAGCTCCCCGCGGTCTACAACGCCGCGGACCTCTATGTCGGCGTCTCGAGGCGGTACGATCTCCTCGCCGAGGGATTCGGGATCGCGATCGTGGAAGCGTCCGCCTGCGGGCTCGCGGTCGTGGGCGGGCGCTCGGGCGGCGTGCCCGACGCGGTGCGCGAGAACGAGACGGGAGTCCTCGTCGATCCCGATGATCCGGCGGCGGTGGCCGGCGCCGTCAAGGGGCTGCTCGCCGACGAGGCGCTGCGGCGGCGCATGGGGGCGGCGGGCCGCCGCGCGGCGGAGACCTATTACAACTGGGACCGCGTCGTCGCCGACCTCATCCGGATTGACGGCGAGTTTCGGCGGCAGCCGGCGTCGGGCGCGCGCTGATCGCGAAGGTCGGGCAGTGGCGGATGAACTCCCCTTCGATCGGGGACCACTCCTGATCCGGCCGCGTCACGACCGCCTTGCCCTGCGCGTCCAGCACGAACATGCCCGGCGGGGCCTGCACGAGGCAGGCTCCACACCCGATGCAGCGCTCGCGTTGCACGCGCACGGAGACGCGGCGCCTGGGGTAAACGCCGGGATCGCCCGGCGCCGGCCACTCCCCGGGGTGCTCGAGGGCCGCGACCGTGGCGCGATACCCTTCTTCGACCAGCTCGCGGAGATGATCGAACGAGAAGGGCGAGATGTGCTCGACCCGCGGGTGGATGTAGTAGATCGGCGGCGTGCCCCATTCCCGGAGCCGGAGCTCGAGCAGCGATTGCATGGCGATCTCGGTGGCCCGGGCGAACACCGCGGCGAAGCCTTCCTCCTGTACGTCTTCGCGGAACGCGTTCGACGCCGACACGTCGACGGCGAGAATGAGGTCCGCCCCGAGTATCCGCGCCGTGCCGACGGGCAGGTTGTCCACGGTCGCGCCGTCCACGTAGAAGCGCCCGCGGATCTCGCGCGGCGGCAGATATCCCGGGAGCGCGCACGACGCGAACACCGCGTCCGTCACCGCCACCTCGTCCAGCCCCTCCAGGCCCCAGAACACCTGCATTCCGGAGTTGATGTCCACGGTGTTCACCACGAGCGGCTGTTGCAGCTCCTGGAACGTGACGTCGCCCACGAGCCCGTGGATGAGCGCGTCGAGCGGCTCGCGGCGGAACAGGGCCGGGGAGCGCATGCGCTTGAAGGCCATGTCGGTGTGGGCCACGGCGAACACGTCCCGGCGGCGCAGGTTCACCGCGATGTCCCGCAGCTCGGGGATGCTGCGGCCCGCCGACCACGCGGCGCCTACGAGCGCGCCGACGCTCGACCCGACGATGCGCGTCGGCACCAGGCCCCGCTCGGTCAGCGCCTGGATCACGCCGATGTGCGCGAGCCCCTTCATCCCGCCGCCGCCGAGGACCAGAGTGAACCGTGTGTCGGGTTTCAAGGAAGCGCCGCCGCTTGCCCGGAAGGTGAACTTCCGAGTAACGTAGTCGTGGCCCTATGCCCGCGCTACTGATCCGCCGTCGCATCGCGCGCAGTCGCTGGACTGTGGCCGGTCTCGCGGTCGTCGTGCTGCTGGCGCTCGTTGCATTGGGCGCGCCGTGGCTGGCGCCGGGTGATCCCTACCGGGGCGACCTGTCGGCGGGCCTCAAGCCGCCGTCGTCGGCGTTCCTGCTGGGCACGGACGCGCAGGGTCGCGACGTGCTGAGCCGGGTGCTTTACGGCGCTCGGCTGTCGCTCACCGTGGGGCTCGGGAGCCAGGCGGTCTCCCTCGCCGTGGGGCTCGCGCTCGGGCTCGTCGCCGGCTACTCCGGGCGCTGGGTCGACGCGACCGTCATGCGCGTCGCCGACGTGACCCTCGCCTTCCCGTCGCTGCTCCTCCTCATCGCCATCGCGGCCGCGGTCAAGCCCTCGCTCCCGGTCATTTGTCTCGTGATCGGACTCGTCGGCTGGGCGGGCATGGCGCGCCTGGTACGCGGCCAGGTCCTGGTGGTGCGCGCGCTCGATTACGTGCAGGCGGCGCGCGCGCTCGGCGCCTCCGATGCGCGGCTCGTCACGCGCCACATCCTGCCGAACGTGCTGGCGCCCGTCATCGTCGCCACGACGCTCGGCATCGGCGGAGCGATCATGGCCGAAGCGGCACTGTCGTTCGTGGGGCTTGGGGCCCAACCGCCGACGCCGTCGTGGGGGGCGATGGTCGCCGAGGGACGGGATCTGCTCCGGGTCGCGCCCTGGGTGTCGCTGTTCCCGGGGCTCGCAATCGGGGTCGCGGTGCTCGGCCTGAACCTCTTGGGCGACGGGCTGCGCGACGCGCTGGACGTGCGCCGGGCGTCGTCATGACCGAGGTCGCCTACCACCCGACCCACCTGCGGGCGTTGCGCGACGGCCTCCCGGCCCTGCGCGCCGCGGAGTTTCCCTGGACGGCCGACACCGTCTACCTCAACAACGCGTCCATCGGCCCCATCCCCGAGCGCACCCGCCGCGCCCTCGACGCGTTCACCGCCAAACGCACCGCGCCGCACCTCCTGCCGGACGGCGAGCTCCGGGCCGTGCTCCAGGCGGCGCGGGAGGCGATCGCGGGGCTCCTCAACGCCACGCCCGGCGAGGTCGCGCTCGCCACCAATACGAGCCACGGGCTCAACCTCGCCGCCCGCGCGCTGCCCCTGAAACCGGGCGACATGGTGTTGGTGTCCGACCGGGAGTTCCCGGCGAACGTCTACCCGTGGCTGCTGCTCCAGAAGCAGGGGATCGAAGTCGAGCTCGCCCCGTGCGGGGCGGAGGGGTGGCCCGATGAGGACTATCTCGTCGAGCGCCTGCACGATCCCCGCGTGCGCGTGCTCGCCGTGTCGTTCGTGCAGTTCGCCAACGGCTATCGCGCCGACCTCGATCGCCTCGGCGTCGCGTGCCGGGCGAACGGGACCTTCCTGGTCGTAGACGGAATCCAGGGCGTGGGGAACTCGGTGCTGGACGTGCGCGAGACACCGGTGGACGTCCTCGCCTGCGGCGGGCAGAAGTGGCTGCTCTCCCCGTGGGGCTCGGGGTTCGTCTACGTGCGCAAGGAGCTCGTCTCCGCGCTCGAGCCCGCGGTCACCGGCTGGATGGCCTTCGAGGGGACGGACGATTTTTCACGCCTGACCGAGTACAATACCACGTTCCGCGCAGATGCCCGCCGGTTCGAGATGGTGACGCTCCCGTACCAGGATTTCTATGGCATGACCGAGTCGGTCCGGATGCTCGCGGAGATCGGCATCCCCGACATCGCGCGCTACACCCGCGCGCTCCAGGAGGCGGTGTTCCGCTGGGCGGACGAGAAGGGCGCGCGCCTCCTCTCGCCGCGCGACGAGGCGCATCGCTCGGCGATCGTGTGCATCGCCCCGGACCGGCCCGCCGAGGCCTTTCACGCGCTCAAGCGCGCGCACGTCGTTTGCTCCCTGCGCGAAGGCGCGATCCGCCTCGCCCCTCACTGCTACAACACGGCCGAGGAGATGGCGCGGGTGCTGGAGGTGTTGGACCGGCTGGAGTGACTGTAAGACGTCACACGTCCCATGTTACACGTCACACGAGCCGGCGACCGTCCTGCGTGCAACGTGCGACGTGTGACGTGTGACGATTCATGTGACGTTCTCCCGGTGCCCATCCGCCCACCCCGCCCACCCCACGAACAGCCACCCGAACACGATTCCGCCGATCGCGAGGGCGCGCAGGGACGGAGGCGGCGGGGTGAGCAGGCTGGCCACGTATGACGCGGCGAGCACGGCCACGAGTCCCCACAGCGCGTAGCGCCCCGCGGCGTCGCGTGGCCGGGTCGCCGTGACGTAGATGGCGACTCCCGCGACGAACATCAGCCC
>Ga0070708_100002477_pt1 | contig 14262 bp, 15 predicted proteins | sample KBSK5503metaG_FD_65469 | JGI IMG/M metagenome (GOLD analysis project Ga0070708, IMG submission 65469) | Corn, switchgrass and miscanthus rhizosphere microbial communities from Kellogg Biological Station, Michigan, USA - KBS K5-50-3 metaG | ecosystem: Host-associated > Plants > Roots >...
GTGATTCACGCGGTCGACGGCGAACGTCTGAAGCGGTTGCGGCACAGTCTCCCAAACCTCGGCGCCGTTGATCAGCCAGGCGTTTTCGCCCCGCATGCCCTGAGGTGCGTCGCTCGCGACGTCCGCGCGGAGGAAGATCGTGCCACCGACGCCGCGCCGCGCCGTCGGTGCGGGGCCGGGCATGAGATCGCGGTAGAGGTCGACCCGCAGTGTGTACGACCGGCCGTCGACGGCGACGCGGTCGGGGGCGTTCCGCGCCCCGGGCGGGAGCGTCGCAGCGGGTCCGCCGCTCGCCGCGCCGCCGCACGCGGTGACCATCACGACGAGCCCGAGTAAGAGCCACACGCCCGTGTAACGTCCGAGCATCCAGGGCGGTTCCCGATCGAGAATGCACGGATGATCCGAAGGCCGCTGGCAGGCTCCTGCGCAGTGGCGAGTTCGAGATCTGTGCCGAGTAGCGAGTGATCACCGACGTAGCCGTCAGACCGGCCGGGGCGAAGGGAAAGGGAGTCTTTGCCTTGCGCGCGTTCCGGAAGGGGGAATTCATCTTCCGCCGCACGCACGGACGCGTGGTCTCGAACGCGGTGATCCGATTGCTCCCTCGCGAGGATCGCAGCCACCTCTGCGAGCTTGACTTCAAGACCAGCGCCGTTCTCCTCCCACCGGGCTGCTATCTCAATCACTCTTGCGATCCGAATGCGATGCGCAGCGGCGTCAAGGTCTTCGCGTGGCGAAACATTCGGCCCGGCGAGGAGATCACGATTGATTACAGGTTGAACGCCTTTAGTGGCCGACGGTCGAGGTGCATTTGCGAGAGCCTGAGCTGCACCGGCGAGGTCGTCAGCGATTTCTTCAGCCTTGAGATCGCGCGACAGAAGCGCTACCTCCCCTACGCTCCAGCGTTCATCCAGCACGAGTACCGGCGCCGGTCGGCATCGACGCGTGGGCCGGATGAATCGCCGACACGAGGAGGGTCATGGCCTGATTGAGCGGAGCGGCGACACCCCGCTTCTCGCCTTCACGAAAGACCGCGCCGCTGATCGCGTCGATCTCGGTCACGCGCCCGGCTTCGACGTCTTGCAGCATCGAGGAGCGATTCGCACCGGTGAGCGCGGCCATCGCGCGCCACTGCTTGACCGCCTCGTCGTCGCTCATCGGAACGCCTGCGGCGCTCGCGACTCGGGCGACCTCGCGTGCGATCCCGTCGGCCACGCGGCAGGCTGGCTCGTCTACGAGCAGCTCCGCATTCGTCTTGTGAATGAGCGCGCTCAGCGGATTGACCGCGGCGTTGGTCACGAGCTTGCGCCATACCGACGGCCAGGGATCGTCGACGACCGTCACGTCCATCCCGCCAGCTTTCAGCAGCATTGCGAGCGCATCGAGGTTCGCACGCGGACCCCGCCCCACGGGACGACCGAGCTCGACTTTCCCCGGTCCCGTCGCGCGGAGCTCGCCGTCCGCGAGCTGCGCCCCCACGTAGATCACGCCGACCGAGGCCCGCTCTCGTCCGACGGCAGCGACGAGCATCTCGTAATTGCCGAGCCCGTTCTGGATGGTGAGGGCGACGCCGTCCGGCTTGAGTAGCTTCGCTGCGATGTCTACGGCCCACGCCGTGCCGGGCGTCTTTGTGGTCACGACCGCGGCGTCCACCGGACGCTCGTCATCGCGGAGCGGCGCGCGCGTGCGGTCCACTTTCACGACAGCGGCGCGCCCATCGAGCGCGCGTGCCACGACGTGGCCGATCGCGCCCAGGCCTAGGATCGCGATGCGCACTACGAAGCCTTTTGCTGGGCCAGGCTCCGCTGCAGCGAGAGGAGCTCGCTCTCCTTCATCGTGAAGCTGTGCTCGTCGGTCGGGAACGAGCCGTCGCGTACCTCGCGATCGAAGTCGCGCAGCGCGCCGACGACCGCAGCGCCGATGTCGGCGTAACGCTTTGCGAACTTCGGCTTGAACTCACCGTAGAGGCCAAGCACGTCGTGCAGGACGAGCACCTGCCCGTCACAGTCGACGCCCGCGCCGATGCCGATCGTGGGGATCTCGAGCTTCTGGGTGGCCAGTGCGCCGACCGCCGCGGGGACGCTCTCAAGGACGATCGAGAAGGCGCCGGCATCCTCGAGCGCGAGCGCGTCGTCGATCAGCCGTCGCGCCGCGCGAGCGGTCTTCGCCTGCACCTTGAATCCGCCGAGCTGCGCGACGCGCTGTGGAGTGAGGCCGACGTGCGCCATGACCGCGATGCCGTTCGCGCTGAGGGCGCGGACCGTCTCGACGACCTCCGCGCCGCCCTCGACCTTGATCGCGTCCATCCCTGCTTCCTTGAGAAAGCGCGCGGCGTTGCGTAGCGCATCTGCGGGGCCGGCCTGGTAGCTGCCGAACGGCATGTCGCCGACGAGCAGTGGCCGCGTCGCGCCCCGCGACACGGCGGCCGCGTGGCGGACCATGTCGTCCATCGTCACAGGGACGGTCGTCGGATATCCGAGCACGACCATACCGAGCGAGTCGCCGACGAGGATCACGTCGATGCCGGCCTGATCGACGAGGCGCGCGAACGCCGCGTCGTACGCGGTCATCATCGTGATGCGCTTGCCGTCGCGCTTCATGGCGACGAGGTCGGGAACGGTGACCTTCTTGAGGATCGGCGCACTCGCGCCGCCGTACTGCTCGCTCACTTTTGACCTCCGTCCAGGCCGGCTACGGGCCGGTCCCGGCGTTCGCTCAATCGTACCGCGCGGTTGCAGGGGCACGGCCCTGAGGGGGCAGGGGCCCCCTGGCACGATTCATTCCAGCTCGCGGAGTGAGGGGATGAACAGGCAGAGCAGAAGAAAGCCGACAACGACCGATCCGCCGATCACGAAGGCGGGCGCTGGCCCCCATGCCGCGACGATCGCGGCGAATATCACCGGCGCGAGAGGAAGCAATAGCGTCCCGCCGAAGAAATCGATGCTGATGACACGACCCAGCAGCTCCCGCGGGATGTGCTTCTGGATCGCGGTCGTCCAGAGCACGCCGACGCCGACGAACTGAGCCCCGAAGCCCGCCGCGAAGACCAGCACGGCGGGGAGGACGGGCAAGAGCCCGATGCCCGCGAGCGAGAGTCCCCCGAGGATGCCGAAGAAGATGATGGCCAAGCCGAGCCGTCTGATGTGTACCTGTGCGAGCGCCAGGCTCGTGACGACTTCTCCCACCCCGATCGCGGAGGTGATCACGCCATACATGCCGGCATCGCCATGCAGCACGTCCCGGACGAGGATCGGCATCGCCACCTGAAGCGGGCCCAGCTGCCCGAGGATGACGATCGCCCACCCGAATATGAAGATCCATAGCCAAGGGACGGAGAACGTGTAGGCGATCCCGTCTCGCATCTGGCGGAGAAGTGCGGCCGGCACTGGCGGCTCCCGTTGCGGAGGTCGAGCCATCCCGAGGGCGACGAAGCTGATGAAGAAGGTTGCGGCATCAAAGGCGAATGCGAATGGCAGCCCCGCGAAGGCGACGAGCGCGCCGCCCACAAGCGGTCCGGCGAGGAGTGCGATCTGACGCGAGGCGCCGCGGATCGCGTTACCGGCCTGCAAAACGTCGGCCGGGACAAGCTCGGGGATGATCGCCGTCAGGGCTGGATGCAGGAAGGACGTCGTCGCACCGAAGATCGCCGCGGCGCCGTAAAGATGCCCGAGCCGCAGTGCCCCCGTCGCCGAGAGCGCGGCGATCGCGGCGACCGCGAGACCGCTGGCGAGGTCGCTCGCGAGGATCACCCTGCGACGTGGAAGTCGGTCCGCGATCGCGCCGCCGAGAAGGACGAATACGAGCGTCGAGACGCTGAACATCGCACCCCAGACCCCAAGCTCGAGCGCGCCGCCGCCGAGCGCGAGGATCTGGAATGGCAGCGCCACACCATGGATGAAGTTCCCGAAGATCGAGATCGTCTGACCCGTCCAGAGCAAACGGAAATCGCGATGGCGAAGGGGCTCCAGGATGAGCGGCGCTCGGTGCCGCACTAGGCGGCCGCGAGCTCTTCGATCACATCGGGCAGCGTGCGAAGGTCGCTGATGACACGCGTCGGCGACGTCTCGAGCGCCTCGCCGTGGCGATCGACGAAGACGGTGCGGAATCCGAGCGCCGCCGCCGGGCGCATGTCGTGGTACTGGCTCGCACCAACGTGCACGGTGCGGTCGGCCGACGTGCCGGAGCGCTCGAGGAACTGTCGCCAGTGGCCCGAGGCGGGCTTGTAGCTGCCGCAATCTTCGGCCGTGATCGCGAGGTCGGGTCGCACGCCGAGCAGGGCGACCGAAGACGCGAGCAGGTCGCGATCGACATTGGAAAGGATCGCGAGCTTTCGTCCGCGCTCGCGAAGCGCGCGAAGGGCAGCGGGCACCTCCGGGAACGGCCGCCACTCAGCGAGCGACGAGGGCAGTGGCGAAGGCTGATCCTCACCGATCGGGACGTCGAGCGACCGGAGCACACGCCGGCCGACCCGGTCGAGCACGTCCCTGTACAGGTGGTAGCCCTCGGCTTCGAACCGGGCTTCCATCGCGATATACCACTCGGCCAGGGCACGCCGGTCGGTCCCGGGTGGAAGGAGCGGTAAGAGCGCGTCGGTGATCCCGCGCTCCCAATCGATGAGCGTGCCGTAGCAGTCGAACGTCACCCATTCCACCGACACGGGCCGCAGCGTACGAGTTACGACCCGATAACGCTGATGCGGACGCCGTCAAGTGCATCGAGGATTGCGGAATGCGGATCGCGCTCGCGGCTCTCCTCGTCGCCAGCGCCTGCGGTGGCCAGCAGGGCACGAGGCCCGTAGCGACCGAGCCACCCATCACGCCGACACCTCCGGCAAGCGCCGCCCCTTCTCCAACACCGCCGAGGGGATCGCCACCGGTCTCCACGGGCGTCGCGCCCCAGGCGGGCGTCCTCTTTGTCACCGGAGCGGACGACTGGATCTATCGCTATGACGGGGCGACCGGCGACCTCCGGCGCGTGACGCGTCACGCGCGCATCGGACTCGTGACGCGCGAGGGCGCGTACGCCGAGGGTCTTGAGGGAGGACTTGTTCTCCTGCATTGGGACGGCACCGTTGAGAACGTCGACTGCGGACCCGGTCGCTTTCAGACGATGACCCTGAGCGGTGCCTGCCTCTCCTACGTCGCGCAGGATTCTCGTTCGGTCTGGGTGCGCCTCCCGAACGAGACCACGGCTCGTCTCCTCCTTCCGGGCGACTGGGGCGCGGGTCAGATCGCGCTGTCGCCGGAAGGTCGGCGGGTCGCCGTACTGCGCTCGAAGCCGGGGACGACCTTCGATGCTCGTGCGCACAACGCGCTCTGGATCATCGACGCGAACGGCACGCCACGGCGCCTGTATGAACCAAAGGAGCCCAATGCGTTCCTCTTCTATTTGGCCTGGTCCCCCGACGGACGTTGGCTCACCGTGTGGGAGCAGCCGATCATCAGCAATTCCGTCATGGCCGACGGCGACCGATTGCTCCTGGTCGACACCACGGACGGCACGGTCATAGATCTCGGCAAGACGCTTGTAGCGCGCGGCTGGCTTCAGTGGTCGGCGGACGGCAGGCTCGCGTTCGTCCGCGGGGGAGATCGCCAGACCTGGCTCGGCAAGCAGCTCGTGATCCGCTCACCGAATGGGACAATTCGCGTCATCACCGATGACGACCACGTCGGGCTTGCCCCGGCGTGGGTCCCGGGGGCGGGCGGAACGCTCGGCCTCACGTGGGTCGAGGCACCCGTCGGGGACGGGAACGGCGGCGTTTACGTCGCCGGCACGGGCGCCGGCGCGCGCTACGGCGTCTTGTCCGACGACCTGCGGGGCCCGGGACGGCAGCTCGCATTCTCAGGGATCGTCGAGGGCCTCCGACCGTCAGGCGACGCAGCGCTCACGCTGGTGTTGGTGCGCCACCCGAGCGCTCCGGGGCGCGATGAGTACGGTGCGCTCGAGCTCTGGCTCATCAAGCCGCTGGCCAGCGGGACATCCACGCAGGTGCGACTCATTACCGGGCTTGGCGATCTTGCGTTCGGCTACTACGGCTTGCAGCCGAGTCTCTTCGCGCTCGTGGCCTGGTCGCTGGACCCGCGCTAGGCACCCCGAGCACGAGCGAACACGAGCAGGGCCGCGGCCGGCACGGTCCCGAGGACTGCGCTCACGATGGCGGCGATGAGGTAGACGTCGATCCTGAGTCGCTCGCCGATCGCGGCGGTGAGATAGAGCGGAGCGAGAACGACCGCCGTGAGCACCTGGGCCGGTGCGCTAGTTGGTATGCCCCAGGGCGGAAAGATCTGCGGAAGGAATGACCAGACAAAAACGGAACACCCACTCCACAGCAGCCCCATACCAACACCGAGAATGAGCACGACGGCCACGGTTTCGCGCGGCATCGCTACTTGAGGTGCGGAAGGATCGTGGTGCCGAAATACGCGCTCTGCTCGAAACCCTCGAGTGCGTCACGTGTAGGTGTCGGGGCGGCCTGGTGCCGTTCGGGATTGGACCGCTCGGCAATTCGCAGTAGCACGGGCGCCGGATCGAGCTTCGCCTTGATGCCCGCGAGGTACACGTCGCCAAGACTTAGCAGCCAGTCGCGGTAGTCGCGGCGCTGGTCGTCGATCGACGCGGCCGCGACGCCGCGCTCGAGCCAGACGCTCCGTCCGCCGCTCTCGAGCATCCGCGCGGCGTTCCCCATGTACTCGCCGAGAAGGCGATGAGCTTCGTGCTGGTGCACGAAGCCACGGATGACCGCGCAGCGGGACGCATCGGAGCGCCTATAGAGATCGCAGATCTCGTCGAGGAGTGCGAAGACTTGCTCGCGCGGGCCGGGCCCGACGCCGGCGGCCGCGGCCGCCGCGGTCGGCATCCTCCCCATAAGGGTCGAGAGCTTTCCCTGCTTGGGACCGAACTTCGCCGTGAACGCGCGCTCGCGCGCCGCCTGCCAATCGCGGATGGGCTTGTCGAGGGACGCGAGCCGTAGCTCGAGCGAACCGAGCTCGTCCGCGCTCACCGCGCGAGACGCTCGGCGAGCTTTTCTATGAGCCGGCGCGCGACTTCGGTCTTCGCGAGGAGCGGCAGCTGCTCTACTCCGTCGGCGCTCACGAACGCGACACGGTCCTCGTCCGAACCGAAGCCCGAGCGTGGATCGGCGACGTCGTTCGCGACGACGAGGTCGAGCTTTTTCTCGCGCAGCATCCGGCCGGCTTCGACGGCCGCGTCCCCGGTCTCCGCCTTGAAGCCCACGACCACCGTCCCGGGCTTTCGGGCCGCGACGATCGCCTTGAGCACGTCGGGGTTCTCGACCAAGCGCAGCTTCATCTCGCTGCCGAGGTCCTTCTTCTTCATCTTCTTCGTGGCGCGTTCGATCGGACGGTAGTCGGCGACCGCGGCGGCCATGATCACGGCATCCGCGCGCGGAAGCTGCGCGAAGATCGCGTCCTTCATGTCGTCCGCGCTCTCGACCTGGAACGTACGGACGCCGGCGGGCGGAGTGAGCGCGGTCGGACCGCTGACGAGCGTCACGTCAGCGCCGGCGTCGCGCGCGGCGGCCGCGATCGCATAGCCCATCTTGCCGCTCGAGCGATTCGAGACAAACCGCACCGGATCGATCGCCTCGAGGGTCGGTCCCGCGGTCACGACGATCGAACGGCCGACAAGGGCTTGCGTCACGCCGAGCGCGTCGTCGATCGCGGCGGCGATCCGCTCGACCGATGCGAGACGTCCCGGTCCGATGTCGCCCGACGCGAGCGGGCCCGTCTCGGGCTCGACGATCCGCACGCCGCGGGCGCGGAGGGTGGCGACGTTCGCCTGCGTCGCCGCGTTGCGCCACATGTGCGTCTCCATCGCCGGTGCGACGATCACCGGCGCGTCCGTCGCGAGCACCGTCGTCGCGACGAGGTCATCCGAGAAACCGTGCGCGAGGCGTGCGACGACGTGCGCGGTCGCCGGGGCCACGACAACTACGTCGGCCTGCCGGCCCATCGCGACGTGCCCGGCCGCGCGCTCGTCCTGCATCGCGAACATCTCGACCTCGACCGGCCGGTACGTGAGCGCCTGGAAGGTGAGCGGCGTCACGAACTCCGCCGCGCTCCTCGTCATCACCACCTGGACGGTCGCACCGGCCTGCGTGAGGCGGCGCGCGAGCTCGACCACCTTGTACACGGCGATCGATCCCGTGACCGCGAGCACCACGAACCGTCCGCGAACGCGCTCCATCATCCATTGATCTCCCAAAGCAGGCGCAGACCCTCGAGCGTCAGGTCGTCGTCGACTCGCTCGATGCCTTTCGCGAGCGGCGCGATCGTCGCCGCGAGGCCGCCGGTGGCGACGACCCGCGGCGATGCCGGTTTCAGCTCGGCTTCAAGGCGCGCGAGCAGGCCCTCCACAAGACCGACATAGCCGAACACGATCCCTGACCGCAGGCAATCCGCGGTGTTCTTCCCGATCGCGTTCGCCGGCGGCGTGAAGGGGACGCGGAACAGCCGTGCGGCACGATTGAAGAGCGATTCGGCCGAGACCTCGAGCCCGGGGGCGAACGCGCCGCCCAGGAAATCACCTTCGGCGCTCACGACGTCGAAGTTCGTGGTCGTCCCGAAGTCGACGACGATCGCCGGGCCACCGTAGCGTCGGTGCGCGGCCACTGTGTTCGCGATGCGGTCCGCGCCGACTTCAGAGGGGTTGTCAACGCGCAACCGGACGCCTGTCTTGATGCCCGGGCCGATCACGAGCGCGGGTCGATCGACATACCGCTCGGCAAGGCTGGTGAAGGCTGCGGTGAGCGGTGGCACGACCGAACCGAGCACGAGCGCGTCGACTTCCTCGAGCGAGAGATCCTCCCGTTGGAGCAGCGCGTCCACCATAACGGCGAGCTCGTCTTCGGTCTGATCGCTCCGAGTCGCGGTGCGCCATGTCGCGAGGAGCTTGACGCCGTCGTACGCGCCGAGGACGACGTTGGTGTTGCCGACGTCTACGGCGAGCAGCGTGGACACCTAATCGTTCGCTTCCGTCGCTCCGGTGCGCATGCCCCGCTTCCCCATCTCGGCCTTGAGTCGCTTCGCAACGTTCGGCGGCACGTACTTGTCGATCGGGGCGCCGAACGCCGCGAGCTCTTTCACCCGCGATGCGGAGACGAAGAGGTATTCGGGCGCGGTCATGAGATAGACCATCTCGATACCCGGGGCGAGGCTCCGGTTCATGTTCGCCATTTCGAACTCGAACTCGAAATCGGAGAGCGCGCGAATTCCGCGGACGATAAACGTGGCCCCGGATGCGCGCGCGAAGTCGACCTGCAGTCCGTCGAAGCTCGTGACTTCTACGTTCTTGTGCTTTGCGCAGGCCTCGCGCATGAGCTGGATGCGTTCCTCGGCGGAGAAGACCGTCTTCTTCGCGAGGTTTCGGCCGACGCCAACGACCACGCGATCGAACAGGCGCGAAGACCGCTCGACGATGTCGAGATGCCCGTTGGTCGGCGGGTCGAAGGAACCCGGGTAGATCGCCACGCGATCACTCATGCGGTCGCGATACCTCCTTGGCGTGCACGCCGCACGCGCATGCTAGCTGGCAGCAAACAACTGCCATTCGCGCGGCACGCCCTTGAGTGCGCGCGTCCCGCGATCCTCGAAGACGAGCCCGGAGCCCGACGTGAGATCACGAACGGTGCTCGTGACCAGGACCTCACCCGGAGCGGCCTGCTCGCGAACGCGGGCGCCCACGATCGCCGCGATCCCGCCGGTCTTCCCGGCGATCACTTCGCACTCCCCGGTGTGGACGCCGGCGCGGATCTCCAGCGTGAGCCGGCGGAGGCCGTCGCGGATCGCCATCGCGCAGCGCACGGCGCGGCCCGGCGCATCGAACGTGGCGAAGAACCCATCGCCGGCCGTATCCACTTCGACGCCGCGGAATCGGCCGAGCTCGCCCCGTACCGTAGCGTGGTGGCGTTCCACGACCTCCCGCCAGCGACGATCGCCGAGCTCGGCGGCCCGGGCGGTCCCGTTCACGATATCGGTGAAGAGGACCGTGGCGAGAAACCGGTCTGGCTCCTGGGTCGGGCGGACGCCCGTAAGGAATTCCTCGATCGTGTCGACGATCTCGTCGGCTTTGGGAGATAGGTACCAAATGTGGTCGCCGCCCGCGACCTCAACGAAGCGCGCGCCCGCGATGTGCGCGGCGACGTAGCGGCCCTCGTCCACCTTGACGTCGCGGTCGCCGCTCGCGTGGAAGACGAGCGTCGGCACGCGTACCGCTGAGAGGACCGCGCGAACGTCGTTGTGGCTGTTCATGCGCAGCAGTGCGGCCGCGGCGGCGGGGCTCGCGCCTCCACGGAAATACGCTGACAGCCATTGACGCAAACGCTCGTCGCTCGCGCGGCTCGGAACGTAGTAGTCGAGACTTACCTCCCCCCAGCCCCGCTCGATCTCATCGGCGAGGCTCAGGCGCTCCTCCAGCGTTGGCGCCCATGGGTAATCTTCGGAGCGCAGGCGCTTGGCAAAGCTCCCATACAGCGCGAGGGCGATCGAGCGCTGCGGATAGGTCGCGGCGAACAGGATGCTCATGGAGCCGCCCTCGGAGTGACCAAAGAGCGCCGCACGCTCCGAACCGGCCGCGTCCATGACCGCGCGCACGTCGTCCATGCGCTGCTCCAGGGTCGGCAGGTGATCATTCGACACGCGGTCGGAGAGTCCCGTACCGCGCTTGTCAAAGAGGAGGAGCCGCGAAAAGCTCGCGAGACGGCCGAGGATGCGCGCGTAGGTTGGCTCGGTCCACATCATTTCGATGTTCGAGATCCATCCGGGAACGTAGACGAGGTCGAAGCGGCCGTCACCGACGACCTGGTACGCGATGTTTAGGTCGCCGCTCTTCGCGTAGTGCGTCTGCGGGACCATTGCGGTCCGTACTCTACGAGCGACGGCGTTGGGCTGATGCTAACCCGAGGGAAGAGCTGCGGCGGCGCGAAGACGAGCGGTCACCGCGCGGAGCATCTTGATCGCGATGTCGCCGTTCTGATGCAGCACGTCGCGGAACTGTTCGTGCCCCAGCACGAGGCAGCGCATCGGGGTCGCCGCCACCACCGTCGCTGTCCGCGGTCCGTTGTCTAGGAGCGCGATCTCGCCGAAGAACTCGCCAGGACCGAGCATCCGCTGACCGTCTCCAGCCTCAACCCGGGCGGAACCTTCGAGGATGACGAAGAAATCCCCGCCGGTCTCGCCCTTCCTGCAGAGCGTGCGGCCTGACGCGAAGTCGACCTCGTCGGCGTGGGACGAGATGAACTGGAGCTCCTTATCGGTGCAGCCTCCGAAGAGCGGCACCGATCGCAACCGTTCGATCCGCGGGTCCGCCACGGCCGCGAGTCTAGCCGGGCTAGGCGACGCGCCTTCCCGCGGCGTACACCTCGGCCACGAGCGGCGCGCCCATCCGATACGCCAGCTCGCGCTCGTCGTCGGTGTCGAGTACCAGGATGTCGGCGCGCCGCCCTTGAACTAGCGCTCCGATCCGCCCACCGCGACCGAGCGCGTGCGCGGCGTTGATCGTTGCCGCGACGATCGCCTCGTGCGGCGTGAGGCCACACAGCGTGACCCCAAGTGCGATGGCCGTCGGCATACCTTCGAGAGGCGACGTGCCGGGGTTGTGATCGGACGCCAGCGCCACGGCTACCCGCGCCGCGATGAATCGGCGTGCATCGGGCGGCGCGTAGCCGACGAAGAACGCGCTGCCAGGAAGGAGAACAGCCGGAACCTGCGCGCGCGCGAGCGCACGGATCCCTTCGGCAGATGCGTGCGCGACGTGGTCCGCCGAGCGCGCCCGGATGCGCGCGGCGAACGCGGACGCTCCGACATCGTTAAGTTGATCGGCGTGCATCGTCACCGCCAGGCCCGCCTTCTTCGCCGCATTGAAGAGCGGCCGGACCTCGTCGATGTCGAACACACCCTTCTCGACAAAGGCATCGACCGCTTCGGCGAGCTTCTCGTCAACGACCCGCTCCAGTGCCCGCGTCGCCTCGCGGATGAAGCGCTTGCGGTCATCGGTGAACGGCGCCGGCAGCGCGTGCGCGGCAAGATACGTCACCGCGACGTCGATCGGCGCCTCGGCTTTCGCGCGGGCGAGCAACCGCAGCTGTCGCAGCTCCTCCTCGGGCTCGAGGCCGTAACCGCTCTTCACCTCGATCGTCGTCGTGCCGAGCTCGGCGGCGTCGCCGATCCGGCGGCGCAGTAGCGCGAGAACTTGATCGTCGCTCGCCTCACGCGTCGCGCGGACGGTCGCGTGGATGCCGCCGCCCGCCGCAAGTACCGCGAGATAGTCGGCGCCGCTTCGGCGCGTCGCGAACTCCTCCCAGCGCTCGCCGGCATAGCAGAGGTGCGTGTGCGGATCGACCAACCCCGGCATCACGACGCGACCTCCGACATCCTTGTCGAGCGCGCCGTCGACCCGGGTGAATCGCTCGTGCGCACGTCCGTGCCCGGTCGCGACGATCATCCCGTCCCGGGCGGCGACGAATCCGTCGTTGACCGCGCCGACATCCCCGGCCGCAGCGCCCACCCGAGGACGCTCATCCTTGAGCGGCTCCAGCGTCAGCAGGCGCGCGCCGCGCAGGATGAGGTCCGCCTCGATCATTCGAGGAAGTGGCTCTCGATGACGCGGTCTCTGGTGAAGCCATCGAGCTTCAGCGCGCCCGCCGTCACCTGCAGCGCCGCGTCGAGCGGAAGAAGCCCGATCACCTCGCCGCGCAGCACGCGCACGCCTGCGGCGTTCGCGCGGGTCTCGACCTCGCGCCAAACCGTCGCAAGCGATGTCGTCGTGTGGTCGAGGAGGTTCATGGAGACCTGAGCGCGGGGCGGGTCGGTGAGCATGAACCCTCTTGCCTGCACCGCGGGAAGCCCGCCCGACGATTCGCGGATCTCCTTGGCGATGCGCTGCGCGAGCTTGATGTCAGTGGAATCGAGCTCGATGTTGAACGCGATGAGAAACGGCCGCGCGCCAACGACGATCGCACCGGCCGTCACGTGCAACCGGCGCGGGCCGGCATCGGGATCGTGCGTGCTCTCGAGCAGTGCGGCGAGACCCTCGTATTCCGGCTTGCGGATGTCAGGGAGACGAATGCGCTCCGGGCGCATCGCGGCCTTCGCGTAGAAGTAGACCGGGACCTGGTGCCGCTGGGCGACCTCGCGACCGAAGCGGTGGGCCAGCTCGACACACTCCTCCATGGATACGCCGGCAAGCGGAATGAACGGGACGACGTCGACCGCGCCGAGCCGCGGATGCTCCCCTTTGTGCGTCCGCATGTCGACCTCGCGGAACGCGAGGTCGACGAGCGCGTGCGTCGCACGCACCACAGCATCCGGTTCGCCGGCGTACGTGAACACCGAGCGGTTGTGATCGACGTCGCTGGTGCGATCGAGGAGGCGGACGCCGTCGACCGCACGGATCGCATCGGCGAGCCGATCGATCACGTCTCCGCGGCGGCCTTCGCTCACATTCGGCACGCACTCGACCAGCCGCGGCATCCCGCGAGAGGCTAGCGCAGCCCAAGGACCGTCCGTACGATGGCCGCACTGGAAGAGTCCATCTGAGCCTCAGCTTCGCGCTGCTGCAGTTCAACCCGTCGTCGGTCGTTGTCATGGACGTCGAAGGGCGGATCCGTTCGCTGAACGCGAACGCGCAGCGCCTCCTTTCGACGACCGAGGCGCAAGCCATCGGCCGGCCGTACACGGACATCTTCGGACCGTCCCTCTCGCAGCGCGTCTTCTCGCTCGTTCTCAGGTCCGGCACCGGCAACGAGATAAAAGCGGTCGAGGCGACCTTGCCCGACGGCCGGCGTGCCAAGCTCCGCGCGACGGCGGGACCGCTCCGCGATGAATCCGGCGCTGTGTCGGGCGTTGTCTTCGTCGCTGACGAGGACACCTCGTGGCCACGGCTTGAGGAACTGGCAGAGCGCGAGGCGCGCCTGCGTAGTGCTCTGAAGCGCTACCTCGGTGACACCGTCGCCGGGATGGTCGATGCGCGACCATCGTTCGTCGATGTCGGCGGCCAGACCCAGACCGTGACCGTGCTACACGCCGACGTGCGTGGGTACACCACGCTCGCGGAGGAGCTCACGCCGGAGAAGGTCGTCTCGCTGTTGCTTCGCTATCACGGCGCGGCATCAAAGGCGATCCGCGCTGCGGGTGGATGCATCGATCGTTTCGCCGGCGATGCCATCCTCGCGCTCTGGAATGCGCCCCAGCCTCAGGAAGATCACGTCCGCCGTGCGCTCGACGGAGCGCTCGCGCTACAGGCCGCCGC
>Ga0070708_100002478_pt1 | contig 14259 bp, 16 predicted proteins | sample KBSK5503metaG_FD_65469 | JGI IMG/M metagenome (GOLD analysis project Ga0070708, IMG submission 65469) | Corn, switchgrass and miscanthus rhizosphere microbial communities from Kellogg Biological Station, Michigan, USA - KBS K5-50-3 metaG | ecosystem: Host-associated > Plants > Roots >...
ATGACCACGCACCAGTTTTACGACGGCAAACCGCATCCGTGGGAGTTCAAGCGGGTGTGGCATCTGGAGCCGTCGCTGACTGATCCGGACACAGTTTACGCGGGGGTCGAAGACGCCGCGATTTTTCGCTCGACCGACGGCGGGAAGAACTGGAAGGAGATGTCGGGCCTGCGAGGACACGGCACAGGGCCCCACTGGCAGCCGGGGGCGGGCGGCATGTGTCTGCACACCATCATTCTTGATCCCAAGAACCAGCAGCGGATGTGGATTGCGATTTCGTCAGCGGGCGCGTTCCGGACCGATGACGCGGGCAAGACCTGGAAGCCGATCAATCGCGGCTTGAAATCACAATACATCCCTGACCCCGATGCCGAGGTCGGCCACTGCGTTCACCACATCGCGATGAATCCGTCGCGCCCGGGCGTGCTGTTCATGCAGAAGCACTGGGACGTGATGCGCTCGGACGATGCCGGCGACAACTGGCGCGAGATCAGCGGAAACCTGCCCACGGATTTCGGTTTCGCGATTGACGTCCACGCCCACGAGCCCGAGACCATCTACGTGGTCCCGATTACGAGCGATGGTTTGCATTTCGTACAAGACGGCAAACTGCGCGTGTATCGCAGCAAGACTGGCGGCAACGAGTGGGAGGCGCTCACCAAAGGCCTGCCGCAATCGAACTGCTACGTAAATGTGCTGCGCGATGCCATGGCCGTGGACTCGCTCGACAAATGCGGCATCTATTTCGGCACCAGCGGCGGCCAGGTGTACGCCTCCGCCGATGCGGGAGATAGCTGGAATCCGATTGTGCGGGATTTGCCGGCGGTGCTTTCAGTGGAGGTGCAAACGTTGGGCCAATAGCAATATAGCAATAAGGTCACTTAGTCGAACTTAATACGCTTGGAGGCATCGTCGATGCGCTTTCGGTGTTCCTCGCAAATAGCCTGCTCCCGTGCTTGGCGTTGCTCCTGTTCGCGCCCCGAATCTCGGTATTGTCTATTAGTTTCAGCCACAGCCAACTGAAGAGTGTCGCGATGATAGCGTTCAACTTCTTCGATGGTCGTTCCGTGCGTCCAACCTGCCGGTGGCGTCCGAGAAAGGGCGAAGGGAATAGAGTACAGGGCACTGCCATACGTGCCGTCATTCCGCGGCTCTGTAATGTCTTCAACGATCACGCGCATAATCTTGATGTCTTCGAACTCCGACCCTGCACTGGCTTCTATCGGTTTGGATTCTTTGATTGCGTGCGGAGTGATCGTTGCCATCGGCTCGCCAAGGGGTGGTACAGTTTCGCGGATTCCTAAGAGAGTACGGACAAGATCCTCGTAATCTCGCGCTGAATATGGATCGCCAGTTAGGTTAATGTAATATTTTCCGAGGAGCCAAGACGGCGCGGCTTTCGGCCAAGGACCGCTTCGCAGGACAGGAATGAACTTCCTATGGTTCTGAGAGCTCGGAACCTCTGCCGTCATAATGTCCCCTTCGTAGCCAACACCACCCTCGCGCGCGTCGGAACGACGCTTGTAGCGGGGAGTGCAGATTATTACAACAAATTCGTTGTCGCGGATGGCCCTCTCCATGATTGCAGGGAGTTGATCCCCGGGGACTGCCTCCCATCGATCGATTGAGACATCCCTCCGTCTGCTCGCAGGCGTTCCGCCAGCCTGCGAACCCACTCACGATGCGGATCGTCATCCCAGGAATATGAAATGAACGCAGATTTCATACCGTGACCTCTAGCCAAATTCATAGCAACCAGACTATCGTGCGCAGATCCTGACAAACTCGACGCTGCAGGTTTGGAAAGCCGAGTCTTATCACGCCATATTTTCCACTCCCGAAGCACACGATCACGGCCATGCCCGGAATCGTTCATGATTTGATTGATGGACGAGGCCATCGCTTCTGGCGGGAGATGCGAGCTTCCCCTGGATGCAATGAAATTACGGACGGATGCAGCCGAATTCTTAGCCTGTTGCTCCCGAACGCGCTGAGCTTCACTGAGGATCGTGGCAAGGTCTTGGTCAGAGGGAATTTGATTGGCCTCAGTGAAGGCTTGTTGATAAGACTCCAACCGTGCAGCCATAGAGCGTTCAACGTGTCTTACATGCTGCATAGCAAGCGCTTGAATCTCTGGGCCGCTTAACAAGGAAGAGGCTACTCGTCGTTGCGCCGTCTGCGTTAGGTAATTGGCTCGTTCCTCTTGCAACTGCTTCACGGAGTCCATGAGTGCTTTTTCAAATAACGAGTCGGCGTAATTCTTCACTTCGGTTTTCAAAGAAGCCAAAACCTCTGTTATGCCAAATTGTACCGTCCTTGACAGGAACCTCTTTGGCGAACTTGCTCACATACCTTTATTATTTCACCTCCGAACTTAGCGCACGTTGGCAGCGAGTTGGCACAGGAGTTTTCCCACTAAACTACTCGGCGGAATCCCCGTGGTTACATTCACTCCGTGCCCCGTACTGACACTAGTCCTGCGGCGCAAGCTGTCCAGCTCGAAATTCTGCGGGCAATGTCGGGAGAACAGCGCATCCTGCTGGCGTTTGAGATGAGTTTGTTCGCCCGGGAACTCGCCAAGGAGGGGATCCGGCGCGAGCATCCCGAGTGGCCGGAAGCGCGCGTCGCGCGAGAACTGCACAGACTGGCATTCTTTCCAGCGCTCCTTCCCTCCTGGATTCCATGAGCCGCATCGGAAGTCATCCGAAGAATCAGCGGCCTTCAACGACAGAGTCACGGAGGCACACAGAGGAAAAGGACAACCGCAGAAGGCTCTGTGTTCCTCTGTGTCCTCTGTGGTTATGATTTTCGTTCTGTCCTCGCCGGACCGTCCCAAGACCTGGAGAAATCGCTTTGCGAGGACTTACCCGAAAGAAGTCCTGACGACAAATCCCCCGATTTTCTCCTGGACGGCGGCCGCTTTTTAAGTTCTAATGCCCGCGTGGAAACGCTTGGCCTTTCTGGGCCTTCGCCGCGCAGCGAAAGCCGCCTCAAGAGTCTCTTCTGGCCGCAGATTGAGAACGGCAGCGACGTGGACTACCTTGGCGCGCAAGGCCACTGGGTATGCACTCTCGTGGCGGTGGTTTCTTTTATCTTCCTGATCGTGGCTGGAAAGCCGATCAGCGCAATCGTTATTCTGCTGTTCTACTACCTCGGCGGCGTAGGTGTGCGCGAGCGTAGCCGTTACGCGGCCGCGGTCGTCTTCGCGATGTATCTTTTGGATACGCTACTTTCCCCAGGCGTGCTTCGCGTGTTATTCGCGGCCTTGCTACTTTCGAACCTGCGGGCTACGTGGGTTGCATCCGGCTGGAAGCCTGGGTCAGAGGAGTCTTTTCTGCCGCCACGGCTGAACGAAAGTTGGACTGATAAGTTTCGGGACAGGCTTCCTGGGTGGCTTTGGCCTAAGACTAGGATTTTCTACTACACCTTTTCCGCGGCTTTTTTGCTGCTCGCTGCTTTCGGAGTAGTGATGATGCTGTTGGGCAAAATTTCGACCTAAACCTCCCAAGTCTTGCCGACGCGCAATTAACAATTCGGCGTTTCTATAAGACTGGACCAATGCCGGCCTTTAGTCCGAACAGGTATCATGTGAGTAGCCATGATCCGCGTTATTCTTCCTACCCATCTCCGCAACCTCGCACACGTTGGCGGCGAGGCCACGCTCGAAATCGAAGGCCCGATCACGCAGCGCTCGGTCCTCGACGCGCTTGAGGCCCGTTATCCGATGCTGCGCGGGACCATCCGAGACCACGTCACGCTGCAGCGCCGGGCGTTCTTGCGCTTTTTCGCCTGTGAAGAGGATCTCTCCCACGAATCGCCCGATGCCCCGCTGCCTGAAGCAGTCGCTTCAGGAAAGGAGCCGTTTATTGTGATCGGCGCAATCGCGGGAGGATGTGATATCGACCCGTTATGACCGCTAAGGTTGGCTATTCAACTCCGATGCTTCATGTTGCTGAGATCGAGAACTCGATACGGTTCTATAAGATGTTGGGATTTACCACGGTCGACACCGATGGTTGCAAGCCTCTGGGATGGGCGCGTCTGCACTGCCAGGGCGGCTCTGTGATGTTCCTGCGTTTAGAGGGACCTCTCGACCCTTCCAAGCAGGGATTCTTGTTTTACATGTACACGCCCGATTTGGGTGGGCTGCGCGAGCGCCTTGTAGCCTACGGTATCGAAGTGCCTGCGATTAATTACCCGGAATATATGCCCAGCGGGAAAATCAGCATTGCCGACCCCGACGGCTACCACATCGAAATCGCCCACTGGGGAAAATCGGAGCGGGAAGCCTGGGAGAAGCGATTAGACGCGAAGAAATAGCCGGCTCCGTCGTATGAGGCTCACTTAATCAAACCGCCTCAGTGGCTGATCAGCGTAACCTGGCTGGCTACGCAGGTCCACTCGCCTTTCCGTTGAATGCCTTTCCGTTGAACCCAAGTGTCAATAAAGCGCTCTCTGCGTGAGTATGGTTTCCCCTTCTCTACACCCTTGACCCGGTAGATTCCGGTCACCAGCACGGTGTCGCCATAAACATGTGCTGTCATGTTTTCGTTGACCGCTTGCTCTTCGTGGGAGCTGCGATCGTTCAAGCTGGCGAGGTACTGAGCTTTGCTCCAGAGGCTGCCGTCATACCGGATGTACACCAGAGAATCATCGAGCAACGTGTTGAGCGCCTTGCTGTCATCCAGCTTCTCAGCCTGGCCCCAGGCGTTTTCGAGCGCCATGATTTTGGTTTCACTCACCGACGCGTCCGGTGAATTCTGCGCCGCAGCAAAGAGCGCGGTAAGGAGAATGAATATAAGTCCCTGCTTCATTGTTCTCTCCGCGATGATGGTCAGGGCGATTCTTCTTGGTGGTTGCGGTGGGCGCCGAGGGACCTGGTGCAAGTCTACCGCCGCCTCACGTCCGCTGCGAACGGCGCTACCGAGTCCGTGACCGAACTGCTCGGGCGTCGCGGCAGTTCGTGCGAAGAAACTGGCGGACGCTGTTCGAGCGTGCCGAGCAGTGGGGCATCGTCCACGCCGGCGCCGAAGGACACGAACCGGCCTTCTGCGCACATGGATTCTAGCAAGTGCTGCTGGCGTAAGCTCAACACCTTCACTGGAAGGGTCGGGAAATTGCGGAACACCCACAACAGGTACAACCGTTGACCGAAGGAGGGTTTCAAGTAACGCGGCCCGAGTGGAGTCATCACTCGCAGCACGCCTGCGGAAAGTTTTTCAAGCCACATATATGTCGTCCAAAGATTCTTAAGGTTAACTCAGAAATTGTAGCAATTTAAAGACCACGCATTATTGCACCAAAACGGTTGCAATTCAAAGACCACACATTGCACTAGGGGTGATACCACACTGATTCGTGTATTTCGCGAAAAAAGCGCGAGACCCCGGGGCGTCACCTAGACGCACACTCTCGGGCGCGATCTATCAGCAACTCGCGTTCGCGGGCGTTGCGTGTGAGCGATGCGGCGCGTTCGAACTCTGTGCGGGCCTGGTCGAAGCGGCCAAGCTTGGCGAGAAGGTCGCCACGTACGCTCGGCAAGAGGTGATAGCTTTTGAGGAAAGGTTCCTCGGCCAAGGTGTCGACTATGGCGAGGCCCGCAGTTGGGCCGAACGCCATCCCGACCGCAACCGCTCGATTCAGCTCGACGATGGGGGAGGGCATGAGCTGAGCGAGGGCATCGTACAGGGCCACTATGCGCGGCCAATCGGTTTCCTCCGGGGTACGGGCTCGCGCGTGACAGGCGGCGATCTCGGCCTGCAAGACGTACGGGCCGGGAGCACCGCGGGGCTCCTCGGCCGGCAGTCTTTCGGCTCGCGGCGTTTCCGAGCGCAGCATTTCCGAGCGATGCAGCGCGGCGAGACCACGACCGATGAGCAGTTGGTCCCAGTGCGCGCGGTTTTGATCGAAGAGCAGGATGGGCTCGCCCGACGGGCCAACCCGCGCCCGCGAACGCGACGCCTGTATCTCCATGAGAGCGACCAGGCCATGCACCTCGGGCTCCTGCGGAACAAGCTCGGCCAGGATGCGCCCGAGCCGCAGCGCGTCTTCACAAAGAGCGGGGCGCATCCAGTCGTCACCGGCGGTCGCCGAATAGCCCTCATTGAAGATGAGATAGATGACCTCGAGTACCGACGACAGCCGGGCAGCAAGCTCGGCGCCGCGTGGCACTTCGAAGGGGACGCGCTTTTCCGCAAGTGTGCGCTTCGCCCGCACGATGCGCTGGGCAATGGTCGGCTCCGGGACGAGAAACGCACGAGCGATCTCGTCGGTCGTCAGGCCTCCGAGCAGGCGGAGCGTGAGCGCAACCCGCGCCTCGGTCGAGAGCACCGGATGGCAAGCGGTGAACACCAGCCGCAAGAGGTCGTCGCCGATGTGGTCGTCGAGGGCCGCGTCGAGGGCTTCAATCTGAAACTCGCCACCGCTCTGGAAGTCGCCGGCACCGACCTCTCGGGCCACGATTCTCTGGGCACCGATCTTGTACCCAACGCCCTCACGGCCGAGCTCTTCGTGCTTGCGCTCGAGCCTCTGGTTTCGGCGGAAATGATCGATCGCGCGATGCTTGGCCGTGGCCATGAGCCAAGCGCCCGGATTGTCGGGGACACCCGACTCCGGCCATTGCTCGAGCGCGGCTACCAGAGCGTCCTGTGCCAGATCCTCGGCCAGGCCGACAGCGCGGACGATCCGCGCCAGCCCGGCAATAAGCCTCGGAGACTCAATCCTCCAGACCGCGTCAATCGCGCGATGTGTATCGGTGGCGATCACTGCTACCGATCACAGCATGTTTAATGTGTCAGTGCAAGTCGGGTGCGACGCTTCACGGGAGACCCGAGGGGAAATCATGTCGAAAAAATATTGTGCATCGCATTATATGTATATACATCTATCTGGTTATGAGCCAGCCACTGTTACCTGAACTGGGGTGTATGTGCGGAAGCCTCCGCCGAACCGCCAGGGCGCTCACCCAGTTTTACGAAGAGGCGCTTCGGCCGCTTGGGCTGCGGAGCACTCAGTTCACTGTTTTGCAAGTGCTTTCTCGCGCCGAAGAAGTATCTCAGGGCCAATTGGGCGAAATGCTCGCGATGGACAGCACAACCCTCACTCGCACCTTGGAAATCATGCGCCGCCACGGTTGGATCGCCGAGCGCCGTGGCGCAGACCGCCGCGAACGATGGCTGCGTCTGGCCAAAGGCGGAGAGACAAAACTCAACCGTGCTCTGCCGGTCTGGGAGAAAGTTCAATCGCGACTGCGTGATCAGCTCGGTGACCAGGCCTGGAAAAATCTGCTGCAACTCACTTATCGAACAACCAACATCGCCACGACTCTAGGAGACTCGTTATGAAAAGCTATGGAAAACTCACCGCCGCGCTCATCGCCGGCTGGTTCATCTTTGCTCTGTCCGCTTCTGCCCTGCACCTGTTTAGAAATAATTCGGAGCGCGTCGGACTTGCAGTTGCGATCGCCGCACTCACCCCGATTGTCATTTTCTCACTGTGGTTTGGCGCCTCAGAGAACTTCCGACGCTTCGCATTGTCTTTGAATCCGCGCATTTTGACGGTTGCGCAGTCGTGGAGAATCATCGGATTCACCTTCGTGCTATTGCAAGCTCGCAACGTGCTCCCGGCGGTGTTTGCCCTGCCCGCGGGATACGGCGACATGGCTATCGGAGCGACGGCTACGCTCGTGGCCTGGCAGCTTGCCACTCCCAGTCATCGCAATAGCTTCATTCTTTGGCAGGCGCTTGGCATTACAGATTTAGTTTACGCCGTCAGCCTCGGCACTACCGCCCGGTTGATCAGTCCAAGCGGCCCTTCTATGGTTGCCATGACCGTGCTTCCGTTGAGCCTGGTTCCGACGTTCCTAGTGCCGCTGTTCACGATCTTTCATGTGATTTGCATCGCCCAGGCAAAGGCTTGGAAAACCGCCTCGCACAACACTGGTACCGCCTCCTTCACCTAATGAAATTGCGGACTTCTCAAATCAACGGCTGCGTCTATTGCATCGACATGCACTGGAAAGATCTCGCGCCATGGGAGAAACGAGCGGGTTATTCAGTGATTTGCTTACACAGACTCCACGTCGCGTACAATTCTTCAAATGATTGCGCATCTCCGGGGAAAACTGATATCGCGGCACCCCAATGAAGTGATCGTCGAAACTATGGGCGTCGGCTACGATGTGACCATCTCTGTGCCCACATTTTCCGAGCTGCCACCAGCGGGCAGCGAGGTCGCTCTGCACATTCATACTCATGTTCGCGAAGACCAGATCGCGCTCTACGGATTTCTCCGGCCCGAGGAGAAACAGCTTTTTGAGAAGTTGATTACCGTCAGTGGAATCGGGCCGAAGCTGGCGATCACAATTTTGAGCGGAATGCCGGCAGACGATATGGTGAATGCGATCCGTGGAAATGATTTAGCGCGGCTGACGAAGATTCCCGGCATCGGCAGGAAAACCGCCGAGCGCATGGTGCTGGAGTTGCGCGATAAATTGCCGCCGTCGGGGACCGACCAAGTGAGTGTAGTCCCTTCGCTGAGCGCAACTCAGGAAGATGTCTTATCAGCGCTCATGAATCTGGGATATCAGAAACCCGCGGCGGAGAAAGCATTGGGGTCTGTAGAGAAGAATGGCTCGTTCGATGCGATGTTCCGGGCGGCACTGGCAGTGATGGCGAAGTAGCCGGCGGCCCGGCTGAATCCACATGTCTTACTGGTTTTTCCGCTGGACAGTTACTTTCCGATACAGAATCTGCTGAAGATCAGATTAAGGATATCATCATTCGTGGTTGCGCCGGTGATTTCGTCGAGTGGGCGGAGCGCGTTGTAGAGATCGAGGAGAAGCATTTCGTGCGGAACGCGAGTCCCGACCGCGGCCTGCGCAGCGTCGAGAGCGGTGAGAGAGTCCCGCACTAGAGATTGGTGGCGTGCGTTGGTGAGAAATCCGGACTCCGAGTGAGTGCCAGCTTCCCCGGTCACATGATGAAGGATCGCGGCGCGAAGTTCGGGAATGCCTTCGCCAGTTAGAGCAGAGGTGCGGAGGTTGGCTCGTGTAGAAGTCTGTCGGACAGGAGTCTCCGACCCACACGGGCATTGCAGGTCTGCTTTGTTCTCTACGACTATTGCTGGCCGGTGCGCGGCCTGGCATAGAAGTTCGTAATCCTCTTCAGCTGGCGTCTGCGACGCGTCGAGCACAATCAGCACCAGATCGGCATCGGCAAGCGCCTCCATCGATTTTTGAATTCCAATGCTTTCGGCTTCATCAAGCGCATGGCGGATGCCTGCGGTGTCCACCAGTTTCACGGGAATGCCACCGATTGCGACTGTTTCAGTGACGAGGTCACGCGTAGTGCCGGGACTCGCAGTGACGATAGCGCGCTCGCGCTCGACCAGGCGATTGAACAGACTTGACTTGCCAACGTTGGGACGGCCGACAATCGCGAGGGTCAGTCCTTCGTGGACAATTTTTCCGTAAGCAAAAGATCTTGAGAGTTCTTCGAGAGGAGAGCGGATTGCGGCGATATGCTGGAGAATTTGATCAGACGGCATGATTGAAACGTCGTCTTCGGCAAAATCAACTCCGGCTTCCAGCACCGCAATTAGTTCGGCTAATTTCTGCTTGATCGGCTGCAGGCGGCGGGAAAGGGCGCCCTCAAGTTGCTGGGCCGCGATCTTTGCCTGATACAGTGTCTGCGACTCGATCAAGTCGCGGACAGCTTCGGCCTGGGTCAGGTCAATGCGTCCGTTGAGAAAAGCGCGCATGGTGAACTCGCCGGGCTCTGCAAGACGGGCTCCGCGCGCGAGGGCAAGCTCAATGATGTGGCGGAGAACAACGGGTGATCCGTGGGCAGAAATTTCGATGATGTCGTCGGTGGTATACGAGTGCGGCTTAGCGAAATAGGTGACGACGACTTCGTCGATGCGGGTTGCTGAGCTTTCAGCTGGATAGCCGGAGGCGGTTGTCCCCACAAAGTCGGTGCTACTTTCAATCAGCTCCCCGAACACTGCGCGCCCTGGCTCTAAATCGTGCTTAAGGCGGAGCATGGGCAGTGCGATGGAGCTGGCTTCGGGCCCAGCAAGGCGGACGACGCCTATTCCCCCACGGCCGGGAGGAGTCGCCAGCGCGACTATGGTGTCGTCAAGGTTCAACAGATTGATTGTATTTGAGCGTGCATTCCTCTAGCCCACACGCTGCTGGTGTAAACTCCGGGCCGAAAGTACAATCGTTGTCTCGCATATGGCAGATGTCCGCAGAGGTCTGATCATCGTCAACACCGGGCCGGGTAAAGGCAAGACTACTGCTGCGATGGGGACGGCGTTGCGCGCCGTGGGACAAGACATGCGCGTGCTCATGCTGCAATTCCTGAAAGGTTCGTGGCACTACGGCGAGCTGGATGCGGTGAAGGCCTTCGGCGACAAGTTCATCATGAAGCAGATGGGGCGCGGGTTTGTGAAAGTCGGTGCGGAGAAGCCCGATCCGGAAGATCTGCGCATGGTGGAAGAAGCTTGGGCGGAAGGCAAACGCGCGATCCAGTCCGGCGAGTGGGACTTGGTGATTCTCGACGAGATCAACTATGCGATCAGCTACGGTATGCTCGATCCGGCAAAGGTGGTTGAAGGGTTGAAGCGGAAGCCGGAGATGGTGCATGTGATCTTGACGGGACGCAATGCGCATCCGACAATTGTCGAGCTTGCCGACACCGTGACCGAAATGCGCCAGGTAAAGCACGCATACGAAAAAGGCGTTATGGCGCAGAGAGGGATTGAATATTGACCATTTACGAATTGAAGAATTTCCGAATTGTCGAATCGAAAGTGAAGAAAAGATCCGGCAATCCGTAAATTCTCAAATCCGGCAATTTTTATGGCGTGGTTTAAGCGGCAATCCGGCGATCTGGATGCTTCGGGCGAAAAGAAGGTGCGCACCGAAGGACTGTGGGTGAAGTGTGACGATTGCCGGCAGGTCATCTGGAAAAAAGATCTGGAAGAAAACCTGAACGTTTGTCCGAAGTGCGGTAAGCACTTCCGTATTGATGCGCGTACTCGATTGGCGCAACTGTTCGACGAAGGCGAGTACGAGACATTCAGCGACAATCTGGCGTCGACCGATCCGCTGAAATTTACGGATTTGAAGCCTTATTCCGAGCGGTTGAAGCGCGCGCAGGAGGAAACCGGGCTGAGCGATGCGGTAATCAATGCCCGCGGCAAGTTGAATGGGCGCCCGGTGGTCGTGAGCGCAATGGAGTATGGATTCATCGGCGGCAGCATGGGTTCGGTAGTCGGCGAAGTGATTACGCGGGCAATCGAGCAATCGCTGGAGAGCAAACAGCCGTTAATTATCGTGTCTGCTTCCGGCGGCGCGCGCATGATGGAAGGCGTGCTGAGCCTAATGCAACTGGCAAAGATCTCCGCGGCGCTGGCAAAGCTGGACGAGGTGCGCGTTCCTTTCATTTCCGTGCTGACTGATCCGACGACCGGCGGCGTAACTGCGTCATTCGCCATGCTGGGTGATCTGAACATCGCTGAACCCGGCGCTCTGATTGGATTCGCAGGGCCGCGCGTGATCGAACAGACGATCCGGCAGAAACTTCCGCCAGGGTTCCAACGCAGCGAATTTTTGCTCGAACATGGAATGCTGGATGCCGTGGTGCATCGCAAAGAGCTTAAGGCGTATATCTCGCGGGCGCTGGATTTTATGACTCCCGCCATCGGCCATCAGCCGTCGGCCATCAGCTAGAATCCGTCGTTGGTCATCGGCCTTCGGTCATCGGCAACCCCTTCGGTCACGAACAGATACGTTTCGCATACGGGACAAATCGAAAGACAATCAACGAAACTGATACCCTAGAGCTGTTACTGACGGCCGACGACGAACAGCCGGAGAGGCTTCTTCATGCCTGCCTCCTACCAAACCGCTGTAGAACGCATGTATGCGCTAGGCCATGAACTCGCCCAAACGCCTTCGCACAAGTTCGACCTGGCGCATATGCGGGTGCTGCTGGCAGCGCTGGAGAATCCCGAGCGACGCTTTCCGAGCGTTCTGATCGCGGGAACAAATGGCAAGGGCTCGACTGCGGCCACGTTGGCTTCGATCCTGCAGGCTTCCGGATTGCGTACCGGACTCTACACCTCGCCGCATCTGCTGAGAATCAATGAGCGGATTCGGATTAATGGCGAAGAGATCACGGATGGCAAATTCGCGCTGCGGCACGACGTGGTAGAACGAACCGCGGAGAGGTTGATCGAAGATGGAGAACTGCCCTGGCATCCCAGCTTCTTCGAAATGTTGACCGCAATCGCGTTTGAACACTTTGCCACCGGCAAAACCGACTTAGCAGTACTGGAAGTTGGAATGGGTGGACGGCTGGACGCGACCAACGTGGTCGAGCCACGAGTGTGCGTTATCACAGACGTTGCCCTCGATCATCAAAAGTTTCTGGGCAATACGGTTACTGAGATCGCGAGAGAAAAAGTTGGGATTATCCGCGCGGGCGGCGTGGTAGTTACCCTGCCGCAGACACCCGAGGCCAATGACGCGATCGGGAATGCGATTCTTGAACTGGATGCGAAGCCGGTGAGCGCTGTACCGTATGTGCCCCCGGTTTCTCCGGCTGCGCCAAACTATTTCAAGTCAAAATCATTTACCACCGAGGGCACAGGGTCCACAGAGGAAACGAGAGAAACGATCTCTCGCTATCCCTTGCAGGTAATGGGAAAAGAAATCCTGGTGGAGACGCCGCTGGTTGGGCGGCATCAACTGAGAAATGTTGCGCTGGCAATTGCAGCGGCTGAAGAACTGAGTAAGCAGGGATTTGTGATCACGCCGGGGACAATTGAACGAGGCATTCGCGAGACCCGCTGGCCTGGGAGGTTCCAAGTGATTTCGGCGAGAAACGGGCAACCAGAAGTCGTGCTGGATGTAGCGCACAATCCGGCTGGAGCTTGGGCACTTCGCTCTGCGCTATCTTCCTATTACGAAGATCGGCGGATTGTCTTCGTATTCGGTGCGATGCGTGACAAGGCCATTGGCGAGATTTCAGAGATTCTCTTCCCATTGGCCGAATGCGTGATCGCCACTTGCGCGGAGAACCCGCGGTCGGCCACTCCCGAAGAGATTCGCGAGGCCGCATCTCGTGTGCAGACAGAGATGGAGCTTTCCCGTGATATTCGCTCTGCGCTTGAGCGTGCTCGGGTGCTGGCAGCAGCAGATGGAATTGTGGTTGTGACCGGATCTATCTATGTGGTCGGCGAGGCGATGCGCGCACTGGGAGTCCCGGTCTGATGGAAAATAGCAGTGTGACCGAAACGCGCCCAAACGGACAGGCAACCGCGGAGCAGGTTCAGCCGAAACAAACCTCAAGAAAATACGGCCTGCTGAGCTGCCTGCGATCCTATTTCTTCTTTGACTTGCTGATCTGGCTTTACACCGTTGTCTTCGGAATCGCTTCCATTCCTTTCGGTTTCTTCGACAAGGGCGGCCGCATCCTGCACAGCTTTGCCCGCGCGTGGGCCAAGCTGATCATGAAGACGATTTTTTCCCCACTCCGCGTCATCGGTCTCGAAAAAATCAACTCTTCTAAGACACACGTGTATGCAGTGAATCATGCCTCGGCGCTGGATATTCCGGTGCTCTATGCCTATTTGCCGTTTCAGTTCCGGATCGTGCATAAAAAAGAGCTGCTGTCGTATCCCATTGTGGGCTGGCATTTGAAGCGCTCGGGGCAAGTCTGTGTGGACCAGCAGCATCCGGCACGCTCGGTCGGCCACATCAAGTCGGCAGTCAGAACACTGAAGAGCGGTATGCCATTGGTGATTTTTCCCGAGGGCGGGCGAACACCGGATGGCCGCATTCAGCCGTTTCTGCCGGGAGCATTTTTTCTCGCGATCAAGGCGCAGGTAGATATTGTTCCTATCGCCCTGGTGGGAACGTACGAACTGCTGCCGATGGACACGTATCACATCAAACCCAGACCGCTGGAAATGCGAGTAGGCGAACCGATCGCGACCGCTGGACTGACCCTGCGTGGAATGGAAGAGCTGTCGGGGAAGGTGCAGAGGGCGATGGAGGAGATGTATTACTGAAGTTGTTTCTATGCTCAAAGTTCGACTCCGCGAAGCCTAGTCATCGAAAAGATCACGGCAATGGTGGTTTGCACCGTGTCAGCACCTCCTCACGCGAGATGGATGGAGCCACCCAGAAGCCGGAGATGAGCACTGCCATTGGATGGTCTAGGCGATAGATGCATGGTTCATCGCAGATAT
>Ga0070708_100002479_pt1 | contig 14256 bp, 10 predicted proteins | sample KBSK5503metaG_FD_65469 | JGI IMG/M metagenome (GOLD analysis project Ga0070708, IMG submission 65469) | Corn, switchgrass and miscanthus rhizosphere microbial communities from Kellogg Biological Station, Michigan, USA - KBS K5-50-3 metaG | ecosystem: Host-associated > Plants > Roots >...
GAAAACTCGCCTCGCGTCCACACTAAACGATCATGAAAAAGCTTCGCGTCGGGATTCTTTTCGGCGGCCGCAGTGGGGAGCATGAAGTCTCCCTGCTTTCGGCTGCGTCCGTTCTCAACGCTATCGATAAGAGCAAGTATGAGGTTGTGCCGATCGGCATCACCAAGGAAGGGCGCTGGGTGACGGCTGGGGATGCTGAAAACTTGCTGCAGGGAAAGGCGGCGGGCAAGCTCACCACACAAGCCCATCCTACACATGCACTTCGCGCGGGCGACCCTGAGGCTACGCCGGGGGCGGCTGTGCTGGCCAATGGCGAATCCGTTGTCGTGCCGCCGGAGCCCGTGCACAGGCAGAGTGGCATGGTTCCTTTTCAAACTGATGAGGCCCTCACGCGACGCGCCAGCGATCGCGCTATTAACGTGGACGTGATTTTCCCTGTGCTGCATGGAACGTTTGGCGAGGATGGGACGATTCAGGGACTGCTCGAACTCGCGGACATCCCCTATGTAGGCGCCGGGGTGCTGGGATCGGCCGCGGGCATGGACAAGGACATCATGAAGTCGCTGTTCATTGCGGCGGGGATTCCGATCGTGAAGCACGTCACGATTCTGCGGCGCGCGTGGGAGAAACAGCCGAAAAGAGCTGAGAAGTTAGTGGAGAGGAAGCTCAAGTATCCGGTGTTCGTGAAGCCGGCGAACCTGGGATCGTCGGTCGGGATCAGCAAGGCGCACAACCGCAAAGAACTCGGCCCCGCGATTGAAGAGGCTGCGAAATTCGACCGCAAGATCGTCATTGAACAAGGCGTTGGGGGGAAGAAGAATAAAGCGCGCGAGATTGAGTGTTCGGTGCTGGGCAATGATGAGCCGTCAGCGTCGGTCCCAGGCGAGATTGTTCCAGGCAAGGAGTTCTACGACTACACGGCCAAGTATCTGGATGAAGGCTCGCAGTTGATCATTCCTGCAAAGCTGAGCAAGGCCGAAACGAAGAGAGTGCAGGAACTCGCCGTGCAGGCGTTCAAAGCCGTGGATTGCTCCGGCCTTGCCCGCGTGGATTTCTTGATGGAACCCGGGGATGGGAAAAAGAAGCGGAAGGTCTACTTGAACGAGATCAATACCATGCCAGGATTCACGGCGATCAGCATGTATCCGAAGCTATGGGCGGCGTCGGGATTGGCGTATCCAGACCTGATCCACCGCCTGATTCAGCTGGGGTTGGAGCGGCATGAGGATAAGAAGAAGAACCAATACAGCCGGTAGCCGGTAGGATGACCGGAGCGCTCGCAACGCATAGGACTGAAGCAGCCGCGGTCCTCGGTGCACTTTGTGGATTCAGTGCTTCTGTGCGAAAATTCCGCCACATTCCTCGGAGGAACGAATGAAGCGTCTTTTGCCCTTTTCGCTGTGTGTGCTCGCCCTCGCTCTGTCCGGCTTCGCGCAAGTTAAGAAGCCGTCTATGAAGAAGTCCGCTGACGGAGCCGCTCCGGACAAAGCCTACATGCAGAAGATTTGGGACGGCTGGTCAACTCTGGACACCGCCAATGTCGCCAAGTTTTACGCGACTGGGCCGCACACATTCTTCGATATCGCGCCGCTGAAATATGGCAGTTGGGACGAATACCAGGCCGGCGTGAAAGGCGTGCTCGCCGGCTACAAGAGCGCCAAGTTCACGGTCAACGACGATGCCGCAGTCCATCCGCAGGGTGACGTGGTGTGGGGCACAGCCACTGTCAAAGAAGAGATGACGACGAAAGCGGGAAAGATTGAGATGGGCAACTTTCGCTGGACGGTGATCTGGGCGAATGAAGACGGCAAGTGGCTGATCGTCCATGAACACGTTTCTGTGCCGCTCCAGTAGCGCGTCTTGGGCACGTTCTACCTATTTTTCAATACGCTTTGGCGAAGAAGTAAATGGTCATGGCGGCGCCGACCAGGACCACAAACGCGCGGATCCACGCTTGCGGCAACTTCTGTGCGTAGTGCGCGCCCACGTATCCGCCGATGATTCCGCCGGCGATCATTATGATCCCGTGCTTCCAGTAGATTGCCTTCGCCACAATAAACGCCACGACGGCAACTCCATTGATCACGAATCCCATCACGCTTTTCAGGGCATTCATGGCGTGGATATCCGTCATGCCAAGAGCAGCAAGCATGGCCAGCATCACGATTCCCATTCCTCCGCCGAAGTAGCCGCCATAGACGGCGACGGCCAACTGGAAAAGCGTCGCCGCCGCGAGAGCCGACGTGGTGGCCTCATGCTCGATGATCGACTTGCGTCCTCCGGCGAGTTTCTTGCCGAACGCGAACAACAAAGTTGCTCCCAGCGTGAGCCATGGAAGCACCAGCATGAAGGTGTGAGCCGGCGTTTTGAGCAACAGAAAGGCTCCGGCCAATCCACCAGCAAGGCTGGACGCCAGGAGCGGCATCATCACCCGTCGCGGCACGTCGAGTCGCTCACGATACGCACCACCGCTGGCGGCAGCAGCAGTCCATAAGGCGATGGTGTTCGTCGCATTTGCGGGGATGGGTGGCACTCCGGTGAAGAGCAGCGCCGGGAATGCAATAAAGCTGCCTCCGCCGGCGACCGAATTCAGCGCGCCGCCCAACACTCCGGCAAAAAAAAGAAAGATGGCCGATTGCAGTTCAAACATTCAGGTGTACCAGAAAGAGCCTTCGACCGCCAATTGCGCCCAGCCTTTCTCGCCCTTCTAGAAAAATCAGCCGACAAAGATGCATCGTTCCACACAAGACACATCAACTGTGTTCCAAAGTTGGAGACGAATGCACCGCACTTTTTTGCTACCGAAAATAATTACGCTGAGTCCAAGGCAGTGTGGCAGCAATCGAATACTTCATGGAACTTTCAGAGGGGCAACCGCGTAGCAGTGAAAGTGAGCAGGGCCGGTTCCGATGAAGCTGGCCTGACTTCTGGCACGACATTTTCGCGGGGTTCTGGGGATTCTCTCACACTCGGTTTGGCGGCCCAGGTGAGAAAACCCCCATCAAGGCAGCACAAGACTGGCCTGTGGGCTCAGCTTTGTTCTGCGCAACCCCAACGGCTGCATTGTAGGCGATTCGTGAAGAAAGACAAGGTCTTTTTTCACGCTGGTCGTGAGCCGGGCCGCCCCAACCGCTTCCCGACGTATTCTCGGGAAAGAAAAAAGGAGCAGCTATGAAGTTCGCGACAGTTTCGAAGAGTGTGATGCTGGGGTTGGCGCTACTGTTGGCGTCAAGCGCGTTTGCGGCAACGAAGGGCAGCTTGCAGATCAGTCATCCTGTAACCGTGAACGGAACCCAGTTGAAGCCGGGCGATTACAAGGTTGAATGGGATGGCAGCGGCCCCAACGTGGACGTGAGCATCCTGCAAGGCAAGAATGTAATTGCCAAGACACAGGCGCACGTGGTGGACCTGAGCGCCGCCCCGGATAGCAACGCGGCCGTCATCCGGACGAATAGCGATGGCAGCTCATCTCTGTCGGGAGTCCGCTTTGGTGGCAAGAAGACCGCCCTGGAATTCGGAGAGGCCAGCGACGGCATGCAAGCGGGGTCGAGTAAGTAAGAGCAAGCGATTGGAGTAGTGATGGGGGAGCACGAAGTGTGCTCCCTTTTTGTTACGGGGCTGTTTGTAAATCTGTCGAGCCGGAAGTTAAGCGAAAGTCTACTGATCTGGCGTCTTTTCTAGTTCAGCATTGAGGTGCACACTGCTGCCGCCACTGACTCTCAGCTTTCGTTCCCAATCCTTGAATCCTGCTTTCTTTACCGAGATCGTGTGCTCGCCTTCTGTGACCTGGACGTCGGAAGGAGTGTTTCCGACAAAACTACCATCGACTTCGACGTCGGCCGAGGTTGGATTCGACGCGATGGAGAATTTAGCAGCAGATGTCTTCGTAACTCCCTCAAACTCAGACGCCGCAGTGGAGGTTTTTTCTAAATCGTTTGCGACTCCCGTTTTAGTCGTTTGGGCGGCGGCAGGGTTGGAAACTCCCGCCGCTGCTTGTGAGGGTGTAGGTTGGTTGGGTGTCTTGCCTGTTTCTTCTCGACAGTCCGTCCTAGCCTGCTTTAGATCTTCCGCTGTGAAGTTTGGGTTCAGTACTATTACTTCAGCGCCGCGCCCCTGCAAGTTACGCACATCATGGTCCGTCAACCTACCGTGGAAGGGGAATCCCTCAGGCAATTTGCCTTCGACGTACTGAAACTGCTTTCCACGAATACCGAACGAATACAGATGGCTCGTGACCTGATCGGCAGGTCCCATGCGCTTGAGGATAACGCAGCTAGCTTGGACTGCGTGACCGACACCGCCTTGCGGGATAACGGCTCCGGATTGGGTGAAGGATTGATTAGTGGACAGAAATCCAAAGAACAATGCACCAACTGCCCAGGGTCTCATAGACTTTCCTTTGCGGCCCGTGAGGATTGGGCACCTCGATCGGCCAGATTTTGAATGGTGCTTTCCGAGGGGAAGGATCGAAGAAAGCCCCGACGACGCGAATCGGGAACCATTATCCGCTCAATCCCGAAATTGTCAATCGCCCAGAGGAGCCCGTCGCTGACCAGGGGCTAAAGCCTGCCGGCGCTCGTACATTCTTCGTCACGTCGTCGATCTGCGAAAAGCGCAACCTGCTTCAGTCGGACCGATCGGCAGAGCTATTCGTGCGCGTCCTCTATGACTATCGGGCGCAAGGGAAGTTCCGTTTACACGAATTTGTGGTCATGCCGGATCACTTTCATCTCTTACTCACCGTCCTCCGTCGATTGCGGCATGACCATCGAGCGTGCCGTTCAGTTCATCAAGGGAGGGTTTGCTTTCCGTGCGGGCCGCGAGTTGGGCTTCAGCGCGCCCGTTTGGCAGCGAGGGTTTTCGGAAGTGCGGATTCTGGATGCTGACGCATTTCTGAGAACCGGGGAGTATATCCGCAACAACCCGGTTATCAGGCATCTGGTTTCGGAGGCGGAAGGATATTCGTATTCTTCGGCCTATCCAGGATTTGAGACCGATGCGGCGCCGCGGGGGCTAAAGCCCAGCTCCCACGTGCGCTTTAGCGGCACGGCTAAAGCCGTGCCCTGATACGAATCGCTATCGTGGGGATACCATCAGCATCAGACGACTCCCTATCAGCGGGACTCAATTGATACGAACGCGCAAAAAGGGAGCGCTCAGACGCTCCCTTCAAACTGAGAACTGACGGAGGCTGGAAGCCACGCCCTGTCAAAGCGTCCAATGCTTCCACTAGGAATGTGCGGGGCGGCACATTAGGAGTCACTTTCCTGAAAGCGTCCAATATCGGATTCGGCATCGTAGGTGACGTAGCGGATGAGATTCTTGAGGTAGCGCAACAACGTATTGACATTCGTGGCGTACCAACAACAATGAGTCATTTCGGGGGAGAAGCCGCAGATGAAGTGGAGCTCCGCCAGTGTGGCGGAGGATTGACTGAGAATGGCTGCGGCCATGCGGTGGTTGCCGTCCAGAATCGTGAGTGGTCCTCTCTCGTCCACCCCGATCAGCAAGACGGTGGGGTTCACAAGATTTTCCGGCAGCGAGTCGCTTAAGAGACGGAGTTTGCGGAAGAAATCGTCGTTGACCGCTTCTTCCAGCTTTATACGGATACGCTCTACAACATCCATCAGATAGAAGTTGCCCTGTGCTATGCGGCGCCACTGGGCCCTGGGGAAAAACCGAATCCGCGCCAGATCCTCAGCCTTCAGTGCCACCTCAAACCACTTGGTCTCGGCGGGAAGTTCGCGCCACATGGGACCTCGCCGCAGAAAGAGCAAAGCACGGCGCAGGGCATTCTCCCGGGAACTGCTAAGGTCCGGTTGCATGACGAGCCGGTTGAACTCGCTGCGGTATTCCTTAAACTCGGGATGATGAAATTCGCTTCTCAGAAATTCCGCAATTACCTCTTCTTCGGTCAGAGGGCGGAGCAGTCGAATACTGCTGTAGATGCCAAGGTCCTGGGGGGCCAGCCGTTGCCGGATCAGCGGAATCATGAGCACGATGAGCAAAACAATCATGAGCAGCAACTGGACCACGATTACCTGATGAAGCGTCTGGTGGAAGATGTATATCCCCAGGGCGAGCGCAGCACTGAAGGCGAGCTGCATCCAGCTGGTGTTTGCGATCTTGCGGGACATTTCGTAGGTAATGATCACCGAGCTTAAGGAGTAAATACCGGTGGTGATGGCATAAAGGATCAGCAGTCCTGCCAGGCCACCGTAGTGGGTCAGTTCGAAGTGAGCTCCGAACAGGATCTTCCACAGAAAGTTCGGAATCATCCGCAAGCCGCCGATCAGTACGGCGAGAATGAGAAGGACGAGCGACAACGAAGTAAATAAGACGGAACTACCCTCGCGCTCGTCTCCGCCCGCGCCCGCGGAGACCGGGAACATGGTATTCACCACGGACCAGGCGCACATATTGACCAACCGCCCAACCAGAGCGACAGCGGCATAGATTCCGGCTTCGTCGGGAGGAAAGAAATGCTTCACCAGGACGATGTCGAAGTTATTGATGACAGTCTGGCCGGAGAAAAAAATGATCGCCTGCAGTCCCTCCAGGAAAGGAACGGAGATTCCGCGCCAACGGAAGGACGTCACGCTCGGGCTGGGAAGGGCCGCAAAATAAGCCACGATCACCGCCAGCACACTGGCTAGGACCGCCCCTTGTACGCCGAGGCCGAGTGCAATCAGGATGAAGGCTCCGACCAGACGAACTACACCTTCGAGCATGAAATTGAGTGCCAGAGGACCGAAGGCGTGGACCCCCTGGATATAACCGCGTCGCACGCCCAGGGGTACGTAAAAGGCTATTCCTAATGCCAGCAGCGAAATCAGAACCGGATCCGGAAGGTTCAAATACCGCGTCAACAGATGCTTTCCCAGGAACAACAGCAGGCCGATGGTGATTCCGGCCAGCCATGCGCGCTGATGCAAGCTGGCGAAGACTGAAGCTTTATCGTCCGGAGAACTTGTCTTCGCCACGTATTTTGCGCAAACGACTTGAAACGAGAGCGTGATCGCGGACAACAGCATGAGCAGGGTGTAGACGGCGGTCGCGTGCGCAAATCCGGTGGGGCCGAGCAGCCGGGCCGTGGCTACGTTGTAGATCAGGTTTGTAACTCCGACGAGTCCCGACCCCGCCAGCAGTGTCAGGCTGCCTCCGAGCAGCTGAGACTTCAGCGTCTTGGCCGGCGCCGCCGCGGCGGCGGGCTTGTCAATGGGCTTCTCTGCGACCGAGGAACTGTTTACTTCGCTTGGCGTTGGGAGGTTCATCTTATGCCGCTCGGGTGTTCATCGATACTTTCCAGGAAATCTTTAGAACAAAGTGAAATGCACTACCGGAAGGAGAGTCGTCGTTTTGGCCGATCCGGCAAAGTTGTAGAACGTTTGCTGCTGTACGCCGATGGAAAATCGGAAGGGGTAGGCGATGGGTATCTCGCCGGTTCCGTCCTTCATACTTCCGCGGACCGGGCGTATGTAAGAGACCAGGAACTCACTCTGCGCGTTGTCATACTGGTGATATCCGGCACCACGGGAGAGCAGGAACGAGCCCTGCACGCTCCAGCGCGGATTGGCGCGAAACTCGAATCGCGCACCGGGAAGAAATGCCTGAGCGATGGCGTACTGCCTGTTTTGTACTCGCCAGGAGCGCAAATACTCGGCCAGCACAGCAGCCGTGAATCGGCTGCCGAATTTGCGCTGGAGTCCGACGTAGCTTGAAGTATTGAAGTACTCCTCAATCCGCGGGCGGAAAAGCAGATCGCGGGCCGAGTATCCGGTCAGCAGAGAAGTCTTGCCCCAGGGTCTGCCTACGGTGAACTCGAGAGTGGCACCGACATCGCGCGAGTGGAGATTCTGATCGGTGAATGGTCCCGTTTCGTGAATGGCGCTGGCGTTGATGGAGACCCAATTGAAGAACGAGCTCGTCGAAATATACAGAAACTGGCGGAACAGATTCTGGTTCATGAACAGAGGTGAAATGGTGTCACGGCGGATGGTGTACTGAAGTCCGCCATTGAACGCGATGGTGTTGGAGCCGAAGTGAAGAATGGGAGTGATGCCGCCGTTGAAAAGTGTGTCGAAAGTGTGCCGAGGTTGAACCACATTGATGCTGGGGAATAAGAACCGGCCCGTGGTTAGACTTTCGCCTACGAAGCCCGAGATCACGGGTATGTGGTCGAGATGTATCCGATAGTGCGATTCCGCGAGGTTCTGAAAATTGCGCCGCGGCGGCGGAAGCAGCGCTGGATTGGTGACGTTCAGAATCTTTGCGTCCAGCGTGTAAACGTTGATGTCTTCCAATTGCGGAGAGAAGGATGCTTCCGGGAAAATACTCAGCTTCTGGTTGATCTGGCGCCCCTCCTGGCCCGCGAGTTCATATTGCGCGGTCTGGGCCGTGCCCTGGTCCTCCTGCCCAGCGACGGAGCTGGCCTGCGCGAAGGCCGAGAGCGCGTGCACTGTATCCTGACGCTGGCGATATAAGTTCGCCGATGCCATCATGTAGTCGTAATCGTCGCGGAAATCTTCTGGCGATCCCAGGCTGGCCAACTCCGTTTCGGCTTTGCGAGTCTCTCCTTCCGCCAGATAGGTATTGGTCAGACCGATGGTAACCGTCCGCGAATTCGCACCTGCCAGTTTCGCCTTATCGAAATAAGTTTCAGCCAGATCGAAGTCATGCATGGCCAGGAAAATGTTGGCTGCCTCCAGGATGTCCTCGGGCGTGACGGCCGAAGAATCGACGCGCGCTTCGGCAAATCCCAGGGCGATCTGGCGTCTGGCGTCGTCAAAGCGGCCCTGACGCAGAAAGACTTGAGCCACTGCCAGGCGCACTCCCAGACGATCGCCCTTCGGAGCATCCAAGGCGCGAGAGAAACGTTGCATGGCAGCATCGCGATCGCCAAGAGTCAGTAAGGCGTCTCCTGTGGCGACCAGAATGTCGACCTGATCTTTGCCGTACTGCTCGGCCATTTGTATGTCACGTAGTGTTTCTTCTCGCGCACCGGCCTTGGCATGGACTCGCGCTTTGAGGGCATAGACCGCCGGATCGGTGGGGGCTAGCTTTTGCGCGACCTCGAGAGCCGCTATCGCTTGTCCGTAGCGGCGCATGTGGAACAGCGTGTCAGCATAGGCAAGCTGAGTTGGAAGATCGTTCGGTGTTTCCGCCAAAGCCAGCCGATATTCCGGCTCGGCGTGAGTGAAGTCCTGTTCCTGACGATAGGCTTCAGCCCGGGCCAAGTGCCAGGAATGAGATTTTCCAAGAAGTTTCTGAGCTGCGTCCAAATGGGTGAGAGCCGCCTTGGGACGATGCAGTTGCAGCTCAGCATAGGCCAACCCCAGGTGAGCTTCTGGATAGTCTGGCTGTAGCTGGAGAGCAATCTGAAAATCCTGGGCCGCTTTTGCGCCTTCATGAAGGTCATTTAAGACGAACCCGCGGCTTTCATATCCAGTCGCCATCTTCGGATCCCGTTCCAGAGCGCGGGTAAAGTCGGCCACTGCCTCGCGCGATTTACCGTCGTGGACATGCACGTAGCCTTCGATCAGTGGAAGATCTTTGTCATTCGCGAGAATTGAGTCGTACTTTTGCACCAGTGCCATGGCTTCCTCGTAGCGGCCGAGGTAGAAGAGGTCGTAGGCGAGGTAGTCCACACCTTCGCGGTCATTGGGAAGTTTCTCGAGAACTTCATAGCCAAGTTTTGCCGACTCGGCGTAATCGCCTTTCAGCGTTAAATAGCGCTCGCGCTCGCGCTTGACCTGCGGGCTGTCATTCGCAGTACCGGTGGCGCGATCGAGCCAGCGTTTTGCCAGATCGAGATTGTGCGATTCCAGCGCGGCATTTGCGCCTCCGGCGACAATTAGAGGATTGCCTGGCATTCGTTGATATGCGTTTTCATAGTGCGACTCTGCCGAACGAAAGTTTCTTTCGGCGGCATACAAGTCTCCGAGAGCGAGGTATGGAGCGTAGTCCTTGGGGTGGGCGGCGGCGGCCTGAGTGAAGTAACTTTCCGCGAGTTTCGTGTCTCCCTTGTCACGAGCCAGGTATCCGAGGGATGCCAGGGCATTTCGATTCTGGTGGTCTAACTCCAGAACCTTGGTGAAGGTGTCGCGAGCGGCGTCCTTTTGCCCGAGCTTCCACTGCAAGTTTCCGTAATTCAGAAGCGAACTTACGCTGGATGGAGCGAGCGCCAGAGCTTCTTTCAAGTCTCTGTTGGCGGCGTCAAGGTTGCCAGATGCTGCCTCGATCGCGGCCCGTAACCGCAACATTTCCGCGCGCGCAGACTGGGGAACATTCACCCGGTTAATTTCCGCGCTCGCCGCATCCAGTTGCTGTTTCGCCCCGGCCTGATCGTCCTGGCGCACGTCAATTTCATAAAGATTGAGACGCAGCTCGATGGGATAGAGAGGCCCTTCAGAAACACGCTTGGGAAGATTCTGCAGGGCGAGATTGTATTCTGTGCTTGCATCCGCGAGGCGGTCCTCCGACTCGGCATTGGCACCCAGGATGGCGTGCAGACGGTAATTGTTCGGATCGATCTGCCGCGCCTGGTCCAGGAAAGGACGAGCCTTGTCGGGCTGACCAAGATTGACCCAGGCCTGCGCCGCACTCAGCAGAAGTCCGATATTGCCTTTGGCGCTCTTCGCCACACGCGAGTAAAGGTTTGCGGCTTCCTGTTGCTTTCCTGCGACTTGATAGGTGTACGCCAACTCCGCCTGGACGTCGACGTTTTTCGAGGGAAGTGCCTGCAGTGTAGATATCGCCAAATCGTATTGGCCCTGATCGCGGTATTGACCGGCGATGGCGCGTAACACTTCAGGATCTTTGGGCGCGAGGTTCTTGGCGCGGGTCAAATAGCGGGAGGCTTCCTCGGGCTGATTCATACGTTCGTAGGCGTGAGCGATAAGCAGGGCAGTGTGCGCCGTAGGGCTTACCGTCTCCGCACGCTGCAGAAACTCCAGAGAACGTTTCGGGTCAGAGTTCAGGAGCAGTTCGCCGGCTAGCTGAAGGCTGCTCGCGTCTTTGGGATTTGCATCCACTACGCGCCGCAGTAGTTGCTCCGCCTCGGCGTTACGGCCCATCTTGGCGTAGGTTTGCGCTAACCCCGCGAGACCCCCAACCGAGTTGGGCTTGAGCTGCAGGCCGCGGTTGTAGGCGTCGACGGAAACCTGGTAACGCTCATTCAAGCGCGCGGCGTAGCCTAAGAGAAACCACAATTCAGCATCTTGAGGAGCCGACTTGGCAGCGCGCTCGGCGAAGCCCATGGCGGCCGCATAGTCATTTCTTTTCAACGCGGCGTCGGCAGCCCGCGCCTGACGGGCGACATCGATGCTTGATCCCCAGCCAATCGTGTTGCCTTGGGAATTGTCGTTCGTCGAGGGTTTCTGTTTCTGGCTGGAAACCGTAGAAGTACCGCCCTGTTTGTCGACCTCGTAGGTCTGACCCAGGGCGGAACTTAAAAGAGCCACGACGATGCAAAAGCTCGCGAGCGGAAGTCGGCTTTTCACTTAGTCACCACGGTTTTGCAAATATTCGGGGATACCTCCCGCATCACATCTATTTCTGCGGTGTCTTTCAGATGCCAATCAGCCCGTTATGGCTGCTTTGCCGGGGAAATCGGCTGACGGCTCAGGGCCCACCCCTCGGCGAAGGCGGAAATAGGGATAAACCTTAGAGCGACTTTAGGAATCGAAGTTCATTGCTACGGGCACTGGAGCACACAATAGTGAGTACTGACGAAGGTTACTCTCGTCCAATTCCGCTTCTCGCGATTGTTCTGGTGGCGCTGGCAGTGCATGGGCCTTTATTGCTGATGCAACTGCCCGCTGGTTCTTTCGACACGAATTTTCACATTTTCTTTGCCTCGCATTACGTCCACCATTGGTTCGACCCCTGGAATGAAAAGTGGTTCGCAGGGTTCTCACAAACAACGTATCCACCGCTGACACACCAGTGGATCGCTCTGCTATCGAATGTAGTCGGTCTGAAAATGGCCTACATGCTGGTGCAGCTCATAGCCGTCCTGCTTTTGCCGGTGGGCGTGTTTCGATTTGCCAGGATTTGGGTTGAGGATCGTGCGGCGAGTTACGCGGCTCTCGGCAGCGTTTTTCTTGGGGCGCTAGCATTCCTCGTTTATCAGGCGGGGCAGCTGGCGACAGTGGCTTCCGCGGCGCTCTACCTGAACGCACTTCCCTACTTCTATGAGTGGATTACTGAAGCTTCCGGCCGTTCTCTGATTAAGGGCGTTGCGATCAGTTGGGCAGCGGCGGCGGCGCACCACGTAACTCTCATCTTCGGCGTAGTACTTTTCGCCGGCCCCGTACTTTGGGTGGCATGGGTGGACGCTCGGGATGAGCGTGTGGCAGGGTCGGTCGCAGGAGTATTTTCGCGGGCAGTTGTGTTTGGCGTGGTCGTCGCCCTCGGGGTGGGAGTAATCCTTCTGCCTTATTGGCTCACGATCATTCAGCATCCGATTCACCAGATTCCGATTCCTCACGACAGCCGCGCCAATTTCTTGCTGAACCCCGTCACGGCGGTCAACTATTTCGTGATCCCTTACGGAGCTTTGATCCTGGCGCTTCCGTTCATTCTGATCCGCGGCTCTTCGTCCCGCCGGTTGCGGCCTTTGCTGTTCGGCTTTTGGCTGACGTTTATCTTTGGACTAGGCGGGACGACTCCCTTACCCAAGTTGCTGCTGGGTCGTGCCTTCGACATCTTGACCTTCGAACGGTTTACCTTCTGGGCGACGTTAATGGCCATGCCGATCGTTGGTATGGTGGTGGTGGAACTGTTGGATCGCTTCCGCGCCAAGGCCGCTGTAGGGCTTTCGCTGGCGGCCGTTACTACGTTGGGGTTGGCACTCGCATGGCTCACGGCGAATCCGTTCCGGCCTACCTCCACCGCAGATGTTGCCCCGGTGATCGCGTTTCTCAACCGCGATGGCCACGACGCGTATCGCTATATAACTTTAGGTTTTGGAAGCGAACTGGCAAGAGTCTCGACTTACACCAGTGCGGGCAGCGTGGACGGAGACTACAACTCTGCCCGTCTGCTGCCGGAGATGACGAGCTACGGGTCGGCCCAGCTTACCAATGCCAAGTTCTACGGCGCTGCGGGAATGGCATCCCTTCGCTCGATGCTGGGGCATGCTAACCGCTACGGGTTGAAATACATTTTTGTTCACGACTCGTACTACGAGCCCTTGTTGACCTTTGTAGGCTGGAGAAAAATCGAAACTTTCGACAACGGGGCAATCACTGCCTGGTCCAAAGACGACGTGCCGCCAGCTCACAAGATTGAATCCGATGCTGTCCCTCCCCCGTGGGAAGGGTTGCTTTGGGGCACGGTGCCGATTGGTGTAAGTTTCCTTGCGATTTTCCTCGAATTGTTGTTGCCCGTGGGACGCCGCGTGCCGGCGCCGGTTGAGGTTCCTGCGGAAGGACACTACGCCGCCTGAGGAACGAAATGAAGATTATTCTGCCAATCATTCTTGTCGCGGTAACCGCCGGGCTTATGGTCCTTGCGGTCTTTGGAGTTGGCCAGGCTAGTGGAGGCGTCGCCACTGGGTCGGTTATGCCGAGCCTTAGTGGTGCTGCGAAGACCGATACTCCGGAAGGGGCGGCGACGAATTTCCTGACCGAAGTGCAGCGCCGGAACTGGGGGCGGGCCTACGCAGCGCTGTCGAACACGAGCGCCGTTGACCAACAATCGTTTACGCAGGAATGGACGGGCTCCAATGGGGGCCTGAGAACATTCTCGAGTTTAGAGAAATTCGACGTGCGCCCCATGCACGCTACGGATGCCGATGCCGATATGCGCGTTCGCCTGCGTTGGACGACACCGGTCGGGCCGGTCGAGGAAGTCCGCGACTTTCACCTGAATCACGAAGCGGACGGTTGGAAAATTGTGTGGCACAAGATGCAATTGCCCAGCGTTCCCGCGCAGGTGGTTCCGGTTACCTATTTGCGCTGGGACCTGGTGAGCGGCGGCTCTGACGACGAATGGGGTTCGCACAATGTGGACGCTCCACGGGTGCGAATTATTTCCATGAATGCAGTGGACTCCGCCGAAGGCTCGGTGGTAATGGGAGAAGTAGTGAACGAAGACACCGTCCCGGCGTTCGTGAACGTCAACGCCACGCTCGTAGACGCCGCGGGAAATGCGATCGACGACGAGAGCAGCTTCGACAAGATTGCGCACGTGCTGTTACCCAAGCAGGTTTCCCCGTATCGCGTCGACTTTCCGAAGATCAGCTTGAAGAAC
>Ga0070708_100002482_pt1 | contig 14253 bp, 15 predicted proteins | sample KBSK5503metaG_FD_65469 | JGI IMG/M metagenome (GOLD analysis project Ga0070708, IMG submission 65469) | Corn, switchgrass and miscanthus rhizosphere microbial communities from Kellogg Biological Station, Michigan, USA - KBS K5-50-3 metaG | ecosystem: Host-associated > Plants > Roots >...
TGCTGGTAATGCACAACGACTTCGTCCTCGTCGGTCCGCCCGACGACTCGGCACACGCTCGCGGCAAGAACATCTTCGACGCACTGCGAGCGATCGCCGCCTCGCGCGCCACGTTCATCTCGCGTGGCGACAACTCCGGCACGGACATCTTCGAGAAGAACCTCTGGAAGCAGACCGGCATCGCTCCGGCCGGACCCTGGTACGTGGAAGCCGCGACCGGCATGGGTCAGACCCTCACCGTCACATCCGAGAAGCGCGCATACACCTTGTCAGACCGCGGGACGTTCCTCGCCCGCCGAGGTCAGATCGAGGTCGAGATCCTGGTGCAGCGCGACCCTCCGCTGATCAACGTCTACCACGTGATCACGGTCAATCCGCACAAGTTCCCGAACGTGAACGCCGCGGGAGCGGATGCCTTCGCTGACTACCTGGTCTCGGCGGAGACCCAGCGACTCATCGCAGCGTTCGGCGTCGACAAGTACGGCGAGCCGCTCTTTTTCCCCGATGCGGGGAAGAGCGACGCCGATGTGCACTAGGTGGACCTGATCGTTCAGGGCCTTGGCGAGGCCGCGTCACGGCTGGTATCGCTCGATCCGGACGTTCGCGAAGCGACCTCTGCGGCGCTGGTCGTCAGCGGGATCGCGACGCTGCTCTCGGTCGCGACCGGAGTTCCGGCGGGTGCATGGCTCGGCCTGAGCAGCTTCCCGGGGCGGAAGTTCCTTCTCTCTCTCGTCAACACCGGCATGGGCCTCCCGCCCGTCGTTGTTGGTCTTTTCGTCGCGGTCCTCGTCTGGCGCAGCGGACCCTTCGGCGCTCTGGACTGGTATTGCACCCGGCAAGCCATGGTCGCCGCTCAATACATCCTCGCCGCGCCGACGGTGGTCGGTCTCACCGCGATCGCTATCCAGTCGATCGATCCGATGCTGCGCTTGCAGCTGTCCGCCCTCGGCGCGACGAGGCTCCAGACGCTTGGCATCCTCGTGCGAGAGGCGCGGTTGCCCATCCTGACCGCGGCGATGGCCGGCTTCGGCGCCGTCATCAGCGAGATCGGGGCGTCGCTGATGGTCGGATGCAACATCAAGGGCGACACCCGCATCCTGACCACGGCGATCGCGCTCGACACGAGCAAAGGCGAGTTCGGCTCGGCCTTCGCCCTGGCGTTCATCCTCTTGCTCTTGGTCTTCGCGGTGAACGCGGTGACAACCTGGGCGCAGCAGCGCCGGAGACCACTCTGATGACGGCGATCATCGAAGCAAAGGATCTCGTCGTGTCTCGCGGCGGACGCGAGGTCGTTCGCGTCCCCCGGATCGAGATCGAAGAGGGCGAGACGCTCGCGCTACTCGGTCCGAATGGCGCCGGCAAGAGCACTCTCGTCTTCGCCCTCGCCTCGCTCCTCCCGGCGAGCGGCGAGCTGCGTTTCCGCGGTGAGATCGTTCGCGACCACGTCGCGTACCGACGGCGGATCGCCGTCGCGTTCCAGCGCCCGCTGTTGCTCGATCGTTCCGTGCTCGATAACGTCGCGCTCGGCCTCGAGCTGCGTGGCGTGCCTCGCCCCGAACGCCAACGCCGCGCCCAGGAAGCTCTGACGCGGATCGGGGTGGGAGGTCTCGGGCGTCGCCCGGCGTGGGCGCTCTCGGGCGGCGAGGCTCAACGCGTCTCCATCGCGCGCTCGCTGGCGGTCCGTCCTGAAGTTCTCTTCCTCGACGAGCCATTCGGCGGTCTCGACGCGCCCACACGCGAGAGCGCCATAGCGGACTTGGGCAATGCCGTGCGGGTCGATGGCCTCACCACCGTGCTCGTGACCCACGATCGCGACGAGGCCTTGTCTCTCGCGGAGCGCGTGGCCGTGCTCATCGATGGCCGAGTGCGGCAGGCTGACCGTGCCGAGGTCGTGTTCGCGACGCCCGCCGATGCCGATGTGGCGGCGTTCGTCGGCGTCGAGAACATCCTTCCAGCTCGGGTGGCCTCATCCGACGACGAGCTCACCCACCTCGAACTTGGTCAGCGCGTGCTCGAAGTCACCGCGAGCGCTCCGCCCGGAGAGGAGTTCCCCCTGGTGGGTATCCCTCCCGACGACGTGGTCATCGCGCGTGTAGCGCCCGCGACGAGCGCTCGCAACACGTTCGACGGTCGGATCCTCCGGGTCGAGCCGATCGGCCGGCGCGTGCGAGTGGTGCTCGATTGCGGCTTTCCGCTGGTGGCCCACGTGACGCACCGCTCCGCGCGCGAGCTCGGACTACGTGCCGGGGACGATGTCGTCGCGTCGTTCAAGGCGACGGTCCCGCATCTGCTCCCACGCCACCGCCGCAACTAAACTCGCTCCGTGCCTATCAGCGCGACCTCAGCGCGTCCCGCACAACGGCTCATGAGCGCGGATGACGCGCTCGCACGGATCCTCGCGGGCGTCCCAGCGCTGCCAGCGGTCGACGTCCCGCTCCTCGATGCGCTCGGTCTCGTGCTCGCCGAGGAGATCTCCGCCGACCGCGACGTCCCGCCCTTCCGCAACTCTGCGATGGACGGCTACGCGGTACGCGGCGATGACGTCGCGACCGCACCGGCGCGGCTACGTGTGGTGGGCGAGGTCGCGGCGGGCGGATTCCCCGACCGTGCGATCGGCAAGGGTGAGGCGATGCGGATCATGACCGGCGCGCCGATGCCCGAGGGAGCCGACACGGTGGTGCGCGTCGAGGACACGGACAACGCGAGCGACGTCGTGACGATCACGGCGCCGACCCCGAAGGGGATCTCCGTGCGGCAGGCAGGTGAGGATCTCCGCAAGGGCGAGACGATCCTCGAGGCGGGCATCGTGCTGCGCCCGGCGGAGATCGGCCTCCTCGCATCCGTCGGTCGCGCGAAGGTGCGCGTTCGCAAGCGTCCGCGCGTCGCGGTCTTCTCGACCGGCGATGAGATCGCCGACGTCGACGCACCGCTCGCGAAAGGCCAGATCCGGGACTCCAATCGCTACACGCTGGCCTCGGCGGTCCGCGCCGCAGGCGCCGAGCCGTGGGTGCGCGGGATCGTGCGCGATTCGCCCGACGCGCTGCGCGCGGCGCTCCGCGAGGCGCTGACCGCCGACGCCATCGTGACGAGCGGCGGCGTGTCCGTGGGCGACCACGATCACCTAAAGCCGGTGCTCTCGGAGCTCGGCACCATCGACTTCTGGGCCATCGCGATCCGCCCCGGGCGGCCGCTCGCATTCGGCGAGCTGAAAGACGGCGAGCGGCGCGTCCCGATCTTCGGCCTCCCAGGCAATACGGTCTCTGCGCTCTTGACGTTCGAGATCTTCGTCCGGCCAGCGCTTCTGCGGATGCAGGGCCGCGAACACGTGAGCCGTCCGCGCACCACTGCCCGGCTCCTCGAACCGATCGAGAAGATCCCGTCGCTCCGCTTCTTCGCGCGCGGGATCCACGATCCGGCAGCGGGCACCGTGCGGCTCACTGGGCCACAAGGCTCGGGGATCCTTCGCTCGATGTCGCTCGCGAACTGCCTCATCGACCTGCCGGCGGGGCGGGATCGCTATGAGGCGGGCGAGACAGTGGACGTCATCCTCACCGAGCAGCCCGAGCCGCGTTAGATGCCGCCGTCCTCGCGCAGAAAGGCGCAACGGGCCGCATATCTCGAACGGATCAAGGATCAGGCTGTCTCGACGCGGTCGCGGAAAGCGAAGACGGCCCGCCGAAGCGCGGCCGTTCTCACGCACCTCGATACGAAGGGCGCGGCCCGCATGGTGGACGTCGGCGCGAAGGGCGTCACCGACCGGCGCGCGGTCGCGCGCGGACTGCTCCGCGTATCACCCGCCACCCGCGCGCTGGTGCGCGATGGCGCCACGCCCAAAGGCGACGTGCTCGCCGCCGCGCGGCTCGCCGGGATCATGGCCGCGAAGAAGACGAGCGAGCTGATCCCCCTGACCCACCCGCTGCCGCTCACGCACGCCGCGGTGGACCTCACGATCGGGCAAGACGGCATCACCATCGAGGCGACGGTCTCGACCTCGGCGCAGACCGGCGTCGAGATGGAGGCGCTCACCGCGGTCTCGGTCGCGGGGCTCACGCTCTACGACATGCTGAAGTCGGTAGAGCGCGGCGCGCGCCTCACGGACATCCGGCTCGTCGAGAAGACCGGCGGGAAATCCGGGACATATCGCGCGCCATGAGTCAGTGACGCGCACAGTGAAGGTGCGCGCGGGCATCATCACCGTGAGCACGAAGGGCGCGGCCGGAGAGCGGACCGATGAGAGCGGCCCCGCGATGCGCGAGGTGCTCATCGCCGCGGGATGCGAGGTCGTGCACAGCGCGCTCGTGCCCGACGACGTCGAGGGCGTCGCCACCGCGATCCTCGGCGCCCTACGCGCGGGCGCGAACGTGGTCCTGACCACGGGTGGGACTGGCCTCTCGCCGAACGACGTGACGCCGGAGGCCACGCGGCGGGTCATCGATCGCGAGGTCCCGGGCATCGCCGAGGCGCTGCGCGCGAGGTCGCTCGAAAAGACCGCCCACGGGATGCTCTCTCGCGGCGTAGCCGGCACGGTCGGTCCCGCGCTCGTCGTGAACCTCCCGGGCTCGCCTCGCGCAGTGCGCGAGTCGCTCGATGTGCTCGTGCCGGTCCTCCCCCACGCGGTCGAGCTTCTCGCGGGCGAGACCGGCGAGCGTAGCCATCGGCCCCTCGACCGTTGAATCTTGCCATCGCGCCCGAGGTGAGCGCGGCGCTCGCCGCCGGCGGGGCGGTCGTGGCGCTCGAATCCACGGTCATCGCACAGGGGCTTCCGCGGCCGCGGAATCTCGAGACCGCGCACGCTCTCGAGGCGGACATCCATGCGCTCGGCGCGACGCCCGCGACGATCGCCCTGAGCGACGGACGCGCGGTTGTCGGCGCGGGCGACGTTCTCCTGGACCGGCTCGCGAACGAGGAGGGCGTGACAAAGACGTCGCTCCGCGACATCGCTCCGGTGCTGGCGGCGCGCGGTGTTGGCGCGACGACGGTCGCCGCGACGGTGGAGATCGCGGCGCGCGTTGGCATCCACGTGATGGCCACGGGTGGCATCGGCGGCGTGCACCGCGGTGCCGAGCGCAGCTTCGACGAATCCGCCGACCTCGAAGCGATCGCGCGCAATCCGGTGTGTGTCGTGAGCGCGGGCGCGAAGCTGGTCCTCGACCTCGCATTGACTCTCGAGCGGCTCGAGACGCTCGGCGTGCCGGTTATCGGCTACGGCACCGATGAACTCCCGGCGTTCTACGTCCGCTCCAGCGGCCTTCGCCTCTCGCATCGCGTGAACGACGCGCTCGGCGCCGCACGCATCGCGCGCGAGCAGTTCGCGCGGGGCTCGGGCATGGTCCTGGCCGTTCCCGTGCCCGCCGAGATAGCGCTCGATCACGACGAGGTGGAGGCCGACGTCATGCGATCGATCGGCGTGGCGGAGCGAGAGGGGATCCGCGGCGCCGAGCTCACCCCATATCTCCTCCGGTCGCTCGGCGAGTCCACGCGCGGCCGCGCGCTCGACGCGAACATCGCGCTGTTACGTGCGAACGCGCGCGTCGCGGCGCAGCTCGCTCTCGCTCTCTGCACCTAGGGCCATCCGCCGCTAGATTTTCTTGCGGCGATGCAGCGCATCCTTACGGTCCCGCCGTCGCAGGACGAGGTCGCGCAGGCGGCCGACGAAATCTCCGGCGGCGCGCTTGCGCGCGTCAGGGTCGACCCGTGGCCGCGCGGCCGATCGCATCACGCCTACGTGCTGACCACGCCCGGTGGGGAACAGTTCCTCTTCAAGGTGCACCGCCGGCCGCACGCCGGTCGCATGCGGCGCTTCCTACATCTCGCCGAGCTGCTGCGGTCTAGACAGGTCCCGCATCCCGCAGTCCGCTGGTACGACGTCGAGAAGCGCACGCTCGAGGTGCCGTACTACATCCAGGACTTCATCAGCGGCGAGGACGCCGCGCGGTCGCAGGGGACCGTTTCGTTCACCGACCAGCACCGCGTCGGTGCGGAGCTCGGCGCGGGCCTTCGGACGATGCACCGCGTCGAATACGTCGATACGCCGATGCCGTGGTCGACCGAGCTCGATGATCGGCTCCGCACGCGCGCGGCCGAATGCCGATTCCTCGACGCGCTCGATCAGGAGTCGCATGCGACCGTCATCGCTTACTACGAGGAGCGCCGCGACGCGCTGGAGGGCGTCGACCGGCGGCTGACCCACGACGACCTCAACCTCGCGAACCTCCTCCTCCAGCGGCGCGCCGACGGGTGGCACTTTGTCTCGTTCCTGGACTTCGAGCGCGCGCGCGGGCGCGACCCACTGCTCGACCTGGTCCGTCTCGAGACCTGGACGCTTCCCGCGTGCCCCGCGATGGTCGCCCCTTTCAAGGACGCCTACGCGCACTTCGAGGACGAGCAGTCCCGGCGGCGCTCGGAGATCTACGAGGTCTATCTCCTGCTCGCCGGGATCGTCTGGTACCGCCAGAACGAGCTCCCGGAGCGAGAACGGTTCTGCCGGGAGCGCCTGCACGCCTGGCTCGCCGGCCAGGCGACCCTGTAGCTCAAACGGGCTCGGCCCGGCCGCTCGCGTACGACGCGACTCCGGCGAGCGCCGCCGCGACCGCGGCCCGACCGTCGAGCCCCGTCACAGCTGGCGGACGGCGCTCGAGCGTGCCGCCGACGAAGTCCGCGAGCTCCGCGCGATAGGCATCGCCAAAGCGCTCGAGGAATCCCGGGAAGAGATCGTGGATCGCACCGCCGGCCGTGTAGACGTCGAGCCGCGTGCGCTGCTGGTGCCCGACCATCGCGGTGCCGGTCGCGCAGACGATCTCGCTCCGCACGTCGTACCCATACAGGGCTCCCCAGTAGGTCTCGATGTCCGCGAGCGCGCCACGCGAGAAGCGCACCGCATTGATTGCGGCGTTCGGCGCGTGCTCGTGGGCGTCGCGCGTCTGGATTAGCACGGCCGCCGACGTCGCCACGGTCGCGATCTCGTCGGCCAGGAGGAAGCGCGAGAGATCGAAGTCGTGAATGGTCGACTCGAACATCATGTCGACGACGCCGCGTGAGGCCGGCAGGAGGGTCGCCTCCCGATCGCGATGCACGGCGCGAAAGAGGAGCGGCTCCCCGAGCGCTCCCGACGCGATGAGCCGCTTCGCTTCGGCGTACGCCGGGTCGTAGCGCCGCATGAAGCCGATCTGCAGGCGAGCCGATCCATGCTCGGCGGCTCGGATGACGCGGTCGCAGTCGGCGAGCGAGTGCGCCATCGGCTTCTCGAGCAACACGTCCCTTCCCCGGGCGAGCGCCGCCACCGCTTGATCGGCATGGAAGCGGGACGGCGATGCGACGACCACAACGCGTACGTCGTCGTTCTCGAGTAGCTCGTCGAGTGAGGCGCAGGCCGGAGCGCCGAGCTCCTGTCCGATCCGTGACGCGACGGTTCGATCCGCGTCGAAGACCGCGACGAGACGTGCGCCGGGTATGTGCCACGCCGCGTTCTCGGCATGCCGGTGTCCCATGAGGCCGACGCCCACGACGCCGACCCCGACGCGCTCGGTCGTCATCCGAGCACGGCGGTGACGAAGGCGTAGCTCTTCGCCGCGTCGAGCCTCGGCTGGCGCGACGAGCCCGGGGCGATGCGAATGTCCTGCTCGACGATGAGCCAACCATCAAAGCCGGCGTCGCGCAGCGTCCCGAGCACGCCCGCCATGTCGATGGAGCCCGCGCCGACCGGCGCGAAGACATCCTCGCCGACCGCCGCGGTGAAATCGAGCTTGCGGTCCAGCGCGCGCCGGTACCGGTCGCGGTAGACGTCCTTCAGGTGCACGTGCCGGACGCGTTTGGGGTCGCGGCGCGCGAGCGCCACGGGATCGCCGCCGCCGTAGTAGACGTGCCCGGTGTCGAGGCATAGACCGACGAGCGATGGGTCCGTGCGTGCAAGCAGCTCGTCGATCTCGCTCGGCGTCTCGACGTAGGTCCCGGCGTGCGGATGGAACGCACAGGTGAGCCCCATCTCCTTCGCGCGCCGCGCGATCTCGTTCGCGCCACTCGCGAAGCGCTTCCACTCGTCTTCGGAAAAGCGCGGATCTGTCGCGCTCACACGCCCGGCGATGCGCTCGCGCTCGGCGCCGCCCGCCTCCGCGAGCACGAGGACCGGCGCACCGAGATCGGCGAGAAGCCGCGAAGTCTCCATCGCGTAGGCGAACTGCTCGTCGTACCGGGCGGGATCGTGAAGCGTGACCGGACAGAACGCTCCGGCGAGCGCGAGCCCCCGCTTGCGTAGCTCGCGTTCGAGGACCGCGGCTTCCTTCGGGAGATAGCCCCACGGCCCGAGCTCCGTGCCGACGTAGCCGACCTCGGCCATCTCGTCGAGGACGCGGGCGTAGGGCAAAATCGCTCCCCAGTCCGGGAGCTCGCACACGCCCCAGGTGATCGGCGCCGTGCCGACCTTCATCGATGCAGCCAACGTTCGAGTACCTCCGGAAGCTCGGCCAGAGACTCTATCCGGGCGTCGGGGGTCACCGCGAAGTCAGCCGGCTCGCCGACCGGACGCTGCCGTGGCCCGGGCGGCCGTAGCCACACCGCGCGCAAGCCGAGCCGCTGCGGCCCCCAGACATCCTGGTATGGCTCGTCGCCCACCATTACCGCATCGCGCGCTTCCACGCCGGCGATCGCGAGCGCGCCCTCGAAGATCGCACGATGTGGCTTCCGGTATCCGACGCTGTGGGAGGTGACCGCCCCGTCGATGAGGCCGGCGAGACCGAGGGACTCGAGATCCGACAGGAAGTCCTCGGCCGCGCTCCAGAGCGTGTTGCTCACCAGCACCGTCCGAAGCCGGTTCCGGCGACACCAGACGAGCGCATCTTTGGCTCCCGGCGCGAGCTCGCCTGAGACGCTCCCCGGAACGACGCAGACCCGCCGCAGCTCGTCGAGTTCGACCGGTTCGCCCGAGACCCCGCGCGCTTCGAGCCACCTGCGCACCATCTCGAGTGTCCGCTGGCGCATGGGCTCCGCCGGATCGTCGGCGAGCATCGGCGTGAGTAGATCGGCATCGAGCAGCGCCTCATACCAGTCGCGCGGGCCGAAGCGCGCCACCAGCTGTGCGAGCGAACGCTGGCGCGGCGACACCTCGGGACGCCCTCGCAACAGGGTTCCGCCCACGTCGAAAAGCGCCGCGCGGATCAGTGCTCGATTCCTTGACGCCCCAATTGGCCGCTCCTAGGGTAAGCGTCGCGACTCGCATCAGGGGGAGGCGGACACATGAAGCGATGGCTTCGTCCCATCACACCGATCATCGCGGCCCTCTTCATCGTCACGGCCTGCGGCGGCGGTTCGACGCCGAGTGCGGCCGGGAGCGCGGCGCCGAGTGCGGCCGGGAGCGCGGCACCGAGCGCCGCGCCGGAGGACAAGGAGCTCGTCTTCTACAGCGGAGGCGATACCAACGTCCAGGACCTGCATGTGAAGCAGATCATCCCGGCGTTCGAGAAGGCGACCGGCATCAAGGTCACCTTCACGTTCCTTGAGCACGGCACCGGCGCGCAGGGCATCTATGACCGCATCAAGGCCCAGAAGGACGCGGGCAAGACGCAGTGGGACATCGACCTCTGGGAATCGGACACCGGCTACTACACGCGTCCGGACGACCTGTTCCTGCAGGTCGGCGCGACCGAAATCCCAAACCTCGCAAAGGTTCCAAAGCCGACGCTCGACTTCGTCCAGAACAAAGCCGTCCCGTACCGCGGCTCGAGCGTCGTCCTCGCGTACAACTCTGACAAAGTGGCGAACCCACCGCAGACGTACGACGACCTGCTCGCGTGGATCAAGGCGAACCCTGGCAAGTTCGCGTACAACGAGCCATCCACCGGCGGGTCCGGCGATGCCTTCGTCATCTCGATGATCTACAAGTACAGCGACTACCAGAAGTACGTCACTCAGCCCTTCAGCGCGGCGAACGAGAAGGACTGGGACGCGGCTTTCGCCGCGCTCAAGGCGCTCGCCCCGTCGCTGTACAGCAAGGGCGTCTATCCGAAGGGCAACGCCGGCACGCTCGACCTGCTCAATCGCGGCGAGATCTGGATGGGCTCGGTCTGGTCCGATCAGTCGACGCAGGCGCTCGCGGCGGGCCAGCTCCCGAAGTCGGTCAAGATCACGCAGATCAACCCGGCGTTCAACGGTGGCGCCGCGTACATCGGGATCACCAAGAACGCGACACACAAGCAGGCCGCGATGAAGTACCTCAACTTCCTGCTCGAGCCCGCGCAGCAGTCGCTCATCGTGACCGGAGCGATGTCCGGATACCCCGGCATCGACTGGCAGTACATGCCCTCCGACGCGCGGACGCGTTTCTCCGGCGCGGACAAGGAGTACCGGCTGTGGCCGGGCGGCACGTACGGCCAGGACATGCAGCGGCTATGGCACGAGAAGGTGGCGCAGTAGGGCGAAAGTAGGCCCGGGAGCCGACGGCGTGGCGGTCGTAACGTCCGCTCGCGCCGTCGGGCGCCCGCGGCGACTCGACCGCTCCCGGGCGGCGGGCGTTCTCCTCGTCCTCCCTTCGCTGCTCTACCTCACGGTCTTCGTATTCATTCCGGTGATCAAGGCGTTCGCCACGTCTTTCACCGTGCGCGACCGGGACGACGCCGGGAACTACACCTATCGGGTCGGGCTCGACAACTACAACCAGCTCATCGCGAGCGACACGCTGCGGTCGAACGTCATCTTCACGGTGTTCATCGCGGTCGCGTCGGTGTCGATCGTGTTCGTCATCGCCTACGTCATCGCGCTCGCCCTGCGCTTCGGCCGAGGCCCGAGCGCACGTTTCCTTGGGCGGATCTACATCGTTCCGCTCTTCATCCCGTCGGTCATCGCGAGCTACGCGATGATCACCTTCCTCGCGAACCACGGGTTCGTCGACGGCATCCTCCAGGCGATCGGCCTGCCCGATGGGGTGTTCCCGAAGATCGTCTTCGACTGGAAGGGGATCGTGATCACGCAGGTGTGGCTCTCGCTGCCGTTCATGACGGTGCTCCTCTCATCCGTCCTCCTCGAGATCTCGGATTCGCTCATCGAGAGCGCGCGCGACGTTGGGGCGTCCTCGTGGCAGATCTTCCGGCACATCGTGCTGCCGCTGTCGGCGCCGGGAGCGCTCATCGGCGTCACGTTCATATTCCTGGGCGTGATCGGCGGGTTCACCGTCCCGTACCTGCTCGGACCGAACGCGCCGCAGATGCTCGGTGTGTCCATGGTCTACTACATGACGAACTACTTCGAACCGTACATCGCGAGCACGCAAGCGGTCGCGATCTTCCTGTTGTCGCTCGTCGCCGCGGTCTACTACGTCAGGCAGCAGTTCAAGCGGGAGATCCGCTGATGGCCGCGCAGGTCCCAGCGCTCCCGGCGATCCGGCTGTCGTGGTGGATCGACGACGCGCGGATCCGGCGGATGCTGCTACGCCTATTCGCCGCCGCGCTCGCGGTGTTCATCGGGATCCCGCTCCTCACGCTCGTGCTCTGGTCGTTCGCGGGCGAATGGTTCTGGCCGAACCTGATCCCCACCCAGTGGTCGCTGCGCTGGTGGCAGGAGGTGCTCGAGAACCCGCGCGTCACGAACGCGATGTTCCTGTCGTTCACGATCGCGCCGGTCGTCACGCTGCTCACCGCGCTCGTCGCGATCCCGGCGGGCTACGCATTCGCCCGGCTGGACGTCCCGTTCCGACGCACGCTGCTCCTGCTCTTCCTCATCCCGAACGCCTTCCCGAGGATCGGCCTCTATGTGTCGCTCGCCGTCCTTTACTACCAGATCGGTCTCATCGACACGTACTGGGGCATCGTCTTCCTGCACATGATCGGCACGATGGTCTACATGACGTGGATCACGACCGCGACCTTTCGCTCGATCGACCCGCATCTCGAGGAAGCGGCGCGTGACGCGGGCGCCTCGCCGCTCCGCGCGTTCTTCTCGGTCGTGCTCCCACTGGCGATGCCCGGGATCATCGTCGCTTCGCTCTTCAGCTTCCTTGCCTCGGTCGACGAGGCGCAGGGCACATTGATCGTCGGCACGCCGCACTACATCACGATGCCGGTGCTTCTCTACACGCTCATCTCGAGCTTCCAACGGCCCGTCGCCGCCGTATTCAGCGTGCTTCTCGCGCTCCCATCGCTGCTCCTCCTCATCGTCGCGCAGCGCTATCTCCACAGCGAGTACGTCGCCGCGGGCCTGGGGCGCGTTTAGCGATGGCCGAGGTCGATCTTCGCGGCGTTTCGAAGGGTTACAAGGACACGACCGCGGTCGACGACCTCTCGCTCCACATCAAGGACCGCGAGTTCGTCGCTCTTCTCGGCCCCTCGGGCTGCGGGAAGACGACGACGCTGCGCATGCTCGCGGGCTTCATCCGTCCCGACAGCGGCCAGATCCTCATCGACGGAAAAGACGTGACGAACGTCCCGCCGGAGCGCCGCCCGACGGCGATGGTCTTCCAAAGCTATGCGCTCTGGCCGCACATGACCGTGGCGGACAACATCGCCTTCGGGCTCCGTCTCCGCAGGCTCCCGAAGACCGAAGTGGAGGACCGGACCGGAAGGATGCTCGAGGTCGTGGGTCTCCCCGGCGTCATGAAGCGTTACCCCTCGCAGCTCTCCGGCGGCCAGCAGCAGCGCGTCGCACTGGCCCGAGCCCTCGTCCTCGGCCCGAAGATCCTCCTGCTGGACGAGCCGCTCTCAAATCTCGACGCGAAGCTCCGCGTGCGGATGCGCGACGAGATCCGCCGGATCCAGCAGGAGCTGCAGATCACGACCGTCTACGTGACGCACGACCAGGAGGAGGCACTCACGATGGCCGACCGGATCGCGGTCATGAACAAGGGCGTCCTCCAGCAGGTCGGTGACGCTCTCGACATCTACGACCGGCCGGCGACCGCGTTCGTCGCGGACTTCATCGGCTCGAGCAATCTGCTGAGCGGGACGCTGCGCCTTGCGGGTCCGACTGCCGTCGCGCAGGTCGGCGAGGCGCGCGTGCCGGTCGAGGCGGATGGACTACCGGATGGGGCGGCCGTCACCGTGTCGGCGCGCCCCGAGGACATGGAGGTCCTGCGCGCGCCGGCCCCGGACGCGTTCCGTCTCGAGGACCCACGGCTTGTGAACTTCGGCGCCTACAAGCGACTTCTCGGGCGGCATCCCGCGTTCGGCCAGCTCGAGGCGCGCGTGCCGAAGGCGTTCGCCCTCGGCAAGGAGCCGGTGTACCTGCGCTTCACGCGAGCCCGCGCATTTACGAGCGACGAAGGCGATCGGAGCTAGGTCTTCGCGCGGCCCGCCGCGGCGAACGCGCGGGCCGTGTTCGTGGTGACGATGTCGACTCCAGCAGCGACCACACGAGCGAGCCGCTCGCGCCACCGCGGCGTCTCCGCATCGAGCGTCCAGACGTCGACTTTGATGCCGAGCGCGTGAAAGATGTCCGCCACATCGGTGACGCCGTCGTCGAGCATGCGCTCGAACATCGAAAAGCGGAGATGCGTCTCCGTCACTCCGGGGACGAGCCGCATGATCCCGCCGAGACGGTCGCGCAGGTAGTCGGCCGTGCTCGAGTCACGGCGCTTCGCGATCGGATGCGCGTCGAAATAGCCGTACGCGCCCTTGGGGAGACCGAGCTCCTTCCCCGCTTCGCTGTCGATGTAGGCGTGCGGATTGAGGCTCACCCCGAGCGTCGCGTCCACGCTCAGGAGCCGGCGGAGATTCCAGTCCGCGGAGCAGCTGAGGTGCGCGCGGTCCCTGACCGGTTGCACGGCGCGCGCGAGCGCCGCCACCTGCGGCCAGGCATAAGGCGCGAGGTCCTTTAGGTCGAGCTCGATCCGCCTCGGGAACTCGTGCCTGGCCATGAGCGCGACAGCCTCGGATAGCAGAAGCGGATGCGAGCCGTCCTTGAATCGAGCGCGCGTCGCTTCCGTCGCGGTGGCGTCGCGCACCAGACCGCGCGTATCGGTCACGCGATCGAAACGATCGTCGTGAAAGATGAGGAATTCGCCATCCCGCAGGAGCTGGACATCGATCTCCACGCGGAGCACGTTCTCGCGCGCGCACTCCTCGATCGCGAGCGGCGAATTCTCGGAGAACTTCCCACTCCACAGGCACCGGTGGACCTTCAGCTCGACGAGACGGCCGTCGGCTCGGAGGAACGAGTCGGGGTTCGGGACGCCGCTCACGTCACAAACGATCCGCCCAGACCGGGTTCGTCAGGCTGAGCACGTCACCGCTCGCGGACACGAGCTGCGCGCGGACGAATCCTGCACCCGCCGGG
>Ga0070708_100002483_pt1 | contig 14250 bp, 12 predicted proteins | sample KBSK5503metaG_FD_65469 | JGI IMG/M metagenome (GOLD analysis project Ga0070708, IMG submission 65469) | Corn, switchgrass and miscanthus rhizosphere microbial communities from Kellogg Biological Station, Michigan, USA - KBS K5-50-3 metaG | ecosystem: Host-associated > Plants > Roots >...
CTATCGCATCCTCCCTGAGCCGCTGCTTCATCCCGCCATTCGATCACAAACACCTGATCCTGCCCAGCTACTTGTGCGGGATCGAGAGACGTCAACGTCAACGTCCACGTCCACGTCCGCGTTCGGCGTCCACGTCCAGATTCTTCGGCAGTGGCCGGACGAGATGTGTTCTAGTCCTGGGACGTGCTTCGTTCGATCGCCGCGACGGCAGCGCTCGCCTCGCTGGGCGTCGCGCTGTCCGCCGCGGCGGAAACGGCGCTCCTCAGCGGACCGCCGGGCGCCGAGATCGAGGTCGAGGCCGACCGCATCGTCTACACCTGGGACCCGCTGGTCATGCATCTGATCGGCCACGTCGTCGCCCGCCGGGGCGGCGGCATCCTGCGGGCCGGATCCGGCACGCTCGACCGCAAGAACGGAGTCCTCAAGCTCGAAGGCGGCGTGCTCGGTGTGCAGGACAGGCAGGTGTTCCTGGCGGACGCGGCGGTCGTCGACCTGAACGCGCGGTCGGCCGAGCTGACCAAGGCGGTGTTGTTCATCAAGGACCGCACGCCAAATCCCGATGCGCCGCGGTCCGGATCGAATGCGCTGACGATGCACGGTTCTCTCGTTCGCCAGCTCGCAGGCGGACGCTACCTGGCCGAACAGGTGAGGCTCACGCCGTGCGATTGCGTGGGGGAGCCGGATTACGAGTTGCTTGCGCGCACCGCGGAGATCGGGGACGACCGCGCCCGGCTTCGCGGAGTCAAGCTGCGCCTCGGCGGCGTCACCCTGCCGCTGTTCCCGGTCTCCCTGCCGCTGTCCGGCAGGCAGTCGGGTCTGCTCGCGCCGCAGCCGGGAGGGGCTTCCCCCGTCGGGTTCAGCTATTCGCAACCGATCTTCTTCACGCTGGGCCCCAGCTACGACGTGACCGTGGCACCCGGATGGTACACGGGCGGCCACGCGCATGGGACCGTTCCGGGAGATCGCTCCGTCAAGGGCCCGCGCCTCGGTCTCGAGGGGCGCTATGCGCCGGTGGAAGGGACCTCCGGATCGCTCGCGCTCGACCTGTACGACGATCTCGACCAGCACGATTCGCCGGGAGGCCGCGGATTCGGGGGAGTGCGCGGCGTGGCGCGGCTCGCCCACCGCACCGAGAGCAGCGCGGGGATCCTCGCCGCGCAAGGGATCGTGGCGAGCGACGTGATGGCCTTGCGCGATCCGCAGCCGCAGTCGATCGAGACTTCCTATGACCTCTTCACCACCGACGTGGGGTTCTGGCGCGCCCGCGGCCCGCTGACCCTCGGCGCGGACGCCACCTTCATCCAGGACATGCGCGTCGAGGCCGTGGGCGGGCCCGCGCATCCCGACGTGGGTCCCGCCGCGGTGGACCGCAAGCTGTTCGGAAACGAACGGCGCACCACCTTCCAGCGGCTGCCGGCCGTCTTCGCGCAGATCGCTCCGGTCGCGATGGGGCCGGCGACGTTGTCGCTGGAGGCGAGCGCGGTCCAGTTCGCGCGCTTCGTGGGTCCAGACGAACAGGAGCGGCTGTATGGCTTCGCGCCCACCGACAGCGGCGCGGCCGACGCGGTCGCCGCCGGGCGGATCCTGCCGAGCGACGGCTCCCGAGCGCCTGCGTTGCGTCTCGATCTCTCCCCTCGGCTCGCGCTCGCCGCGCCGCGGACGCTTCCCTTCGATCTCCGGTTGGAGGCCGGCGGCCGGGTCGACCGCTGGATCGTGGAGGGTGACGCGGACCGCGACCGCACGCGCGCGTACGCCATCCTCGACGCGCGCGCCGGCTTTCCCCTGGAGCGGCGCTTCGGCAGCGCGCTGCATCGCATCGAGCCCGCGCTGGAGGTGCGGGCACTGTCCAAGCCCTTGCAGTCCGGCGGCTCGCCGTTCGGGGACGTCACGGACGGCGGCGGCCCTTCGTTCGCAGCCCGGCCCGATGCAGCGCAGCAGGGGCTGGCCGCGACCGCACAGATCCCGGGCGTGCCGGAGGCCCGGCGCGCGTACGACGAGATCGACTTCGCCGCTCCGGTGACCGGCGCGGTCCAGGCGGTGGCCTCGATCTCGCAGTCGATCTGGACCCGGCCGGGGCGCACGGCGGGGCGGCTGCTCCGGTTCGATCTGCTCCAGGACGCGCTCCTCTGGGCGTCCGGCGCCAAGGCGCGCCTGGGCGAGGCCAGCGCGATCGCCTCCTTGCAGCTGGCCAGGTTCGGGGCGTCGGCCTCCGTCCGGTATGACTGGAAGCTGGCCCAGCTCTCTTCGCTGGGCTTGTACGCGAGCGTGCGCGATGCGCGAGGGGACGAGCTCCACGCCTCGCTCGGGCTCTTGCGAGCGAGCTCCAGCGAGACCATCCGGGCGGGGATCGACGAGCTGTTCTCCACGGCCAGGCTCGCCGTCGGCCCCACGGCGCTGACCGGCGGCGCCCAGGCGGGTGCTTCGGGCCCGCTGCCGCTTTCCCTGCGGTTCGGGTACAACGCCATCTACACGCTGGGCGACCTGCCGGCCACGTTCGCCAATTGGACGCACACCGTCGCGCTCACTTACGAGACGCCCTGCCACTGCGCGGGCCTGGGGCTGGTCCTCGGCTTCCCCTTCCACGACTCGCGGTTCTTGGGACCACTGAGCTATTCCGTCAGGATAGACTTGAAATCTCTTGGCTCATTTACGACATTCTAAAGGGAGTTTTTCACTCGGGGTGTCTGGCAGTTCGAAGCGGTGCTGGTACGAACGACCTCGCTGCGCCACCAAGGGGAAGCCGGCGTTTCGGAGCGACTTATCCAGCCGACCGTCGTCAGGGAAGTCGGGCGCAGGATCCGCAACCTCAGGACCTTACGCCCCACGCGGATGACGCAGGAGGACCTGAGCGAGCGCGCCCGCATCAGCGTCTCGTTCCTCTCGATGATCGAGCGCGGCGAGCGCTCGCCGCATCTGGAGACGCTCGCGGCCATCGCCGAGGCGCTCGAGGTGCGGATGGCGGATCTGTTCCTGGACGAGAACGACAGGGAGGACGTCGAGCCGGTCTACCGCCCCCTGATCGAGGCCTGCCGCAAGCACAACCTGGGGAAGCGCGACGTGGACCGGCTGGTTGCCATGGTCCGCAACATGTTTGCCGCTTGACGCTTCGGCGCCGCCCCGGCACGGTGCAGGGCGGTGTCCGGGCTGCGAGTCGAGCAGCGGGGTGCGGCGCGCTGGCTGATCCTCGATCGGCCGGAACGGCGCAACGCGCTCTCGCCCGCGCTGATGGCTGCGCTTCGCGACGCGCTCTCCGCCGCCGACGGCGACGCTAGCGTGCGCGCGATCTGTCTCACCGGCCAGGGCGAGGAAGCCTTCTGCTCCGGGATGGATCTGGGCTCGGCGGTGGAGGACTCCGCGCAAGCGGCTTCGTCGTATGCTGCGCTCCTCGCCGAGCTGTCTCGACTGGGCAAACCGGTGCTGGCTGCCGTGAACGGCGCGGTGATGGGCGGCGGGATGGGCCTGCTCGCCGCTTGCGATCTCGCGCTGGCGGCGGAGGAGGCCCGCTTCGGGACGCCCGAAGTGGACGTCGGCCTCTTCCCTTACATGGCGCTCGCGCCGCTCTCGCGGTGCATCGGCCGCCGCGCGGCGCTGGAGCTGGCGCTGACCGGCCGCCGGATCGACGCAGCCGAAGCGCGCGCCATCGGCCTCGTCAACCGGGTCGTCCCCCGGGCGCAGCTCACGGACGCCGCGCGCGGGTTGCTGGAGCTGCTGGCGCAGAAGAGCCCGACGGCGCTCCGGCTGGGACGGCGCGCGTTCTATGCCACGCAGGACCTGCCCTACGAGGCGCAGCTGGAGGCGCTCTGCGAGCAGCTCGCGATCAACGCGCGGTCCGGCGATGCGAAGGAAGGAATCGCGGCGTTCCTGGCGAAGCGGAAGCCGGACTTCAAGGGGACCTGAATGGGCGCGGATCGGGTCGTCGTCACCTGTGCGCTGACCGGCGTGCTCGCCAAGCGGGACCAGTGTCCCTGGGTGCCGTACGCGCCGGAAGAGATCGCCGAGGAGGCCCGGCGGGCGTACGAAGCCGGCGCCGCCGTGGTGCACATCCACGCCCGCACGCCCGACGGCGACCCGACCTACGAGCCCCAAGTGTACGCCGAGATCCGCCGCCAGACGGAGGCGCGCTGCCCGGTGATCCTGAATTTCTCCACCGGCGGCCTGGGCCCGATGGAAGGACGCGTCGCCCACATCGCGCAGGTGCGGCCCGCCATCGGCGCGCTGAACATGGGGTCGATGAACTACGCCAAGTACTCGGCGAGGCGGAAGGAGTTCGTCTTCGACTTCGTGTTCGAGAACCCGTTCCGGGACATCGCCTACCTCCTCGGGGTGATGAAGGAAGCGGGAGTGAAGCCGGAGCTGGAGTGCTTCGACGTCGGGCACACCAACTCCATCTGGCCGCTTCTCGACAAAGGCCTGCTCAAGCGGCCGCTGCAGTTCAGCTTCATCATGGGCGTGCTGGGCGGGATTCGCGCCAGCGCGGAGAACCTGGCCGCCCAGGCGCGGGAGGCGCCCGAGGACAGCACCTGGGAGGTGATCGGCATCTCGCACGAGCAGTGGCGGATGGTGGCCGCCGCGCTCTCGCTGGGCGGAAACGTGCGGGTCGGCCTGGAGGACAACTTCTATCTGGACGCGCAAGGGACCCAGATGGCGAAGTCCAATGGCGAGCTGGTGGCGAAGGCCGTGCGAATGGCGCGGGACATCGGCCGGGAGCCCGCGACGGTGGCGGAAGCCCGCGAAATTCTTTCACTGGATGACGTTTGGTGATGGCTTGACACGCCGCGCTAGCGCTCCTATCCAAACGCGTCTCCAGCGCGAGGAGCGAACGTGAAGAAGATCCGTCTGCTGACCCCTGGACCGACGCCCGTTCCCGAGCGGCTGGCGCTGCGGATGGCCCGTCCCATCGTGCACCACCGCTCGCCGGAGTTCGAGGCGGTGTTCGCCCGCGTCCGCGAGGGACTGGCCTGGCTCTACCAGACGAAGCAGGACGTGCTGGTGTTCGCCGCCAGCGGCACCGGCGCGATGGAGGCTTCCTTCGTCAACTTCCTCCGCAAGGGCGACACCGCGGTGGTGGTCGACGGCGGCAAGTTCGGCGAGCGCTGGGGCAAGCTCGCCAAGGCGTACGGGGTGAACGCCGTCACCCTCAAGTGCGAGTGGGGTGAGCCGGTGGCGCCCGCGGCGGTGGAGAAGGCGCTGCGCGAGAACCCCCAGGCCAAGGCCGTCTACGTCCAGGCCAACGAGAGCTCCACCGGCGTGTACCACCCCATCCGCGAGCTGGCCCAGGTCACCGCGCGGACCGGCGCCATCCTGGTCGTCGACGCCATCAGCGCGCTCGGCGCGATGCCGTTGCCGATGGACGAGTGGGGCATCGACGTGATGGTGAGCGCCGGCCACAAGGCCCTGGGGCTTCCGCCGGGCATCGCCTTCCTCGCCGCCAACGACAAGGCGTGGAAGCTGAACGAGACGGCCGACCTGCCGCGCTTCTACTTCGACGTCAAGCGCGAGCGCGAGAACCAGCGGAAGAACCAGACCGCCTGGACGCCGGCCATCGCGCTGGTCGAGGGGCTCGACGAGTCCCTGGCCATGTTCCGCGAGGAGGGCCTCCCGAACGTCTTCGCCCGTCACGAGCGGATGGCGCGCGCGGCGCGGGCCGGGATGCAGGCGTTGGGGCTCAAGCTCTACTCGAAGAGCCCCTCGCCGGCGATGACCACGGTGCTGGCGCCGGAGGGGGTCGACTCCGAGAAGCTGGTCAAGCACCTCTTCAAGGAATACGGGATCAAGCTGGTGGGTGGACAGGACGCGGCGAAGGGGAAGATCTTCCGCATCGCGCACCTCGGGTACTTCGACGACTTCGACATGCTGGTGGTGATCGGCGCGGTCGAGCGCGGCCTGATCGACCTGGGCGCCGAGGTGGCCCTGGGCGCCGGGCTCACCGCGGCGCAGCTGTCGTTCTCCGGAGGGCTGTGATGCGCGTCCTCATCTCCGACGACCTCGCTGCCGAGGCGAAGACGATCCTGGAGCGTATTCCGGGTGCGCAGGTCGACGTCAAGGTCGGGCTCAAGCCGGCCGAGCTGCGCGAGATCATCGGCGGATACGACGCGCTGGCGGTGCGCAGCGCCACCAAGGTGAGCGCGGACATCCTCTCGGCCGCCAGCCGGTTGCGGGTGATCGGCCGCGCCGGCACCGGGGTGGACAACATCGACCTTCCGGCGGCCACCCGGCGCGGCGTGGTGGTGATGAACGCGCCGGGTGGGAACAGCGTCTCCGTCGCCGAACATACGCTGGCGCTGCTCCTCGCTCTGGCCCGGCAGGTCGCCGATGCCTCCCAGAGCACGCGCGGCGGCAAGTGGGAGAAGAAGAAGTTCGCCGCCGGCCGCGAGCTGGCCGGAAAGACGCTGGGCGTGCTCGGGACGGGAAACATCGGCGCCCTGGTCGTGCACCGGGCGAAGGCCTTCGGGATGAAGGTGATCGCCTACGATCCCTTCCTCAGCGAGGAGGCGGCGGCGAACCTGGGCGTCGAGTTGGTGCAGCTCCCGGAGATCTTCCGGCGCAGCGACGCCATCACGCTGCACGTCCCCCTCACCGAGCAGACGAAGAACATGGTCGGGCCGCAGCAGATCGCGCAGATGAAACGCGGCGCGCTCTTGATCAACTGCGCCCGGGGCGGGCTGGTCGACGAGAAGGCGCTGGCGGAAGCCCTGAAGTCGAAGCGGCTCGGCGGCGCTGCCTTGGACGTGTTCGAGACCGAGCCCCCGCCCGCGGACCATCCGCTGTTCGCGTGCGAGAATTTCATCGCCACCCCGCACCTGGGAGGCAGCACCGAGGACGCGCAGCAGAACGTCGCCCTGATCGTCTGCGAGGCGATGGTCGAGTACCTCTCCACCGGGACCGTGCGCAACGCGGTCAACGTCCCCTCCGTGAGCGGAGAGGTGCTGGAGCGCCTGGGGCCCTTCCTCAAGCTGGGCGAGAAGCTCGGCACCTTCGCCGGACAGCTCTCCATGCAGGGGGCCTGCGGGGCGCCGGAGCAGATCGAGATCGCTTACGCCGGGGACGTGTCGCAGCACCCCACCGCGCCGCTCACCGCCGCGGTGCTCAAGGGCGTCTTGGGCAACTTCCTCGCCGAGCCGGTCAACGAAGTCTCCGCGCCGGCCCTGGCGCGCGAGCGCGGCCTCTCGGTCAAGGAGGTGAAGACGAGCGACACGCCGGACTTCGCCAGCCTGGTCTCCGTCCGACTCCGCTGCGCCAACGGCGGCAGCACCGAGGTGGCGGGGACCATCGTGGGCAAGCGGGAGCCTCGCGTCGTCCGGGTCGACAAGTTCGAGCTGGAAGCGGTTCCCGAGGGGGCGATCCTGGTGATGCACAACGACGACAAGCCGGGCGTGATCGGAAACGTCGGGCGCACGCTGGGCGAGGCGCAGGTGAACATCGCCCAGTTCGCGCTGGCGCGGGATCGCAAGAGCGGCGAGGCGCTGGCGCTGGTGAACGTGGACGGGGCGGCTTCCGCCGACGTTCTCGACCGCCTGAGGGGTCTCCCCAACGTGCGCAGCGTCGTCCAGGTCACGCTTTGAGGGCCCCCGCCATCCTGGCGCTCGTCGCCTGGCTCGGCTGCTCGCGCGGCCAGCAGGAGGTGCATACGCCCGTCGCGCGCGCCCTGCCCGACGCCGGGCAGGCCAAGCCCGCCGTCTCCGGGTACGGCGCGGACATCACCTGGCTCGTGGGCACCTGGGAGCGGCAGACCGGGCCGAAGGAATGGCTGCTGTTCAACGCGCCGAAGGAAGTGGGCGTGATCTCCGGAAAGCCCCCCAGGCTCACCTCCCGCGGGGAGTTCGTCCCCAACGGCCGTTCCATCTCGCTGTTCTTCCGCGGGTCCGGAGGCAATGTCGAGCGCGTCCTCGAGGCCTCGGAGGATTACGCCGAGTTGCGGGAGGAGGGCACGCAAAAGGTCACGTACCGTCGCGGCGCGCCGCCGTGATACTGGAATGCCCATGTCCAACGTGGTGATCGTCGGCGCGCAATGGGGGGACGAGGGGAAGGGGAAGGTCGTCGACCTCTTCACCTCCTGGGCCGACGTGGTGGTGCGCTACCAGGGCGGAGCCAATGCCGGACACACGCTGGTGGTCGGCGGGGTGAAGACGGTGCTGCACCTGGTGCCCAGCGGGATCCTGCACCCGGGCAAGAAGTGCATCATCGGAAACGGCGTGGTGGTCGATCCGGAAGCGCTGCTCGAGGAGATCGATCTGCTGCGCAGCCGCGGGCTGCTCTCCGATCCCACCCAGCTGGTCGTGAGCGAGAACGCGCACGTGATCCTGCCGTACCACAAGCGGATCGACGCGGGCCGGGAGAGGCAGAAGGCCATCGGCACCACCGGCCGGGGGATCGGCCCCTGTTACGAGGACAAGGTCGCCCGGCGCGGCATCCGCGTGCGCGATCTGCTTCGGGCGGAAGCGCTCCGGCCCAAGCTGGAGGAGCGGCTGCGCGAAGCCAACGCGCAGATCGCGGCGCTGGGCGGCGAACTGGTGGACCTGGAACCCTTGATGGACTGGGCCTTGAAGCTGGGCGTCCGGATGGTGCCCTACGTGGGCGACGCCAGCGAGGTGCTCTCGCACGAGGTCGCCAAGGGCCGCGCCGTGCTCTTCGAGGGCGCGCAAGGCACCTTGCTGGACATCGATCACGGCACCTATCCGTACGTGACGTCGTCGAACACGGTGGCCGGCAACGCGGCGGTGGGAGCCGGGCTGGGCCCGACCGCCATCCATTCGGTCATCGGCATCACCAAGGCGTACACCACGCGGGTCGGCAAGGGACCGCTTCCCACCGAGCTGAAGGACGCGACCGGCGAGAAGCTGCGCTCGGTGGGAGCGGAATTCGGCGCCACCACCGGCCGGCCGCGCCGCTGCGGCTGGCTGGACGCGCTGGTCCTCCGCTACGCCGCCCGGGTGAACGGGCTCTCGGGGCTGGCGATGACCAAGCTCGACGTGCTCACCGGATTCGAGAAGCTCTCTGTCGCCATCGGGTACAAGCTGCCCAACGGCAAGACACTGGGTGAGTTCCCCTCCGATCCCGAGCTGCTCGGGCAGGCGCAGCCTGTGTACGAGGAGCTGCCGGGCTGGAAGGAGCCGCTGGGCGATTTGCGCGAATACCGGGAGCTCCCCGGGAATACGCGGCGCTACATCGAGCGGGTCGAGCAGCTCGTGGGGGTGGAGGCGATCGCGGTATCGGTCGGGGCGGAGCGCGCGCAGACCATCGTTCGCAAGAATCCATTTCGGCATCCCTGAGTCTTGCGTGGGACCCCGACCGGCGTGGAAGGGTGGAGGCGGCATCGTAGAAGGAATCGGTGTGCGGTTCGCGGGCGTTGAGAAGGAACGGCAGACGCAGGGGCAGGAGGAACGACCCATGGGAGAAGCGATCATCGTCGATGCATTCCGGACCGCGCGCGGCAAGCGCAAAGGCGCCTTGTCCGGACTGCATCCTGTGGATCTGCTGGCGCGGACCCTGACCGGAACCATCGATCGGGCCAGCGTCAAGCCGCACGACGTCGACGACGTCATCGTCGGCTGCGTCACCCAGGTCGGTGAGCAAGGCATGAACATCGCGCGGGGGGCCGTGCTCGCGGCGGGGCTGCCCATCGAGGTCCCGGGGACGACCGTGAACCGCTTCTGCGGCTCGGGGCTGCAGGCCGTGAACTTCGGCGCGCAGGCGGTGATGAGCGGAGCGGCACAGCTGGTCGTGGCCGGCGGAATCGAGCACATGACCCGCGTGCCCATGGGCTCGGACGTCGCCGGCGGGGAAGGTCCCGCCTCGCCCGGCCTGCTCGAGAATTGGCCGAACCTGGTCCCGCAGGGGCTCTCCGCCGAGATGATCGCCGCCAAGTGGGGCTACTCGCGGCGGCAGCTCGACGAGTTCGCGGTCTCCTCGCAGCAGAAGGCGACCAACGCCATCGAGCACGGGTACTTCTCGCGCGAGATCCTCCCTCTCAAGCTGGGAGATCGGGTGTTCGACCGCGACGAGCACCCGCGCCCGGGGACCACGGTGGAGACGCTCGCGGGCCTGAAGCCCTCCTTCAAGGAGGACGGCGTCCTGCACGCGGGAAACTCGTCGGGCATCGTCGACGGCGCCGCCGCGGTGGTGATCGCCTCCAAGGGACGCGCGCGCTCGCTGGGGCTGAAGCCGCGCGCCCGCATCGTCTCCATGGCGGTGGCGGGGAGCGATCCGGTCCTGATGCTCACCGGGCCCATCCCCGCGACGCGCAAGGCGCTCGCCCAGGCCGAGCTGACCCTCGCCGACATCGACGTCTTCGAGATCAACGAGGCGTTCGCGCCCGTCCCGCTGGTGGTGGCCCAGGAGCTGGGCATCCCGCTGGAGAAGGTGAATCCCAACGGCGGCGCCATCGCGCTGGGGCATCCGCTGGGCGCCACCGGGGCGATGCTCCTCGCCACCGCCCTCCACGAGCTGGAGCGCACCGGCCAGCGCCGCGCCCTGATCACCCTCTGCATCGGCTACGGGATGGGGATCGCCACCATCATCGACCGCAAGGTCGACTGAGCTCCGGGGACGCCCTGCGTCAGATGACGCAAGGTGTCCCTGAAACCTACCCGCCGATTTCTCGCCTCGGATTCGGGCGGCGGTATCCTCGCAGGATGCTCGCCGTGCTGCTTGCCAGCCTGATCGCGGACGCCGCCTCGATGATGGCGGCGGGCGACAAGGCCTCCGCCGAAAAGGATTTCCGCACCGCCCTGTTCGCCTACCAGGACGCCACGCGCGAGGATCCGTCCAGCGCCGTGCTGCTGGTGAAACTGGCCCAGACGTACGCGCGGATGGGCCACGACCCCGAGGCGATCGAATATTTCTCCCGCGCGCTGCGGCTGGACACCAAGAACGCCGCGGCCGCCCGCGGCATCTCGGCCTCGCGCGAGAGGATGGCGGTGCTCGCGCCGCCCAGGCCGCAACGCCAGCCGCAGCCGGAGCCGCAACCCGAGCCGCAGCCCGAGCCCGCGCTGGACGAGGCGGGGGCGCGCGATCGCTATACGGCGGCGGTGAAGCTGATCAACGACCGCCAATACGCCGAAGCTGTGCCCGTCCTCGACGAGGCGCTGCGCAAGAAGCCCGGATACGGCGTCGCGCTGGTCGCCCGCGGATCCGCCCACATGGGTCTTTTGCAGTACGAAGCGGCGGCGGCGGATTATTCGGCGGCGCGGACGTCGGATCCCTCCCTCGCCTCTCCGCTGTTCGGGTTGGCCGAAGCGTATCGCGCTCTGGGCCAACCGGCGCGGGCTGCGCACTTCTACAAGGAATACGCGGCCAGCACCGCGCCCGACGTACAGCCGCAGCTCAAGGACTACGCGGATCAAAACGCCAGGGCGCTCGCGAATCCGTAGTTTGACTGACGCTTGTCTCAGTGGCGACGGCCGGTTCGCAGGAAGCATTGCGCCACGCCCGAGCGCGATCTATGTCAGGGCCCAAGCAGGGCTCCTCGAACCCCTCACCGATGCCAGACAATCCAAAATCCACCGGTACCGGCCCGCCGCGCGAGCGCAGTGCGCAGTCCGATCGCTCCCAGCCCACCGATGGTGGCGAGGGTTCGCGGCGGGAAGTCGTCCGCTCTTCGACGCCAAAGCCGGCGGTCGTGAAGCCGAAGGACGCGCAGGAGATGGGCCGGACGCCGGACCAGCATCCGGGCGCGCCGATGCACCCCGGAGTGCCGCTGGCGCCGCCCGGCATCGTCCCCGAATCCGACGTGCGCCTGCACACCCCCGCCGCCGCGATGCCGCCGCCCGAGCACGGGCTCATCAACGAGGGACTCGGAGAGCTGCCCTGGGCGTACGGCGACGGACGGCTCGTCAGCCTCGTCCGCGATCCGACGACGCTGTTCGTCTATTGGGACTTCTCTCCCCAGCAGATCGATCAGGCCTTCGCGGGCCTGGGTCCGGCCAAGGCGGTGGTCCGCCTCTGGAACGCGCGCAACTCGCACGGAGAGCTGGTGCGCGATTCGGAAGTCCACCTGGACGCGCGCGGCTGGTACGTCCGCGACCTGCCGGCGGGCATGGAGCTCCGCGCCGAGCTGTGGGCGGTGGGCGAGCGCGGATCGCGGCTGATGCGCGCCGGGCGCCCGATCCGCCTCCCGCCGGCACAGCCTTCGGACCAGCTGGAGACGTTCTACTTGAAGGTGACCCTCGACCAGTCCATCGCCGGCGGGATCCCCGCCGGCCGGCCCTTGAACTACGGCGGCGCGGCGCCGGCGGGTTGGGAGCGGCGTTTGCAGCCGCGCGCGTTCAGCGGGTCGAGCTTCGGCGGACCCTTCGGATCGAGCCCGGGCGGGAAGCTGCCGTGGAGCATGACGCATCTGTTGCCTCCCGACCTGGGGGGCGACGAATGAGCCACGGCGCGCTCTCCATCGTCCTGCACGCGCACCTGCCGTACGTGCGCCATCCGGAATACCCGGAGTTCCTCGAAGAGGACTGGCTGTACGAGGCCATCACCGAGACGTACCTGCCGCTCCTCGAAGTCTTCGACCGCTGCGTCGACGACGGCGTCCCGTTCCGGATCACGATGACGCTCACGCCGCCGCTGGTGGGCATGCTGCGCGACGAGCTCTTGATGTCGCGCTACGCCAAGCGGCTGGATGCGCTCTGCGAGCTCTGCGACAAGGAAGTGCACCGCACGCGCTCCGACCCGCAGTTCGGGCCGCTGGCGTGGCACTACCGGGAGCACCTCTACCACCTGCGCCGTCTCTTCCACGATCGGTACCGGCGCGACCTGGTGGCCGCGTTCAAGCGGCTGCAAGACGCGGGTGCGTTGGAGATCATTACATGTGGAGCCACCCACGGGTTCCTCCCGCTGATGGTCCACCAGGAGTCGATCCGCGCCCAGATCCAGGTCGCCTGCATGCATTACCGCATGCACTTCGGGCGCAATCCGCGCGGCATCTGGCTGCCGGAGTGCGGGTACGCGCCCGGCCTCGATCGGTACCTGGCCGCGGAGGACATCCGCTTCTTCTTCGTCGACTCGCATGCGCTGGCGAATGCGGTCCCCCGGCCCCGGCGCGGGGTGTACGCGCCCGTCTACACGCCGAGCGGGGTGGCGGCCTTCGCCCGCGATCCCGAGAGCTCGATGCAGGTCTGGAGCGCCGAGCACGGCTACCCGGGCGACCCGGTCTACCGGGAGTTCTACCGGGACATCGGCTGGGACCTCGACTACGACTACATCCGCCCGTACATCCAGGCCACCGGCGACCGGAAGAACACCGGCATCAAGTACTACCGGATCACCGGCAACGTCCCGCTGGGCGAGAAGCAGCCCTACGATCCGGCCGCCGCCCGGGCGCGGGCGGAGACGCACGCGGGCAACTTCCTCTTCAACCGGACCAAGCAGATCGAGTTCCTCAAGTCCGCCTTCGGCGACGGTCCGCCGCCCATCGTCATCTCGCCGTACGACGCCGAGCTGTACGGGCACTGGTGGTACGAAGGCCCCATCTTCCTCGACCACCTGATCCGCAAGGCGGCGCGCGATCAAGACGTCCTCAAGCTGCAGTCGCCGGTCGATTACCTCGTCGAGCATCCCGAGCAGCAGCTCGCCCAGCCGCCGATGTCCTCCTGGGGGGCCGGCGGGTACGCGGCGGTCTGGCTGGACGAAGGGAACGATTGGATCTACCGCTACCTGCACAAGGCGTCGGAGCGGATGATCGAGCTGGCGCGCGTCCACCAGGACGCCAGCGGCGTCACCCGGCGCGCCCTCAACCAGGCGGCCCGCGAGCTGCTCCTCGCCCAGTCCTCCGACTGGGCCTTCATCATCAAGACCGGCACCATGCTGGACTACGCGGTCCGCCGGACCCGCGAGCACTTGCTGCGGTTCACGCGGCTCTACGACCAGCTCAAGTCGAACCAGGTGGACGAGCCCTGGCTCTCCAGCGTGGAAGGGCGCGACAACCTGTTCCCCGAGATCGACTACCGGGTGTACCGGCCGGCCTAGGGACCGGTCGGTGTTCCTCCCTAACGCAGTGCACATCCTTGCTCCGTCCGTTTCTCGCGAGGAGGGATGACTCTGCGGATCGCGCTGGTATCGACTCCCTTCGTCTCCGTTCCACCCAGAGGCTACGGGGGGACCGAGCTGGTGGTCGCCGAGCTGGCCAAAGCGCTCACCAAGCGGGGCGTGGAGGTGGTCGTCTACGCGACGGGGGACTCGGACCTTCCCGGCATCGAGGTCCGCTCGTACTTCCCCGCCGCGCAGTGGCCGCCGGACCGCGACATCGAGCGCGTCCAT
>Ga0070708_100002484_pt1 | contig 14247 bp, 16 predicted proteins | sample KBSK5503metaG_FD_65469 | JGI IMG/M metagenome (GOLD analysis project Ga0070708, IMG submission 65469) | Corn, switchgrass and miscanthus rhizosphere microbial communities from Kellogg Biological Station, Michigan, USA - KBS K5-50-3 metaG | ecosystem: Host-associated > Plants > Roots >...
CCGCTCCGGCCACCGGGCGGCGCTCCGGCCCCTGTGGTACGGGGTGGCCGCCGCCGTGGCCGTGAGCCTCCTGGCCGGCGCCCTGCTGACCTTTACGTCCCGGTCGATGTCGTTCAAGGCTCAGGAAGCCTTCGGCGGCTTCATGTCGATCGCCGCCGTCGGGTTCGTCACATGGATGATCTTCTGGATGCGGCGGACGGCTCGCTCGCTCAAGGGCGAGCTCCAGGGCCGCATCGGCACCGCCCTCACCATCGGGACGGGGGCGCTGGCCCTGACGGCGTTCATCGCTGTTGGCCGCGAGGGGCTCGAGACCGCACTCTTCATCTGGACGGCCGTGCAGGCCACCGGGTCCAGCTATTCGCCGATGGTAGGGGCGGGACTCGGTCTGATCACCGCCGTCGCCCTCGGCTACCTCGTGTACCGAGGCTCGGTGAATCTCGACCTGGGGAAGTTCTTCCGCTACACCGGCGCCGGCCTGGTCGTGGTCGCCGCCGGCGTGCTCGCCTACGGCATGCACGACCTCCAGGAGGCGGGGATGCTCATCGGTGGCGGGCTAGCGCACATGGTGTTCGATGGCACCGGCGTGCTGCCGCCGGCGAGCTGGTACGGCTCCTTGTTCAAGGGCATGTTCAGCATCAGCGCCGCCCCGACCCGGCTGGAGCTGGGCGTCTGGGTGGCGTACCTCGTTCCCACCATGTTCCTGTTCCTCCGCCCCGAGCGGCGCTCGCCGCAGCCGGTCACGACGGCCGCCGGCTCCTCGCCCGGCGAACGGGTGGCGGCGGCGCGCTGATGCGACTTCGGGGGGGTGCCCTCGTCCTGGCCGCCGCCGTCGCCGTCGCGGGCGCGGCGTGCTCGTCCGACGGTGGCGGGCGCGAGGAAGTCACCATCGTCTCGACCAGCACCGCGTGCCGCGTCAGCAAGCCGTCGGTCAAGGCCGGCAAGACCACGTTCGTGCTGCAGAACAGCGGCTCGAAGTTCACCGAGGCCTACATCTATGCCGCCGGCGACAGGGTGGTGACCGAGCGTGAGAACGTCGGCCCGGGCACCAAGGCCAAGTTCACCGTCTCCTTGGCCCCGGGCGGTTACGAGGTGGCGTGCAAGCCGGGTCAGACGGGCAGAGGCATTCGCCGCCAGTTCGTCGTGACGGGGAAGCTCAAGGGCCCCGCACCAAAGGCCGCCGACCGCGCCCTGTCCTTCACCGCCAAGGACTACTCGTTCGCAGGAGTCGAAGCATTCGCCGCCAAGGCGGGAGACACGGTGGCGTTCTCAATGCGCAACGAGGGTGAGAAGGAGCACGAGTTCGAGGTGTTCGACCCTGCGGGCAAGGCGGTCGGCGAGATCGGGCCGACCAAGCCGGGGGCGGTGGGTAACGCCACCTTGAAGCTGCGGAACAAGGGAACGTACCGCTACGTGTGCGGCATCGAAGACCACGAGCAGCGGGGCATGAAGGGCACGTTCACCGTTTCCTGATCGCCAGCGCGATCTCCACGGCGTCGACCGGTGTCAACGCCTGCGGGAAGGCGTCGACCCGCTCTCCCTTCTTCATCAGCTCCCACGTGGCCAGGCCCACGACCGGCGTACCCGTGCGCAGGGCCAGAGCGATCTCCGACAGCGTCCCGAACTCGCCGGCAACCGCGATAACCGCGTCTGCCGCCCGCACCACGAGGGCGTTGCGGGCCTCACCCAGTCCCGTGGGGAGGGCGACGTCGACGAAGGGATTGGCGTCGGCGCGACGGTCGGTGGGGAGGATCCCGACTGTCATCCCCCCGGCCTCCTTGGCTCCCCGGCACGCCGCCTCCATCCCCCCGCCGAGGCCGCCGCACAGCAGCATTGCCCCCCGTTGGGCCAACTCGCGCCCCACCGCTTCGGCGAGCGCGCACTCATCGGGGTTGGCGTCCCCGCCTGCCGCCACCGCGATCATGGGCGTGTTCTCATCCACCGTCGGGCAGGCTAGGCACCCGTGAGATCCCGCAGCAGTGCCGTGCTCGTCGTCGCGTGCTTCGTGGCCCTGCTCGGCGCTGGGTGCTCGGCCACGTCGAAGCGGGCCGCCACGGTCCCGCGCCGCGGCTCAGGCGGTTTTGGCGCGTCTCCGACGACGACGGCGGTCACGCCGCCCGACCGCCCGACATCAGCCGGGTCGGTGACCAACGTCTATGCCGCCGCCGAGCAGGACGTTCTCAGCCCAGTGGTGCAGGGCATCTCCGCGCGTGTCTACGTGCCCAACACGGTCGCCAACACCGTCGACGTGATCGACCCGAGGACCTTCACGGTGATCGACCACTACCCGGTCGGCAGAGTCCCGCACCACATCACGCCGTCGTGGGACATGAAGAGGCTGTACGTCGACAACACCGAGGGCGACTCGTTGACGGTCATCGATCCCCACACGGGACGCCCGGAGGGAACGATCCCGGTGACCGATCCGTACAACCTGTACTTCACCCTGGACGGCAAGACGGCCATCGTCGTCGCCGAGCGCCACCGCCGCATCGACTTCCGCAACGCGGAGACGTGGCAACTGATCAAGTCGCTGCCGGTGCCGTGGCCCGGCGTCGACCACCTCGATCTCTCCGCCGACGGCAGCTACTTCCTCGTGTCCACGGAGTACAGCGGGCAGGTGGTCAAGGTCGACCTGGCGTCGATGGAGATGACCGGGCGAGCGATCGTCGGCGGGCTGCCCGTCGACGTGAAGGTGGCGCCCGACGGCTCGGTGTTCTACGTCGCCAACCAGGGTCGCCTCGGCGTCTCGGTGATCGACCCGAACACCATGCAGGAGGTGCAGTTCATCCCGACCGGGCGAGGCGCGCACGGCCTGCAGATCAGCCGTGACGCCAAGGCGCTGTTCGTCACGAACCGAGCCGAAGGCAGCGTGAGCAAGATCGACCTGGCGACGCGGACGCTCATCGGAACGTCCCACATCGGCGGCAGTCCCGACATGATGCAGGTGTCGCCCGACGGCTCCGAGCTGTGGTTCTCCAATCGCAACCAGGCATCCGTGTCGGTGATCGACACCAGAAGTGGCGTCCTGCTGCACGTCATCAAGGCCGGCCGCGGCGCCCACGGTCTCGCCTACTTCCCGCAGCCCGGCCGCTTCAACGTCGGCCACAACGGGGTTTATCGCTAGGTTCACCCGCGATGGAGAGCGCGCTGGACCGGTTCCGGCTCGACGGGCGGGTCGCGATCGTCACGGGTGCGTCGGCGGGGCTGGGCGATCGTTTCGCACGCGTGCTGGCGGGCGCGGGGGCAACGGTCGTGCTGGCCGCCCGCCGGGCCGATCTCATCGAAGCGTTGGCTGCCGAACTGCCGAGCGCCGCCGCGGTCACCTGTGACGTCACCAACGACGCCGACCTCGACCGCCTCGTGGCGACGACGGTCAATCGCTTCAGCCGCGTCGACATCCTCGTCAACAACGCCGGCGCAGGAACGCCGATCCCCGCCGAGGACGAGCCCGTGGCCCGATTCCGCGAGGTGATCGAGGTCAACCTGGTGGCGGCCTTCGGCCTGAGCCAGCGGGTCGGGCGCCACATGCTCGACGCCCGCCGCGGATCGATCGTGAATGTGGCCTCGGTGCTCGGCGTGGTCGGTGTCGGCCAGATGCCCTTCGCCAGCTACACGGCCAGCAAGGGCGGGCTGGTCAACCTCACCCGCGAATTGGCGGCGCAGTGGGCCCGCCGAGGGGTGCGGGTGAACGCCCTGGCGCCTTCGTGGTTCGAGACGGAGATGACTGCCGACATGTTCGCCGACACCCGCTCGATCGACTGGCTTCGCCGCAAAACGCCTATGGGCCGGGTCCCCGCGAACGACGAGCTCGACGGGCCGCTGCTGTTCCTGGCCAGCGACGCGTCAAGCTTCGTGACCGGGCAGGTGCTCGTCGTCGACGGCGGATATACCGCGGTCTAGCCCTTCAGGGGCGCTCGGTCACCTCTTCATCGAGCTCCCAGATGGCCGAGCTCTCGCAGTACGGGCACACGATCTCGACCGTGCGGCCGCGGCGGGACGCGAAGAGCAGCGAGATCGGGAAGTCGCACGCTCGGCATCGGAAGGCGGGCGCTGTCATGTGCGCCTAGTTGGGCGTCGGCGAGGCCGACTCCTGCCGAGTTTTCGGACACTTTTCGGCGAGCGCGTCAGAGAACCACCACAACCTTCCCAAACTTCCCACCGGCGGAGAAGCGTTCGTAGGCCTCTTCCACTCGGTCGAGGGGGAACGTTGCGTCCACCGGCACCCGCACGCGCCGGTCCGCGAGCAGGGGGAGCACGTGGCGCTCCACCAAGCGAGCGGCGACGGCCTTCTCCTCGAGCGGGCGCGCACGCAAGGTCGAACCGTGGATCCGGGCTCGGTGGCCCATCAGCGTCAACAGGTTCAGCTCGGTGACGGGCCCGGCTCCCACACCGATCACCGCGATCCGGCCGCCGGTCGAGAGGGCCTCGAGGTTGGCCGCCATGTTGATGCCCCCGACCAGCTCGAGCACCACGTCATAGGGTCCCCGCTCGCGCCAGCTCTCGGTGTCCAGGACGTCGGCGCCGAGGGCGGCGACGTCGGCGCGCAACCGCTCGTTCCGCACGGTGGCGGTGACGCGAGCACCAGCGGCAACGCCCAGCTGCACGCCCGCGGTGCCCACGCCACCGGCGGCGCCGTGCACCAGCAGGTGCTCGCCCATGCCGAGGCCGCACTGGGTGAAGAGTGCGTCGTGGGCGGTCGTGAACACCTCCGGGAACCCGCCGGCCTCGGGCCAGCCGACGCCGTCGGGAACGGGCATGGCCAGCCGCTCATGGACGAGCGCCAGCTCGGCCTGGCCGCCGCCGCCCACCACCGCCATGACCCGGTCGCCGACATCGAAGCGGGTCACTCCCTCGCCGGCCGCCAGCACCTCTCCGGCAAACTCGAGCCCGGGGATGTCGGGCGGGCTGCCCGGCGGCGCGGGGTAGAAGCCGAGGCGCTGGTGTAGGTCGGCGCCGTTGAGCCCCGCGGCCCGGACGCGCACCAACAGCTCACCCACGCCCGGCCGCGGATCGGCATGCTCACGCACGGCGATGGCGCCGTCGACGATCGTCGCGGCCCGCACGGTCGGGCGGGCTAGCCGGGCCGGCTGGCGCCGAACACGTCGCTGCGGGCGAACACCGACGCGTACCGCACCACGTCGCCCGTTTGCGGCGCGTGGATCATCTGGCCGCCGCCGACGTAGAGGCCGTCGTGGTGGAGGTCGCTGCCGAAGACGACGATGTCGCCCGGCTGCAGCTGCGACAGCGGCACGTGCGGGAAGTCGCGGTACTGCGCGCCGGCGGAGTGCGCCATCGAGACGCCCCCGGCCCGCCATGACCACATCACCAGTCCCGAGCAGTCGAAGCTGTCGGGCCCGGCACCGCCATAGACGTAGGGCTTGCCGAGCTGGCGCTTTGCCTCAGCGACGGCCGCCGCCGCCCCCTTAGAGACGTTGGGGGTGGGGCCGAAGATCGGCGGTATCCCTCGCTTGGCCGCGGCGGCTTCGCCGCGGCGAGCGGCTTCTGCCTCCTGGCGAGCTCGCTCGGCGCTAACGAGCGCGCCGAGTTCACCGTTCACCTTCTTGAGGCTGTTCTGGTGAGCGGCGAGGGCGCGAGTGACATCGCGGCGGGAGTTATCGACTCCCTGAAGGGCGTCGCGGGCGTCGGCCGACGCCCGCCGCTGCCGTTCTCGTACGGCGGTGAGGTCCTCGCGGGCGGCCTTGAGGGCGTCGAGGGTGCGCCGCCCGCTGGCCGCCGCCGCCTGGAGATACTGGCGGCGGGCAACGACGTCGTCACCGCTGCCCTGCAGCAACGTGGAGATGGCGGTGGTGTCGCCGCCGTGCATGTACGAGTCGATGGCGGCGTTGGCCATGCGATCGCGAAGCGTCTTGATCTGGGCATTGGCGCGGGCGAGGTCGGCGTTGGCCTGGGTCAGCGATGCCTGCGTACCGTCGAGACGCAGGCGGGCCTTGTTGTACTGCTCGTCGAGGACGCTGACGCGCTCGGCCTCGGCCTGCAGCTGGCGTTGCAGGCGCGCGGCTTCGGCTCGCTTGCTGTCGATGGGCGCGCCGTAGACGGCCGGTGCAAGGAGTACGGGCAGCACGAGGGCGATCCCGACGCTCACGCCGAGCCGCCGACGGCCTAAGGCCCTCGGATTCGCGCGGGTACGCGTTGTGAAGGACTTCACAACAGCACGAAGGCTACACCGGGGCGCGGCTGGCGGGACAACTAGTGGTTGGCACTACCTTGCGTCATATGAGCGACTACCGGATCGAGCGAGACTCCATGGGCGAGATCAAGGTGCCGGCCGACGCTCGGTGGGCGGCGCAGACCCAGCGGGCGGTGGAGAACTTCCCCATCTCGGGCATGACCCAGGAGCGGGGGCTGATCAGGGCCCTGGCGATGATCAAGGGCGCCGCCGCCCTCGAGAACGCCCGGCTGAAGGTCGTCGATCGCAAGATGGCCAATGCCATCGCCGCCGCCGCCGCCGACGTCGTTGCCGGCGAGTGGGACGACCAGTTCCCGATCGACGTGTTCCAGACGGGGTCGGGCACGTCGACGAACATGAACGCTAACGAGGTCATCGCCTCGCTGGCGTCCGAGCGTCTCGGCGAGAAGGTCCATCCGAACGACCACGTCAACGCGTCGCAGTCCTCCAACGACGTGTTCCCGTCGGCGATCCACTTGGCGGCGACGCGGGCGATCGTCGAGGACCTCACCCCCGCGCTCGACCACCTGGCATCGGCGCTGCGCCGCAAGCAGCGGCAGTTCGCGCCGGTCGTGAAGTCCGGACGGACCCACCTCATGGACGCCACGCCGGTCACCCTCGGCCAGGAGTTCGGTGGGTACGCCGCGGCCATCGCCGCGGGGATGGAACGGCTGCAGGCCGTGCTTCCCCGCCTCGGCGAGCTGCCGCTCGGTGGCACCGCCGTCGGTACCGGCATCAACGCTCCGAAGGGCTTCGCCCGCGGGGTGATCCGGCGGATCGCCGCCGACACCAACCTGCCGATCTCCGAAGCGCGCAACCACTTCGAGGCCCAGGGAGCGCGCGACGGGCTCGTCGAGTCGTCGGGTGCGCTGCGCACGATCGCGGTGTCGCTGGTCAAGATCGCCAACGATCTGCGCTGGATGGGCAGCGGTCCCACGGCCGGGCTGCGGGAGATCCAGATTCCCGACCTTCAGCCGGGCAGCTCGATCATGCCCGGCAAGGTCAACCCCGTCATCCCCGAGGCGGTCCTGCAGGTGGCGGCGCAGGTGATCGGCAACGACGCCGCCGTGGCGTGGAGCGGTGCCGCCGGCAACTTCGAGCTGAACGTGATGCTCCCAGTCATGGCCCGCAACCTCCTCGAGTCGATTCGCATCCTGGCGTCGGTGGCGCGCGTGTTTGCCGATCGCTGCATCTCCGGGATCGAAGCCAACGTCGAGCAGTGCCGGCGCTACGCCGAGTCGTCGCCCGCCATCGGCGCCGCCCTCAACGCCTACATCGGCTACGACGAGGGCGCCAAGGTGGTGAAGCAGGCGGTCGCCGAGGGCCGGCCCCTGCGCGAGATCGTCATCGAGAAGGGACTGCTCTCGCCCGAGGAAGTCGACCGCATCCTCGACGTCGAGGCGATGACGAAGGGCGGCGTGATCTAGGAGGCGCTACGCCGCCGGCTCTTCGTCGGCCGTCGCTGGCGCGCCCTCGAACGGCGCCGGGTCGCTTGCCAGCGGGATCACCGGCTTCGACCAGCTCAGCACCCGGGACAGGTTCTCGGTCAGCTCCCGCCACCGATCGGGGTCCCAACCCTCGACGGCGTCCACAACGGTGCTGTCGAGCGCGATCAGCACGATGGCCGGCAGCTTCTCCAGCCCGAGCGCGCCGATGGCCTTCAGCTCGGGGTCGGCGAACGTCATGATCTGCTCGGCCCACGGGCCGAGGAAGAGCCGAGCCTCGTCGGGCGCGCCGCCGACGAGCCAGGCGATGCGGCAGTCGGCCTGTTCGTACTGCGTGAGGATGCGCCCGGCGGTGTCGACGAGCCACGCGCTGCGCTCGCTGAACGGGTCGACGGCGACGATCAGCAGGTGGAACATCCCCACCCACTGGGCCACGGCGTGAGGCCCGCCCCGAATGGGCGCGAGCACGAGATCGGGCGGGGGATTGGTCGCCATCGCCGGCAGAAGGTAGCGGACAGAAAGCTAAGTTGGCCCGGTGCTCCTGGCGGCGGTGAACAGCGACCGCTACAACCTGTTGCTGACGCTGCACATCGCCGCCGTCATCGCCGGGTTCGGCCCGGTGTTCCTGAACGGGGTCTACGCCTCACGGGCCCAGCGCATCGGGGGGTCCGAGGGCATCGCGCTTTCCGAGGCGGTCGGCCACCTGAGCAGGCGATGGGCGGCGCCGTTTCAATACGCAGTGTTCGTGCTCGGAGTGCTGCTGGTGCTCGACAGCAATGTGCCCGTGCGCCACGAGCACGCCTGGACCTTCGGCCAGGTGTGGCTCACGCTGTCGATGGTGATCTACGTCGCGGTCATCGCGCTCGAACACGCCGCCTACCGCCCCAACGAGAAGCGCATGATCGAACTACAACGGCAGCTCCTCGAGTTGCGACCGATCCCCGCGGGCTCGTCGCCGCCGCAGGTGGTCGAGCTGGAGCGGCGGGGCGTGCGCGCAAGCATCATCGGCGCCGCCCTCGACCTCGCGGTGGTCGCCATCCTGGCCCTCATGATTTGGAAGCCAGGTTTCTGAGTGCATCCCATCGAGCGGCTGCGGCTCGTGGCCCGCGCCGGCGGAGAAGGGCGGTCGTCGCTTCTAGCGCACGAGGCGGCGACGGCCTTGGCCATGTTCAGCGACGACCCCGCGGGACTCGTGACCGCCTGCCGGCGTCTCGTCGACCGCCATCCGACGTCGGGGCCCATGTGGTGGTTGGCGGCCCGGGTGCTGCTCTCGGCCGACCCTGCGGGCGAGGCGTGGCGAGCCGCTGAGGAGCTCGAGGACGATCGCACCGCGCATGCTCTGGCGGCGTTCATTCCCGAGGACGCCGTTGTCACCGTGCTCGGATGGCCGGAGCAGTCGAGCGCCGCTCTCATTGCCCGGGGCGACGTGCAGTCGCGGGTGGTCGACGTCCTCGGCGACGGGTCGGCGCTCGCCCGACGCCTGTCGGCCGCCGGGGGCATCAGCGCGCTGGTTCCCGAGTCCGGTCTCGGTGTCGCCGTCGCCGGGAGCGACCTCCTCGTGCTCGAGGCCGCCGCCATCGGCGAGGACGGCTTGGTTGGAACCTCAGGGTCGCGGGCGGCGGCTGCCGTTGCCCACCACGCCAGGGTCCCCGTCTGGGTGGTCGCCGGCCTCGGCCGGGTGTTGCCACGCGGCTTGTGGCACGCGCTTCGGGCCGAGCTCGATGACGCCGAGGAGCCCTGGGAGGACGTCGAGGAGGTCGTTCCCCTCGACTTGGTCGACAGCGTGGTGCGGCCTCACGGCCGCGAGCGCGTCGTAGAAATGCTGATGAACCCCGACTGCGCCATGGCGCCCGAACTGCTGCGGAGACTCAACTGACATGCCCAAGCAGCGCGACATCGTCCGGATGACGCCCGAGGAGGTCGACGCCTTCCTGCACGAGCCCCACACGATGGCGGTGGCGACGCTGAACCCCGATGGTCATCCCCACGTGGTGGCCATGTGGTACGGGTTCCTCGACGGGGCTCCGGCGTTCGAGACCTACAAGAAGTCGCAGAAGATCGTGAACTTGCAGCGCGACCCTCGCATCACGTGCATGATCGAGGACGGCGACCGCTACGAGCACCTGCGGGGTGTCGAGCTCGTCGGCAAGGGAACAATCGTTGAAGAACCCGAGGCCCTCCGCACCGTCGCCGTCGATCTGTTCCACCGCTACAACAGCCATCTTCCGAGCGAGCAGATGGACCTCTACGTCGAGGCCCTGATGGCCAAGCGCTGGGTTGTGCGGGTCGACGTCGAGGACGTCGTGTCGTGGGACCACAGCAAGCTCGGCCTGGCGCTGGGCTGACCGAGGAGTAGAGCGCATGGGTGAGATGGTCGAGTTCCTCGGCGGCGACGACAAGGCCGACGGGTACCTGGCGACGCCAGCCGAGGGCGCCGGCCCGGGCGTCCTCGTGGTCCAGGAGTGGTGGGGCCTGCTGCCTCAGCTGAAGCGGGTGTGCGACCGCCTGGCCGAGGAAGGCTTCACCGCCCTCGCGCCCGACCTCTACCACGGGGAAGTCGCGCAGCACGACGAAGTCGACAAGGCGGGGGAGCTGATGGCGAAGCTCCCGATCGACCAAGCGGCGAAGGATATGAGCTCGGCGATCGACTACCTCCTCCAGCACCCCTCCGTGCGCGGCGAGGCCGTCGGAGTCATGGGGACATGTATGGGTGGGATGCTCACCCTGCGGATGGCTATCCGCGAGGGCAGCCGGGTCGGTGCCGCAATCGCCTATTACCCGGCGGGGCCTCCCCCGGAGGATTGGTCGGGAATCTCCGCGCCCGTCCTCATCCACGTCGGCGACAACGACGAGTGGACGCCGCTGTCGATGGTCAAGCAGTTCGAACCCGCGTGCACCGACCTGGGCATCGACGTAACGATCTACGAGTACCCCGGCGAGGGTCACGCGTTCGCCAACGAGGACGACCCGTTCGGCACCCACAGCCCGGACTCCACGCGCCAGGCGTGGGTGCGCACGCTCGAGTTCTTGCGAGCGCACCTGGGTTGATCGCCCTCCTCGGCGCAACGGGCTACACCGGCAAGCTCGTCGCCGAAGAGCTTGCCCGCCGCCGGCTGCCGCACCGCCTCGGCGCTCGTGATCCGCAACGCCTGGCCGCGCTCCCGACCGCCGACGACCGCGAGACGTTCGTCGTCGACGCCGCCGAAGCCACGCGGTTGGACGCCTTCCTGGACGGTGCCGATGCCCTGATCAACACCGTCGGGCCGTTTCTTCGCCTCAGCGTGCCCGTCGTCGAAGCGGCCGTGCGCAGCGGGGTCCCGTATGTCGACTCGACCGGCGAGCAGGAGTTCATGTCGCTGGTGTACGAGCGATTCGCCGGCGCCCCGGTGCCGATCGTGCCCGCGTGCGCGGCCGAGTACATCCCTCAAGACCTTGCCGCCGCCATCGCACTTGGCGACCTCGGCGGCGATGCCAGCGAGATCGGGGTCCACACCCGCACGACCGGTGCGCTCCCGTCGCGCGGCACCGCCCGGACGACGATCGAGATGGCGGCGTCGATGTTTTCTTCGCCGGCCGGGCGGCGCGTTCGGCGGGTGCCGTTCCCGAGCGGGGCGCGGACCGTGCCCGAGCTTCCCTTCGGAGATCGTGCCATCGCCCGCCACGCCGGTGACGCTCGCGTCGTCACGACCTTCTCGGTTCCCGGATTCAGCGGCCCGGTGGCTCGCCTGTTGCCGGCCGTGCTTTCCCGTCTCGGCCCGATCGTCGATCGGCTGCCCGAGGGCCCCTCGCCGCGAGCGCGCCATCGAGCCCGGTTCGAGATCCTGGCCGAAGCCATCGGAGCCGGTGGGCGGGCGGCGGTGACCTGCTGGGGGCGCGACGTCTACGGCATCACCGGCCGCTTCCTCGTCGAGGCCGCGCTGCGGGTTGAGGGCGGCGGAGCCATGGCGCCTGCCGAGGCGCTCGAGCCCGCTGCCTTCTTCGACGCGGTGAGCGGCGCGCATGACGGCGTCGAATTCGGGTGGCGCCGCCTTCCCACGTAGCATCCGTCGCATGTCTGATAGAACCCGCACCCTGCCGCGCCGCTCGTGTCTCTCGGTCCCCGGGTCGAGCGAGAAGATGCTCGGGAAGGCGCCCGGTCTGCCCGCCGACATGGTCTTCATCGACCTCGAGGACTCGGTGGCGCCGCTGGAGAAGGAGGGGGCGCGGGCCAAGGCGGTCGACGCCGTCAAGAATCAGGACTGGGGCGAGAAGGTGCTGTGCGTACGGGTGAACGCGTGGGACACCAAGTGGACCTACGGCGACGTGATCGACGTGGTGGGCAACGCTGGGGAGCGCCTCGAGGAAGTCATGCTCCCCAAGGTGCAGTCGGCGGCCGAGGTCGTGGCCATGGACCTTCTGCTCACCCAAGTGGAGACCAACGCCGGGCTGCCCCGTGGCCACATCGGGATCGAGGCCCAGATCGAGACGGCGCGCGGGCTGATCAACGTGGAGGAGATCTGCGCGGCGTCGCCCCGCCTCGAGACCATCATCCTCGGGCCCGTCGACTTCTCTGCGTCGATGGAGATGCCGTCGCTCCAGGGTGGGCTCCAGATCCCCGAGTACCCCGGCGACTACTTCCACTACGTCTTCATGAAGATCCTTATGGCGGGCCGGGCCAACGGCCTGCAGGTCATCGACGGCCCGTATGTGCGGGTGCGCGACCCCGAGGGTTTCCGCGACTTCGCCACCCGCACCCAGATCCTCGGCTTCGACGGCAAGTGGGCCCTGCACCCCGACCAGGTCACGATCCTCAACGAGGTGTTCTCGCCGACGCAGGAGCAATTCGACCGGGCATGGGCCATCCTCGACGCCTACCGCGAGGCCACCGAGGGCGAACGCAAGGGCGCGGTCATGTTCGGTGAAGAGATGATCGACGAGGCCTCGCGCAAGGTGGCCGTCAAGTTGGTGGCCCGCGGCGAGCGCGCCGGGCTCACGCGTAGCAGCGGCTGACCGCCGCGGTATGACGTCGGCGATCGACGTCATTATTCCTGCTCGCGACGAGGAGCAGACGGTCGCCGATGTCGTCAAGGCCTGCCGGGCGTGCACCTACGTGCGCGAGGTCATCGTCGTGGACGACGGTTCGATCGATGCGACGGGCGAACGGGCCCGCGCTGCAGGCGCCAAGCTCGTCCACGGCGACGCCGAAGGGAAGGGCGAAGCGATGGCCGAGGGCGTCGACGCCAGCGACGCCGATGCGTTCCTGTTCGTCGATGGCGACTGCCTCAACCTGACGCCGGCCCATCTCGACGATATCTGCCGGCCGTTCGTCGAGAACCGGGCGGTGATGTCTCTGGGGACCTTCGACTACGGGATTTGGAACTGGGTCGTGCTCCGGTTGCCGCCGACGACGGGGGAGCGCATCGTGCCCCGTTGGGTGTTCGCGGCGGTCCCGCCCGAGAAGCGTCGCGGCTACCGGATCGAGATCGCCATCAACGAAGTGGTCGCCGAGCGCCGGCTGCCCACCGTCGCCCGAGTCATGCGGGGCGTCGCCCACCGCACCAAGCGCGAGAAGTTCGGCCCCCTAGAGGGGTGGCGCCGCACCTGGGAGATGTTCTGGCTGCTCGTCGGGATGGTGCGCGTCGTACGGGTGCGGTCCTACTGGTTCTACCTCCGCAACCTCGCCGTCGAGACCTAGTCACTACGTCAGCGGATTAGTCCGATTTGGCGCCCGCGCGTGGCCCGAATGAGCTATTTCCGTGTGATTTCTGAATTCGCGGTGCGATTGTGCCGTCATATGGATGAGTCGGCGATTAGGGATGCCGGCACACTCCGAAAGGCGGCACCTTGTTCCGGCACGTCCACGCTCCTGGCGACACGCGCGTCGCTTCGGCAACCCCCATCGCCATCCCTCGCCGTCGCGTTCGCCTGCTGGCAACCGCGGCCATCGCATCCCTCGCCGTGTTGGGTGCGGATCTCGTCACCATCGCGCCCAAGGCCACCGCCGCCGCGGCGGTCAAGGCCAAGGATCTGCCCGCGCTGGCCTCGCCGTCGGCCCGCAAGCAGGCGCCTGTCGCCCCGACGGGCGACTTCACCAACGCGCCGCCCTCGGCCAGCGCGCCCTACGCCGGGCCCACCAAGCGCCCGAAGGGCTTCGACGCCGCCACCTCCGCCCAGATCGACGCCGAGACGACGCCCATCAAGCGGGTCTTTGCCAACCGCGACGGCACTCGTACCGCCGAATTGAGCACCATGCCCGTCCGTTACCGCGGCGACGACGGTGCGTGGCACGACATCGACCTCACGCTCACCCAGCGTCCCGACGGCAGCTTCGCCGCGCGCTCGGCCAGTGACGCCGCCACCTTCTCGGCTCGGTCGACGGGCAGCGTTGTCGCCCAGCCGACACCCGCCGGCACCTTCACGCTTCGCCATCCCGACGGCGCCGACGCCGCCGGCGCTCCGAGCGCCGACGAGCCGAACCAGGCCACCTACCGCGGCGGCCTGAGCTCCAACCGCGACCTCAAGGTCCGCCTCACCACCGACGGCTTCGAGGAGGACGTGGTCCTGCCCGACGCTTCGGCGGCGCCGTCGTATCGCAGCGAGGTCGCCATGCCCGCCGGCGTGCGCGCCCGCAGTGGC
>Ga0070708_100002486_pt1 | contig 14238 bp, 18 predicted proteins | sample KBSK5503metaG_FD_65469 | JGI IMG/M metagenome (GOLD analysis project Ga0070708, IMG submission 65469) | Corn, switchgrass and miscanthus rhizosphere microbial communities from Kellogg Biological Station, Michigan, USA - KBS K5-50-3 metaG | ecosystem: Host-associated > Plants > Roots >...
TGACGCCGCCGGCGATCCAGCTCACGATGCCGCCGATCAGCAGATAGTCGAAGAGCGGATTGACGAACATCTTGCCGGGCCGGAACGGGCTGGAGAGGACCGTGGGGGCGACGACGCCTTTCATGATTCCACCCTAGCACAGCACTTCAGAGAGCCGAGCACGCCTCCAGCGTGGGCAGATAGTGCGGGGCGTCGGCGAAGCCGATGGGGCGAATGGCCGGCAACGTGAGGCCCGCCGCCCGGTATTCGGCCACGAGCGCCCCGATGGTCGCGACGTCCCCGACGGCGCCCAGCCCCTGGGCGAGGCGATCGGCCATGGCCTCAGGGCGCGGGGCGCGGTCCCATGCCGCGATCTCGGCGCCGAAGCCGCTCTTTTCGAGCATGGCTCGGTAGAAGGGCAGGGCCAGATAGCGGGCCAGCTCCGTCTTGAAGGCCGCCATCCCCGCCGCCCTGTCCGCGGTGAGCGCGGCCGGCACCGAGGCGATGATCTCGAACCCGGCCACCGTCTTGCCGGCGCGCTCGCGTCCGCGTCGGATGGCAGGTACCGCGTGGTCGCGTACGTAGGCGGGCGCGCAGAGCCAGAGCACGGCGCCATCGGCGACCTCGCCCGCGAGCTCGAGCATGGCGGGCCCGAGCCCGGCGAGATAGATCGGCGGCGGCGAGGGCAGGCGCGGAACGCCGCTCTGCCAGGCGACGCGATAGCGCGCGCCCGTATGCTGGACGCGGCCCCCGAGAGCCTGGCGAAGCACGGCGACGTACTCGCGCATCACCTCCAACGGGCGGCCCATGTCCAGACCGAGCGCGCCCTCCATCATCGGGCGGTGGCTCACGCCGATGCCGAGGCGCAGCCGATTCCCCGTCATCTCCTGGAGCGTCAGCGCCTCTTGCGCCATGAGCACGGGGTGCCGCGGGTAGATGGGAATCACGCCTGTGCCCAGCCCCACCCGCGGCGCCACGCGCGCATACGCCGAGAGGACGAGAAAGGCGTCACGGCCGAGGCCATGCGTCACCCACACGCTGTCGTAGCCGAGCGCGTCCGCGCGCCGCGCGCAATCGACGGCGGCCGCCAGATCCGCGCCCGGAGAGAGAAAGACCGCGGTGCGGGCCACCGGTCAGTCTCGCGGCCGGACGCCGAGAGCGGCGAGCTGGGCCCGAAGGTCGTCGCCCTTGTCCAGCCGGAATAGAATGCCCGCCATGCCGACCTGCCGGGCCGCCTCGACATTGGTGTCGAGGTCGTCCACGAAGATGCAGTCGCTGGGCGGGATCCCGAGCCGCTCGGCGGCCATCATGTAGACGGCCGGCTCGGGCTTGGCCAGGCCCACCTCCGCCGAGCAGACGATGTCGTGGAAGAGATGGTGGATGGCCATCTCGCGCTCGAGGCGGGCGCGCAGCGAGCTGTCGGCATTGCTCAGCACCCCCAGCTTGTGCGAGGCGCGCAGGTCACGGACGAGGCTCAGGTTGGCCTCGATGGGACCCTGCGCCCGGCGCCACTCATCGTGCAGACGTGGAAGCGGGCGACCGGCACGCTCCTCGAGCGTCCGGTGCGCTTCCTCGAGCCATGCCTGACGGTCGCCCCGGCCCCGCTCGATGTCTCGCCAGGTGTCGCTGCGGTAGAGCGTGTCGAACACGGACGAGCGCGGCAGCCCGTGCGCCTGGTCGAGGTCGCGCGCGACATCCCAGCGCATGTCCCAGAGAACACCACCGAAGTCGAAGATGATGCCGCGCAGATTAGTACTTGCCGCCCTTCGAGCGAGGGGGGAGGGACGGCGCCTTGACGGCCGGACCGACATCGCCCGAGAGCGGCAGCCAGCCCTTGTCCCTCAGGCAGGTCTCGTCGAGCGACTGCTTCTTCGGTGTGCACTCGAGACGGTCGCGCTCGAAGTCGGCCGCCGTGTAGTCGACGTTCGGCTTGTACCACTGCTTGTCGGTGGCCGAGCCGCACGCCGATACGATGAGGATGATGACCAGCCCGAGAAGGGACAAATAATTCACGCCGCGATGATACCATGCGGCCGGAATGCTCGACACCACCATCGCCGGCAGCCTGCCCAAGCCCGCCTGGCTCGCCGCGCCCCGCACGCTGTGGGCGCCGTGGCGGCTCGAGGGCGCCGCGCTCGAGGAAGGCAAGCGCGACGCGGTGCGCCTGGCCCTTCGCGATCAGGAGGCGGCGGGAATCGACATCGTGACCGACGGCGAGCAGACGCGCCGGCACTTCGTGTGGGGGTTCGTCGAACAGCTCGAGGGCGTGGACTTCTCGAAGATGGTCACCATCGGGATCCGCGCCGACCGCTACAAGGCGGAGGTGCCCACGGTGGCGGGACCGCTCAGGCGCCGTGGCCCCATCCACCGCGACGAGGCGCAGTTTCTCCGCGCCGCGACGGGCAGCCGGATCAAGTTCACCATGCCCGGTCCCATGACGGTGGTGGACACCATTCACGATGCCTACTACGGCAGCCGCGCCAAGCTCGGCCTCGCCATCGCCTCACTCATCAACGAGGAAGCGCGCGAGCTCGCCGCCGTGGGGGTGGACGTGATCCAGCTCGACGAGCCGGCCTTCAACGTCTACATGGACGAGGTGCGTGACTGGGGCATCGAGGCGCTGAACCGGGCGGTGGAAGGGCTCCCCTGCCGGACGGTCGTCCACATCTGCTACGGCTACGGGATCAAGGCCAACACGGACTGGAAGAAGACCCTGGGCGGGGAGTGGCGGCAGTACGAGCAGACCTTTCCCCTGCTCGCGGCGAGCCGGATCGGCGGCGTCTCTCTCGAGTGCGCCAACTCGCGCGTGCCCATCTCCCTGCTCGGCCTGCTCGGCGACAAGGACGTGCTCGTGGGCGCCGTCGATGTGGCCAACGAGGAGGTGGAGACGCCCGCTCAGGTCGCCGCGGTCATCCGCGAGGCCCTGCGTCACGTGGCGCCGTCTCGACTCTTCCCGTGCACCAATTGCGGCATGGTGCCCCTCGACCGCGAGCTGGCCCGCGCCAAGCTCCACGCCCTGGGCGCCGGCGCCGCCCTCGCGCGCCAGGAGCTGTCCGGGGCTCGTTGACAGTCGCGTCACGATCCGCTAAGGTGCGCCCCGCGTGGACTTCCTGGTCGACGTTCTCACCGGCCGCTACTCGCTCGACGCGCTCATCCAGTGGGGCGGCTACATTCTCCTCGTGGTCATCGTCTTTTCCGAGACGGGCCTGCTCATCGGGTGCTTTCTCCCCGGCGATTCGCTCCTGATCACCGCGGGCCTGCTCGCGTCGGCGGGCCATCTGAATATCTGGTGGCTGAACGGTCTCCTGATCGCCGCGGCCATCATCGGGGACAGCGTGGGCTATGCCATCGGTGTGCGCCTGGGACCGCGCATCTTCACGCGCCAGAAGTCGCTCCTCTTCAATCCGAAGCACGTCGAGCGCACCCACCGCTTCTACGAAAGGTACGGGCCCAAGACCATCGTCATCGCGCGCTTCGTGCCCATCGTCCGTACCTTCGCGCCCGTGCTGGCCGGAGTGGGCACCATGCAGTACCGGCGCTTCCTCTTCTACAACGTCGCGGGAGGAATCGGATGGGTCGCCTCAATGACCTGGGGCGGCTATTGGCTCGCCCGCATGTTTCCGGCAGTCTTTGCCCGCATCCACATCCTGGTCATCGTGATCATCGTGCTCTCCTGCGTGCCCATCGCCATCGAGCTCTACCGCGAACGACGCAAGGCCGCCAAGCAGCGAGCCTAGTCCCCTAAGAGAGCTCCGCAGGCGGCGGAGAAAGGTCCAGATGCGAGGCGGCGCCCGAAGGCGGCAGGTGAGGCGTACTCCCTGTACGTTGAACCTGCTGCCGAGGGCGCCAACGAAGCAAATGGGCCTTTATCCGCCGCCTGCTAGGCGATCTTGATGATGCCGGGCTCGACCTGATCAAACCGCGTGGCCACCTCGGGATCGTGGCCGACCACCACGCGCTCCTTCGCTCCCGCCAGCGCGTCGATCTTCTCGAACCCCGCGAGCATCTGGGGCAGGTTGGTGATGATCTGGACGGGATCGCGCCGCTCGATGTTGCGATAGAAGTGCGAGGCGTCGGAGGTCAGCACGACCGTGCCCTTGGCGGTGGGCACCGAGACGACCTGGAGACCGGCCGTGTGCCCGCCCACCCAGTGCACGCGAATGCCCGGCATCACCTCGGTCTCACCGGTGACGAGCTTGACGCGCCCGCTGTAGTTGAGCCGCACGAGCTGGGCGAGCGACTCGGGGATGGCGAAGGACCGGTAGTTCTCGTGCTGCCCCGCGATCCCCGTCCAGAACTCCAGCTCCTCGCGCTGCATCCAGAAGGTGCTGCCGGGGAAGAGGCTATAGCCGCCCCAGTGATCCCAGTGCAGATGCGAGACGAGCGTCACGGGCACCTCGGCCGCCTTGACGCCGACCTTGGCCAGCATGTCGGCGGGACTGACGAAGGCGCGCAGCTCCTTGGCCTGGGCATCGGCGGCCGTGCAGCCCGTATCGACCACGATCGGATGCGGTCCGCCCAGGATGACCCAGATGAAGAAGTGGAGGGTGAGCGGCTTCTGCGAGGCCTCGCGGAAGAAGAACTGGCTCTCCTTCGTGTCCCGCTCGCCGTACTTGAGCGCGTAGATCTGATACGTCATGGACTCTCCTGTGGGAGCTATCGCGTGAGCGGCACCGTGAAGCGCTGGAAGAAGCGCCACATCTCGACGTTGGCGTCGACGAGGGACGTCGAGGGACCGAGGAGACGCGGGAGATAGTCCGGGAGGCCGCCGGGCCAGACATGACCGGCGCCCGCGAGCTTCCACAGCACGACCTCGCCGCCGTCGCGACACGGCCCCCAGACATACCGTGTCGCCGTGTGCCCCGCCTCCTTCGTTCCCGCCTGTCCCTTGAGCTCCGCGGTCACGCGCGATTCTGCCGGGCACCCGATGGCGGCCGCCCACTCGCGGATGGTGGGCTCGGCGGCGGAGTGCAGTACCTGCGACGTCGTCATGGGAAATGGCGGGCCGAGCCCGCCATTGTAGAGCGCGCGCGGGTCGTCGACGCTGACCGTCGCGCGCGGCAGGCGGCACGTGGACGATGTAGGAGCGCGGGCGGCCGTCGTGCTGGAGCGAGACGCGATGGTTGCCCGGCTCGAGCCCGGCAGCCGCGGGGGCGGGCAAGAGCAAGGCCACCGCGAGAGCCAGGAGCGCGCCCCGTCTCATAGCACGCGCTCCATCCAGATGTCCGCGCGACGATTGTCGTTGTAGATGGGGATCTCGCGAAAGCCATTGTTCCGGTAGAGCTTGACCGCGGCGGCCATCCTGGTCTGGCTGTCGAGACGCATCGTCCGGCAGCCGAGCCGCCGACCTTCATCGAGACATTTGTCGAGGAGCTCCTGGGCCAGCCCCTGGCCGCGGGCGACCGGGCGAAGCCACATGCGCTTGAGCTCGGCCACTCCTTGCTCGAGGATGCGCACAGCCGCCGTGCCTACCACCTCCCCCGCCTGGTCGATCACCAGAAGCAGCACGCCCGCGCGGCCATCGTATTCGTCCTGCCAGTGGGCGATGTCGTGGTCGAGCCCTTCGGCGTCCAGCGTGTCACCGATGTGGTCGAGGTACGCGGTCAGCTCGCGCCTGACCGCCGCCGCGTCCTCCGGCCGGGCGCGGCGCATGGTGAAGGCCCCGCTCATGTCCTCTTGCGCGCGTGCGAGGCGAGACCGCGCTCCCAGAGGTACTCCGTCTCGCCGCCCTTGCGGGCGACCCAGCGCGAGAGGACGAAGAGGAGATCGCTGAGCCGGTTGACGTAGGCGATCGTCCACGGGCTGATCGGCTCCACCCGGGAGAGGGCGAGCACCTGACGCTCGGCGCGCCGGCAGACTGTGCGCGCCTGGTGGAGGAAGCCGCCCACGCGGCCGCCGCCCGGGAGGGTGAAGGACTTGAGCGGCTGGAGATCCTTCTGGCACTGATCCATGAGCGTCTCGAGAGCCTTGACCTCGGCTTCGCCCACCCGATGCATGCCCTCGTAGACCGCGTCATCGGGCGTGGCTAGCTCGCTGCCCAGGTCGAAGAGCTCGTTCTGGATCTGGCGAAGGATCCCGTCGAGCCAGCGGTGCGCCTTGCCCTTCTTCAGGCGCTCCGCATTGAAGACCCTTGCTAAGCCGATGATGGCGTTGAGCTCGTCGACGGTGCCGTAGGCCTCGATGCGCGGCGAATCCTTGGCGACGCGGCGCCCGCCCACGAGCGCGGTATCGCCCTTGTCGCCGGTGCGAGTGTAGATGCGGGTGAGACGAATGGGCATGTCCGCGGCCCTCCTGCGAGGAGGCTAGCACATTGATACACTGGGGTCATGGCCGACTGGCAGGACAACCTGGTGGAGTCGCGCGAAGGCATGGCGGCGATCTTGAAGGACACGCGCCGCATCGCCGTGCTCGGCATCAAGACGGAGGCGCAGAGCGACCGGCCGGCCTTCTACGTCCCGCAGTACATGGCCGAGGCCGGCTACGAGATCGTCCCCGTGCCCGTCTACTACCCCGACGTGACGGAGATCCTGGGAGAGCCCGTCTACCGCACGCTCGCGGAAATTCCGGAGCCCGTGGACATGGTCAACGTGTTCCGCCGCTCGCGAGACATCCCGCCCCATCTCTCCGATATCCTGGTCGCCAAGCCCAAATCTGTCTGGCTCCAGCTCGGCATCAGGCATGACGAGGTGGCCGAGACCCTCGCGCGCGCCGGCATCAAGGTCGTCCAGGATCGCTGACTCATGGTCGACCACCGGCAGCTCTGCCGGTGACCGCAAGGCGCGCGGTGGCGCCTCAGCTCGGCAGCATCGAGACGAACTGCCGAGCGAGCCGGGGACCTGTCGCCTCGTCCTCGTGCTTGAAGAAGACGAAGGCATCGCGCCACGGCTGTGACGTGATGCGCGCGCACCATGCGTGCAGGTCGGCCGTGGTGTACTCGACGCGACGCAGGCGCAGGTAGCCCCAGCCCGCCGTCGCCTGCAATGACGCCGGCGCCTCGTCGGTATCCGCGACGCACAGGGCGACATCGCGCGCCCGCAGGGCCTCGTACACTTCGTCGTCGTACCACGACTCGTGCCGGACCTCGAGCGCCACGCGCCGGTCCGCGGGCACCTGCGCGAGGAAGCTGGTGAGCCGGGCCATGTCCTTCTTGAGGTTCGGCGGCAGCTGGAACAGCAGTGGACCAAGTCGCGGACCCAACGCCCCCGCTCTCCCGAAGAAGAGGGCAGCCGGCGACTCGACCTCCTTCAGCCTCTTCCGGTGCGTGATGAGCTGGGGCGCCTTGAGCACGAACGTGAAAGCGTCCGGGACCTGCTCGGCCCATTCCCGGAGCACGGTTTCGCTCGGCATGCGATAGAACGTGTTGTTGATCTCCACGCTCTGGAGCTGTGTCGCGTAGTAGCGCAGCATGTCCTGCGCTTTGATGTCAGTCGGGTAGAACGTGCCCTTCCATTCCTTGTACGCGAAGCCGCTGGTGCCAACCCGTACGTCCATGGCGGTCCTCCTCCCTTCTGGTCCCCACCATTGTCCACCTCCATTCAAGAGGGCGCCGTTGGTCTCGTCAAGGCGGGGGCCGGTAAGCACGACCGAGTAGCTTGCTCCCGTCACGTCATTTCGGAAGCCCGATCGGATCCACCCCGCCCAGCAAATCGCTCCGAGGGCATAGGAGAAGCGGTCGAAGAAGCGGGACGGGCAAGAAGAAGCGTCCGTCTTGGTCTTGGCACGTCCGTTGCTCGTTCTGCTGTCGTCGAACGATCTCCATGACGCTGTCGAACGACACCCACACGGAGGATGCGTGATGCGGAGAGCGAAGCGGATGACCGCGGTCTTCGGAAGCATGCTGCTCGCGGGCGCGCTGATGGCGGGTGCCGCCGGCGCCCAGTCGAGCAGCCCTGATACCACCAAGGACACGACGTCCCAGCAGCAGGGCCAGAGCCAGCAGGGGCAGCAGGCTCAGCCGGCCCAGCCGAACCCGCCCGCTCAGGTCGCCCCCGGGTCGGAGTCGAAGCAGTCCGAATCCCGGACGGACTATCGCTCCGACACGAGATCGGAGCGCATCGTCGAGACGGAGCGGGGCAAGTTCCTCGGGATGGATCCGACGCTGGCCATGATCGTCGGTGCCGTGCTCTTCATCGTCATCGTCATGGCCATGGTGGCCATGAGCCGGAAGAGCTCGGACACCAGGGTGGAGACGCGTCGCACGATGTAAGGCCGCCGGGTCTCATCGGGGGCGCGCGCTCGCTCTGACCCTGGTCGGTGGTCACCGGCGCGGCGCGATCGCCCTCGATGAGGCCCAGCACCACTGTTGCGGGAACAGCACGGAATCTCGATCCTCGCGGATGGCGTCGACCATGTCCTCTCATTGCCTTCGGGGCGGCAAGACGGGCGTGATCCCGCTGATGCTCGAGAAGTGGGCGACGAGCGTCTCGGCGAACCGCGAGGCATCCAGGGGGTTGGCCGCGCCTGCCTCGTCGCGTCGCCGCGATTCGGCAGCGCGGATGAGGGCCCGCATCGCGCTCAGCGCCTCATAGTAGGCGAGCGAGCGCGGGTCGATGGGTCGGCGGCGGCGGTAGCCGGCGAGATAGCGGTTGACCATGACGAGCCGCGCGCGCGCGAGAAGCCAGCGCAGCGGCGCCGGCAGGGCCGAGAGCTCTATCGGCGAGAAGCGCAAGATGATGCGCGTGGTGGCGACGTCGTACGCGGGCTCGGCGACCACGACGTTCGGCCAGTCGATGACTCCGGTGACCGCGCCCCCCGAGTAGAGGATGTTGTGCGGGTGAAAGTCGCCGTGACAGATCACCCGGCGGGTCTGCTCCGGAGGCCGCTGGTCGACGAGCCAGGTCATGGCCGGACGAAGCCCGTCCAGAGCGCCACGGGCGATGCGAGCCTCGAGCTGGGCGAGATGGCCCTCGAGAGTGATCACGTCGCGGCTGATCGCCGGCCCGCCCGTCGCGCGCGAGTCCCGGCCCTCGTCGTCCATTGCCCGTAGCAGCGCCTCTGCGTCGAGCGCGTGCAGTCGCAGCTGCGCCTCGAAGAGAACCCGGCTCAGGTTGAGATAGCGGGCCTGGAGCAGGGGCGACCCGGGCAGGCGCTCCATGATGAGAAACGCTCCGCCGAGGGGGGCGGGATCTGGGCACGCCAGGAGGACCCGGGGCGCGGGGTAGCCGAGGCCGGCGAGGGTATTCTGGGTCACGCGCTCGCGCAGCACGCGCGCGGGATCGTGCTGCGGACCGAGGAGCCGCAGGATCAACGGTCCCGCGAAGGCCGGCGCGGCGCCCCGCAGGCGGAAGGCTGAGATCCGAGTGTCGAAGCCGCCGCTGATCGGGGTCAGGGGCTCCGCGAGCTCGAGGCCGCGCTCATCGAGCCGCGCGCGCAGATAGTCGAGGAGCGCCGCGGCCAGATCCCCGCCCCGGTCCATCCGCGGACCCCGGCCTTTCCGAAAGACGTGGCGAGCTTATCCGACCTGCTTGTGCACGAACTCGATGATCCGCTCGATCGCCTTCGTGGAGGCGGGCGAGCCCGCTTTCCGGGTGATGAACCCCTCCGTCTCTCCCTCGAAGAGCTCCAGCTCGAGTTGGCCGCCCGCCTTGCGGTAGTGCATGACGAAGCGGTCGAGGTCGACGCGCGGATGAGCGGCGTCGTTGGTGCCCTGCAGATAGAGCACGGGGGGCAGCTCCACCTTCTCCCCGCGCTCGAGGGCGAGCACCGGGTTGCCCTCGGCCATGGCGTTCTCGGTCAGCCAGTACTGATCGTGGGAGGGCAGCACGCGATCGACGATCTCCGGGTACGGTTGGCCGCCCGCCTTCAGCTTCTTGGCGTAGTGGTACCGCGCGAGCGGATCGATGACGGACGAGCACATGATGACGCAGCGGACGGTGGCGTCGACCGCGGGCGAGCCCGCGGGAAGCGGGAGGGCCGCGTAGCGAGGGTCGCGCGGCCGCATCCCGCCCAGCATGGCCTGGTGCGCGCCGCTCGAATTGCCCATGGACCCGACCATGTCGGGGCGACTGCCCAGCTCGACCGCCTTGGCCTTGAGCCAGCGGATCGCGTAGTTGATGTCGGCGAACGATCCAGGGTACGCCGCGTCCGGCGGCATGCGGAAATCAAGGGCCGCCACCACCACGCCGCTCTTCGCCAGGGGCTCGTTGATCGCGGTGTCCCCCAGCCGGTCGCCCCGACACCAGGCGCCCCCGTGCAGTTCGACCATGAGCGGAAAGGGCCCAGCACCCCGCGGCTTGAAGAGCCGCGCGAGCAGCGGCTTGTCTCCGTGGCGGAGATACTCGATGTCCTGGACGTCGATCTCGTAGGTCCCGGGGGTGCTCGCGGTCATGATGGGCTCCTCTCAGAAAGGGTGACCTGTTTTCCGCCGCCATACGTTGCACCTCTCGGCGGGCCTCGTCAAGGTCCCCCGGCAGCTCAGTGGCGCTTGAAGAACTGGACGGCGCGCTCGTGCTTGAGGGCAGCGTCGCGTGTCGCGAACGTTCCCAGATTCCGTCTCCGGCCCGTGCGTGGATCCTTCTTCCTGGAATACAGACGGTACTTCCCGGACGGCAGCTTTCTGATCATCGCTCGTCTCCTCGAGGCGCCGGCTGCTCGAGCTCAGGACGCGCCAGTCAGCTCTCTCAGGAGCATTCTACCCTGCGGCCACACGCCGAAGCCCGCGTCGGCGTTGATGTGCCCGGCCCGCTCGAGCACCACGAAGCGGCTGCCCCAGGACCGCGCGAAGAGCTCGGCGCGAGCGAGCGGCGAGAACGGATCATCGCTGCTCGCCACCACGATGCTCGGGAACGGAAAGCGCACGAGAGGAATGGGGCTGAAGTCGCGCACCTCCTCGGGGGTGTGGGCGGGCGAGTCCACGTCGGCCGGGGCCACGAGCAGGGCGCCCTTCACGCCGCCCTCGGATCGCTTCGCCCAGTGGGCCACCAGCGAGCACGCGAGGCTGTGGGCGACCAGGACGGGAGGCCCCTCGCATTCGGCGACGTGGCGGGCCAGCGTGTCGAGCCAATCCTCGAGCCGGGGGAGCATCCAGTCACGCTGGACGACCCGGCGACAGGCGGGATCCTCGGCCTCCCACAGGCTCTGCCAGTGCTCGGGGCCGGAGTCGCCGTAGCCGGGGAGAAGGAGTACGGGCGTGGTGGTCACGAGGCGCGGGCCGGGCTCAGCGTCGGCGGCGAAGATCGGCGAGCGCGGCTTCGACCATCGCGCCCTCGTCCGGGCCGAGGGCTCGACCCCCGAAGCGGCAGCCTTCATAGACGGCGGTCAGCCGCTGAAGCGGCTCCGCGAAGGCGGGCGCCTCCGCGGCGACGCGCTGCCGGAACTCGCGCGCGGTCTCCCCCGCCCCGCGGCGGAAGCCCCGCCGCCTCAGCGCGCGGAGGGCCTGGAGGTAGAAGCGCGGGCTGCCCGCGCCCCGCGCGCGCCACGCCGCGCTCGGCCCCCCGCGCCAGAGAATGGCCAGGAGGGCGAGCACGGCCACCGCGGAGACGACGACCACGGCACGGGGCACGCTCCGCAGCGATTCCCGCGACTCCTTGAGCCAGGCGCTCCAGTGCATCACCTCGCGCTGCGCGGAGGCGGCCACCCCGATCTGGTCCCGCAGGCTCCAGTTGACCACGTAGCGATACCAGCGCATGCGGAGGGCGTCGAGGTGGAGGGCGAGCAGATTCGGTCCGAACTGCGCGCTCTCCAGCTCGGCGCGCGGGGATGGATCGAGGGAGACCCAGCCCGCGCCGTCGAAGTAGGCCTCGACCCAGGAGTGCGCGTCCTTGAGCCGCACCATGAAGTAGCGTCCGTAGGGATTCCACTCGCCTCGCTGAAACCCGGCGACCACTCGCGCGGGAATGCCCAGGCTGCGCAGCATCACGGCCAGCGAAGCGGCGAAGTACTCGCAGTTGCCGGAGCGGCGCACGAAGAGGAACTCCTCGAGGGGCTCGAGCTCGCTTTCCTGCTTGATCACGAGGGTGTACTTGAACTGGGTGGACAGGTAGTGATTCAGCTTGAGGGCGGCCTCGTAGGAGCTCCGGCTGCCCGCCGTCACCTCACGCGCCAGGGCGGGGATGCGCTCGGCGAGCGGCGGAAGCTGGAGATAGCGGGCCTGCGCGGCCGTGGCCGCGGGCGGCCCGCCCTCGCGCAGGCCCCGCGGCGGCGTCATCTCGAGCTCGGAGTCGACGGTGTACTGGAGGCGGGCGGAGGGCGTGGGCACGGTGAGGCTGCCCATGTCGTCGAGCCCGAGGGCGCCCCCGCGCAATTCGACGCGGAGCGCCCGCGGCGCCACGAAGACCGCGTCGGTGCCGATGGGGTCGAGAAAGATCTCCTGGCGAACGATGGGCCCGGTGCCGCGCGAAGCGGCGATGGCGAACTCGCCCGTGGCCTCGCGACGCAGGAGGAGACGCTGACGCGTGCCCGCCGTCCACACGCGACCATCGAAGGAATCGAAGACGAGTCCACGCCACCGGAGATTGGGCAGGCGCTCGGGGTCCCTGAGGTCCTCGGGGAATCGCACGCGCATTACCACGGTGGTGTCGGTCTCGATCTCGCCATAGGCGCCGAGCTCCACGTGGTCGGTGAAGCCGGAGATGCGCCGCCCCAGCTCGGCGCGGAAGGGCAGGGTGGCCTGGCCCACGCGCGGGATGATGAAGAACATCATCCCGGCCAGCGCGAACGTGCCCGCCGCCGCCACCAGCGAGACGCGGAAGAGCGGGCTCCGCGGGCCGATGCCGCCGGCCGCCACCTCGGGGCTCGGCCCCGCCGCGAGCGAAGCCTCCGAGACGAGATGGTGGAGGATGAGCATCCAGGTCCCCAGGACGAGAAAGGCGATGAAGACGAAGAGGAAGCTGACGTTGAAGGTGACCGCGGAGGCGGCCACCAGCATGAAGAAGGAGAGGAAGCCCGCGTCCCGCAGATCCTTGAGCGAGCGGCGGCGGAAGAGTCGGAGGAGGATGAGAAAGAGCAGCAGGTGGACCATGCCGTCCAGGATGCTCTGCGCGAGATAGAAGAGGTCGAGGATGATGGCGAGGGCCGCGGTCACGATGAGCGCCCAGCCCAGGGCGGGGCGCACGGGCAGGCGCTCGCGCACCTGATCGATGCACCAGTTGCCGAGCAGGGCAAGGGCCACGATGGCGGTGCCGAGGGGCGCGAGAAGCCCGGCGAGGGCGAGGGCGCCCACGCCCGCGCACACGAGAAGATAGGTGATGAGCCGGAGGGCCAGGAGCGGGCGCATCAGCCGAGCTCGATGTGGAGCTCGCGGAGCGAGCGCCAGCCCCGCGCATGAGTATCGGGGGCGGCGCGGAGCGCTCCCGGCTGGTAGAGGGCGAGCGCAGTCAGGATGCGCCGTGACTGCCCCGGTCCGCGGCCGAGGGGCACCACGATGCCGCGCCCGACCAGCTCCACGCCCGAGCCGGCGCGGATCAGATGCACGGTGGCGGAGGCGGCCTCGGACAGCGCCGCTTCGAGCCGGACCGGATCATGCGCGCCCGTGCCCGTGAGCACAATGCGCGTGTCCTCGGTGGTCTCGGCCTCCATCTCGCGCACGACGAGCTGCTCCATCTTCGCGCTCGAGCGCCAGTGAATGTGGCGCGGATCATCACCCGGCCGGTAGGCGCGGAGGTTGTAGAGATCGTGGCCGCGCCCGCGCCGGCGCGCCGAGGCCGTGCCCGAGCCCACGAGCCGCTGAAGCGCTTCGGCCGAGATGGGCTGGACGGCGGGGAACACGAGCACGTCGGCCTCGAGCATGACCCGGCTCGCCTTGACGAAGAGGCCGAAGGGAAAGCGCGTGGTCAGGCGGATGCCGGCCAGCCGGTGGCGGCCGCGCGCGGGCAGGGTGACCTCCCAGGTCACGAAGCGCTCGGCGCCCGCCTCCAGCCTCGGCACGTAGATGAAGCGCGCGGGGCCGCCGCGCGCGAGGAGCTCGAGGGTGACGGAGTACGAGGTGAGCCAGCGCTTGCCGTTCTGGACGAGCGCGCCGAAGAGGGCGGGCGCGCCCGCATAGATCTCCTCGGGAATCTCGGCCTCCAGGTGCACGCCGCGCATGGACTGCTCCGAGAGCACGCCGGACACGACGATCAGGCTCAGGAGGAGCGAGACGAGGAGATAGAGGAGATTGTTGCCGGTGTTGATGGCGGCCACGCCGAGCCCGATGACGACGAGCAGGCACCACCAGCCGTCGCGGGTGGGCCAGATGGTCCGGCGCGGCCGGAAGGGCCGCCACCACCACTCGCTGTCTCTCCAGGTCCGCTTCGGGACCCACCTCATGGCAACCTCGGGATC
>Ga0070708_100002487_pt1 | contig 14229 bp, 17 predicted proteins | sample KBSK5503metaG_FD_65469 | JGI IMG/M metagenome (GOLD analysis project Ga0070708, IMG submission 65469) | Corn, switchgrass and miscanthus rhizosphere microbial communities from Kellogg Biological Station, Michigan, USA - KBS K5-50-3 metaG | ecosystem: Host-associated > Plants > Roots >...
AGCGCGAGCAGCTCCGCGGCGCCTCGCGGCATGCGCGCGAGCGCCGCTCGGACCTCGCGCGCGCGCTCGCGCTCGAGCGCCGCGCCCTCCGGATCGCCGACCGCGACGCGGACCGCCGCATCCCGCTCCTCGCGCGCCGTCCGGCGCGAGCGCGACCGCACCGCGTTCAACGCGGTGTGCGCCGCCGCGCGATGGAGCCACGGCGCGGCGTAGGGCGCTTCGGCCGGCTGGGACCGGTGGAACGCGATGAACACGTCCTGGGCCACGTCCTCCGCCTCGGCCTGATCGCCGACGACGCGGTACGCGATCCGGACGACGCGACCGTATTGGGCCTGGAACAGCTGCTCGAACGCGGTCGGGATCGCGGCCGACCGCGTCCAGCGGCGTTCGATCAGGGCCACGGCTTCGGCTCCCATGCGTGCATCCGTTCAAGCACCGCCGCGCCTCGGAATGTGACAGGTCCATGACGACTGGCCGGGGCTTTCGTGACTCTACTTGCTTGTCCGCGAACGGACGGAGGAACGGCACGCCTGATGCCTTGAAAGCGTCCATCTGTTGAGGGACTGACCGGAGAGAGGACGGTGGGCATGGAACGACCAGGCGCGAAAGGGACGCTGGTGCACTTCCGGTGTACGAACCCCGCCCACGAGCGCCCACCGTCGCAACGCAGCGACACGTTGACCTTGTTCGAGGGGTTGTGGGCGTACTGCCCGTTCAACGTCCGCGCCGGCGAGCACGACTGGGCACCGACCGGTGGCGTGACGATCGAGACGATCCGGGGCGAGGCCGGCTGAGCTATTCGGGCAGCCGGCCGAAGACGATCCGCGCAGCCGCGAGCAGACCGATCCCGAGCGCCGCGGACCACGAGATCGACGAGATGAGCGGCGAGCTGAAATCCGTGCCCGACAGCAACGCGTGGAGGAAGACCGTCACGAAGGCGATGTAGCTCGTGCGGTGCACCCAGCGCCACAGCCGGTCGTCCATCCGCCGGCGCACCCAGCTCGTGACGGTGACGAGGATCACGATGTCGGCCGACAGCGTGCCGAGCCCGATGGCGACCGGCGCGTAGCCCACCTGGAACGGCACGACCAGGTCGAGCGGCGCGATCTGCGCGGTCTTGTCCAACACCAGGGCCACGACGTGCGCGAGCCCGAGCGGGATCCAGACCCACGTCATGAAGTCGTGCAACGACCGGAGCGCGCGGTTGGTCGCGAGGAAGTCCAGGACCGACGTCCGCAGCGCGATCCCCGACAGGATCGAGAGGCACAACGCGATGTACGCCGCGACCCCGGTGGCTCGCGCCACGATCCAGAACAGGAGCTGCGGGTCCATGCCCTAGGAAGTGTGCGTGAAGGTGAGCGGGGGGAGGGTCGCGAACTGCACGCCCGGCGCCAGCGTCAGCCGGGGACCAGGGGTGCCCGTCGGCGGCCGTTGTCCGGGCCGGGTCGTGAGGAGCGGCCCGATGGTCCCCACCGGGGTGGGGGTCGGCGGTGCCGCCGACGCCGCCGGCTTGTCGGCGACGGGCGGCTGCAGCGGCGCGTTCGCGTTCTTCACGTGCGCCTGGGCGTAGTCGAACGACCCCACGAGCACGAAGAGGGTGACGAAGACCGCCGAGAGCTTGAGCGACCAGGACGGCATGTCAGCCCGCGGCGGCACGCATGAACGGGATCCGGTCGAAGGACGCCCCCAGCACGTCCGGCCCGTCGACGCCGAGGTGCGAGCTCAGGATCTCCTGATAGACGGAGCGGAAGTCCACGGTGAATGCCAGGTTCTGCGACTTGTCGAGCTTCGAGACGGAGGCGCCTTCACCGTAGAGGCCGCCCTTCACCGGATCGCCGATGAGCATGACCGGCGCCGCGGTGCCGTGGTCGGTCCCGCCGCTCGCGTTCTCCTGCGGCCGGCGGCCGAACTCCGACCAGGTCGCGATGAGGACCCGGTCGGCCATGCCGTACGCGGTGAGGTCCTGGTGGAACGCCGACACCGCCGCATCGAGATACGCCATGAGGTCGCTGTGGCGGTTCAGCTCGGTGTAGTGCGTGTCGAAGCCGCCCAGGGTGACGTGCAGCACCTTCACGCCGGTGCCGGTGACGATGAGCTCCGACGCGAGCTGGAGCGCGGCGGCGAGCTGGTTCTTGGAGCTGAACACGAGCTTCTGGTTGTCCGAGTAGCTCGCCTTCGGCACGTAGTTCTTCGCCGACGTCTTCAGCTGCGCGACCGTGTCGCGGACGGTGGACATCGCGGTGTCGAAGAGCGCGCCGTAGATGCCCGGCGTGCCCGTGTACAGGGTGCCCATCACCTTGTCGACGTTGTCGCTGTTGCCCTGGAACTTGAACGACGCCTGGTCGTTGATGACGGTCAGCGTGGCCTGGAGGTCGCGCAGCGCGCCCGGCACCGAGGTCGTGCCCGTGGCGCAGCCGACGAGCGGGTGGCCGGCGGAGTCGTAGTTCTTCTCGATGGCCTTTCCGAGCCAGCCGTTCTGCTGACGCCGCGTCGGGTCGCCCGTCTCCCACACCCGGATGGAGTCGAAGTGCGAGAAGCTCGGCGTCGGGTAGCCAACGCCCTGGACGATCGCGACCTTGCCCTGGTCGTAGAGGGACTTGATGCCTTTGAGGCTCTGGTGCAAGCCGTAGTCCTTGTCGAGCCGTAGCGCGGCGTCGGCCTCTTTGCCCAGGGTCGGCCGGAGGTCGCGGTACTTGCCGTCGCTGATCGGGATCACCGTCTGCAGCCCGTCGTTGCCGCCGCCGAGCTGGATCATCACCAGGACCCGGTCGTTCTGCACGCCCGCGCCCTTCGCGCTGTAGACGGCCTTGGCGAACACGTCGGGGACGGCCGCGTAGCCGGCCGCGAGGCCGCGCGCTCCGGCGCCGAAGATGAGGCCCTTCCGCATGAAGTCCCGGCGCGAGATCTTGTCGATGCCGACGTTCTGCAGGGCCATCTCTTACCTCATTTCAGCTGGAACTCGGGCGAAGCGAGGAGGATGAGCCAGCGCGTCGGGTCATCCGTCGCCGAGTTCAACAGCTGCGCGGTCTGCTCGCTCACGATGCCGTCGAGGTGCACCTGGTGCGCGCTTCCGTACGGCGGCAGCTTCTGCATGCCACCGAGCGTCGAGACGACGAAGTTCACGCGGGTGAGCACGTTGTTGCTCGAGACCCACGAGGCGTTGCTCGGCCAGCCACCCACCTCGGGCGGGTCGTACAGGGCCTGACCCATGCCGGAGCCCGATTGCGCGATCGCCCGCGACAGCTGTGGCTGTTCGAGCGCCCGCGCGGTGTGGACCATCATCTCGGTCGGCGACTTGACGAGCGTGCGGTACGCGCCGGGCGACAGGAACTCGGGGCTCATGAAGACGTCGCGCATGAGCGTCTTCAGGTCGTAGCCGCTCTTCTTCCAGCCCGCGGCGATCCGGTTCACGTAGTCGTCCGGCGGATCGGGCATGACGAATTCGCGTAGGACCTTCCGCGTGATGTACGGCGCGACCGAGTCCTGCTGCATGATCCGATCGAGCACCATGTTGGTGTCCCACTGTTTGGTGACGCCGAGGAACGCGACGCTGCCCTTGAAGGCGCGGTTGGGGTCGAAGATCCCGCTCTTGACGGTGTCGGCGACGAGGTTCTTCGGCGCCGGGCGGCCCTGCATCTGCGCCCGGGCGATCTGATAGTCGACCATGTACTGGGTCACGGGCTCGCGCCAGCCGGCCAGGGCCTTCGCGCCCGCGCGGACATCGTCCTCGGTGAAGGTGCCGACGCCCATCGTGAAGAGCTCCATGAGCTCGCGTGAGTAGTTCTCGTTCGGCGAGCGGCCGGTGCTCTGCCCGAGGTCGAGGTACCGGAGCATCGCCGGATCGGTCGTGACCTGGTACAGCATGTCGCGGAAGCTGCCGAGCGCGTACTTGCGCCACGTCAGGTTCTGCCAGTAGATGTACGGACTCTGCGTCGACACCTTGCGGAAGTCGCTCGTGAAGTGCCCATGCCAGAAGAACGTCATCCGCTCCGCGAACGGCGTCGAGCTCGCGAGCATGTGGTCGATCCACCAGGTCTGCATCGCGCTGGCGTTGATCGGCTTCTCCTGCGTGGCGGTCTCGCCGCCGGGAAGCTCCTTCGGCATCGCCGCGGGCGTCTCCACGAGCTTGTCGACGGTCTTCTTGAATCCGTCGGCCACCGCGGCGTCGTACTGCGCCTTCGTCATGCCGAATGTCGCGCGGCGCAGGAGCTGCGCGACCTGGGCCTCGGGCTGGCCGAGCGGGCTCATCCAGTCCTTCGTGTTCACGATCGGGGCGGACGTCCCCTTCACCAGCGCGAGCGGGTCGGGGCCGATCTTGTGGAGCCCGAGGACCCGCGCGACCGCGAGGCCACCCGCGGCGGCGCCCGCCCCCAGGACCACCGTCCGCCGGCTGACCCGGCCCGACCGTGCGGGCTTCTTCGCCGGCTGCGGTGTCGCCGGCTCGCCGGGCAGCGTCGGTGTGGGGACCTGCTCGTCCATCTCTGTATGTCCTATCGCACATTGGCCTCCCCCGGTTGCGGGAGGAGCGTCCCGGCCGGTAAAGAGCCTGTGAATTGGCCGGTCGACACCGGCGCGTTACCGGTCGCCGGCCTCGAAAACGGCCCGGATCCGGGCCGCGTAGTCGGCGGCCTCCGCGTCGCTCCCGTACGAACGGCGCCTCCAAATTGGCCGGGGGGAGAAGAGCCCGTCGCCTTCGTTCCGCGGGACGACGTGCACATGGAGATGGGGCACGCTCTGGCTGACCCGCGTGTTGACGGCCACGAACGACCCGTCGGCTCCGAGCGCGCGCTGCACCGCGATCGAGGCCCGACGCACGACCTCGAAGAGCGGCTCGATGAGGTCGGAGGGCACTTCGTCGAAGGTCGCCACGTGGGCGACCGGGGCGACGAGGGTGTGCCCGAGGAACAGGGGCGCGCGATCGAGAAAGGCGATGACCCGTTCCTCGCGATGGACCACATTGCTCGGGATCTCGCCCGCAGTGATCCGGCAGAACACGCAGGCGGTCGTCACGCGCCGATGCGCTCGGTCAGGAGGGCACGTTCCGCGGGGTTCTCGGTGAGCGAGAGCGCCCGCCGATCGGCGTCGCGGGCCTCATCCGGCCGGCCGAGCTGGCGGAGGAGCACCCCGCGCGTCGCGTGATACAGGTGATAGCGGTCGAGCTCGTCGCTCAGCGCGTCGACCTCCGCGAGCGCGCGCTCCGCTCCCGCGACGTGCGAGAGGGCGATCGCCCGGTTCAGCCGCACGACCGACGATCCGGTCATCCGGACCAGGCCTTCGTACAGCATGACGATCTGGGTCCAATCCGTCTCGCCCCACGACCTCGCTTCGGCGTGACACGCCGCGATCGCGGCCTGCACTTGATACGGGCCCGCGCGGCGCATGCGGCCCGCGCGCTCGAGGAGCGCCACACCCTCCGCGAGCCCGCGCGCATCCCAGAGTCCGCGGTCTTGATCCTCGAGGAGGACGAGCCGCCCGTCCGCCGAGAATCGCGCGTCGGCGCGCGCGAGCTGCAGGGTCATGAGCGCGAGCAGGCCGATCGCCTCGGGCTCGTCCGGCATGAGCCGCATGACCAGCCGGGCCAGCCAGCGGGCGTCCTCAGCGAGATCGCGGCGCTCGGGAGCAGCGCTCGCGACGTAGCCCTCGTTGAACATGAGATAGAGGACGGCGAGGATCTCCGTCAGGCGGTCGGGCAGCTCGTCGGCTTCCGGAACGCGCATCGGGATGCCCGCCTCCGCGATCTTCCGCTTCGCGCGGACGAGACGTTGCGCGATCGTCGCTTCGGGCGTCACGAAGGCGCGGGCGATCTCCGCCGTCGTGAGACCGACGACGCTGCGAAGGGTCAGTGCGATCTGCGACTCGCGCGGCAGCGCCGGGTGGCAGCAGGCGAAGATGAGTTCGAGGCGTTCGTCACCTCCAGCCGGACTCTGGGCCAAGGGCTGCTCCTCCAGCTGCGCGAGCTTGTCGCGGTAGCGGGCCTCGCGGCGGAGGCGGTCGATGCCCTTTCGCCGCGCGGTCGTCATGAGCCACGCGCCGGGGTTCTCGGGGATGCCGTCGCGCGGCCAGTGCTCGAGCGCCGCGACGAGCGCGTCCTGCACCAATTCCTCGGCGAGGTCCCAGTCGCCGAGTGAGCGGACCAGGGCGGCGGTGAGCCGCCCGTGTTCCTCGCGAAAGACGCGCTCGAGCGCCTCCGCCTCTAGTGCTCCACGAGCGGCCGGATCTCGATCGCGCTGAGCGTCGGCCAGGTCTTCGCGATCGCGATCGCCTCGTCGAGATCCTTGACGTCGACGAGCGCGTAGCCGCCGATCGATTCCTTCGACTCGCTGAACGGTCCGTCGGTCACGGTGATCTTGCCGTTGCGCTGGCGGACCGTCGTCGCGGTGTTCGTGCCCTTGAGCTCCTCGCCGCCGGTGATCTTGCCGCTCTTGGTGTGCTCACCGAACCACTGGCCGATGCGCGTGTACGCCTCCTGGATCTCAGGCTTGCTCGGGTCCCAGCTCGAGTCGTCGCTGATGAACATGAGCATGTACTTCACGCGGATCCTCCGTCCCTGCGCCGCAGGCGCGCGTTCTCACCGATACGACGCTCGGAGGTGCCGGCATTCGACACCGCATCGCCGGAACTCTAGAAGAGCGCCCGACCGGCTAGCGTGCTGTCGATGTCCGACTTCCTGGTCAAGCTCTACGAGCTGCCGGCCGCGCGGGCTGTCGCTGGGATCGACGTCCGTCCGGCCCTGCCACCCGAGAAACACGCCGTCGTCGAGTGGGTGCGCGCCGCGTTCGGATCCGGCTGGTCCGGCGAGTGCGACGTGGCGTTCTCAGGACGACCGATCGGCTGCCATGTCGCGATCGCCGACGGCGCGCTCGTCGGGTTTGCCTGCTGGGACGCGACCGCTCGCGGCTTCTTCGGGCCGGAGGGCGTCGCGGACGCATGGCGCCACAAAGGGATCGGCGCCGCGCTCCTGCTCCAGTGCCTGCATGCGATGCGCGCCCAGGGCTATGGCTACGCGATCATCGGCGGTGTCGGGCCGCGAGCGTTCTACGAGCGGATCGTCCCGGTACTGGAGATCCCGGGCTCATCGCCCGGGATCTACCAGGGAATGCTCCGTTAGCGGTGCGCCCTAAGCCGGCGTGACGTTCTGCGCCTCTTCCTTGTTGTTGCGCGAGCTCACGCCCTTCTCGTACGTGACGGCCTGACCGACCTGCAGCCGGTCGAATCCGCCGCCCGCGACCTGGGAGCGGTGGAAGAAGAGGTCCGTGCCGTCCGCTTGCGCGATGAAGCCATACCCGCGATCGGTCAGGGTCTTGATCGTCCCGTTCACTTTCGACTCCGTTCTTACTTGGGCACGCGTTACCGCCCACAGTAGCCCCCGCGGTTAGATCCCGTCTCCGGGCCTCCATTCGGACCCGGCGGTCCGGGATCAGCGCCCCCAGGCGAGCCCGATCGCTCCACCGACCACGATCATCGTGGCCGGGTGCAGCTTCCCGCGGGCCGTTACCGCGACGGTCACGACCACGAGCGCGAGCTGCCAGAGCTCCGTGCCGCCGGCGGCCACGATCGTCACCCCCGTGGCGAGCAGGAGGCCCGCGGTCGCGAGCGAGACCCCACGGACGACCCCGCCGAACCACGCCGAGAGCAGCCAGCGCCGCGCCAGCGCGGTCGCCGGAACGATCGCGAGCGGCGCGAGGCTCGCGCCGATGAGGGCGTAGAGCGCGCCCGTCCAACCGGCCACGAGGTACCCGAGGCTCACGATGAACAGGCCGTTCGGTCCGGGCGCAAGCCGGCCGATCGCGAGCGCCTGCACGATGCCCGCGTCGGTCACGTAGTGCGGCACGAGGTCCGCGCGCAGGAGGGGCAGCGACGCGAGCCCACCGACCGCGAGCGCCGAGGCCTTGAGGAAGATGAGGAAGAGCTGGAGCTGCTCCCACATCAGATGGATCAGCCCATCGACGCATCGCTGGACGTGGGCCGACCGCGGCCGAGGACGGCCGCGCCGAACGCGCCGGCGGCGAAGATCACGACGATCGTCTGCGCGACGCCGCCGAGGAGGATGCCGAACGTGGCCGCGATGAGCGCGATGTCGAGAGCGGCCCAGCGTCCCCGCTGCAGGACCGGCCGGGCCAGGGTCAGCGCGAGGCCGATCGTCATTCCGCCCGCCACCGGCCCGATGCCCGCGAGCGCGGCGATCGTGAGCGGATGCTCCGCGATCTCACCGAGGAACGCCGTCGCGACCGCGGTGATGATCGCGGCCGGCACCATCATCCCGGCGACGGAGACGATCACGCCGCGTAGGCCCGCGATCCGGCGGCCAAGGAGCCCGGCGAGCGCGACGAGGTGGATGCCGGGGCTGAGCTGCGACAAGGCCCACGCTTCGGTGAACTCGCGCAGCGTGATCCACCCCAGCCGCTCGACCAGGACGCGCCGGATCATGAAGAGCGTGCTCGTGCCGCCGCCGACGGATTGGGTGCCGATGTCGAACCACGCGCGCGCCAGCGCGCGCGACGACGGCGGGGACTTCACAATCGGCATGCTACGGACGAGCTCGTCTTCAAGCCGCTGACCCCGTCGCGGATCGACGACTTCGCGCACGTGCTGAAGTCGAGCCGTTCGGGCAGCTCGTGCTGGGACATCTTTCCGCGTTTCACCGGGGTGGAGCAGCGCGCGGCGGGCCTCACCGGCCCGGGCGACCGGCGGCGCGCGAGGCTCGCGGCGCTCGCGAGACGCCGGCACGCGCCGGGCCTCCTTGCGTATCGCGGGCGTGAGGCGGTGGGCTGGATCTCGGTCGGGCCGCGCCTCGACTATCACCGCATTGCCGCCTCGCGCGCGACGCCGCCGGTCGATGAGGCTCCGGTCTGGGTGATCCCGTGCATCACCGTCCGCACGGAGGTCCGCGGGCAGGGCGTCGCGACGGCGCTCATCCGCGCCGCGGTCGCGTACGCGACGACACACGGCGCGACGGCTGTCGAGGCGTATCCACGCGCCGACGGCAAGCGGGTGCACGACGAGTGGGCCTTCTACGGTACCGAGGCCCTCTTTCGAAAAGCCGGCTTTCGGAAGGTGAGGGCCGTGCTGGCGGTACCCAAGGGATGGACGCCGCGGGTCACGATGCGCGCTGCCTCTACGATGCCGCGAACGTGATGCGTTGGACCGCGCGCGACGCGTGCTCCCTGGGGGTCGGGCTCGCGTACCTGCTTCCGTCGTTCCTCCTGTTCGCCGTCTTCGTGTTCATTCCGCTCGGCCGGACGATCTACCTCAGCCTGTTCAACACGCGCGCCACCGGGGCGATCAGCACATTCGCCGGTCTCGATCAGTACATCGAGCTCCTGACGTCCGCAGTGTTCAGGTCAGGGCTTGTCGCGACTGGCCTCTTCGCTCTGTACACCGTTCCCGTCAGCATCGGCCTGGGCCTCGTCCTGGCGGTGATGCTGAACCAGAAGCTCCGCGCGATCGGCTTCTTTCGGACGACGATGGCGAGCACCGTCGCCGTTTCAGCGGCGGTGGGCTCGATCATCTGGTTGCTGCTCTTCAACCCGAGCGTCGGGCTGCTCAACTACCTGCTTTCGCTCATCGGGATCCACGGACCGCAATGGCTCATCCAGCCGAACGTCGCGATCGTCGCGGTGTCGATCACAACGATCTGGCTCGTGCTGGGCACGAATGTCATCGTGCTCCTCGCGGGTCTGCAGAGCGTGCCCGAGGACATCTACGAGGCCGCGCACCTCGATGGTGCGAAGGGGGTGCGGCTGTTCACCCGCATCACCGTGCCAATGGTCTCGCCGTCATTGTTCTTCCTTCTCGTGGTCGACAGCGTCCAGGTGTTGCAGGCGTTCACCCAGATCCACCTGCTGACCCGCGGCGGCCCCGTCGACGCGACCCGCGCCCTCGTCTACAGCATCTACCTCGACGCGTTCCAGAACTTCCAGTTCGGCTACGCGAGCGCGCAGGCGGTCGTGCTCTTCCTCCTGGTCCTCGGACTGACACTGATCCAGTTCCGTTTCGTGGAAAGCCGGGTCCACTATCAGTGAGGCTCTCGAGGGTCGCGACGTACGCGCTGCTGGCGGTTGCGTCGATCGTCGTCGCGTTCCCACTGCTCCTCGCGCTGTCCTACTCGTTCATGACCGAGTCGGAGATCAGCACCTTCCCGCCGCCGCTGGTCCCGGTAGCGCCGACCTTCGACAACTACGGAAGGGTGCTCGCGTCCATCCCCATCGGCCGGTACCTGTTGAACAGCTTCGCCGTGTCGTCGGCCGTCGTGGTCGGTCAGCTCGTCACGGCCAGTCTCGCGGCCTACGCGTTCTCGTTCCTCGTATTCCGTGGCCGCGCGCTGCTGTTCTTCGTGTTCCTCAGCACGCTGATGATCCCGTGGGAGGCCACGATCATCCCGAACTATCTCACCGTCCGTGACATCGGCTGGCTGGACACATATCAGGGGCTCGCCGTCCCGTTCATGGCGACGGCGTTCGGAACGTTTCTCCTGCGGCAGGGGTTCCTCCAGATCCCCCGTGAGCTCTGGGACGCGTCCCGCATCGATGGAGCGAGCTCGTTCCACTTCCTGCGGACCGTTGTCATCCCCCTGTCGCGCCCGGCGCTTGGCACCGTCGCGATCTACGGTTTCCTGTCCACCTACAACCAATACTTCTGGCCGCTCCTCGTGACGAACCAGACGTTGATGCGCACCACCCAGGTCGGCATCGCCCAGCTGCGGTTCGAGGAGAGCGTCCGCTGGGGCCTCATCATGGCCGGTGTCATCATGGTCGCGGTGCCAACGCTGGCACTGCTCGTTCTCGGTCAGCGGCAGCTGATCCGCGGGCTGACCGCGGGTGCGGTCAAGGGATAGATCGCGTGGGAGGGATCATGCGCAGATTCGCAGCGTTCGCCTTCGTCATGTCGGTGGTGGCCGTCGCCTGTGGGGGCTCGAGCGGGACCGGGCCGTCGGACCTCGCGGCCCAAGCCCCGGCCAAGGACGTGAAGCCGGCGGCAAAGATCGTCTGGTGGCACGCGATGACCGGTGTGAATGGCGAGGCGATCAACCGGATCGTCGACGGGTACAACAAGAGCCAGAGCGCCATCCAGGTCGAGGCCGTGTTCCAGGGCACCTATGACGACCTGCTGAGCAAGCTGAACACCGCCCTCGCGTCGAAGGCCGCTCCGGCCATCGCCCAGGTCTTCGACATCGGGCAGCGGTACATGTACGACAGCGGCGAGGTCCTGCCGATGCAGGCCTTCATCGACCGCGACAAGTTCGACACCTCGGACTTCGAGCCGGCGGTCCTCAACTACTACAAGTACCAGGACAAGCTCCAGAGCATGCCGTTCAACGCATCATCGGCCGTCCTCTTCTACAGCAAGGACGCCTTCAAGGAGGTCGGGCTCGACCCGGAGAAGCCGCCGAAGACCTTCAGCGAGGTCAACGACTACGCGAAGAAGCTGGTCAAGAAGGACGCGAGCGGTGCCGTCGTCCGTGCGGGGTTCGCGCCGTCGATCTACGGCTGGCTCTTCGAACAGGCGCTCGCGGTCTCAGGCGCGCTCTACGCGGACAACGGGAATGGCCGCGACGACCGCGCGACGAAGGTCGTCTACAACAGCGCCGAGGGCAAGGCGATCCTCGATTGGTGGAAGGCCGGCGTCGACGGTGGCTACTTCACGAACCCGGGGATCGACAACGATGGCGCCAAGGCGGCGTTCAACGCCGGCAAGGCCGCGATGTTCCTGGAGAGCACCGCGTCCCTCCGTGGCTTCATCAACACCGCCAAATTCCAGGTGGGCGTGGGACGGTTCCCGAAGCCCGACAACGCTCCGGCCGACGGTGGGAACATCATCGGCGGCGCATCGCTCTACATCATGAAGAGCCGACCGGCCGAAGAGCAGCAGGCCGCGTGGGAGTTCGTGAAGTACGCGATGTCGCCGGCGGTCCAGGCGCAATGGCAGGCCGACACCGGCTACTACCCGATCCGCAAGGCCGCCTACAACGAGGGCCCGAGCAAGGAGTGGGCGACCAAGTACCCGCAGTTCCTTGTGGCGGTGGATCAGATCCGGACCGCTCCCCAGAACCGCAAGTCCAATGGCGCGGTGCTCGGGGTCTTCGCCCAGTCACGCGCGCGCACCCAGAAGGCGATCGAATCGGTGCTCCTGGGCCAGGCGACGAGCCAGAAGGCCCTCGATGATGCCGTTGCCGACATGAACGCGCAGATCGACAAGTACAACAAGGCGAACAAATAGCGGCGACGCGGGAGGAGACGGTGCGGTCGCTCGGCGGCCGCACCGTCGATCTCCTCGTCATCGGCGGCGGGATCGTCGGGGCCGGCATCGCGCGCGACGCGGCTCTCCGGGGACTCTCCGTCGCCCTGGTCGAGGAGAACGACCTCGCGTCCGGCACCAGCTCGCGACCCACCCGCCTCATCCACGGCGGGCTTCGGTACCTCGAGCTGTTCGACTTCGGTCTCGTGCGCAGCGACATGCGCGAGCGCGAGACGCTGCTTCGCATCGCGCCGCACCTGGTCTTCCCGCTCGCGTTCCTCATGCCGCTCTATCGCCGCAGCCCGTTCTACCGGCTGAAGCTCCGTTTCGGGATGTTCCTCTACGACCTCCTGTCCCTCGACAAGAGCCTGCCGAAGCGCAAGCGGCTCGGCCGGTCCGAGACCCTGGCGGTGGAGCCGAACCTGGATCCGGATGGCCTCGGCGGCGCGTGGCGGTTCTACGACGCGCAGGTGCCGTTCGTCGAACGGCTCGTCGTCGAGAACGCCGTCGACGCCGCGGCGCATGGTGCGGTCATCCTCAATCACGCTCGGGCGACGGGCTACCTCCGCACCGGATCGACCGTGGTCGGCGCGACGGTGCACGACGTCCTCGGTGGGAAGGCGCTCGAGGTCCGCGCGCGCTTCACCGTCAACGCGACCGGCCCGTGGCTCGATTCGACGATCGCGCCGTTGCGACCGCACGCCCGGCCGCTGTTGCGGCTCACGAAGGGGACCCATCTCGTCGTCCCGCGGGCCACGGAGCAGGCCCACGTGCTGTTCGCGAAGCTGGACCGGCGGCTTTTCTTCGTGCTCCCGTGGAACGGCTACACGATGGTCGGCACGACGGACACCGACTACGAGGGCGATCCGGCGGCCGCCGAGGCGTCGAGCGAGGACGTCGCCTACCTCCGCACCGAGGCGAGCCGCGCGTTCCCGCGGGCGCCGTTCGACCGCATCCACTTCACGTGGGCCGGGGTCCGGGCGCTCGTGCGCGAAGAGGGCGTCTCCGAGGGCGAGATCTCCCGGAAGCACAAGGTGTACGACCACCGGCGGCGTGACGGCATCGACGGGGTGCTGTCGGTCATCGGCGGGAAGATCACCGCGTACCGGTCGATCGCCGAGGAGGTGACGGATGTGGTCGCCGGCCGGCTGGGCTCGAGCGCGCGGTGCCGGACGAGCGAGCTGCCGCTGCCGGGAGCCGCGCGTTCCGCGGCTGCGACGGACAGCGTCCCGCTCTGCCCCCACGCCGCGACGACCCGGCACGAGATCATCCAGGCCGTGCGAGCAGAGTGGGCGATGACGCTCGGGGACGTGCTGCTGCGGCGCACCGCCCTCGGTCTGGCCGCATGCCAGGGACTCGACCGGCTCGACGCGGTCGCCGACCTCGTGGGAGACCTGCTCGGATGGGATCCGGCCCGCCGCGCGGCGGAGGTCTCCGCCTACCAGGGCGAGATCGCGCCGATGCGCCGCTTCTCCACGACGTGAGCGCGATCCTCGCGCTCGACCAGGGCACCACCGGGTCCGCGGCGTTCGTGTTCGACGAGGAGGGACAGGTCCGCGGGTCGGCCGACCGCGAGATCGCTCAGCACTATCCCGCGTCGGGGCACGTGGAGCACGACGCCCTCGAGATCTTCGCGACGACCGTCGCCGTTGGACGCGAGGCCCTCGCCGCCGCGCACGTCGGCGTCCGCGATGTCGCGGCCATCGGCATCACGAATCAGCGCGAGACCACGGTGGTGTGGGAGCGCGCCACCGGCCGGCCGATCCACCGTGCGGTCGTGTGGCAAAGCCGCGCCAGCGCCGCGATCTGCGAGCGGCTGCGCGTCGAGGGGTGGGAGGCGACGGTGCGCCAGCGCACCGGTCTCGTCATCGACGCGTACTTCTCCGGGCCCAAGATCCGCTGGATCCTCGATCAGGTGCCCGGCGCGCAGGCTCGCGCCGTGGCCGGGGAGCTCCTCTGCGGCACGATCGAAAGCTGGCTCGTCTGGAAGCTGAC
>Ga0070708_100002488_pt1 | contig 14222 bp, 12 predicted proteins | sample KBSK5503metaG_FD_65469 | JGI IMG/M metagenome (GOLD analysis project Ga0070708, IMG submission 65469) | Corn, switchgrass and miscanthus rhizosphere microbial communities from Kellogg Biological Station, Michigan, USA - KBS K5-50-3 metaG | ecosystem: Host-associated > Plants > Roots >...
CCGTCACCCTGAGCACCTGGCCGTTCGACGCACCGTGATCGCGCCGAATCCGCTCGAACCGGCTGCGACGGGTCTTGAGATCGGCCACGCGGATCGCGTCCTCGTAGCTCATCCACACCGCCAGGCGTCGCGCGAAGAGCTCGGTGAGCTTCGTCCCCGGGTCAAGCGCGCGCACAAGGCGCACCCGGTCGAGGAAGCGCTCTGCGTACGGAGCGTCCTGGTAGTCGATGAGCCGGGCCACCGCCTCGCCGAGCGTCCGGTGAAGCGCCGCCGGATACTCGCTCTCGATCGAGGCCACGGCAGTGAGAAAGGCCTCGCGCCGCGTGCCCAAGGCCCGCGCGCGCTCGTCTTTGACCTGGGCCCATGGGATTTCAGCCCAGGGCCTCTCGGGCGCCGGGCCGGGCTCCGCCGCGCCGGCCGCGACCTCCATACCCGCCTTGAAGCCGGCCAGGTTGCGCTCGACCGCCACGCCGCCTTCTCGAATGGCCGCCTCGAAGTCCGAGGCGGCGAGCGGCAGCGCGCCCGAGGCTGCCAGCGCGCCCATCAGCACCGCGTTGACCTCGCTGCCCGCCGCGCGCGCGACGGCAAGCGCGTCGCACGCGATCATCCGCTTCGTCAGCGTCCGCGCGGCCAGCTCGACCCGCTCGCGTGGATAGATGCCGTTGCCCAGCGCGGACTTCTCGGCGATGGCGAAGAGGCGATGGGTGCTGGCGATCAGGGTGGTCCGATCGGGCGAGGCGTAGTCCGTCTCGATCGTACGTCCCGCCTCGAGCAGCTCCGAGGCCACGATGACGTCGACGTCACCCGGCATCGGGTAGAGCGAAAAGACAGGCTCGGGAGAGCCGGGTGGCAGCGGCTCGGGGTAGATCTCGAGGTAGTAGGTCGTGGCGCCGGTGCGCTGGGCCACGCCGGGAATGGAGGTCGCCTGGACCGGCAGGCCCGCGTGCGTCGCCGCGTCGACGATCCACTCCGTCAGCACGCCGCCGCCCTGCCCGCCGAGGGCGGCGATCAGCACGGAGACGGGACGGCGCGCGGCGCTCATGCCGGCTGCAGGAAGCCGATCACGCGGCGGCGGAGGGCCTGGAGCGACCGCTCACGCCAGCCTGGGTTGTGCACGACGCGCGCCTCGTAGAAAGACGGGCAGAGCACGGCGGCGTGGGCGACCTCACCGCAGAGCCCGCAGCCGACGCACGTCTGGTCCACGTGGGCGATCGGATCGTCGCGGAGCGGGTCGCCGCTGTCCCTGAGCGTGAGCGACGGGCAGCCGTTCAGGCGCATGCACGACTTGTCGCCGGTACAGACGTCGGGGTCCACCCCGAACCGCGGCGCCTCGACGCGCAGGCCCGCCTTGAGCCGGGCGGCCGTCTGCGGTTTCACGCGCCGCTGGCGCTCGAGCTGGCACTCGCCGCGGGCGATGATGACCTTGAGCCCGCCCGCCGCCGTCGTCATGGCCTCGCGCACCGTCTTGAGCGTGTCGCCGAGCCTGTAGGGGTTGACGACGCGCATCCATGACACGCCGAGGCTTCGGATCGTCTCGGCGATGGACATGCGCACGGAATCGCCGCGCGGATTTTTTCCGGTCGACGGGTTGGATTGCTGGCCGGTCGCCGACGTGTAGAAATTTTCCAGCACCACGACGATGGAGTCCTGCTTGTTGAAGACGGCGTTGGCCACGCCCGTGGTCAGGCCGGAATGCCAGAAGCCGCCGTCTCCCAGGATCGAGATGACGCGCTTGCCGAAGGCGGGCGCCACGGCGTTCGAGGACGCCAGTCCCAGGCCGTAGCCCAGGATCGTATTGCCCTGGTTGAAGGGTGGCAGCGTGGCGAAGGCGTGACAGCCGATGTCCGCGGCCACGTGGGTCTCGCCCAGCTCCCGCTGCGCGATCTTGAGCGCGCTGAAGACGGGACGCTCGGGGCAGCCCGTGCAGAACGCGGGCGGCCGCTTCGGGAGCGGCGCTTCGAGGATCTCACGCCCTCGCCCGGCATGGCGCGTGAGCCCGGCCCGCAGCGCCTCGGCGTCGCCGCCGAGGAAGCGCGCGAGCCCCGCGAGTACGACCTCGGGCACGTACTCGCCCTGGGCCGCCACCGTGTCCTTGCCCTCGATGCGGACGCTGAGCCCGCGGTCGTACGCGAGGGCTTTCAGCTCCTGCTCGATGAAGTTCGGCATCCCCTCCTCGAGCACGAGCACCCTGCGCTTGCCCTCGAGAAAGTCGAGCAGCTGCTCCGGCACGAGCGGGTGGATCACGTTGAGCACGAGGAGCGGGATGCGGCTCCTGCCGAAGACGTCGGCCTTGTCCAGCAGCTCGAGCGCCCGGAGCGCGGTCGGCGTCAGGCCTCCCTGGAGAATGATGCCGATCTCCTTCTCCTCGCCGGGGACGATCTCGTTGAGCCCGCGCTCGAGGACGTAGCGGCGCGCGGCCGGGAGCCTTGTCTCGAACTTCTGCGCCTCCTGCGTGTACGTGGACGGCGGGTGGCTGATCCGGCCGTAGTCGAAGGAGTGCCGCTGCAGCCGGTCGCGGCTGCTGATGGCCGGACGGACATTGTCCTTGCACACCATGGAGCCCTGCACGTGCGCGGCGCGGATGCGAAGGCTGATCACCGCAGGCAGGTTGGACGCCTCGGAGATGCCGAAGCCCTCTTCGACCATGCGCGCCAGGGTCTGGAGGCTCGGGCGCGGGTCGAACAGGATCAGCGAGGACTTGAGCGCGACGGCATGGGTGCGCTCCTGGATGACGCTGGCGCCCGCGCCGTAGTCTTCGCCCACGACGATCAGCGCTCCGCCGATGACGCCCGCGGATGCCAGGTTGGACAGCGCGTCGGCCGCCACGTTGGTGCCGACGATCGACTTCCAGGTCACCGCCCCCCGCATGGGGTAGTTAATAGATGCACCGAGGAGTGCGGCGGCGGCGGCCTCGCTGGCCGAGGCGTCGAGGTAGACTCCCATGGGCTTGAGCACCAACTCGTTGGCGTCGGCCATGACGTCGAGCAGGTGGGAGACTGGCGCCCCCGGGTAGCCGCCGACGTACGACACACCGGACTGGAGGAGGGCCTTCGTGATGGCGAGGATCCCTTCCCCGCGGAGGATCTGGCCCCGGCCGAGCTGGAGCTGCTTGACTTCCTCGGCGAACGACCGTTCCATAGGGACCTCTTGTACCACAAACCGGGCTTGGAGGCGGCCATGGCCCACTCGACCTCGCGTGATGGCGTCAGGATCTACTACGAGGAACACGGCAGCGGCCAGCCGGTCCTGCTGGCCTACGGCATCGGCGGCAACGCCGGCATGTGGGAGCCGAACATCGAGGCGCTGTCGGCGGGCCATCGCCTTATCCTCTGGGAGCCTCGCGGCCACGCGCGCTCCGACAGCCCCGAGAGCCCGCAGAGCGTCACCTTCGCGCACTGGGTCTGGGATCTCTACGACCTCATGGACCACCTCGGGCTCGGGCATGCCGTCGTGGGCGGGCTCTCGCTCGGTGCGGGCATCGCGACGCGCTTCACCCTGAATCACCCAGAGCGCGTGCGGGCGCTTCTCATCATCGACTCGTCCTCGGCGTCGGGCCTGCCGCTGGGAGTGGACAACGTCGTGCTGCGCGCGAAGAGCATCGAGGTCACGCTCAAGGGCGGCATGGACGCCATGGCCGAGTTCGCCATCGCTTCCAACCCCAACGTGGCGGGGCGGATCAAGCTGGATCCGGGCGCGCGGAAGGAAATCTTCGACTACTACCGCATGCTCACGCCCATCGGCTATGCCAACGCGCTGCGGGCGCTCCTCCAGATGGACTACATCACCGATCGACTGAGCGAGATCACGGTCCCGACCCTGCTCGTGTGCGGGGACGAGGACCCGTCGCTCGGACCCATGCGGGAGATCCAGAAGCGCATTCCGCACGCCCGCTTTGCCCTGCTCTCGCTGGCGGGCCACTTTGCCAACCGGGATCGGCCCGAGGCCTTCAACCGCGCGGTCGTCGAGTTCCTGAACGGCCTCTCGTGAAGCGGACGGACTTGCCCGGCACGCGCTTGCCGGTGTCGGCCCGGAAGTAGCCCAGCCGCACGTCCTGCCCCGAGTCCGCGTGGACGAGCCGCGCCTGCTTGTAGACGTGGCGGGCGCCCCATGAAGCCAGCGCGCCCACGACGACGCCCAGCTCCCTGCCCTTCGCCGTCAGCTCGTACTCCGCCCGCGGCGGGTGATCGGAGTAGAACCGGCGCGACACCAGCGCGTGCGCCTCCATGAGCTTGAGCCGCTCCGAGAGGATGTTCGGGGCCAGGCCGGGCAGGCCGGCCTGGAGGTCGTGAAAGCGACGGGGGCCGTCCAGGAGGTCCCGGACGACGAGAAGCGTCCAGCGGTCCCCCACGACCTCGAGCGTCTTGGCCACCGGGCAGCGCTGCCCGTAGAGCTTCGGCATGGACCCAGTCTAGCCGACGGCTTGACAAAAAAGCAAGTCACTATTACTTTGCAAGTCATGACGTCCGCCACCCAGGCCGTCCCGATCTCGCCCCGCACCAGGAGCCTCCTGGAGGCCCCGCTCGCCCCCACCCTGCTGCGCCTGGCCGCGCCCAACGTCCTCGTCATGGTGGTCCAGGCCGTCGTGACCGCCATGGACGCCGTCTTCGTCGGCTGGCTCGGCACGGGAGCGCTCGCTGGCGTCTCTCTCGTCTTTCCGCTGGTCATGCTCATGCAGACGATGTCGGCCGGCGGCATGGGCGGAGGCGTCTCGTCGGCCGTCGCCAGGGCGCTCGGTGCCGGCCGCAGGGACGAGGCCGAGTCGCTCGCCGCCCACGCCGTCCTCATCGCGCTGGGCATGGCCGCGCTCTTCACGACCGGCATGCTCGCGGGCGGCCCCGCGCTCTACCGCGCGATGGGAGGCGAGGGCCCGGCGCTCGCGGCGGCGCTCACCTACTCGCATGTCATCTTCGGCGGAGCGGTGATCGTCTGGCTCCTGAACACGCTCTCGAGCATCGTTCGCGGCACCGGCACCATGGCCCTGCCGGCGGCCATCATGTCCGCCTCGGCGATGGTCTATCTCGGGCTGGCGCCGGCGCTCGTCCTCGGCTGGGGCCCGTTCCCGCGGCTCGGGGTGGCGGGCACGGCGACGGCCAACCTCGTGAGCTTCGGCCTCTCGAGCCTCGTCCTCGCGGGCTACCTCGTCTCGCCGTGGAGCGCGGTCCGGCTGACGTTCCGGGGCTTGAAACTCAGCCGCGCGCATTTCTGGGAGATCCTCCGGGTGGGCGCGCCCGGCTCGCTCAACACCGTGCTCACGAACCTTACGATCGTCCTCATGACCGGCCTCGTGGGGCCATTCGGCACGTTCGCCCTTGCCGGCTACGGCATGGGCGCCCGGCTCGAGTACCTGCAGATTCCGCTGGTATTCGGCATCGGCTCGGCGCTGGTCGCCATGGTCGGGACGAATGTCGGTGCGGGTCAGATCGCTCGGGCCGAGCGCATCGCCTGGACCGGTGCCGGCCTCGCCGCTGGCATCACCGCCGCCGTCGGCCTCTTCGGCGCGATGTTCCCGCGCGTGTGGCTCGGCCTCTTCACTTCGGATCCTCACGCGCAGGCCGCGGGTGTCACGTATCTCGCCATCGTCGGCCCGTTCTACGGCTTTTTCGGACTGGGCCTGGCTCTGTATTTCGCGTCGCAGGGAGCCGGGCGCCTCGGCTGGCCGCTGGCGGCCGGATTTCTCCGCCTCTTCGTGGCGGCGGCGGGCGGCTGGCTCGCCGGCTACTGGCTCGGCTGGGGGCTGCCGGGAATCTTCACCGCGATGGCCGCCGCCCTCGTTCTTTTCGGCGTGACCATGGCCATCGCCCTCAAGTGGGGCGCGTGGCGCTAGGAGGACATGACATGCCCAGGATGCTCGACCTGATCCGGATGGCCCATCGCGGCGAGCTGCCGCCGCCGCCTGTCGCCACGCTCATCGGCTTCGATATCAACTCGATCGAGCCCGGCCGCGTGGTGATGGAGATGACCGCCGGGCCCCAGCACGCCAACCCCATGGGCACGGTGCACGGCGGCATCCTGTGCGACCTGGCCGATGCCGCCATGGGCATGGCGTATGCCTCGACCCTCGACGAGGGCGAGAGCTTCACCACGCTCGAGCTCAAGATCAATTTCCTCAAGCCTGTCTGGAGCGGACGGCTTAGGGCGACGGGCCGGATCGTCATGGGCGGGTACACGGTGGGCCTCGTCGAGTGCGACATCCACGACGACAAGGACCGGCTCGTGGCTCGGGCCTCGAGCACCTGCATGACGCTCCGCGGGGAGCAGGCCGAGGGGCGCTGACAAGACACGGCGCCTCGGGCACGGCGAGCGTTGCCCGCGTCGCGGCATGTGTGAAACAATCGGCGCCATGAACCGCGCCCGATCCGTCCTGGGCTCTGCCTGCGGCATCCACTTCGTCCACGACGGCTTCTCCGACATCCTGTACGTCCTCTTGCCGGTCTGGGCGCGCGAGTTTGGCCTCTCCTTCGCCGAGGTCGGTCTCCTGCGCACCGTCTACAGCGGCGGCATGGCGGCCTTCCAGATCCCGGCGGGACTCCTCGCGGAGCGCGTGGGCGAAGCGCGCCTGCTGGCGGCCGGCACGGCCGCGACGGCGCTCGGCTTCGTCGCGGCCGGATTTTCCGGAAGCTTCCTGGCACTCCTGGGATGCCTGATCGCAGGCGGGCTGGGATCCGGTGTCCAGCATCCCCTCTCCTCGTCGCTCGTATCCGAGGCCTACGAGGCGGGACGGCGGCGCGTCGCGCTCGGCACCTACAATTTCTCGGGCGACCTCGGCAAGGTCGTGGTGCCCGCGGCCGTCGCATTGGCGGTGCCGTGGGTGGGGTGGCGCGGGGCCGTCGAGACGTACGCGGCGCTCGGCCTGGCCGCGGCGGTCGTCATCCTGCTCGTGCTCTACCGGCTCCGCGCGGGCGTGGAAGTGGCGGCACGGAGCGATACGTCGCGCTCCTCCATGGACTGGGGCATCCGCGACGCGCGAGGGTTCCAGGCACTGGCCGCCATCCAGGTCATCGACAACTCGACGCGGAGCGGCTTTCTCACCTTCCTGCCCTTTCTCCTGATCGCGAAGGGCTCGACGGTGCAGGCGATCGGCATCGCGTTGATGCTCGTGTTCGCCGGCGGCGCCGTGGGCAAATTCCTCTGCGGCGCCCTGGCCGAACGGCTCGGAGTGATCCGCACCGTCATCATCACTGAGGTGGCGACCGGGGGCGCCATCCTCGTGCTGCTGGCGCTGCCGCTCGTGCCCGCGCTCGTGCTCCTGCCCGTGCTCGGCGTTGCGCTGAACGGGACCTCGTCCGTGCTCTACGGCACCGTTGCCGACCTGGTGACGAGCGACCGGCGCGCCCGAGGCTACGGAATCTTCTACACGCTCGGCGTCGGAGCCTCGGCCCTGGCGCCGTTCGTCTACGGACTCGTGAGCGACTGGGGCGGCGTCCCGCTGGCGCTGGGTCTCGTCGGCTCGATCGTGTTTCTCACGCTGCCGCTGACGATCCTGCTCCGCCGCCCGCTCGCCGAAGCCGCCGCCTGATCACCGGCCGGTGAAGATGCTCTTCTTGATGACGGCGTGCACGCCCCAGTTTCCGTCGACCACCTGAGTGACACCGAAATCCACGGCGACGGACATCAGTGAGATCGCCTCGTCCTCGCTGAGCCCCTGCGTAGACATCAGGAAGCCGCGCATCTTGCGGAAGGCGTCCCGCATGGCCAGGTCGACGGAAGACTTCTCGTAGATCTTGCTCTGGGCGTCGGGCCCGAGCTCCTTGAGGTAGTTGGGGTAGCTGAAGCCGTGCAGCACCCATTCGTCCTGCGTCGCGAGGAGTGGATAATCGAGCCCGGCGAGGGCCGTTCCCGCGAGCGTGTCACGCTTGTGCAGCACCAGCTGGAAGGTGCCAGTCAGCGAGCATTCGATGGCTGTGCCGCAGAGCTCCGAGTCGCCCTGGGAAGCGTGGGAATCCCCCGCCGAAAGGAGCCCGCCGGGGACCGCGACGGGATAGTACATGGTCGCGCCCTTGCCGATCCGCCAGTCGTCGATGTTGCCGCCGACGTAGCTGGGTGGGATGGAGTCGACAATGTCGGCTTCGGCCGGCGCCAGCCCGAGGACGCCGAAGTGCGGCCGGATCGGGATGCGCAGGTTCTTGAGGATGCCCGTCTTCTCCTGCACGGTGGCGTGGTTGACGGGAACGCCCGGGTAGTCGATGGTCTTGTGGACCACGCCGAACGGATCGGTCTGCGGCGTCCACTGGAAGCTGTAGACGGCCTGCGCCCAGTTTCTCTCCCCGGCCGGGTCGACCTCGTAGATCGTGATGACCTCGCGCGGCTTGGGCTCCGTAAGGAGATCCTTATAGTGGAAGCCCCACCACGCGGCGGCGTTGCTGCCGAAGCTCTTGCCCTTGTATGCCGGGTTCGCGCAGGGGCGCGGGCTCACGTCGATGATCCGCACCTCCAGGATGTCGCCGGGCTGGGCCCCCCGCACCGCGACCGGGCCTGTGCAGATGTGCACGCCCAGGCCCTCTCCTGCCCCTCGGCCGAAGAGCGTCGGGGTCATCGGCCCGGCTCCGCGGCGGTCGACGCCCTTGCGCTGCTTGTCCCAGAAGAAGACGCTCTCGGCGCCGGGATCGCCCTTGACCATGCGGTCGGCGTCGTCGTTGGCGTGATGGGTCAGCACCTCGATGGTGACGAAGTCTCCCGAGTTGACCTCGACCTGCGGCTTCAGGAGCTTGCTGAAGTAGCCCCAATGGACGGTCTTGTCGGTGGCGGGAATGTAGTAGTGGTTCTTGGTCCCGGGGACCATGGTCGGCTGAGCCTGAGCGTTGGAGACGGAGGACAGTCCCGCGGCGCCCCAGGTGGCCGCCATGCCCCCGGCCGCCAGCGCCCCCTTGAGGAAGCCGCGCCGGGTTTCGCTCAACACCTCGGATGATGATGCCGCGGCTCCGACGCCGCCACCTGTCTGCCCCGCCGACGTTTTGTCTTCCATGCACGAGCCCTCCCCGGTGGATGCGTGAACCGCAGCGGCCTCCGACGCGGACAACGGAAAGCCGAACAGCATCCGCCGTGCCAGCACCAAATGTCGAAAAGTCGGGCACCTTGAAGAAGGACGTCGCTGGAGCCGTGCGCAGGAGGGAGGCATCCGCGCGCTCGTGCCGTATAAAGTGGCACGCGCTCGGGAGCGGGAGCTTAGCGGGCGAAGGAGGGCACGGAGACGCGCTCGGAGACGCGCTCGCGCGCGGGGCCCCTGAGCCAGCTAAACGTCAGCCGGCCGTCGGGATCGAAGCGGATCTCCGTGATGGCTTGGCCGACCGTGAGCCCGGGCGTCCAGTCGCGCTCGAGGCGCAGGACCTGCCGCGCGGAGAAGATCTGACGGATCGCGAGGACACGCCCTTCAGCCTGCGCCATGAGCAGCCGCCGGTAGTCGACGTCGAGGACGTCCCGCCTCGGGGCCGAGAGGAGGTGACGCTTGGCCTCGAAGAAATAGCTCCAGGTGCAGGCCGGGCCGCAGCCGAAGCGCGTCTCCGCGAAAGTCGCCGTGCGCCAGAGGACTTCCGGCTTGGGCAACTTCGCCATCTCTGGGGGCGGAGTGAACCAGGTCGGTTGGTCGGGCGCGCCGTAGTAGTAGCCGACGCGGCAGTCGCTATCAGTGGCGCATGCTGCAACAATGCCCGCGCTCGGCAACGCCGACCGGTACAGGCAGCGGGAAGGTCCGTCGCCCCCCGGGCCCGAGCAGTTGGCAGGAGCCTCCGCGGTCGCCGGGGGCGCGCAGAGGACGATCAGGGCGCCCAGCAGGAGCGAGAGGTGCGGGCGCACGCGCCGGCCTCGAGCTAGGCGCTCTCCGCGAGGATCTCGGTCATCCGGGTGAAGAACTGATCCAGCATCATCTTGCTGACGCCGCCCAGCATGCGCTGGCCGACGCTGGCGATGAGCCCGCCCACCTGCGCGTCCGCGCTGTAGGTAACGCGCGTCCCGCCGTCCACGTCGGAGAGCTCCATACTCGCTTCGCCGCGCACGAAACCGGGACCACCGCTGCCCTCGAGCGCCATCCTGTAGCGGTTCGGCGGCTCGAGGTCGAAGAGCCGCACCTTGCCCTCGAACGTGCCCTTGATGGCGGCGACGCCGATCTTCATCTTCGCCTTGTATTCGCCGGTCCCGATGGCTTCGAGGCCTTCGCAACCCGGAAGGGCGCGCGCGAGGACCGCGGGATCGAGGAAGGCGGCCCAGACCCGCTCGCGCGGGGCGGGAATATCGTTGGCCCCCTCGATCTTCACTCGTCGAGCACCCGAACGGCAGCGCCCATGCGGCTCATGCCCTCGTTGATGGTGTCGAGCCCCGTCGCGTACGACAGGCGGATGTGCAGGTCGGATCCGAAGTCCACGCCCGCCACCGTGGCGATCCGCGCCTCGTCCAGGAGAAACGCGGAGACGTCCGCCGAGCCCTTGATCGTGCCGCCCTTCCAGCGCTTCCCGAAGAGCCCCGAGATATTCGGGAAGACGTAGAAGGCGCCCTTGGGCATGACGCAGCTGATGCCGGGAATAGCGTTGAGCGCGCCGACGATGGCACGGCGGCGCCGGTCGAACTCGCCCACCATCTTCGACACCTCGTCCTGCGGGCCGGCCAGCGCCTCGACGGCGGCCCACTGGGCGATGGAGGTCGGGTTCGAAGTGACCTGGCTCTGGATGTCGGTCATCGCCTTGATGATGGCCTTGGGCCCCGCCGCGTATCCCAGCCGCCATCCGGTCATGGCATAGGCCTTCGAGCAGGTATTGACGACGAGCGTGCGCGCCTTGATCTCGGGAGAGAGCGATGCGATCGACACGTGCCGCCCCTCGTAGGTCAGCGCCTCGTAGCACTCGTCGGAGATGATCCAGAAGCCGCGCTCGACGGCCAGCTCTCCCACCTGCCTGAGCGCCTCGGCGGAGAAGACCGCGCCCGTGGGATTGCCCGGACTATTGAGCACCAGGATCTTCGTTCGAGGCGTCACAGCCTTTCTCACGGCCTCGGGATCGAGATCGAAGCCGGTCGCTTCCGAGGTCTCGACGGAGACCGGCACGCCGCCCAGGAGCCGCACCTGCTCGGGATACGACACCCAGAACGGGCTCGGAACCAGGACCTCGTCGTCGGGATTCACCAGCGCCATGACGATGTTGTAGAGGGTGTGCTTGGCGCCGCAGGAAACCGTCACCTCGTCCGGCGTGTACTCGAGGCCGACGTCCCGCTTGAGCTTCTGGCAGACCGCGGCGCGGAGCTCCGGGACGCCGCCGACCTCCGTGTACTTGGTCTGCCCGCTCTCGAGCGCGCGCACCGCGGCGTCCTTGATGCGCTTCGGGGTGTCGAAGTCGGGCTCGCCGGCTCCGAACGAGATGACGTTGATGCCCTGCGCGCGCATGGCCTTGGCCTTGGCCTGCATGGCGAGCGTGGCCGACGGCTGGAGCGTCTTGAGGCGGTCTGCGAGCATGCGGGAACCCTACTTTCTGGAGAATTTCGCGTTCAGCCGCTCCTCGACCAGCGGCGGTACCATCCCGGTGACGGCGGCGCCGAGCGAGGAGACTTCCTTGATGAGACGCGAAGAAATGTACGTGTACCGCTCGTGGGGCATGAGGAAGACAGTCTCCACCGTGTGGCGGAGCTTGCGGTTCATCAGCGCCATCTGGAACTCGTATTCGAAGTCCGACACCGCGCGGATGCCGCGGACGATGCAGTCGGCCTGCTCACGGTGCGCCAGGTCTATGAGGAGCCCGTCGAAGGACGTGATCCGCATGCGCGCCATCCCCGCCGTCGCCTCGTCGATCATCTCGAGCCGTTCTTTGACCTCGAAGAGCGGCTGCTTGGAGGGATTCGCGACCACGGCGACGATCAGCTCGTCGAAGATGCGCAGGCTGCGCTCGATGAGGTCGAGGTGACCGTTGTGCATCGGATCGAACATCCCCGGGTACACGGCTCGCTTCCCCACGGCGCCCTCCACTCGTTCATCGCAGCGGTGTCGAAAAAACCAGGCTCACTTTACGCGCCGCGCCGAAAGAAAGTCAAGGTGGTCTCGCCGAATCGGCGCGTCTTCCACGGCAGGAGCGAGCCCGGCTCGGCCGGCGGCGGCGCCTTGGTCGGATGCTGGGCCACGACGACGGCGCCGGGCATGAGGCAGTCGCCGCGTGCGACGCGCTCGACCGCGGGCGCCGCGTCGGCCGAGGCGTAAGGCGGATCGAGGAAGACGACCGCGAAGCGGGCGTCCCGGCTCGCCAGCGCGTCGAGGGCGCGCGCCACGTCCTGGCGAAGGACGCGGGCGCGGCCGGCGAGCCCGAGGCGGCCGATATTGTCCTCGAGGGCGGCGACGGCCTTCCGCTCGCGCTCGACGAAGACCGCGGACGGCGCCCCACGAGAGAGCGCTTCGATGCCGACGCCCCCCGCCCCGGCGAACAGGTCGAGAAAAGGCCCGAGCTCGAGATACGGCATGAGCGTGTCGAGACAGGCGATGCGGATCTGGTCGGCCGTCGGCCGCGTGGTCCGCCCCTTGGGCGTGGTGAGGCGCTGGCCCTTGAGCGCGCCGGCGATGACGCGCATCAGCCGATCCCCGCCAGGTCGAGCTTGCCGCGCCAGCGCGCCAGGAGCGCCCGGCGCAGTCCGCCGTGAGCGGGCGCCACGAGCTGCGGGTCGGCCTCGACGAGAGCGAAGGCCTCGCGCCGCGCCTCCTCCAGCATGGCGCCGTCTCTCAGGAGATCGGCGACGCGAAACTCGGGAAGGCCTGACTGCCGCGTGCCGAAGAAGTCACCCGGCCCGCGCAGCTCGAGATCGACTTCCGCGATCTTGAAGCCGTCATTGGTTCCCGTCATGGCGGCGATCCGGCGCTGGGCGTCCTCGGAGAGCGATTCGGCGAGGAGAATGCAGTAGCTCTTCCACGGGCCCCGCCCCACGCGGCCGCGCAGCTGGTGGAGCTGGGACAGCCCGAAGCGCTCGGCGTGCTCGACCAGCATCACCGAGGCGTTGGGAACGTCGATGCCGACCTCGATGACCGTCGTCGAGACGAGGACGTGGACGGAGCCCTCCTTGAACTCCCGCATCACGCGCTCCTTGTCCTGGAAGCGGAGCCGCCCGTGGAGAAGGCCGACTCGGCGCTCCGGGAAGACCTCGCGCTGCAGGCGCTCGGCCATCTCGGTGGCCGCCTTGAGATCCGAGTCCTCCGACTCCTCGACGAGCGGGCAGACGACGTAGATCTGCCGCCCGTCGTCGATCTGCTTCCGGAAAAAGTCATAGATCTCCCGGCGCTTGGACGGGGCGCGGGCGACGGTGACGACGGGCCGGCGCCCGGGCGGCATCTCGTCGAGGACGGAGACATCGAGGTCGCCGTAGAGCGTCAGGGCAAGAGTGCGCGGAATGGGCGTGGCCGTCATGACGAGCACGTCGGGGCTCTCGCCCTTGCCTCGGAGCGCCGCGCGGTGGGCCACGCCGAAGCGGTGCTGCTCGTCGATCACCGCCAGGCCCAGCCGCTTGAAGCCCACGCTCCCCGCGGCAACCAGCGCGTGGGTTCCGATGGCGCAGCCGGCCAGGCCGCTCTCGACGGCGGCCACGGCCTCCTGTCGCGCCTTGCCTTTGACCGCGCCCGTCAGCAGGACCACGCGCACGCCGAGCGGCTCGAGCAGCCGGGACAGCGTCATCATGTGCTGCTCGGCGAGGATCTCGGTCGGCGCCATGAGCGCCGCCTGGTGTCCGGCCTCGATCGCCGTGAGGATGGCGAGAGCCGCGACGACCGTCTTGCCGGAGCCGACATCGCCCTGGAGCAGGCGGCTCATCGGGAACGGCTCGGCCATGTCGATCCGGATCTCGCTCCAGACGCGCTCCTGCGCCGCCGTCAGCGCATAGGGCAGCGAGGCGCGCAGGCGGCGCACGAGGGCGCCGGGCGGATTCATGGCGAAGCCGTGGCGCCTGCCCTCGCGCTGGCGGCGGATCGCGAGACCGACCTCGAGCAGAAAGAAATCGTCGAAGACGAGCCTGCGGTGAGCCGCGGCCTGCTCCTCCTGCGTCTCCGGAAAATGCGCGCCCTTGATCGCTCGGGGCAGCGGCGCCAGCCCCCGCGAAGCGCGGACGCGCTCGGGCAGCGGGTCTTCGACCTGGTCGGCCCAGCCATCCACGAGACGCTTCATCAGCCGCCGGAGCGGCCGCTGCGTCAGACCCTCGGTCATCGGATAGACGGGGACGAGGCGCCCCGTGTGGAGCATCTCGTCCGGGCCCTCCTCGACCAGCTCGTAGTCCTT
>Ga0070708_100002489_pt1 | contig 14221 bp, 23 predicted proteins | sample KBSK5503metaG_FD_65469 | JGI IMG/M metagenome (GOLD analysis project Ga0070708, IMG submission 65469) | Corn, switchgrass and miscanthus rhizosphere microbial communities from Kellogg Biological Station, Michigan, USA - KBS K5-50-3 metaG | ecosystem: Host-associated > Plants > Roots >...
GCCCCCCATCCCCCGAGACGGGGGTCGCTCGCCGCCCCGCCTGCGGCGGGGACGACTCGCGCGGCGGAGGCGCCCTGCGCTTCGGGGCGCGCTACGGCTCGTCGGATTCGCTCCCGATGGCATGCCTGCCCCTCCCCCGCCGCCGCGAGCTGAAGGTCACTTCTTGTGAGATCGACCGGACACTAGGGCTTCTCGATCGGGTTGCGTCGGACCGTGGGCACGGCGATCTTGATGAACGCGTGCTTCTCGGCCGCGTGGCAAGCGGAGCAGGAGGCGCGCAGCGTCTCGATGCGCTCCTTGAAGAGGGCGGCGTCTTTCTTCTGGATCGCCTCCCCGATCTGGACGAAGGCCCCCTTGAGGAAGAGCTGCTCGGCGCTCTTGCGGTAGACGGGCCGCCGTTCGAGGCCAAGCTCGAGCGCCTTGCCCATCTCCCCGTGCATGTGCGCGGCATACTCCCAGTTGCCGTCGATCCCGCCCCAGTACATCTCCGTGTACCGGTACGCCACCTCCGCCATGGTCGTCTCGAAGCCGCGGAACTGGCGCTGGATCGCTTCCGTGCGGGCGGCCGGGACAAGCTTGACCAGCCAGTCTGGCTTCTGCATCCCCTCCATCGAGGGCGCGTGCTGGTGCTGCGCCATGGCCACCGTCCACGCCGCGACGGCGCCCACCGTCACGAGACCGGTTGCCGCGAGGAGAGCCATCAGGAGGCGGATGAAACGCCGTGAGCCACGCATCGCCGTGCTCCTTTCGTGAACGGAGTCGGACGACGGCCTAGCCACCGCCCGGACCGAGAACCATGCGTACCACGTCAGCAAGATCGCGCGCGACCGCGCAGTCGCGTGGGCCCCAGAAGCCGCGCGGGTCCAGGAGAATCGGGCGCAGGCCCGCGGCCCGGGAGCCCAGGACGTCGACCGAGTAGAGATCGCCCACATAGGCCGCCTCGTACGCCGCCACGCCGGCCTGACGGACCGCCCGCTCGAAGATCCGAGGGTCAGGCTTCTCCACGCCAACCACGGCCGAGTCGATGACGAAGTCCAGATCAGCGCCCAGGCCTGCCTGCTTCAGCAAGGCGTGAGCGTTGCCGTTCGAATTCGACACCACACCCACCACGAGCCCGGCCGCCTTCACCCGACGGATCGTCGAGTGCGCCTCCGGAAAGGCGCGGTCGAAGAGCCCGGCGGGCGCGTTGTAGCTCTGACGAAAAGCCGAGGCGGCCTCGACTTCGGCCGGATCGGTGATGCCGAGGCCCTCGAGGAGATAGGCCAGATAGCTGTCCTGCGCCGCGCGACCTTCCGTGGAAGCGCCCCGCGCGAGGTCGGCGTCGAGCCGCACCCGGGCGCGAAGCTCGGCTTCCTCGATGGCCTCGGGGGCCGCGGTGTGGCCGCGCCCTGCCAGGTGCCCCGCGATGGCCGGGTAGTTCATCCTGAGCAGCGTATTGCCGGCATCGAAGAGCAGGGCCCGGGTCACGGGAAGCGCTGAGGCGGGCCGCATGCGCCTATTATAATGTCGAGGTGACGCGCACCCCGCTTGCTTTCGCCGGTGCCCTCATCGTTGCGCTGCCCATGGTCGCCGCCGCCGATCACGACGGCCCGCTCAGAGCCGCGCCGATGAATCCTCTCGTCCTGGCTCTGCTCGCCGGGGGGCTGACCCTGCTCGCGGGCGTCCTGGTCGTCGTCATCATCACGCGGCTACGCGGGCCGGCCGACCAGGACGAATTGATCCGCCGCCCCATGGCCATGGCGGCGCTCTCGGTCGGGCTCCTGCTTGTCCCCGCATCGTCGCTCGCGCATTCGCTGCTCGTGCGCTCCCAGCCCGAGCGCCGGGCCACGGTGACGCGCGCGCCCGAGGAAGTGCGCCTCTGGTTCAGCGAGCGCATCGAGCCCGCCTACGCGCGGTTGAGCGTCTGGGACGCCGGAGGCAAGCAGGTCGACGCGGGCGATGCGGCCGTGGATCCGGCCGACTCGACCACGCTGGCCGTTCGGACGCCGGGGCTGCGCGCGGGCCGCTACACCGTTCGCTATCGCGTGCTCTCCGTGGACGGGCACGTCGTCGAGTCGAGCTTCGATTTCACGGTCAGGCCCGCCGCCGCGCCCAAGGGCATCCAGCAATGAGCGCATTCGGCATCGCCCTCCGCGTCGTCCATCTGGGCGCCGGGCTCGCCCTCGTCGGGATCCTCGCGCTGAGTCTCCTCGCGGGCCGAAGCGACAAGCCCACCGTGCGCGCCTGGCACGACAGGCTTGGGCGCATCACGCTCGGGCTTGCCGCTCTCGTCCTCCTCTCGGGACTGGCTGTGCTCGGCTACCAGATCACGGTGGTGACGGGACGCTCCGCCGCGATCCTCGAGCCGGCGGCCTGGCTGCGGCTTCTCGGTCAGACTCAGTTCGGCACCGTCTGGCTCGTGCGCCATGCCCTCCTCCTCCTCATGGCCGCCCTCGTGCTTCTGCGCGAGCACGATGATGCGCGGCCGGACTGGCTCGCGTGGCGGCTCGAAGCCTGGCTCCTCGCCGCCCTCGGCACGGGCGCGGCCGCGTGGGCCGGCCATGCCGTCGGCGTGAATCCGGCCAGCGCGGTGCCTGCCCTCGTCAATGCCCTCCACCTCGTGTGTGTCGGCCTCTGGCTGGGCGCCCTGCCACCTCTGGCCCTGCTCTGCGCGGCGGCCAGCCGTGAGGATGGCGCCGATGCGCGCCCCTTCGCCGTGCTGGCGGCGCGGCGCTTCTCGGCGTGTGCCCTCGTGATCATGCTCGCCATCATCGCGACGGGGATCTGGAACACCTGGAACGAGGCGGGTGACCCGGGCTCGCTGCTCGGAACGCGCTATGGGCATCTGGTGCTGCTCAAGAGCGCGCTCCTTGTTCCCGTCCTCGCGCTGGCGGCCTGGAATCGGCGGCGCTTTCTGCCGCATCTCGGCGGAGAGGCCGCCACCGTGGGTCGGCCCGCCATGCGAGGGCTCGCGCGCTTCATCGGGCTCGAGGCCCTGGCGGGGCTCCTCATCCTGGGAGTGGCCGGCACCCTCGCCGTCACGCCGCCCGGCCGGCACGAGACGCCCCTCTGGCCCTTCAGCTTTCGTCTGGCGCCCGAGGTGACGTGGAGCCTGCCCGGTGTCAAGACGCAGGTCATGATCGGCGCCCAGATCGTCCTGATCGGCATCCTCGCCGTGATCGCCGGATGTCTCGTGAGGCGCTGGCGCCCGCTTTTGCTGGCGGGCGCCGCCATCGCGCTCGTGGCCGGCCTGCAGCAGGCGCTGCCTCCCCTGGCCGTCGACGCGTATCCGACGACGTATCTGCGCCCCGCCGTGCCCTACACCGCGGCCTCCGTCGCTCACGGAGGAGCGCTGTTCACTGCGAGTTGCGCAGGCTGCCATGGCTCGACCGGACGCGGCGACGGACCCGCGGCGGCAGGCCTGCCCAAGCGAGCGGCGGATCTGACCGCGCCGCACACCAATGACCACACTGCGGGCGACATGTTCTGGTGGCTGACACATGGTTTCGGCCAGGCCATGCCGGGCTTCGGAGACCAGCTGTCGGTGGAAGACCGCTGGGACCTGATCAACTTCACTCGCGCGCTGTCCGCGGCCGAGCAGGCGCGGAGCTTGACGCCAATCGCGGAGCCGGGCCGCGCGCGCCTCACCGCCCCCGATTTCACGTTCGCCACGGGGCCCGCCCAGAGCAGCCTCAAGGTCTATCGCGGACGCCAGCCGGTGCTCCTCGTGCTCTTCACCCTGCCGCATTCGCTGCCGCGAGTGCACCAGCTTGCCCGGGCATACGGTGATCTCCAGGCCTTCAACACCGCGGTCATCGCGGTGCCCATGGACGGGAGCGATCGGGTGCTGACCCGCCTCGGTCCGAGCCCGCCCGTCTTCTTTCCGGTGGCAACGGAGGGCGCGGCGGACATCGTCGCGACCTATGGCCTCTTCCGGCGCACCTTGACGCCAGCGGGTATCCTTCCCGATTCCCCGCTGCCCCCCCACATGGAATTCCTCATCGACCGGAGCGGCTATCTGCGCGCCCGCTGGATTCCCGGCGGCTCCACACGCGGCTGGCTCGACATCAAGGTCCTCCTCGCGGAGCTGCAGGCGCTCAATCAGGAGAGCGTCGCGGCCGCGCCCGCGGACGAGCACGTGCACTGATGAGGCTTTGGCGTGCCGTGATCCTGCTCAACCTGGCCCTGGGGGTGGGCCTTCTCCTCGGCTGGCTCGCCTGGGGTCAGCAGATCCCGCGGCTCGAGCAGCGGCTGCGCGATGCCCAGCAGCGCGTGCTCCTCGTGGGTGTCGAGCGAACCTGGGTGGTCTCGGGTGTCGTCCGCGCCATCATCCCCGAGACCCAACTCATCGTGGTGACGCACGAGGAGATCCCGGGCTACATGCCGGCGGGGATGACCATGGGCTTCAAGGCGGCGAGCGCGAAGGTGCTCGAGCAGGCGCGGGTGGGCGACGTCGTCAAGTTCACCCTCAAGGGCATTCCGCCCGAGGTGGAGATCACGGCCATCGAGCGGGAGGGCAAGTCCTGAAAGCTCTCGGCTTGAGGCAGCACCTGCTGGAGACAGCCCGTGAGCCTGATCCTCGGCGATCCCCTGCCTACCGCTGGCCTACTGGATGAGGCGCCACGGCCGGCTCCAATAGCGGCCCTGCCTGCATTCCGCCGTCGCTAGTCGTGCGCATGAACCGGCAGGCCATCATGCGCGTGCTCGCCGATCCGATGATGGTGTTCGCCGCCCTGCCCGACCGGATCGACGTGGACCGCGACCCCACCGAGATGGGGCACGTGATGGAGCAACTGGTGGCGCACCTCTCGGGCGACCTCATGACCCTTTCTGACTGACAGATCCCCCGCCACGGTCACGCTCAGTTCGGCGTGCAGGCGATGGCCGCTCCACCGAGCCCGAACGTCGGTCACCTCTTCCACACGGCGAACATGGGACGCGGCGTCCGAGATGGCCTCCAGTGTGTCGGAATCCACGCCGTCCAGCATCCGCACCATCACGGAGCGCGCCGACTGCCAGACAAGGACGAAGATCGCTGCCGAGATGAGGAGCCCAGCTATCGGGTCGGCCAACGGGTATCCCGCCCATACCCCTACCGCCCCGACGAGCACAGCAAGGCTGGTCCAACCATCGACCCGAGCGTGGTAGCCGTCGGCGATCAATGCCACGCTGCCGATCTGCCGCCCGACACGGATACGGAATACCGCCACGGCCTCGTTGCCCACAAAGCCAACCACGGAGGCGAGCATCACGGCCCACAGTAGGACCACGGGCTGGGGATGGACGAGACGCTGAACAGCCTCGTAACAGGCAATTACCGCGCTGAGCAGAATCATGGCCACGATCACCAATCCGGCAAAATCCTCGACCCGACCAAGGCCATAGGTGAAGCGCCGAGTCACTCCGCGTCGCGCCAGCAAGAAGGCGATGCCGAGCGGGATGGCCGTGGAGGCATCCGCGAAGTTATGGATCGTGTCGGCAAGCAGGGCGATGCTACCGGAGAGGACGACGACCACCGCCTGGAGGAGCGCCGTCGCCATCAGGCCGACGAAGGACCACTTCAACGCCCACACGCCCCGCTCCGTCGAGGCAATCGAGGGATCAACCGCGCCGTGGGTATGGCCATGCCCTGGAGAGTCCCGACGGGCATGTTCCCGGTCATCGTGATGACCGTGATCTCCGTGGTCATGCGAATGACTGTGGCCCATAGGCTTCCTCCCGGTTTGATTGTACCGCTGTGCGTGGGTCTGGCCGAGACTGCGGCGTCGACCAGGGCAACTCAGCGCGCAAGCTCGCGTCGGCTCGGGTCGGTCTCCTTTAGCGTCCGGCCTTCAGGGACGCGCGAAATCCAAGCTTGTCGACAGCCTCGATGAGCTGGTCGGTGGTCACTCGCGTGGGATCGAGTGTCACCCGCGCCTCCTTGTCGCGGAAGCTCACGTCCGCTCGCTGCACCCCCGAGAGCCCTTCCAGGGCCCGCTTGACCGCGACCGGTCAGGCCCCTCAGGTCATCCCTTCAACCGATAGCACGACCGTCGACTGTGCGGCCAGCACGATTTGCGCCGCTACGAGCAGAACAATGGCAGCGAACCAGAATCCGTGCCCACGCTTCATGACGTCACCTCCCGCCCATGCCCTTCATGTCATGCCCCGCTGCGCCGTGACCGCTCGCGTGACTCAGGCGGGCGAGGAGGTCGGAGGTCGCCTCGGGGAATCGGTCTAGCACAATGGCCGTCACCACCACGAGGCTCGCCAGGACCAGCAGAGCCAGGGTGGTCCGGCTGCCTGCCATGCGGCAGGAGAGCGCCTCGCACCGGCGACGCTCCCGGATGTAGAGGGCGAAACCCGCCACCACGCCAAGAATCCCCGTAGGGATCAAGATCCATCGGTATTGCATCGTCACTGCCATGAACGCGCCGCTTCCGAGGCCGAGGGCGATGACGGTCAGCGGCAAGAGACAGCAGAGCGATGACAGGAACGCGCCGGCCGCGGCGGCCACCCCCGCGCCCAGCAAGCCGAGTTTCATGGCTTTCTCCTCCGAACCTGTCGGTACCGGTACACGGCGAACGCGGCAAAAGCGATGAAGAGAGGAAGCACCATCAGGTCCAGGCGACCCGTGAGCGCGCCGAGGCCAATAGCCCCCAGCAGGAGCACCAGCGCCGGGGTGAGACAGGCCAGGCACGTCAGCGCCGCCCCAATTACACCGAAGACCAACCAGCGATCACGCCACATAGCTCCTCCTAGAGTGCCTCCGCGGCGTAGGCCCCGTATTCAAAGGTGAGCCGATAGCGCCGCCCGCAGCACTCGATCACATCTCCCGCCTTGACATCTTCCGGGAGCGTGAGCATCGCGTCGCAGTTCGGACAGCTCACGCGATACGCGAGAGTTGCCGACCACTGCCCCCCTTTCTCCCTGATGCGCAGGGCGTGGCCCGCGCAGTTCGGACAGTCGAGCAGGTCCCCGGACGTGACTCCCGGGGGCAGCTCAATCTCTTCCCCGCAGTCGGGGCATCGAACCGTCATCGCGGCTAGAGCCCTAAGAGGCGCTTGAGCCGGCCCCGGTCGAAGCCGACAATCACCTCGTCGTCGAGCGTGATGACGGGCACGGCCATGCGGCCGGTCTTGGCGACCAGCTCCTCCCGAGCCGTCGCGTCCTCGGCGATGTTCTTTGCCGCGAAGGAAACTCCTTGAGACGAAAGAAACTCTCTCGCCGCATGGCAGGACTGTCAGGTGGTCGACCAGTAGACCGTGATCTGCCGGTTGGTCATGGCTTTTGGCGCCTCAGGAGCCCACCGAAGACGCGCTCGCCGAGCTTGAAGGCCTCGGACACCGGAGTGCCTGCCCCTTCCATCGGGGGGTTGGCCTCCCACCACGCCCGCATATGTTCTTCCGACCGGAAGAAGTTGAGGGTCGTTCAGGTTGAGGTCCAGGCACGCTGCTCGCCGTCGCACCGTTTTCCTGCCCAGACCATGACCCCTTCGGCGCCCGGGCCGCCCGAGTATCGTCCGGCGCTTGCTCGGGAAAGGCCTTGATGAACTCCTCTACCACGATCGGGTCTGGCCGCTCGACGAACGTTCGCGGGATGGCCTGTAAGGTTTCGGTTTCCCGCGCCACGCGCCGTGTGGTCCATCGCGCTTCCAGCTCCGGGTCCACCAGCTCGGCCGCAGTCTTGACCTGCAGGATTATGGGTATCCCCCTCTAAGGCCTTCCGGGATCGTCTCTAACTCCTGGCACAACGGTACAGTCTGTAGTAACTACAGACTCAAGCACTTTCTTTTAAGGGGGGTGGAACCAGGTATGAACGCCAGAGCAGATGAGTTGCCCATCGGCGCCCTGTCCAAGCAGACGGGCTGCAACATCGAGACCATCCGCTACTACGAGAAGGCCGGCCTCTTACCCGTCCCCGCGAGGAGTCCGGCGGGCTACCGGCGATACGGCAGCCCGCACCTCAGGCGCCTCACTTTCATCCGCCGCGCCCGCGCGCTCGGCTTTTCCATCGAGGAAGTCCGGAAGCTTCTCAAGCTCGCCGATGAGCGCAAACGGCCGTGCGCCGAGGTCCGGGTCGTGGCCGGTGGGCACCTGAAGGATGTTCAAGCCAAAATCGCGGACCTTCGAGCCATGGAGCGCGTCCTTCGGGAGACCGTCGCCAAGTGTGCGAGCGGCAAGAGTCCCGACTGTCCGCTCATCGAGTCCTTGTCTCGGGAGAACCCGGGCAGTCCCTCCACGTTGACGGCGAGCAATTTTCCGGACGCATAGGAAGGTGTCAGAACCAATCGCCCGGAATTGAAACGCGACTTTCAGTACCAATGCTTGATCCCGCCTTGGGGCTACTCGATCACAAGCGGCTGGCCGTTCAGGGCCGTCTGCGCTAAGACGGGAACTGGCTTGAGCAAGGCCTGCATGAGGAAGCAGCCGCGCTCGGCGTTCCGCACGACCTTGGCTACGAGTGCCGGCTCGTCAGGCGAGTCGATTTCCAGGGTTGTCTCCGCTCCGACCATCGAGGCCATCACGCTCTCGTTGAGCACGGACCCGGTCACCCGGTAACGGGCCCGGACTCGCATCCGCATCGCACTGACCGTCACCTTCAGCATGTGTCCATACCGGGACACCTGGGTCATGAGTCAGAACGCGAGAGCGGCACTGAAATACATGAGCGGCGTCGGGGCCGAGCCAAGACCGCCTAGATTTGGGCCTTCATCGCACGCGAACGTCTTGTGTGCGGCGCCATTGTGACTGACGGTCGCCAGCTTCAGGAAGGGCGTGACCGATTGGACATCGGCCTCGAAGAGAATTTCGCGCGTCTGGATAGTTGGATCGAGACCCTCCGGATCAGGTGCCATCTTGCCTCCTCATAAGTCTGCTTTCACCCGCGCTCAGGGTACTGCGTGTGACGGGGATGAGCAAAATAGCGACGACCGCGACCTACCTCAGATCTTGCACCAGCCTCTTCACTCTGCGACGACGACACCGAGCGGCTGACCCATCAGCGACCGAGCCCTTTCATGAGTCTCTGGCTGGCCGGGCCATCCCACGCGCGCGGCCCGAGGGCGACAGCGGCCAGGTTTCCCTCGCGGTCGACGATAAAGCTCGCGGGCACGCCGCGGACGCCGTAGGTGGTGGCCACCGACATCTTCGGATCGAGGCCGACCGTGAACGTGAACTGCCGCTCCCCGAGGAAAGGCGTGATCGACGCCGGGTCCGCATCGACGGAGATCGCCAGCATCTCCACGCCGGCGTCCTTCGTCCGCTCGTAGAGCCGCTCCAGGGCCGGCATCTCCTCGCGGCACGGCGGGCACCACGTCGCCCAGAAATTGATGAACACGATCTTGCCGCGCTGCTCGCTGAGGCGAAAGGTGTGCCCGCGCACCGTCGGCACGGCGAAATCTTCAGCGGGTTTCGACGGCGACGGTCGGATGAGGTCCAGCTCCTTGATGGCGGGCCCGACCGGGCCGGAGGTGACGCGATCTGCGGGCGGTGCCGGCGAGCGCATGACCGCGGCCACGGCAATTGCAGTGACGGCGATGAGCGCGGCCAGACCGATGGCGAGTCGGCCCTTTCTCACGGTCGCAGTCCGGCGAGCGCGGCAAGGATCTGCTCGTTGGTGGCTCGAACCTTGTAGTCGACCTCCACAAATTTCCAGCGTACGACGCCCTGGCGATCGATGACGAAGGTCGCGGGATGCGGCCAGCCCTGTCCCGCGGGATTCCAGAGCCCGTAGCGATCGATCACGCGATGACCGGGGTCCGAGAGGAAGATGAATTGCGGTGCCTTCCCGTCGTCCTTCGCGATCTTGTCGGCCATTTTCTGCAGATCGGCCTTCGAGTCGATGGCGACGGCCAGGATCTCGGCGCCCTTCTTGCCTTGCTCATCCAGCAGCGTCCTCAGCTGGCCCAGCTGAGCGGTGCAGTACGGTCACCAGTGGCCCCGGTAGAATACGAGGACGACGTCCTTTCGGCCGCGGAAGCTCGAGAGCGTGACGGCCGCACCGTCCTTGGACTCAAGGGTGAAGTCCGGGGCCGGCGCCCCCACGGCGACCCTCGTCAGATCCGTGGGCGGCAGGCCGGTGCCATCTTTAGGCCCGTACGTCGTGCCCACCTGGCCTGCCGCGATGGCCACGCTCCACGTCAGGACGATCAGAACTCCGCCGACGAGCCTCTTACGCATAGGCCATCTCTCATGAGAACCGTTGGACGTGTCCGTTTATTCCCGCTACGCGATGTCCAGCGACGCGATGTGTCACGGACCGCAGCGCCCTAAACGCGTTCGCTTGATGTAGAGGGCCCGTCCGGTGATGTGGAGGGCCCATTCGGGCGTGCGGGAAAGTCCGGCTTCAGCCCGAGGGTGTCGGCGATCTTCGTGACCGTGTTGAAGAGGTGGACGACCTCCACGGCTTCTGTCAGTCCACGATCGGAAAGGCCGAGGCGGCGAGCTTCCCGCAGATGGAAGTCGACGCCATAGTCTGACTTGGCCGTCATCGACGCCGCGAAGGCCAGAATCTCCTTGGTCACGCGGTCGAGCGTGCGATCAGCGAAAGCTGCTCGCGTCGCCTGCCAGTACGATTGAAGAAACCCGGGGTCCCGCGCCATCCAGCGAAACACGGCGGGCACTCGCTCGACCGCGTAGAAGTCGCGGATCTCGTCGAAGACGGTCTTGAGGTCGGCCTCGCCGTCTCCCGGATCGGGCAGCGGCACGAGGGGGTGGCGCAGCGAGGCGGAGAACTCCGCCGGCAGTCGGAGACCGTCCGCCACCGTGTTCAGCGCATGCGTCACCCCGGCGACGTAGGCGACCTCATACCAGATCTGTTCGTCGGCCAGCCCTTGCAGCTTCCCGGCTGCGCTGTGGGCGACCAGTCAGTACTCGCACACGTTGATCGCGCTGACGACGCTGGCAATGAGCTCTTTCTGCGCGCGGCTCAGCGCGCCGTCCGACATGGCGCGGCGGGAGGCGCGGCCGTACGGTCGCCCGAACTCGGGCACGGTGAGCAGCACACGACTCATCTTCGGCACGAAGTCGATCTTGAACCAGGCCTTCGTCGCTTCGCAGAACTTCTGATCCTCCGGGGCCAGTTCATGCACGTCGGAGACGTGGACGATTTCCATGCGCTCTCCTTTCCGGATCCGTCGTGTGCCGCAGCGGCGGCGCGCCGGTCAGCGTGCCTGTTTCTTGTAGTGCTGGACCAAGCCCAGCACGTCCTGCCAGACGAGTCGCCCTATGGGCCCCGAGCTGTACTGCGCTACCGCAATCGTGCGGTCGGGCCTGACGACGAACCCGGTCGCTTGAAGCACGCCGCGCTTCTCCTCGTAGAAGGCCCCGAGCGCGGCTGCCGTGTCCTTGAGCGGCAGTCCGTACCCGACGGGCATGCCAAGCCCGAGCTCGGCCACCGTCTCGGCGGCCTTGTCCTCGGGGTCAGTGGACGCCGCGATGACGCGGATGCCCTCCGCCTGCAGTTTGTCCTGTGCCCGGTCGAAGGCAGCCAACTGCTGCTTGCAGTACGGTCACCAGTGGGCTCGGTAGATGAGAACGACGCCCCAGCCGTCTCCGAAGGCTCCCGGGAGTGTGAGCCCTCCGTGCTTCACGGTGTCCGTGGAGAGATCCGGGAATCGCTCGCCGCTGTCGAGTATCCGGGCCCCTGCTCTCGCCATCAGTCGCTCCTTGCCGATCCAGTGGGGGTGAGTGGCGTATCGGGCGTCAGTGTACCAGCCGGCGCGGCCCGAACGCCCGGCATCGCCTCGCCCGGCCCAGCCCGGAGTAGCGCCTCGAGTAGTGCGCGTCCAGACGGCTCCGTCCAGGGCCGCGGGCCGACGGCGCTTCCCAGACTCATCCCGTCCCGACCGATGATGAATACGGACGGCGTGCCCGTAACGCCGAAGGCGCGAGCGGCCCGCCCATTCATGTCAAGAAGCACCGGGGCCATGAGCGGTGCGACGAGGTGGCCCGGGCGACGGTCGGACGAGACTCCCCGAGATTTACGAGGATCACGGAGAGGCCCTCACGTGGCAGCGCCCGATGCGGCCCACCGATCGAGGGTAACTCCCTCGTACAGTGTGGTCACCACGAGCCCCAGAAATACACGAGCACAATTTGCCCGTGGAGCTGCCGCAGGTCGACTCGGTTCCCGAGTAAGTCCTGCAGCTCCACTACCGGCGCGAGTACGTGATTTGTAGCTCGCGAGACCTCCGCTGCGTCCCAGAGATCCGCCGCGGGCGATGGATCCGGCCCCCGCGGAGCCACGTGCCATGTCGCGGGCAGTGCGGCCAGCCCGACGAGCACGCCCAGCCCGACCAGCGCGGCGAGAGCCAGCGCGCGAGTCACGGCCGGTCGACTCCTGCCGACCGGAACCCGGCAAGGCGAGCCAGCACGTCGATCTCAATACGACTGAGCACTTCCAGCGACCGATCCCCGAGCGGATCCGTCCCCGGGTGAGTTTCAGCGTAGGCTCTCAAGGTCCTTTCCTTGAGGTCTTGGAGTTCCTCGATTTCGTGGCGGAAGGCCTTGAACGCGAAGTTTACGAAACGCATCAGCCGGGCGGGCCCGCGGCCCGTGCCGATGCAAAGACGACCCACGTACTGCTTCAGATTGGCCGGAGTCTCCCAGGCGGCGCCGATGCCCATCCATTGAAGGTGAAGCGGGCTTGCGGCCAGCCGCTCGGCGCCATCGAGATCGCCACCAGATGCGCCGTGCGGTCGGGGAAGAGGCGAACGGTGTGGAAGTGGCCGGCCTCGTGATCGGCGCCGCCATGTGAGTGGTAGCAGAATTGGCAGCGCGTCCGTTGGTCGAAGATCCCGTTCTCGCCCGGGTAAAGTGTCCAGGGCTCCTGCAGGCAGCCACCCGGGCCAGCTCCATGATCGGGGTGTCCTTGCGCTCGAGCTCTCCGAGCAGGTCCGCCAGCTCGTCGATCGCGGTCACGGCGCGCCGTGGATGGAGGTTGACGGATGGAAGGCCGCCCAGGCGAACCAGAAGGCGTCCACGTGGGGAATCGGGTTCAGCCGCGTGCCGGCGAGGGGGCCTCTGACGGCATAGCCCAGCAGGTTCCACACCGTGCCCGTCTGTCGGTCCCGGATCCCCTCATCTACAGCCTCGAAGCGCAGCGTTCGACCGGCCGCCACGGGGTTGAAGACGGCCGTGGCACCAACCGCCTTCGACTGGTCCATACGGACGTTGTCGAGTGCCGACAGGGCGCCTTGCCGATGGAAGACGACCAGTGGCTGGCCTCCGAGGGTGTCATGAATCACGCGGTCCTTTTCGAGCGCCGGCCACGGGTAGGCTCGCCCCGCCCCGCCCAGCACGACACCCACCACTCGCGCCTTGGGAGGCAGACGAGGGTCGGGAGTGCCCCGGAGAAGAAACGGCGCCGTGTCTGGCTGATCGTATGAGACGTAGGGATTCCGGCCATACGATCGAGCATGGCCCGTGTTCCGCGAAAGGACTTTGCCGCGCGGATAAATCGCCTTCCAGTCGCCGTAGGCAATGGTATGGGCCGGTACGCGTCTGAGCCGCGTGCCCACCCGCTCCCCCACGATCGCGCGTCCCTCGATCTGCGCCCAGAGCGAATGGGTCTGGCGGTCGTACATCACGAGATCGCTCTGATAAAGCTTGCCTGACGTGCCGAAGTCCAGAGTGTGACGGTCGACGACGCGGTCGAAGACGAGCCCTGAATTGCAGAGCGGGCAGAAGGTGATCGCCACGGGCCGGCCGCCTACCGTATCGTTGACGATCTCGTGCCACATGAGGATCTGGAGCGGGTACGCCCGGGCATCGCCGGCGATCTCGAGCGCCAGGACCGGCTCGTTCGGTGTGAGCCAGGCGTCGGCGGTAGCCGGTGACACAAAGACGGGCCTGTCAATGGCAGGAATCCCATCGGGCGGCGGGCCGCCGGCCACGATCTCGTCCATCGGAACCAGCGCCTTGGTAAGGTCGGTCCGAAGTGTGTCCGCGCGCGAACTCGTTGCGACGGCCAGAGCGAAGAGCAATGCCAACGGGACGAAACGCCTCACGGCCGGCGCAGGGTTAGCGAGATTAGAGCCGCGCTTGGCGGGCGCGCTCGGCGCGCAACTTATCGGCGCATTCGAGCAGGGCATCGTAGTCGAGCATCGAGACCAGGCTGAAGACCGCCTGCCCGTCGCGCCAGGACACGGTCCGCAGGCTCTTGCGCTCGCGAGTCACATACTCCTGGCCGCGGTAATTCACTGTCTTCCCGCCCAGAGTCTGCGCCTCCGCACTGGCGGGAAGCATGAAGACCGACATCA
>Ga0070708_100002490_pt1 | contig 14219 bp, 11 predicted proteins | sample KBSK5503metaG_FD_65469 | JGI IMG/M metagenome (GOLD analysis project Ga0070708, IMG submission 65469) | Corn, switchgrass and miscanthus rhizosphere microbial communities from Kellogg Biological Station, Michigan, USA - KBS K5-50-3 metaG | ecosystem: Host-associated > Plants > Roots >...
CTCGCCGGTGGGGAGCGCAATCCCTACCGGCCAGCTCGTTCACTTTTTGGAACTAAGCGCTGCCCCCTTGCTTCTTGCAGCTGTCCTCGCCCATCGGCACCCACTTGCCGGGCTCGGCCTCCATCTCGAATTTGATCTCGGTCGCGGTGGGCGACTTCTGATTGACGGTGGTGCGGGTCTTGCTCTTCTTCCCCATCATCACGCCGGCTTCGTCCCAGACCCACGTTCCTCCTTGCGGCCCAGCGGAGGTTCCGTGCATGTAGCTGCCCGTGCTGTCGACGCCGAACTCGACGTACTTCTGCTCCGCGGCGTCGTACCCCCAATAGATGCTCCCCTTCATCTCCGGCATCGCCTTGGTCTTCTCCGTCTTCCACTGTCCGATCATCCAGTAACCGTTCAGGTCCTTCTTGATGGTCATCGTGGATTTTCCCGTCTGCTCTCCGCCCATCTCGGGAGGCATGTGCATCTGGCTGGTGCACTTCCAGGTACCGGCCATGCTGTTGAGCTTGGCCAACTCCGGGGGTGCCTTCATGGAAGGCATGGATGCTCCGGCGGTCGACTTCTTCGTGTCGGACTTTTCCTGCGCCTGCGCCGATGAAGCTCCAACGGCGAAGGCCAAAGCGGCGAGCGAGGCAATCAGCGTCATTCGGTCTTGTTTGCAAGGCATTGCGATGGTCCTCCCCATGCGAAAGGTGACACGGATGCAAAACACGAACGGGCGGTGCAATGCAACCGAGTTGGCGAGGAAAATGGCGCGCATTCGCGGTACAACGCTCTCATTCGTCGCTTGGTCAGCTTGGAGCGGGCGCTGGAATTCCAGCGCTGCCGGGAGCGCAGGCGAAACCAAAACGCGCAATGATGCGATAGAGGTCGAGGCGAACCGGCCCGCCCGACTCAAGGGCTCTGATTGAGGAGGCGCAGCAGCTCCTTGCCGTAGAGCCGCACCCTCTTTTCGCCCAAGTAGGGCACCTGAGCGAGCTCGCTTAAGTCCCGCGGCGGCGTTCGGGCCAGGTGGCTGATCAGGGGATTCGTGAGCACGACCGACTGGGTCACCTTGCGCTCCTTTGCCTTGGCCGGTCGCCATTCGCGCAGGGCCTCTTCCCGCTTCCTCTGCGACGAATCGCCTTTCTTCCGCTCGGGCGCCTCGACCGGGAGCTCGCCGCGCCGCCAGCGGCCGAGCTGTTCGGCGATCGCGGCCAGCAGCTCCTCGCCGTGCTCGCGCGCGAACCTGCCGCGGACGTGAGGGGTCTTGGCGAGCTGGCTCATGTTCTCGGGCGGTTTAGAGGCGAGCTCGGCGATCCCCGCGTTTGAAAGCATGCGCCCAAAAGGCACGTCGGCCTCTTCCGCCCACTTCAATCGAAGCCGGTGCACGCTCAGGGCGATTGCAGTGCCCAGCGCGCGCTCGCTGGTGGACATCCCGGGCCGCGACAGCTTCACCTGGAATTCCATTCCCATCTCCGGGCGCGAGAGGGCTTCGTCCTCCAGCCTCCGGCAGTCGAGCTCCACCTCCTCGAGGATGTCCGCCTTGCGACACTCCTCGCGGATCTGCCGGCCGAGCTCACAGAGGTAGCGCACATCGTCGGCGATGTATTGGCGCATCTCCTGGGGCAGGGGACGGATCGAAAAATCCGCCTGCTGGTGTTCCTTGAGCAGGTTTACCTGAAGGCGCTCGCGGAGGAGATCGGCCAGCCCCACCTTCTGCCAGCCCAGCAACGTGGCGGCGCGGTGCGTGTCGAATAACCCATGGACCCGGATCCCCCTCTCGGTCAAGTATTGGAGGTCGCCCCCGGCGGCATGGAAGTACTTGGTTTTCGCGGAGTCGGCGAATGCCGCCCCCAGCTCCTCGAGGCGGATTTCCGGGCGCAGGGTGTCGAGGAGGAAAATCTCGTTATCGGTCGCGATTTGGACAAAGCACAGCCGGGGCCGGAAGGCGTGCAGGGCGTCCGCTTCCGCGTCGACGGCGAGCTCGGCGGCGGCCGAGGTGCTTTGCACCACTCGCCGCAGTTCCTCCGCGGTCGCAACGTCGGTCGCTCCTTCGGGGTAGGGGGCCATCGCCAGACAAGCTACCGGAATCTTTCGCCGATCATCGTTTTTTCCTCCGCGGCGGGTAGTATGGCCTGCGCATGAATGAACAACTTCGCCTCGAAAAGAGCCTGCTCGGCCACCTCGGCCGGGCGATCGCCGACTTTGGCCTGATTTCAGCGGACGACCGGATACTGGTCGCCGTGTCCGGGGGCAAGGACTCGTACACCCTGCTCCACTTGCTGCGGATCCTCCAACAGCGGGCGCCGATCGAGTTCGAGCTTCTGGCGGTCAACCTCGACCAGGGCCACCCGAATTTTCCCCGCGAGGTGCTGGAGGGTTATTTTCGCCGCGAGGGCTACGCATACCGCATGCTTCGCGAGGACACCTACAGCATCGTCTTGGAGAAGCTCGAACCGGGCAAGACCCAGTGCTCGCTCTGCTCGAGGCTGCGCCGGGGCATCCTCTACAACGCGGCGGTGGAGTTGCGGTGCAACAAGATCGCGCTCGGCCACCATCGGGAGGACTTGATCGAGACGTTGCTCTTGAACCTGTTCTTCGCCGGCTCGCTGAAGTCGATGCCGCCGCTTCTGCACTCGGACGATGGGCGCAACACCGTCATCCGGCCTCTGTGCTACGCGCCGGAGGAGGAGATCTCCGCCTTCGCCACGCTGAAGGGCTTTCCAATCATCCCCTGCGACCTGTGCGGCTCGCAGGAGAACCTCAGGCGCAAGCGGGTCAAGCAGCTGGTGGCTGATTTGTCCAAGGAAATCCCAAACGTTAGACAGAGCATGATTGCGGCGATGGCCAACATCCGCCCTTCACACCTGATAGACCGCGAGTTAAACCCTGTTTTCGACGGGAGCCGATCGGAATGTCTCGAAACAACGGTGTAAAAGCGCGCGATCGCAACTCAGCGTTGATCGAGATCATGCTCCTCGCGGCGGTCGCGGACGGCAACGTCTCCGACCGGGGAATGCAGACGCTGATCCGCCGCGTTCTCGAGCGGCCCGAGTTCGAGGGGACCAAGCCGGAGGAGCTCAATGCCCTGGTCGAGGCCTCGGTCAAGACGCTCGCCTCGGCCCGGGACATGCGCGAAGTTCTCGCCTCTCTTCGCGAGCGGCTGCCCGATCACAAGACCCGGATGCTCGGCTTCGGATTGGCGGCCGCGGTGGCCTTCGCCGATCAGCGCGCCTCGCGCGAGGAGCTGGGCCTGCTCAAGACATTCCAGGCCGCGCTGGGGATTTCCGAGGAGGAAGTGATCCAGCTGATCGACGTGGTGGAGAAGGGCGGGTCGCTGGCCGACGCGCTCGGCGAGCCGTTCGAACGCTTGTGCGCGGAAGTGATGGTCCTCGTCTCGGCGGCCGACGGAAAGGTCAAAAACGACGAGAATGAGGTGCTGGTGGAGAATCTGGCCGCCGATCCGCTCTTTCAGCACGTCAGCCCGGAGCTCGCCCAGACCTACATCAGCGATGCGGTGGCGGCGCTGGCCACGGAGGGAATGCCGCAGCGCCTCAACGCCCTCACCCACGGCCTGTCCACCCACGCGCACCGGCTCAAGGCATTCCAGCTGGCGATGCGGGTGGCCAACGCCTCCGGCGAGGCCTCGACCTCCGAGCTAAAGATCCTCGACCTTCTCCAGGCGACCTTCGGAATCGCCGACGACGAGGTCGAGCGGATCCGCAACCAGCCGTAAGCCCGCGCTCCTTCTACGGGCACACCGAGCGATAGCGGATGGCGATCTGCTGGCCCGGATTGGGGACGCTGGTCACCGCGAAGAGCACGGAATTGTTGATCGGGTCGTAGCTCCAGCGCGTCGCCTCATAGACCTGTCCGTCCACCGTGACGACGATCTGCGACGGCGTGGAGGGAACGGCGGAGAGCCGGAACTCGCGCTGAGGGCCGGCGGCCTGATTGGTGACGCGATCCAGGACCGGACCGTAGTCGTTGCCGCACACGGATTGCACCGTTCCGCCGGTCTGTTGCGCGACGGTGGTGAACCTCGGCCCGGGCGGGCCGGCGGTGATGCAGCTCGCGTCGGTGGGGACGATCGCGGAGACGGTCGACCGCTGCGACATCCCGGGCCCTTTCAGCGCCCGGATGAACTGGGCATAGGTCGCTGGATCGAACCCGGAGTGATCGTCCTCGTCGGAAACGAAAATCACCGCCAGCTGCGCCGGCGCGCGCAGAAGCCCGAGGTTTCCGTCGTCCGGATCCGGCGTCCGCGGGTCCTTGTCGTGGTCGATGAGTGGGCTGGAGAGCGCCTGGCGCATCGCCTCGAGACCCTGCTCGAGGTTGTGGCAGGTCCCCACCCCGGTGTTCCCCTGAATCAGCGTCGCCGCGTCAGAGCGGGTGCTGGAGACGAGCCGGGGCCGAGAATGGTCGATCGGGAACAGCCGGCCGTTCTCACCGCCTCTGGCCCCTCCCGGGCACGATGTCCCGCGGGGGAACAACCCGGTCGAAGTCACCCCGACGTTGAGCTCGACGCCGCGGGTGCGCGCGGTGGCGATCCAGCCGGGGATCGCCGCGGCGAGCCGGGCCTGGTAGTCGGCCATGGTGGTCGTGTTGGAGATGACGAAGAGGACGTCGAGCTGGTTCGCGATGCCCTGGATGAAGCGGTCGACCTGGAAGCCCTCCGGATCCGTTTCGGCGAGAAGGGAGACGAGGAAAGGGTCCGGCTCATTCGTCGCGTAGAACCACAAGGGCGCGTAGTGCTGCCCGAGGATCCGCTGGTTGTAGCCGACGCGCACTTCGACGCCGGCTCCCGAGGGGAGGGGGATCGGCGGGGTCGGAGGGTTTACCAGCGCATACTGGTCGCTGGTTCCCGGGCCGATTTCGATCTGGGTGAGTGTGGTCGGCTGGACGCACTGATTCGAAACGAATGTCGCCATCGGATTCGAGGGGCAGTCCAGGCGGACGGGCCCGAAATCGAGAAAGCCTGGCGCCGCGACCAGACAGCTCGGCTGCGAGACCGCATGGATCGGAAGAGTCGCGGTCGGCCGGCTGGGATTGTTCACCGTGATCTGGAGCTCGCCGTCGTAGCTTCCGGTCGTGCGCGGCCGGAAGGCGATCTCGGCGGAAAATGCATCGGTCGGATAGAGGATGCCTCCGGGAAGGTCCCCGCCCGGCAAGTAGAAGATGCCCCCGGCGTCGTTGGAGAGGTGGATGTCCCTTACCGCGCAAATCGTCTCGCCGATGTTGGTGAATTGGAAGCCGAGCACGCCCTGGCTTCCAGGCGGCACGTTCCCAAACACCACCCGCGGCTGGGGACGAATCTGGAAGTTGCAGGGGCCGGCGTCGAAGGCCTCGCCGGTGAGCATCACCGTCCTCTCTGGATTGAACAGGTCGTCGCTCTCCACGATCAGGGTGGCGGCGAGCTGCCGGGGCAGGTCGGGCTGGAAGTAGACGGTCAGCTCCAGGTAGTCGGAGCCCGCGTCGATCGCCAGATTGGGAACGGTCAGTTGCGGCCAGGCGGTGCCCGAGTCCCACGGGTAGGTCGTAGCGCCGCGCGATGCGGTAGAGATGCTGAAGTGCTGGAAGTCGCCGGTGGCACGAACGCCGCGGAAGTGAATCTGTCCCCGGCTCCCGGCGTTGCTCAGTCGGATCTTTTCACCGACCTTGGCCCCGACGGGCAACCGGCCGTAGTCGATGGTGACCGGCGTGATCGCGAGGGCGGGTCGTCCGCCCGTCGCATCGAGCGCGACCTGGGTGGTGTGCGGTCGGTTCGACTCGTAGTCGACGTGCAGCGTGCCGGAGAGCGGACCGTCATGCCTGGCCGCGAACTCGAGCTCCAGCGGGACGGTCTGGTCGGCGCCGATGGTCTGGGTCTCCAGACGGCTCACCGCGGTGAAAGACGGGTCGGTCGTGACCACCCGCTGAATCTGAACCGGGCGCCAGGTGATGTTCGTCACCCGGGTGACCGACCGCGAAACTTCGTGCACCGGCACGTTGTCGAAGGGAACCGGCGCGGGATCGAAAACCAGCGCCGAGGGGACGCCTTCTCCGGTCAGCACCGAGGTCCCCGGCGTGCAGTCGGGGCACGGGCGGACTTCCAGATGCGCCAGCTTGGTGCCCACCGAGCGCGGCATGAAACGGGTGCGGACGATCTGCGTGCTGAAAGGAGGGATGGTCACCTGATCGGCGTTGAACTCGCCGCCGGCATCGAGGGCGATGCTGGCGGTCATCGGGAGATCGACCGGGTTTTCGATCGTCACTTCCAGAATTCGGTCCGAGTCGACCTCCAGCTTCTGGAACTCGACTCGCGCCGGTGAGAGCCGCACCGGCGACGGCCCGCCCAGACCGCGCACCGGGACGGCCTGATCCGGATTGCGGTCGGCATCTGTTTGCACGCGCACCGCGGCGCTGAGCTCGCCCTCCCTGGTCGGGTGGAACCTCACCCGAACCGCGTGCGTCTCCCCCGGCCTCACCCGCCCCGGGTCCACGTCCACGAAGAAGGTGTTGTCCCCGGAAACCCTTAGCGCATCGAGCGCATTGAAAGGCGTGTACCCGACGTTGCGGATGTGGATCTGTTTTTCGTGCCATTCGCCGACCGGCACCTGACCGAAGTCGATCGCGCCCTCGTCGATCACGGCGGTGGCGTTCACCGTCTTCACCTGTCCTGGTTCGTGGCAGGAGAAAAGTCCGATCGCCAGCAGCAACCCGCCCAGCCCCGCTCTGTCTACCCTCATGACTCTCCTACCGGCTGCAGACTTCCTTCCCCTTATCAATTCGCATACCCGCGCCAGACGGGTACTCCTCCGGTAAAAGTGCTCGGGTTCCAGCGCTTTGGGGCGGCGAGGTCCGTGGCCCATCAGCCAGGCAGGTAGAATCTTCAGCCTGCTGGGAAAAACTTTTCCGCGAGCGTTCGGTCTTATCCAACCGCACGCGCCAGGCGGGCGACGACTCAGCGTGATTCGATGAACCGCTGGACGTGAAAAGCGACTTCTTTTGGACTGTCCAGGTGGACGTGATGTCCGCCCTGAACGGTGATCGGCGTGGGCGATCCCAGGCGGGCGATCCGGGCCTTCATTCGTTCATCGTCGAATGTAAATCCGGTCGTGCCACGGATGAGCTGCACGGGGGCGCGGACGGCGCCAAGAATCGCCAGGATCTGCTCCTCGTCGTAGGCGAAGCCGAACCGCCACCGATGCGCGGGATCGAAGGTAAATTCCACCCCTCCGTCGCTGGCGACGCGGGTGCCGAAGCGGGCCAGGTGGAGGGCGGCGCGCTCGGACAGGCCGCTGTTGTTCTCGCGAACGCGGGCGGCCGCCTCTTCGACGCTGCGGTAGGTTCTTCTCCGCCGGGGCTTGCCGAGGTCGGCGACAAAGCCGCGAAGCCTCTCGGGCACCGCCTCCGGCTTGGCGCCAAACGGGCCCAGGCTTTCGATGGCGGTGACCGTCAGCACGCGCTCGGAACAGGCCGCCGCATAGGTCAACGCCACGGATCCCCCGAGCGAATGACCGACCAGGTGGACCTTCTCGATGTCCATCGACACGAGGGCGCTCTCCACGTCGGCCAGATAGTCCGTAAAATGATACAGGCCGCCGTCGGTCAGATGCTCGCTCTGGCCCATGCCGCGAAAGTCCAACGCGACTTGCCGCCAGCTCGACGGCAGCTCCGCGCTGACCCAATCGAAGCTGTGGCAGTGGTCCAGCCACCCATGGAGGAAAAGCACGGTCGGGTAGCCAAGGGGATTGCGGTGGATGGCATGGAGCGACAAGCCCCAGGCCGAGAAGCGAACGGATTCCGTCTGGTTGGGCTGTGTCACTGAAGCTCCATCAAGGTGTGACAAAGAATTTGTTGGCCACTTGATATAAGTACTCGATGCGCTTGGCACGGCCAAAACAACCGGGGGTCCTGGGTTGGGCGAGGTGGGCGTACGACTCCTGGGCGACCAGGAGCCTGGCGGTGGGAGCGATGGCCACCGCGCTGGATGTCATGGTTCTGCTGTTCTGCGTTGAGCGGCTGAGGTGGAGCAACCCGGCGGGGGCGATGGCCGGCGTCGCCGTGGGCGCGGCGTTTGCCTTCTTCGCGAACCGGCACTTCGCGTTCCGGGATCACCATCCCCAGCTCGTGCCGCAAGCGGCGAAGTTCATCGCGGCTACGGCGATGGCGATGGTCGTCCATGCGCTCTTCGTCTGGTGTCTCGCGGACAAGCTCGGCATCCCGGTGGTGATCGCGAAGCTGATCGCCGACGTCGCGGTGTTCTCGGTCGGGCAGCTCCTCGTCCTGCGCTACCTCGTTTTTCCCAAGCGGGGCGTGGCCGTCCGCCGTCGCTTCACCGTCTAGCCGCTCTGCGGACCAATCGCGGCTGGCCATTCCCAGGCGGAGCGGTATCCGCCGTGGGCTTCGGCGTGCTCGATGAAGCGCCCATAGAAAGGATGCCGGCCCAGGGTCCCTGAATCGCCCACCACGAACAGGTGGCGCCGGGCCCGGGTGATCGCCACGTTCATCCGACGCAAATCCGACAAGAAGCCGAGCTCTCCTTCCGCGTTGGAGCGGGTCAGAGAGAGCAATACCGCTTCTTTTTCCCGGCCCTGGAAGGCGTCGACGGTGTCGATCTCCAGGCCCGGCTCCTGGATCAGATCGCGCAGCAACAGCACCTGCGCGCGGTAGGGGGCGATCACGGCCAGCTTCGCCGCGGGCAGGCCGGCCTCGAGCAGCTCCCGTACCCGCGCGGCGATGAGCGTCGCTTCGCCCTCGTTGGCGAAGCTCTTCGCTCCCTCCTCCGGGTGGGTCTCTTCGTAGCCTTTGCCCGCCGTGTCGAGGAAGAGGACCGGCGGCGCGTCGACCGCTTTGGCCAGCAAGTCGCCCAGGGTGTGGCCGGCGACCGAGGGGTGCGGGCGCAGCCGACCGCCGTACATTTCGGCGGAGGGAAAGGACGCGATCGCCTCGTTCATCCGATACTGCTCGCGCAACATGCGCGAAGGCGCCTCGCCGTGATCGAGGAGCAGCCGCTCGAAAAGGCTTTGGGAGAGGCCCTGCGAAGCGGCCTCGGGAGAGAGGACGGTGGGAGGCAGCTGGCGGTGATCTCCCGCGAGAATGACCCGCGGCGCCTTGAGGAAGGCGATCAACGACAGGGGCTCGATCGACTGCGTCGCTTCATCGTGCAGCGCCAGGTCGAACTCTTCGGCGGCCCAGGGCCCGGCATCGAGGCTCGCTAGCGTGCCGCAGAGGACCTGGGCGCCGTCGAGGACCGAACGGACGGCCTTCCTCTCCAGCGCCCGCGCTTCGTCGAGCATCCGGTGCGCTTCGGTCGCATGCTCTCGCGCCTTGGCGAATCGCTGCCGACTTCGACCTTGCTTTCGCTGACGGCGGGCGTAGCCCAGCTGTTCGAATGCCTCGTTGAACAGCGCCAGGGAGAGCTTGCGGTCCGGATGGCTCTCCACCGCGATGTCGAGAGTGTGCTCAAGAAGCTCGGGCTGCACCCGGGCTGGATGCCCGAGTCGAATCGCGCGCAGGCCCTGGTCCAGGCACAGCTTGAGCAAGTGATCGACGGCGGCATTGCTCGCGGCGGTGGCGAGAATCCTTTCCCCGGCCCGCGCGGACTGAACTGCGATTTCGGCCAGGACCGTGCTCTTCCCCGTTCCCGGCGGACCGTGGACGAGAAAGAAATCCCGCGCGGCCAGGGCGCAGCGAACCGCGTCTTCCTGCTCGGGATTGAGCGCGGCGGCGGCCTCGAAGGCCCGCGCCGGCTCCGACTGCGGGGAGGCGTTGCCGAGCAGGACCTCGCGCCTTCGCGCTTCCTTTCCCTCCATCGATTGGAAGCGCTGGAGGGCCGCCCGGGCGCGGCTGAAGGTCGCGTCGTTGGGGACGACGTCTAGGCGCAGTCGCCCTTCCCAGGCAAACGGCGGCGGAGAAGAGTCGAGGGCCACCTCGATGCGCCGGTGGCTCGCGCGGGTAACGACGCCCTGCGCCGGCTCCTCCCTCTCGGCGCGGCGGGGGAGTAGCTGGATCAGATCGCCCGGGGAGAGGCGCACGGGCAGCGCCGCTCGATCGAACCGCTGCAACCCGAGCAGAAAGCGGCCGCCGAGACCGACCGAGTCGTCCATCACCTCGAGATCGAGGACGCAAAGTCCCTGCGCCTCCTGCTGCGCCAGGGTGAGGTGCTTTTTCGCTTCGGCGTATTCGCGTTTCTGAAAATGCCGCTCCAGCTCGAGCAGTCCGGTCAGCCGGTCGAGGAATGAGACATCGCGAGGCATCTCTTTGCCCTTAAGCGATCGATCGCCGCTCGAAGCTGCGCAAGCCCAGCGCGCAAAACAACCCGGTGAGGAGCACGAGGGCGGCGAGGACCGCGGCGAGGCCCATGTGCGGCATGGCCGGAGTGAGCGAGCCGCGAAGCCCCTCCGCGACGTAGACCATCGGATTGATCAACACGGCGTACTTCAGCACCGGCACCGCAGCGAGCCCCGTCCAGGGATAGTAGACGCAGCCGAAGAACATCATCGGCCCGATGATCGCGCTGAAGACCAGGCCGATCTGCTGGGGGCTGATCGCCGTTCCAAGCAGGAGCCCGAGCGCGGAAAAGGTCGCCGCTCCCAGCACGGCCACCGCGGCGATCTCGATCCCATGAGAAAGCGTCAGACCGTCGATCGGGCCCATCACCAGCCGCGCCACCGGGAGCACGAACAAGGCGGCGGCCAGGCCCTGGAGGATGCCCATGGCGATCTTCTCCAGAGCGACGACGCGGATCGAGGCCGGGGCGAGCAGTCGATCCTCCAGGGCGTTGGTCGCAAAATCGATCACCATCGGAAGGGTCACCGACTGCATGCTCGACAGGGCCAGGCTCATCGCCAGGATTCCGGGCATCAGCGCGGCGGAATACGCCCGCCCGACGAAGCTCATCTTCGGAAGGAGGAATCCGAAGACCAGAGTAAAAAGCAGCGGCTGCAGCGTCGTGCGCAAGAGGAAGTAGGGCAGCTCCCGGCGATTGACCATCAGATCGCGCAGCAGCAGCGCATAGAAGACCTTTCCCGCTCCCGGAGGCTGCGCGTGGACTTTTTCGGCGGTCGCGGTCAATCGAGCTTCCTTCCGGTCATCGAGATGAAGAGGGTCTCCAGGCTGGGCGGCGAGAGGTGGATGTCCTTCACCGTGCGCCCGCTTTGCTCGGCGGCGCGGATCAGGGCCGGGATCAGCTCGCCGCCGCGGTCCGAGTACGCGTGGAGGGCCGCGTTGCTCGCCTCGGCGCGAAACACGCCGGGCAGGGCGCTGGCCAGCTGAACGACCGCGGATGCCTCGCCATCGAGCGAAAGCTGGATCAGCGTTCCCCCCGGCGCGCGGGCCTTCAACTTGTCCGGCGCGTCGACGGCAAGCAGCTTGCCGTGGTCCACGATCGCCAGCCGATCGCCGAGCCGGTCCGCCTCCTCCATGTTGTGGGTGGACATCACGATCGTCCGGCCTTGCTGGTGCAGCTCGCGCAGCACCTCCCAGACGGCGAGCCGCCCGTGCGGATCGAGTCCCACCGTCGGCTCGTCGAGAAAGAGGATCTCCGGTTGATGGATGAGCGCACGCGCAAGCATCAGGCGCTGCTGCTGGCCGCCGGAGAGCTGGTCGACCTTCGAGTCGCCCTTGTCGGCGATCCCGAGCTTTTCCAGAAGCTCCCTGGCCCGAGCGTTCGCGGTTCGCAGCGGGATGCCGAAGTAGGCGGCGTGGAAGACGAGGTTCTCGCGCGCGTTGAGATTACGGTCCGGATTGGGCCGCTGGGGGACGACGCCGATCCGCCGCCGGACGAGCACCGCCTCCCGGGTCACGTCGGCGCCGGCCACCACCGCGTCGCCGGAAGTCGGGCGGACGCGGGTGGTGAGGATTCCGATCGTCGTCGTCTTTCCCGCGCCGTTGGGCCCGAGAAGGCCGAACAGCTCCCCTTCGGCGATCTCCAGATCCAGTCCCTCGAGCGCCACCACGCCGGGGCGCTTCGCTCCGGCCCCCGCCCCGGCCGAGGCGGCGGGCGACTTTCCGCCGGGGGAGCGCTTGCTGCTCGGGGCGGGGTAAATCTTACGCAGTTGGGTGGTTTTGACGGCAGCGTTCACCAGGCCCATGTATAGCCTGTCAGCCGCTGACTTAAGGAAAAATGCCATGAGCGATTCAACCCCGGGAGGGCCGCGCAATCGCCTGTCCGCCGAGCCTTCGCCGTACCTTCGCCAGCATGCCGGCAATCCGGTGGATTGGTATCCGTGGTCGCCCGAGGCGTTGAACCGGGCGCGCGCCGAGGACAAGCCCATTCTCCTCTCGGTCGGCTACTCCGCCTGCCATTGGTGCCACGTGATGGCGCACGAGAGCTTCGAGAACGAGGAGATCGCCAAGTTGATGAACGAGCACTTCATCAACATCAAGGTCGATCGCGAGGAGCGCCCGGACCTGGACCAGCTCTACCAGGGGGTGGTGCAGCTGATGGGTCGCGGCGGCGGCTGGCCGCTCACGGTGTTCCTCACCCCGGATCTCCGCCCCTTCTTCGGCGGCACCTACTTCCCGCCGGTGGACAAGTTCGGCATGTCCGGCTTTCCGAAGATCCTGCGCGCGGTGGGTACAGGTTGGCGCGAGCAGCGGGACGAGCTGATCCAGCAATCGAAGCAATTCGAATCGGGCCTCTCGAGGCTCGCCAGCGCGGGGCTCGAGTCATCGGCCTCCGAGCTCAGCGGTCGGGACATCGTCTCCGCCGCCGCGGACCTGGAAGGCCTGATCGACTGGAAGCACGGCGGATTCGGACAGGCGCCGAAGTTTCCCAATCCGATGAACGTGGCGCTGCTGTTGCGCGGATATCGGCGGACGAGGAACGGCAGCCTCCTTTCGGCGGTGACGCTCACCCTCCAGAGCATGGCCAGAGGCGGCATCTACGATCAGCTGGGCGGGGGGTTTCACCGCTACTCCGTCGACGAGCGATGGCTCGTTCCCCACTTCGAGAAGATGCTCTACGACAATGCGCAGCTCCTCCATCTGTACGCCGAGGCGGAGCAGATCTCCCCGAATCCGCTCTGGCGCAAGGTCGTCGAGGAGACGGTGGAGTACGTCCGCCGCGAGATGACCGATCCGGAAGGTGGCTTCTACGCGACCCAGGATGCGGACAGCGAGGGCGAGGAGGGAAAGTTCTTCGTCTGGACGCCGCACCAAGTCCAGGAGGTCCTTCCCCCTCGGCTGGCCGAGCTGGTCCAGGCGCACTTTGGAATCAAGGAACCGGGCAACTTCGAGGGCCGGTCGACCATTCTGGAGCTGGTCGAAGAGCCGAAGGATCTCGCGCGAGGGCTCAAGGCCACCGAGGAGGCAGTGGAATCGGACCTGCTCACCGCGCGCAAGCGGATGTTCGAAGCGAGGGAGAAGCGAATCAAGCCGGGGCGCGACGAGAAGATCCTCGCCGGCTGGAACGGCCTGATGATTCGAGGGCTGGCGTTCGCCGCCCGCGTCCTTGGGCGCGCGGACTGGATTGCGCTGGCGAAAAGTGCCGCGGACGTCGTGCTCGATCGGATGTGGAGCGAAGGCCGGCTGCTCCGCGCCCGCCAGGGCGGCCAGAATCGGATCGATGGATTCATCGAGGACTACGGCGATCTCGCCGCCGGCCTGGTCGCGCTGTATCAGGCGTCCTTCGACCCGCGGTATCTCGAGGCCGCCGAAGCGCTGGCGAATCGCGCGGTCGAGCTCTTCTGGGACGAGGAGAAGCAGGCCTACCGATCGGCTCCAAAAGACACGACCGACCTGTTCTGCGCCACCTACGCCCTGCACGACAACGCCTTCCCCTCCGGAGCTTCCACGCTCACCGAGGCTCAGGTGGCGCTCGCCGCGATCACCTCCCGGCAGAGTCACTTCGAGCAGGCGGGAAGATACCTGCGCAAGATGCGGGAGGAGATGCTGCGCAATCCCTTCGGATATGGCCATCTGCTCATCGCCGCGGACAACTGGCTCGAAGGCGCGGCGGAGGTCACCCTGGTGGGCAGTCAGGCGCAGATCCAGCCGCTGCTCGAGGCGGTGAACTCGAGCTTCGCTCCCACCCTGGCCCTGGCCTTCCGGGATCCCTCGCAACCGATACCCAAGGCGATGACAGAGGCGCTCCAAGATCGGGACCCGGTGCAGGGCAAGGCCGCGGCCTACCTGTGCCGTAACTTCAGTTGCCAGCCGCCGATCACCGAGGCGGCGAAGCTCAAGGAAGCTCTGGCCCAGATGCCCGCCGGCGCCTGACCCGACGGCTTTGGCTCCGGGCGCCTCGACCC
>Ga0070708_100002491_pt1 | contig 14219 bp, 17 predicted proteins | sample KBSK5503metaG_FD_65469 | JGI IMG/M metagenome (GOLD analysis project Ga0070708, IMG submission 65469) | Corn, switchgrass and miscanthus rhizosphere microbial communities from Kellogg Biological Station, Michigan, USA - KBS K5-50-3 metaG | ecosystem: Host-associated > Plants > Roots >...
CGCCGGCAGACAAGCTCTGCGCTACGAACATGAGGTCGGAAACCACAGCCACCGCCGTCGGATCTCCGCCCGCGCCCGCGCCTAGAAACGCCATGTCGCCCCCATACTGGCCCGAAGTCAACACCAGATTCTGATTATTCTGCACGCGGCCAAAGGGCGATGAAGTGGCAACCAGGCTGGGACCAACCTCCGCGAACATCGTGCCATCCTTCAAGTCTGCCCGCGAGATTTGGCGGATTGTGCAGCCCAATTCTGTGGCGTAATCGAAGTCGACGGCATCGACGGCACGAATCGTGCGGGCTCGTATCCGCTCGGGAGAGACACGGGCCTGTAATCCGGCCAGGGCGAGAATTGCGAGTTTGGCGCGAGCGTCGCCGCCATCGAGGTCCTCGGAGGCATCCGCTTCGGCGTAGCCACGGGCCTGCGCTTCTTCAAGGGCCTCGCTGAAAGGAATCCTGGCAGTTTCGATTCGGCTGAGAATGTAGTTGCAAGTACCATTCAGGATGCCGGAAATGCCGTGCAGCCGATCTCCGCACAGCCCGGTCCGCAGCGCGGGCAAAACCGGCACCCCTCCTGCCACGGACGCACCAAACTCAAGCTGGCATCGGGCGCGATTCGCCAGTTGCAGCAAGTCGGGACCGTGACGCGCGATCAGTTGCTTATTGGCTGTAACCACCGACTTGCCGGCGAGCAGCGCGCTGCGTACGAATTCTTCTGCGGGAGTGAGGCCGCCGATCAGTTCGATCACGATGTCTGCGTCGGAGGAGAGGACCTCGCGGAAATCTTCGGTCCAAACTACATCCGCTGGCACCCAGGGTTGTTTCTTACGTTCCACGTCCCGGTTGCAGATGTGGGTGAGGCGTAGCCAGGGATTGGCAGTCTCGCACAAAATCTTAGCAACGGCACGGCCCACGGTTCCGAACCCTAGCAGTGCGACACGGCCCACCACAGTCGTATCGGGACGCGTCTCGGCTAGGCTGGTATCTTCTAGCTGCTTGGATGAAGTTCGGCCCAAGGTTGTTCTCGTGGTGGAATACTACTCACTGCCATAATACGTGGGACACGCATTTTCAGCGAAATCGAAAGCGAAGCATCTCGGCAAATGAAAACTGCTTTATTGCGACGGGGAAAATAGCGCCATCTGACCTTGCAGGGGCCGCGCAGGGGCCGCGCTGGGCACCGTCACGGCGGCAATCGGCATCAAAGCTCGTAAAGTTGATAATATGATGCCTTCGCGTCAGGAGCAGGTGCAACGGCTGCTGGAGGGTCGTAACAGCAGACAGGCTTATAACATAGCCTGATTCATACCAGCTTGAGCAAGACCAGACCAGCGCCTCTCGCTGCCGAGCGCTACGGTCCGCATACCACGCCGGTAACGGGAGGAAATGGATGATTCGTAGGTTCGCAATTGTTTTCGTGTGGACGTTGTTCACGGCTGGGACAGCGCACGCTCAGCAAACTCCAGCAGCAGAGCAGCCCTCAAGCCAGCAGCCTACAACCCAACCGAGTCCCGAGCAGCCTACAACACGTCAGGAACCACCAGAGGAAGAGACTGGTAGAAGACGCAAAGTGCGCCCCCACGACTACCTCAATTGGACTTTCAACGTAGGTGTCGGCGTCGGTTTGCCCAGTGGAACGACTCGCACGTATGTGAAGGGAGGCGGCGCTGTCGGCACTGCTGGCGTAGCTCGTAACTTTAGCCGCTATTTTGGGCTGAGAGCGGACTTTCTCTATGCCAATCTTCCACTCCGCTCTTCCGCCCTTGAGCTGGCTCAGGCGCCAGGGTCCCGCAGCCAAGTCTATGGAATCACCGTCGACCCTATCCTCAACATTCCGGTCACGAAGTTGTACAGTGGATATCTTCTGTTAGGGCCAGGTTTTTATCATCGCTCGGGCAAGCTGGACTCCACCACGGTGGTTCCGGGTTCGTCCTGTAACGGCTTTTTTCAATGGTGGGGATCGTGCTTCAACGGAATTATCCCGCTGAACAGGAGCGTACTCAACTCCAGCCAGAATGAATTGGGGTTTAATTTCGGCGCAGGTGTTGCTCGGAAAATCCGCGGGAATCTCGAGGTCTACGGCGAGTTCCGGTATGAGCACGCCAAGCACAACGGCATTACCACAGACCTGCGGCCGATCACGATTGGTGTGCGCTGGTGAGTTCGGTTGTTTTATTCCGGGTTGGTGCGGTAACTCCACAGTGTGGTGGTTTGCTGCTGCAGTTGACTGAATGACGCTGCAGACGCGGGCAGCGAAAGCGCCGCTCCGGAATTTGCTTCCAGCAGGGCCGCTTCAACGATGTAATGGGCCGGCGCCAACGTGCATGCCGGGTCGGTCGCGGTGGCGTCTCCGGTGAGCAGAAGCGCCTGACAGCGGCAGCCGCCAAAATCTTCCGACCGTCGGTCGCAACTGCGGCAGGGCTCTGGCATCCATTCCTCACCGCGAAATCGGCGGAAGGAGTCGGATTCCTGCCAGATCCATTCCAGAGTACGTTCGCGTACGTTCTCGAATTCGAGTCCCGGGATCACACCCGCTGCATGGCAGGGAAGCGCTTTGCCGACGGGATCGATCAACATAAGGCGCTGGCCCCATCCGCCCATGCAGGCTTTAGGATATTTCGCGTAGTAGTCGGGGACGACTGAGTCAATACGGATGCGGCCGGCTAAACGCTTTTCTGCCGCTGTCACAACCTCTACCGCCTTCTCGACTTGCGCACGAGTCGGCATAAGTGCTGCACGATTCGCCAGAGCCCATCCGTAGTACTGAGTGTGAGCAATCTCCATGCGCTCCGGCTGCAGTTGCTCAATGAAGGCGATCATCTCTTCGAGGTGGTCGAGGTTCTGACGGTGTACCACCAGATTTACCGTGAATGCAATTTTGTGCCCGCGAATCGCTCGTGCGATTTCGATTTTGTGGGCGTGTGCTTTGGCGCCGGCGATCCAGTTTGCCGAGGCTTCCCGAGAATCCTGAAAGCTGAGTTGAATGTGATCGAGGCCTGCTGAAACCAATGCTTGCAAGCGCTCTTCCGCGAGTCCGATGCCGGATGTGATGAGGTTGGTATACAGTCCAGCCGATCGCGCGGCGCCGATCAGTTCCGTCAAATCTTGTCGCGCCAGCGGCTCGCCGCCGGTGAAGTGTGCGTGCAGCGTTGCCAGCTTGCCCGCCTCCTGAAACACGCGGATCCAATCCTCAGTTGCGAGCTCCCCGGTCGTGCCAGCCAACTGCAAGGGATTGGAGCAATAGACGCAGTGCAGCGGGCAGCGGTGAGTGACTTCGGCAATGAGGGCGAGAGGATTGGGAACCATGTTCAGTAATCGACGATCCGCTTCTGCCTGAGCTGCTCCAGAAATTTTCCAATGTCGTCGCGAATCTTGGCTGGATCGGCGTCGCCGAACTGAGCCTGCAATTCTGTGATGATCTGGCCGAAGGTGCGTTGGCCGTCGCAGCGTTCCAGCACCTGACGGCCTGTACCTTGGAGCTTAATCGCTCCTTCAGGAAACAGGATCACACGGTTTTCTTCGCTGCCGCCCCATCGGCAGCCGGCAGCCAATCGCGGCTGGCGCGAATCCTCCGGCGGAGGCATGTCAGGCCTTCTCCTCTTCTTTTTCTTTGATGCGAAATGTGCCCGGTGGCGGCCATCCCGGCTCAACGTAGGCGAAATACAGCGCGTCGAGCTGTGCCCACAAAATGTCGCACTTATCGCGCAGCGCTTGTATGGCGAGTTCCTGCTCGGCTGAGGTCTTGGCGTTCTGGTGCACGAATGCCACAGCGAATTGAGCGTCTTCCGGCGCCTGCGTCAGACGCGCCTGGAAATAATCCAATCCGCCAGCAAGCCACGGATAGTGCTGACGAAGTTTCTCCATGCGCAACGAGATCAAGTCGCGGGAAAACAGCTCGGTCAGCGAAGAGGCCACGGCTTCGAGCAGCGAGCGGCTTCGCACGATGTTGAGATATTCGTTCGCGGCGAAGCGCGTAGCGGGAAGGGTACCCTTTCCCGTGCGAACTTCTTCCGGGTCGAGACCGGTTGCTTCGGCAAGTTTCAACCAACGTTTAAGGCCGCCTTCGCTGTGGACGTCGCCATCATGGTCGATCACACGCTTGCGCCAGGCGCGCCGGAAAGCGGGATCAGGGCCGCGCGAAAGGATAATCGAGTCTTTGATCGGGATGATGCTTTGGTAGTAGTAGCGGTTCAAGGCCCAGGCTTGCAGTTGTCCGCGGCTGAGACGCCCTTCGTGCATCATCAGGTGGAATGGATGCTTGTGGTGATAGCGCTCGTCACCCACGGCCCGGAGACGGGAACCTAGCTCGTCGAGTGTGATCAGCCCATCGTCGTTGGAAGTCGCCATCGGCTTCGCCGTCTCTATAGTTCGAACTGCCATCCGTCCTCCGCGATCTCCCAGCCCGCCTCGCGCACCTGGCGATGCTGTGGACTCGCCTCATCCAGCATGGGATTCGTGTTGTTGAGGTGCAGATAGATTTTACGCGGATGGCTTAACCCCGCCAACTTGCTGAGGCTGCCTTCGTTACCAGAGACGGGGATGTGGCCCATCTGGCGAGCGGTTTGCCCACTGCCTTGGATGCGAATCAGTTCGTCGTCACTCCACAAAGCACCGTCGAACAAAAGTAAATCTGCAGACGCGATTTCCTTGAGAAGTGGGTCATCCACCTGCGGCACAGCCGGCATGTAGGCGAGCTTCGCGCCTGAGAGAGATTCAACCATCAGGCCCAAAGAAGATTCTCCGACAACCAGGTCTGATTGCCGATTCTGCGCGACGTATGCGGGATAGTGGTTTCCGAGTGACAACGTCCGACAAAGGACGCCGGAGTCTTCGCCGTCCGCATTGCGAAGGGAGAATTGTTCTCGCGGGGCAAAGTCAGTCCACTGGGTCTGATTCGGTACGCGCTGCAACATGGCGAACATGGAGTTGTCATCGCGGAGGATGCGCCGGACGGAGGATGTTGAATAAATGCGCAGCGGTTGCAATTCGCGCAACAGCAGCAAACCGAGCACATGGTCGATGTCAGCGTTCAGGAGAACTGCTCCGGAGATGGGCGATTGGCGAACTCGGTCGCGCGGACGCAGCTCAGGCGTGGCCTCGATTTGCGGGCGCAGGTCGGGGGATGCTCCCAGCAAAAACCAAGACTGGCCGTCTTGCGTGATAGCCAGTTGAGTCTGGGTGCGCGCTTTACCGCGAAGGCTTCCGGCGCGCAGGCCGCGGCAGTGGGCACAGCCGCAATTCCACTGCGGAAATCCGCCCCCCGCGGCGGAGCCGAGAATCTTAATGAGCATGTAGGAAGTTTACCGTAACGATCCTGGCTCCGATTTGGATCAAGGCTTCGCTGCTCGGCACTTCCGTGTAGCCTCAAGTTTTACTCTCCCGTTCGAAGATAGGACGAACAACGGGAAGAGTGGATGAGAGGGCAGACTTCGGTTTTCAGCTTGATATGCACGGCATGGGTGGCTTTGACTGGGAAGTGGTTAGCAGGCACAAATGTCTGGGAGTGAGATGACGTTCCGGATGCCGTGCTGTGAGGATGATTCTGCCAACCGAACCAACGGCGAAACTGTCGCGCAAGCCGAGTCAGTGGCGCTTTATGGATGGCGAGACAGACCATCTTACGAATCGCGAAGTTTTCGACAAAGAAGTTCTGGATTGCACACGGGACCTTTCTGAACGGCATTATTTACGTCGCAGAACTGACCCACCAGGGACTGGCGCATCATCGGTGTGTTGAGGGGAACATTAACCGGGCAGCATCCAGCGCGCGCGGAGATCTATCGTAATAATTTTCTAGAACAGTTCCTACCCCTCACATTCATGGATTGGGCACTTGGCAAACACGTGTGGAAGGGCCTGGGCTATGGAAGGGCTACCGTGGGCTCGGTGATCCACTTCCGCGGTGGCACAAAGTGGTTGACCTCGGGCTGTCGGTAACTGCCGGCATGCTCACCAGATGACAGAACTTGCATACTTCTTGCGAGACGGCTTCAGAAACTGTGAAATTCAAAGGTTTCTCTCCTGCCGCGATTTTTTTGCTTGCATTGGCGACGTTTCACGTTAGATACTGCGAATCGTCCACCTGTAAACGACTTCAGCCCTTCCCCTGCCCTCCCCATTTGAAGGTATCAGCGATTTCAAGTAAAAGGTTGCCTTCCTAAGATTGCTTGCTCTCAACGATGAGTTTGACTGCTGCTCACCCAAATCTTGGGTGGCTTGTTTGAAGAAGATTGAATGGTGTGCCTGGGGTAGAGATTAGCCTTTGAGAAGTTGGGGCAAAGCAGTGGAGACAGCAGAAATGACGAGCTCTAAATAAGAGAATGTAATCTTACCCCTCACCGACCGCCACTGCGCACTGGAGCACGTCGATATCCCACAACTTAATCTCCGCCGACAGATTCTCGATTCCGATTTCTCCCTGCATGGGAGTGCCGGTCTTGCCACACCAAACTATGCGAAACTGAGCTTTCGTTCCTTCATATTGCACATCGACGGTGTCCCCGGGTTTCAGTTGGGCATCGACGGCCTGCAGGGTAGCACCGCGGCCGCTGATGGTTCGCAAGCTGGCGGCCTGCGTAAAGGGGCGGGAATGGACATCCAAGCCCCATATTCGTACGGGCAAGTCTACGAACACGCGCTGTTGGCGACGCCGATCCATGGCTGCTCCTTGGGCGTTCTTTGGAAATCGTAGGCTCGCCTGACCGGAAGGGATAGGTAACAGCCGTCACTGAACTGAGGTGTCGAAAGTTTGGGTGGGTCTGCCCTCAATCGCCGCGTTGCGAACGCGGGCAATGCTCAATCATCTCAGCGGTTTAGCGATTTCGGATTGATTTTGTGGAGTGCGCCCGGCATTTTCTGGGCCACGCGCGCGGAGATGCTGCTCATTTAGTCCAAGTCCCCAAGTGAACATGCTCCGGGCCCCCGCGGGTCGCCGCAAGAGCCGCAGGCACCGACCGAAGGCGGCGTCGTTGCCGGGGCTTTGGTGGAAACCGCAAACAGCGATAGGCGCGCATCGAGCTTGACCCCGTGGCAATTTGGGCATTCCGCTTTTTGGCTGCCGTAGATCAGGGCCTCAAACTCGTGATGACATTCTTTGCAGACGTACTCAAAAATAGGCATCGTTATCGCTCCGGCGCCACAGTGTTTTTCGCTTTATCACTAAACAAACTGCTGCCTCGATTAGAATCAATCTGTGGGAACTTTGCAAACTCCGAAGTCGGCAGGGTCGGCAGGGAGGATATCCGAGTCCGAGAAGTCCTTTCCGGACGACCGGGGGGTGTTGTCCGTCCGCCCGGGTTTTGAACCGCGGCGATGGTTGCGGGGCGGCCATGTACAGACCCTTGCCAGCTTTTTTCTGCAGCGGCGAATTCATTTGCCACCTCCCGAACGGCGATTGATTGAGGTCGAATCCGGCATCAGCGTCCTTAGCCTCTGTCACTGGCAGAGCGATCGGCACAACGCGCCGACGCTCATTGTGGTGCATGGCCTGGAAGGATCGGCAGACTCGCCATACATGCTGGGAGTAACCAGGAATGGTTTGGCTGCGGGCATGAACGTGGTGCGTATGAACCAGCGCAACTGCGGCGGCATGGATCATCATGCAGCCACACTTTATAACTCAGGCCTCTCGGTGGATGTGGCCGCGGTGGCTCGCAACGTGGTGGAGCGTGACGGTGTTTCGCAATTTGCTCTGGTTGGCTTTTCCATGGGCGGAAATCTGGTTTTGAAACTGGCAGGGGAGTGGGGCAGGGAAGGCCCGAAGCAATTCCGCGCGGTAGCGGCGGTTTGCCCTGCGATGGATCTCGCGGCTTCGGCAGACGCGTTGCATGCACCCGCGAATCGCCTTTACGAATACTATTTCCTCATGCAGTTGTTCCGTCGTTTTCGCCGCAAAGTGCGCTTGTTTCCCCAGCGCTTCGAGGTTTCACGCCTGCGTGGAGTGTCCAGCCTGCGTGGCTTCGATGACCGCGTTACAGCGTTCTATTGTGGATTCTCCGATGCGACGGATTATTACGCCCGTGCCGCCGCTGCCAATGTGGTAGATCGGATTAGCGTGCCAGCGCTGATCATTCACGCCGCGAACGATCCTTTCATCCGAGTGTCGCTTGAGACACGGAAGAAAGTTCTTGCCAATCCCAATATCACCTACATTGAAACCGCGGACGGAGGTCATTGCGCGTTTCTGGGACAAATCAATGGCGGCAGCGCGGACGACGGCCGCTGGGCAGAGCGCGAGGTGGTCGAGTTCGTGAAGCAACGCGCTGCCTGAAGAAATTTTCCATCGGATGGCAACAACGTCAGACAGCCTCAGCTTGCTCGGGCTGGATTGCGTCGCAACCAACCCAATATCTCAGGGCCGCGGCCTTTCCATCTGGTTCGAAGGAAGGCGAGGGCCAGCATTGCCAGGACGATCTGCAGCAAGCCCAGCGATGCAGTGCCCATGCTGCATGCACGCTTGGGTAGGATGGAGACGCGCCCGTATACAAACTCAAGGTGCACCCAGTAAACCAGCAGAGAGGCTTGTCCTAGCTGAATCAGGGGGCTGAAGCCCCACTGCCCCGCGCCCCAGCGACACCAGGCATAACTTCCCCCCAGGATGGTTAACAACATACCCAAACGAATTAGAAAGAAACTCGGACTCGTGTGCCAGAAATCATAGACGGTGTAGAACCGCCAGTGTTGCAAGTCCCACCAGTGTGCGGCTTCCGTAAGAAAGATTCCCCCAACTCCCACGGAGAGAAATATCCATGGTTCGCGGCTCCGGGCCCGGTCGCTTTGCAAGATCAATCCGATTGCGAGTCCCGCAAACGCAAATGCAGCCCAGGGAAAAATGGGAAACAGCCAGGCTTGCGGAGATCCCAGATTATGAACTCCGTTGATGTAAGACTCGATCGGCCAAGGCAGCCAGCGCGGACGCCACGTGGTCCATAGCGGGGGAGTGAGCACAGAGATGAGCAGCGTTGTTCCCGCGGCAGCAAGTACAAGTGCGGTCAGCCTCCTGGGTCCGCGGTTCAACGACAGAATCAGCCAGCACAGCAACCCCATCAGCATCATGGACACTCCGATGGTGTTGAGAACATCCACGCGAAGTAGGTCGCTCCCCGGCGCCCATCTCCAGGCAATGAGAAATTCCTGCAAGCGGAAGAGCAGGCCTAGGGCGAAAATCTCGGCGCCGCGACGAATGGTAAAGTGGGCAATCTGTGTCGGGGATACACCTTGGCGCCACAACTTTTCAGTCACCAGCGCAAAGGAGATTCCCGCCAGAAAAAGAAAGAGTGGAGCCGGAAACGTTCCACCCAGTTGCGAGTACATGAAAAACTTACTCTGGCGCGCTTCGGGACTCAACCAGGAGTCATAGCAATGAGTCTGAAACATCAGGACGCAGGCAAGCCCACGCATCCAATCGATGTAGGCGAGGCGAGATGGAGCAGCGGCTGCCGTGGGCATGGGTCGCCGAGAGAATTCGGCATCGGCAGTATACGGCAGCGATCTGTTGGGAGAGGCGATCCCGCGGCGCGGGCTGTCCGGTTAAGTTCTGTGAGGAGCCAGAGGGCAAAGCTTGGGCAAAGAAGACCCGGGCAGCCCTCACCCCACACGACTTAGCTATTGATGTACGGCGATACCGGTCCCAATCGTTTTGCCGTTTACCTGCGGATTGCTCATCAGCACCGGCGTGCTCACGCTGTTGTTTGTTGCGGTCAGAACGAGGTTTTGGGAGTCCGATGACCCGGTCTCGCTCATCGTGCCCGTGCCGTTGGACGGAATGGGATACGTGCCTGTCTGCGTCTTCGATGTTCTGACTTACAACCTGACACGAGCGCTCGTAGTATTGGCGCTGGCAGTTTGATTCTCCTTGCCGGTTGAGGTGAGGGTAACGCTTAAGCCGCCAACGCTACCACGCCGGAAGTCACGTTCATGCCGGGTCTGGGAGCCATCCGTGTAGGTTATTTGCGACTGGGTCGGGCACGTGAATGCCTTCGACCAGGAGTAATTCTGAGGTGAGCCAAAATTGAACGAGTAGTTGCCATTCAAGTTTGCATTGGAGTAAGCCTGGCCCAATGCGGTAACCGACAGCAGCAGCAACGAAGTGATGAGCGCAACGTGTTTCACAAGCCTCTGACAGCAGGTGCCTTCCATCTCTTACGGGGTCACCGAACCAAAATCTCCCTCATCGCTTTTTACCTTCCGCAAGTGCTTAGCGTTCATGATGGGCCTGCTCCACGAAGATTTACTTAAACCCTGCAAGACAAATCTGATGGGCAGCCTGAAGGTAAGTGGCAGGAGAGTAACGGGTAGTTGGCCCTTTTGAATTATCTTGCCTGATTCAGTCTTTGCCCCATGGTCTCCAGGATCAGACCGATCAACGCATAGGTAGAAGCATTCGCAAGAAGAGACCAATACAAAGAAACGCCAAAATGGAAATGAAGACTAGCAAATACAACTGGGCAAGTAAATTCTACGAGAGTCAAAATCGGGTCGGCAGAGGTCATCGCTGGAGGTGTGGTTGCGAAGGCATAAATTGCCCAGCAGCCCGCTACGAGAAAGCCCGCACTCGCCCACATTCCAATCCGGTATTTCATGCCGCCGCTCCCACTGTTCTCTGGTTCAATGGTCTCACCAATTCTTCCGAACTCCAAACGAACACAGCGGAAATATTGTTGGCACTTCAATTGCTCATCACGTGCCCTCCAGTTCGAACGGCCAAACCTCATAGCCCAGAAGAGCAGTCACGGAAGTGTTGGCGTTCGCGCTTGAGACGAATGCGTGTGGCCAAGCAGAGCACAGAATGTGTCCGCGTTCGTAAGCAAAGCATCGCCCGCGAATTCGAGGCTGACAATTGAACGGTCGGCCGCATCGCAATGACCGAAACCACAGGCGTCTTTGACAACCACAGGGGTGTACCCGAGATCAGCGCCCTGCCGCACCGTAGGCTCAATGCCGATTTCCATCGCGATGCCGACGATGGCAAAGGCATCGATGCCGCAATCGCGCAACGCCATGTCCAGTGGCGTGCCTGCGAACGCCGACATGGTGATCTTGTCGAAGATGGCTTCGCTCGGCAGCGGATTCATCTCCGGAATCAGGTGGAATCCCGGCGTGTCCCGCAAGAACCAAGGCTTGACCTCGTTTGGCGATTTCACCCGTTGCCAGGCCATCGCCATGCGGAATTGCGACACTCCCATCAGTTCCCTCGGTAGTGACATGTGGCGCGTGAAGAAGACCCGAATCCCCGCTTTGCGAGCCGCTGCGAGAACTTGAACGACTTTATCCGTGATCTGCTGACCATTCTCGATCTGGGTCACGATTCCGACTTGCATGTCGTACACGACCAAAGCCAATCGTGTGCGATCACAAACGTCGTCCAGTGTTTGCGGAATATCTAGTCCGAATGCCCGCTGCATAATAAGTCACCTCACAAGATAATCGAACCTCATTTTAGCTTGGAAGGGAAGCCGAGCGAGGTCGCTGAAACGAGCGGTCGTTTTCACACATCGAAAAAGTGGAAGAACCTCGAAGACGAAATCTTCGCGTGGCCGCACGTATCGATTCATCCATATCGTTTTGGAGGTCGGGAAGTCCACTTCGGAAACGCGGAAGTGGGGCATATGCGCACTGGACCGAGAGCATCAAGGTGGTTGAGACGCTTGCACCTGAACGCTCGCCTATCGGAGGGGACTTGCGAGCAATCTAAAGGAACGCATCGATGATCTGGTGATCCAGCGCACATTGCGTCACGGCGATGTGGGCACGACCCAGAGAAGCTCTATCAAGGTACGCGACATGAAAGTTGAGGATGCGATGCGCCAATTGGCTCAGGCTTTCGAGGCAAGTACGGGTTCTGTACCGGTTTCGGAGCAGCCTAAGCAGGTATGGTAAACTGATGAAAACACTAGTTGAGGGTGCGTAGCTCAAACGGATAGAGCACCGGATTTCTAAACCACTTGCGCCAGTTTCCAACTTATGGACCCGTTGAGCTTACAAGTGGTTAGCATAATCAGGGTGTGAGGTTCTGTGGGCTTCTGTTTAGGTGCTGTTGGAAGCCAGCGGGCAGAGTTCGGGCAGAATTTTGGGTGTGGTAACAGTTTGAAATTTTCACATGCCAGACTAGCGTTGCATTAACTCAACCCTTATTAGTGCGAATCTTGAGGCGTGGTTGTCAGAAACTTAGCCCAAGGTTCGATACAGTAGCATCCTGTAGTTCCTCCGTAGTTGCGGAAGCTGAAACCAGTATGGAGTCCGATTCCCAGATCAACCACATGGCACTTTTGTGCGGAATGCCCATCACGAACAGGCCATTACACAATTTCGCCCATCACGATACGGTCAACACTGCCGCTTCTGTTGGCCAGGAAGGAACAAGGAAACAAATGCTCAAACCTTGTCAAAGTTTCTTTGTCACAAGATAATTCGATGTCCGGCGCCTGGCGCAAGTTGAGAGAACTGGCAGCCAAGGAACAAGACACTGCAAAGCTGCGGGAACTCGTCGTGGAAATCAACTGTCTTCTGAACGTCATAGAAATACAACTGGCGAAGGTCGTAGGGGGCGGAAAGCCTACTTCCCATTAAGCATGTCTCTCGCTCCGGCTTTTCCGCTTAAGTTCTTCGCCGCGACGTTCGTGAACCTTACCAGCATTATCGACAAACCCTAATCTCCTGAACCGCTGCATAAGAACGTTGATCCGTTGCCGGGTGACACCGATCATGTTCGCCAAATCCTGCCGCCCGAGTTTGGGTAGAGGCCGAACCTGAGCGTCCTCCTACAACTGGGCTGTCGATAAAAGAACGTGAGCTAGGCGTTTGTCGCTCGAATACAAGAGATTGTCTGCAAGGTCTGAAGTAAGTTTCGCATTGAGCCTGATCAGATGAAAAAAGAAGACATTGCAAACATCTCTGTCCGTATGGATGAGTCGGAGCATCGCGTCAGGGACAATCTTGACGGCGCGGACCTCCGTGAGGGTAGTCGCACGACTTGAACGCTGGGGCCGATATGAATCGAGCGTATCAAATCCGAAAAAGCTCGCTCCATTCAAAATCCCAGTAATAGCCTCTCCGCCTTCTTTGGACGTTACCGTGAACTCTACGCTTCCTTGTTGAATGTAGAAGAGCGAGTCACTGGAATCCCCTTGTGAGAAGATGATCCGCTTCTTATGGAAGCAGGCGACTTTTTTGCCATTCCCCAAGCTGCTGAGAAGACGATCGATGTGGCGACGTCCGGAAGTGGATGGCTGCACCTGGCACCTCCTTTACTCCCGGATATAAGTATTAAGAACGTGAGTGGGGGTCCTCTAAGAATTTCTTGCTACGGCGAGCAGAAAACAGCCCGCTTTCGTTTCCGTGTCTAATAATGATCCCAGGACCACAATCTGCTGATCTTCAATGCGAAACAGGCTTTTAAGGTCAACGCTTCCACCCGGCATTGACTCGACGGCAGCCTTCGTAAGAAAGTCGTCATTGAAAGAAACGAGTTTGAGTTGGCTAGGTCCGAGCAAGCGCCCCCATACAGGCATGCCTTTGGCGACGATGCCAGCGTCACCGGGCTGAATCAATCCTGAATGAAGGGAACTCCTGCGAACCGCCACTCCGCTAGAACCGGATCTTTCATCGCATCGCTGTAAAACTGAATATTTGCCTGCGGAACCGTAATCTCCATTTGCTCGTAAGCAGGTCTGAGGTGATGCTCCACCTTGAACGAATCGCGCCCAGGACAGCCCGAACTGGAAACGACGACCCAATCGCGTTTTGCAAGCGGTACACGTTCACCGGTTTTGGGATCGCGGCCAAATATCTCGCATTTCGACATCGAACCCTCTCGCTGCATCCGTTCCTGGCTAATCTTGACCGCTCGAAAGACTCCAGATGGCTACAAGATCTGCCCAGCATTCGGCCCTGATTCCTAACGCCGGAAGTATGCACTTGAACCGAAACGGAATCCGCTCAGTTCTGAACAATTGGCAGAAATATGAAACGTGACAGGATCTGAAGGAACTCCGTCACAACCTCGCACACCTTGGTGTGACCTCGGTTCGGGACTTTTACGAGCGGGGGATCCAAGCCGGGAGCGCAGGCGCGTTTTGCCGGATTATCCGTTGCTGAATGTCTCGGTATTGAATACCACTGTTCCCATTTAAACCTGCACGATCCCGGACTGCGACATTCGCCCACAAGTACCTACAGAAACAGGGAGTGGTCCGTTACGACCTCGACGTTCGGCCACCGATC
>Ga0070708_100002492_pt1 | contig 14217 bp, 11 predicted proteins | sample KBSK5503metaG_FD_65469 | JGI IMG/M metagenome (GOLD analysis project Ga0070708, IMG submission 65469) | Corn, switchgrass and miscanthus rhizosphere microbial communities from Kellogg Biological Station, Michigan, USA - KBS K5-50-3 metaG | ecosystem: Host-associated > Plants > Roots >...
CCGGCGACGTGCTGGTGTCGACCGCGGGACCGTTCCTGAAGATCGGCCGGCCCGCCGTGGCGGCGGCGGTGGACGCGGGCGCGATCTACCTGGACTCCAGCGGCGAGCCGCCGTTCATCCGCCAGGTGTTCGAGGAATTCGGGCCGCGCGCGGAACGGACCGGCGCGGTGCTGCTGACCGCGTTCGGCTACGACTACGTGCCGGGAAACCTGGCCGGGGCGCTCGCGCTGCAGGCCGCCGGACCCGCCGCCGCACGGGTGCAGGTCGGCTACTTCGTGCGCGGGAACCTGCGGCGGGGAACAAGCGCGGGCACCCGCGCATCGGTGGCCGGCGTACTGCTTGCGCCCGGGTACGCCTTCCGCGGCGGCCGCGTCGTGACCGAGCGGACCGCCGCGCACGTCACCTCGTTCGAGATCGACGGCAAGAAAAAAGAGGCCTTCTCCATCGGCTCATCGGAGCACTTCGCGCTGCCCAGGCTCCGGCCGCGGGCAGCAGGGGCAGACGGCAGCCCCGCGCAGGCGCCGCTGACCGACGTGGGCGTCTACCTCGGCTGGTTCGGCCACGCCACCAGGCTCGTGCACTACGCCTCCGCGCTCGCCGCGCCGCTGAGCAGCATGCCAGGCGTGCTCCGGGCCGTGGATGCGCTGGCCCGCCGGATCCAGCGCAGCAGGGCCGGGCCCGGCGGCGCGGAGAGCTTCCGCTCGGACGTTGTGGCGGTGGCGCGCGACGCGCGCGGCGCCAAGCTGGCCGCCGTGCACCTGACCGGCGGGGATCCCTACTCCTTCACCGCGCCCATCCTCGCCTGGGCCGCGGGGAAGGCAGCCGCGGAGGGCGTGCGGCCCGCGGGCGCGCTCGGCCCGGCCGAAGCCTTCGGAGCGGACGCCCTCGAAAGCGCCTGCGCTAACGCGGGATTTCACCGCGAGCGCCCCAAATCGGAGTAAACCTTATATCGGGCGACACCGTGCTCAGCCGGGGCACGTGCACGTGGGCGTCGGTGACCGCCATGCCGTCGATCATGAGGGTTTAGGGCCGGTCGAGACGCCGCAGGCCGGCCCGGTGCGCGCGGCCGGTCTCGATGTAGTGCTGCACCGCGTTCGCGACCCAGTCACCGGGCACCCCGGTCTTCTTGATCATGGCGGGTACCCCGGCCACCAGGGCGCCCGGCGGCACCTCGAAGCCCTCGGGCACCAGCGACGTGGCGGCCACGATCGCCCCGGCGCCCACCCTGACCCGGTTCAGCGTGATCGAGCCGGAGCCGATCAGGCACCTGTCCCCCACCACGCAGCCCTCCAGGTGCGCGTTGTGCCACGAGAATATCGCTCAGGCCAGCCCGCCCCTCAGGTCGAGTACGCCGAAACGGTGCTGATCCCAGATGTGCAGCGACGCTTCTTCCGGGTACGGGGCGACGTTCGGCGGGTCGTCGAAGATGCGGGTCGTCCGGCGGCCCGGGGCGTACTGCGGCCAGCCGGGGTCGCCGTCCGCGGCGAACGCCGCCCACTGCGCGCGCATCAGGTTTCCGAGCGTCACCGCGCTGGCGGGCGGTTCGGGGCTGAACAGCATCCGCCCGATGCCCTTCCAGACGCCGAACACGAGCGGCACGTCGATCCCATGGCAGGCGCCGAGACCCCCTTCCGTGGTCTGGTAGCTGACCTGGTAGAGGAAGGTCCGCCCGCCGGCCGCGGCGTGCGCCTGGGCCAGGTGCAGGGTCGGCATCCGGAACAGCCAGTCCGAGTTGACCAGCTCGAACAGGGTCTCGGCGTCCGCGTCCGGGTAGGCCTCGCGGTACGCCGCCTCGCCGTCCTCGCCGCCGGCGAGCGCACGCAGCGCCTGGCTGGCCGCCTCGTCGGTGATCTTCCCGCGCAGCCCGCTCAGCTCGGTGAACAGCCGGTACTCGTCCCGGTTGTGCCCGGCGATCAGGTCGACGTCCCGGCCCGCGCCGCTGGCGAGCGCCTGCCACGGCGCGGCGGGCAGCACCTCGCCGTCCACGACCGGCGAGAACGGCACGCCGGTGCGGCCCACCGGCCCCCACCGGTCCCGGTGGTCCTCGGTCCGCACCTGGTCGGAGGCGGCGGCCAGCCGGGCCGGGTCGGCGGCCGCGAACGCCTCGGCGGTCGGGGGCAGTCCGGCCTCCTGGGCGATGGCCGCCGTGACGTCGGTGGCCAGGGCGGGCGAGAAGAACGTCCCGGGCACGCTCTGCGCGATCGCGCGGCGGAACAGCCCGGCCGCGGCGGGCATGACGAGCAGCGAGGCGATGGCGCCCGCCCCGGCCGACTCGCCGAACACGGTCACCCGGTCCGGGTCGCCGCCGAACGCGGCGATGTTCTCGCGGACCCAGCGCAGCGCCGCGACCTGGTCCAGCAGCGCCCGGTTGGCCGGGACGCCGGGCAGGTAGGCGTAGCCCTCGACGCCGACCCGGTGGTTGAAGGTCACCACCACCACGTTCTGCCCGGCCAGCGCCGTGCCGTCGTAGCCGATCTGGCAGGACGCGCCGAACCGGTAGGCGCCGCCGTAGATCCAGACCATGACCGGGAGCCCGGCGGCGCCCAGGCCGGGCGAGAACACGTTGACGGTCAGCCAGTCGCCGGGGTCCGCGCCGGGAGCGATGGGCGATATCGGGGTGATCAGGAACCCGGACTGCGGCGGGGGCGGCCCGAACATGGCCGCCTCCCGCACGCCGTCCCAGGGCCGGACCGGACGCGGGGCGGCGAACCGCAGGTCGCCCACGGGGGGCTGGGCGAACGGGATGCCGCGGAAGACGGCCACGCCGCCCTCCGCCCGCCCGCGGACCAGACCGGCGGCCGTTCGGACCACCGGCTCGGTAACGTCCATGCGCGCCCCTTCGCCGGGCGTGGCCGGAAATCTCCCGGTGCGGACCCCTTATGGCCGCCAGGAAGGAAGGTTACGCCTCCGGGTCGAGCAGGATGACGGGAATCTCGCGCGGCGCGGCGTTCTTCTCATAATCCGCGAAAGCGGAATATGGGGGGTAGCGGTCCACGATAACGCCCGCCGGCCTCCGGGCGGTCAGGAGAGGGCGCGCACGGCGCGGGCGAACGCCTCGCCGCGATCGCGGTAATCCTTGAACCGGCCGAAACTCGGCGCGGCCGGGGAGAGCAGCACGATGCCGTTCGGCTTCGCCCAGCGGAATCCCGCGGCGACGGCGGCCTCTAGGTCCGGGCAGTCAGTCACGGCGACGCTCGGAGGAGCGGGAGGGGTGATCGGGGGGGCGGCTTCGATCTGGGCGCGAATGCGGGGGCCGCTGTCGGGGAGGGTCAGGACGCAGGTAGGCGCCTCGCGGGCCAGGACGCCGGCGGCCAGCGGCGCGTAGTCGATGCCGCGGTCGTGGCCGCCGACGATCAGCGCGATCCGGCGGCCGGGGAAGGCGTCCAGGGCGGCCAGGGTGGGCAGCACGTTGGTGGACAGGCTGTCGTCGACGAACGTGACGCCGTCGACGATACCGACCGTGCTGAGCCGGCTCGGCAGCGGCTGGTAGCCGACCGCGGCCGCGCGCAGCCTGGCGTCGTCCCCGGCGCCGGGGACGCCGAGCGCGGCCAGGCAACGGCGGGCGATGAGCGCGTTGCGGCGGTTGTGCTGGCCGGGCAGGCCGAGCGGTTCCATCCAGGTGGCGCCCGGCTCGTCGTGCTCGCCGACCCATTCGACCCGCGGCCCGAGCAGCGCGGCGCGCTGCCTGAGCGGGTCGCTGTCGCCGTTCGCCACGGTGAGCTCGGCCCCGGGCTGGGAGCACGCGGACAGCTTGTCCCTGTAGTACTGCTCCACTCCCCCGTGCCAGTCCAGGTGGTCCGGGTGCAGCGAGGTGACCGCGACCACGGGCGGCGAGACCGGCAGGTCGGTGGCCTGGTAGCTGGACACCTCGATGACCCAGTAGTCGAAGTCGCCCGCGTTGTCCGGGTCGTAGGGCACGGCGCCGATGTTCCCGCCGACCAGGCACCGGCAGCCAAGCCCGGTGATCAGGTGCCCGGCCACCGAGGAAGTGGTGCTCTTGCCCTTGGTGCCGGTCACGCACAGCACGCGCCGCAGGTCCGCCTCGGCCAGCCACAGGCCTAGGCCGCCCACTACCGGGACGCCGTGCGCGGCCAGGTGCGCCACCTCCGGCCGGTAGCGGCTCATGCCGGGCGTCTTCACCACCGCGTCGCAGCGTTCCAGGGCGGCCAGGCCGCCGTCCCCGGTGGCGAGCACCGGGTGGCCGTCCACCGGGCCGGCGGGCTGGTCGTCGACCAGGACCGGTTCGGCGTCCAGCGTGAGCAGCTTGCGTAGGTTGGCGTGCCCTTCCCGGCCCAGGCCCCAGACGCCGACCCGGGCGCCGGCCAGGTCGGACCACGACAGCTTGGGCCGCGGGCCCGTCACCGGTAGCCGTCCGGGATGAAGTTCCGGCCGACGGGCGCCAGCATGGCGGCCGCCTCCGCCTCGGTCGGCGCGTCCGGCCAGCCGGCCACCTCGGCGGCGAGTCTGGTCAGCAGGGCGTCACCGGCCTTCGGGTCTCGGTCCTCCCGCCGCGCGGCCAGCAGCACCGCGGCCCGGCACTCGGTGACCTCGCCGACGCACTCGAACGGTTTGGCGCCCGCGCCGAGCAGGGACCGGAACCTGGCCGCGAGCGCCGGGTCCTGCAGCGGCTCGCCGGCCACCGCGAAGATCTGCCGCAGCGTCCCGGCCGGCAGGAAGGGCGCGAGGATCAGGTCTATGAAACAGCACTTGTCGCATTGACCGCACCAGTGGGCGAATCGCCGGGCCCGTTCGGTATAAAAGGCCTTGTTACAGCTGCGGAACGAGGCGTGATACGGTCCGAGCTCTGCGAACTCCCGCCCCACCCACAGCTCGGTCCGGTCCCTGAGCCAGGAGAAGTACTCGGGCAGCCGCGCCGGGCCGCGTGCCAGGACCTCGCGGAAGGCCGCCTCGAACTCCTCGCTCTTGGAGTACTGGTGGTTGACCGGGCGCCCGGCGTACTCCAGGGTCGGGACGGACGCCGACCACTCGTTGGACATCACCACCGCGTCCCTGTCGTCGAGCACCGCGGCCAGCACCGCGATCGCCGAGAGGATGCCGGTGACCGGCACGTGCCCGTTGAGGAAGCCGAGTTCGGCGGAGCGGAGCAGCTGGGGGTCGATCTCGCGTTCGGCGCGGATGACCGGCAGCCCGGTGACGGCGGCGGGCTGCTCGATCGCGTCGAACCTGTCGCCCGGCCTGCTCACCACGAACAGGGCGGCGTCGGCCCGTGCCCGGATCTGCTCGACCGTCACGATCGAGTCGATCCCGCCGCCGAACGGCACCAGCGCCCGAGGAGCAGAGGGGGGTCTGGGGGGATGCATCCCTCCCAAGGGGGGCACGGGGGAAGGGGTCGTCCCTCCGGGGCTAACACTGGCCTCCAGGCGCAGCGGGGTCAGGTCCAGGCGGTTGCGGTAGGCGAACTCGCCCAGGCCCTGGAGGTAGAACTCGCGGAGGAAGGCGTATTCGCCGCTGGTCAGGGCGGTCTCGCCGAAGTCGACGACCGGCGGCGCGGCGGTCTTGTAGTACGAGACGCCGGCCAGCAGGAACACGAGTCGCGCCGCGGCGCGGGCCGCCTCGGTATGCCAGCGCGGCCCCGCCTGGAGCGTGACGCGCTCGGTGAAGGTGCGCCCGTCCAGGGTGTAGCGGCAGGTCAGGGTGCCGCTCTGCGCGTCGGCGGCGAAGTCGTCGTAGCGGAACACGCTCATCGCGCACCGCCCGCAGGCAGGCACGCGACCAGCGCGAGGCGGCCGCAGGGGCGGGCGGTGCGGTCGCTGAAGAAGTGGCCGGGCTCGGGGCCGGTAGGGAGGCCGGTGGCGTGGATCTGGGCGTCGGGGACGCCGGCCTCGCGCAGGGCGTGGCGGTTGGCGGCCCACAGGTCCAGGAGCCAGCGGTCCTTGGCCGCGCCCGGGGTGGTGTCGGGGCGGACGAATCCGTCGGCGGCCGGGCCGAACGCCCGGGTGACGGCCTGGCTGACCTCGGGGCCGACCTGGTAGCGGGCCGCGGCGATGGCGGGGCCGATCCCGGCGATGACGTCGGACGGCTTCGCGCCCAGGCGTTGCATGGCTTCGACGGCCGCGGCGGTCACCCCGGCCACGGTGCCGCGCCAGCCCGCGTGCACGCAGGCGAGCAGGCCGGCCACCGGATCGTGCAGCACGATCGGCACGCAGTCCGCGGTCAAGATGGCGAGCACTACGCCGGGCGAGGCTGTGACCAGCGCATCGGCGTCGCCGATCGCGTCGTCGAGCGAGTGCGCGCCGCTCCCCCTGTCGGCGTCGCCGACGACGCGGACCCCGGCGCCGTGCACCTGGCGGGCGTAGACGAAGTCGTCCGGGCGGGCGCCGAAGGCCGCAGCCAGGCGGCGCCGGTTCTCCCGCACGTCCGCTGGGTCGTCGCCGACGCTCAGGCTCAGGTTGAGCGTCGCGTAGGGCCCCGACGACACCCCGCCGGCCCGGGCGGTGACGGCGGCGCGGGCGCCCGACGCCTCGAGGGCGGGCCAGGTCAGCAGGCGCAGGTCACCGGCCGCGCGGAGCACGGTGGCCGAAGGAGTTCGAAGGTCGGCAGTCATCGGGTGTGAGCTTAGCGGGCGGCGCGCCCCCTCGCGGCATTCGTGCTGGTGAAGCGGTTTAGCGGAGTTACGCTTATGGTGGCTGGGGGACGATGGGCGGTGCACGATGAGCCTGGTCCGATGACCGGAGAGTGGGCCACGTCGCGTCATGTCGCCCTCGACGGCGCGGTGAACGTACGGGACATCGGCGGCTGCCGCAGCGCTCACGGGTTGGTGGTGGTGCGCGGGCGGCTGTTCCGCGGCGATTCGCTCAGCCAGTTGACCAGCGCCGATATCGAACGGCTCGACCGGCTCGGGCTGCGCACCGTGATCGACTTCAGGACGCCGGGCGAGATCCTGCTCGGCGGCGACGACCGGCTGCCCTACGGCGTCGAATTCGCTCACCTACCGGTCAGCGGCGGCGACCTGGGAGCCGTTTACGAGCTCATCGCCAGCGCCGACCACGCGCGGCAGCGGCGCGAACTCGGGGACGGGCGGGCCGCCTCGTTCATGGCCGAGATGAACCGCGGGTTCGTGGCGGACGGCAGGCAGCGGGAGGCGTTCGGGGCCGCGCTGCGGCTGTTGTGCTCACCGGGGCGGCTGCCTTTGCTCTACCACTGCACGGGCGGCAAGGACCGCGCCGGGTGGATGACCGCGATCGTGCTCACCGCCCTCGGGGTGCCTCGCGAACTGGTGCTCCGCGACTACCTGCTGTCCAACGACTTTCACCGCGCGGGCTACGCCAAGCTCCGCCTCGACCTGGTCAAGACCGGGATCGTGGCCGACCCCGAGTTGGTGCGGCCGGTCCTCGAGCTGAGCGCCACCTACCTGGGCGCCGCGTTCGAGGAGGCGGACCGGCGCTACGGGCCGTTCGGCCGGTTCCTGGCCTATGGCCTCGAGGTCAGCGAGGTCATGCTGGCCGGGCTGCGGCGCGCGCTGCTCGGCGGCCTGGTGCCGCCGGAGCCCGTGCCGTTAGCTCCCACCCGTCACCCCTTCTAGTCTAGTCTAGTGAGCCTTGCGGCGGCGCGGGCCCTGGCGGTGCACAAAGAACCAGGCGAGCAGCACGAAGAGCAGCGCCAGCCCGATCATGACCCCCATGTCGTTCAGCCACTGCGATGAGGTATGGGTCCACAGCTTGTCTGGTGAGCCGGTCTGGATCGGGCTAGTGTTGTTGAGGTCCGCGGTCGAGGCGACCGCGCCGAACCCCCAGCGAGCCGGCGCGACCGCGGTGAGCCCGAAGTACAGCGAGACCGGCACGCCGCCGGACAAGATGACCTGGACCATGGTGAGCAGGACCAGGAAGGGCATCGCCTTCTCCGACGTGCTCACCAGAGCCGATACCAGCAGCCCGAGGCACATCGAGGTGAGCGAGAGCACGCCGATGGCGATCAGCAGTTCGGCCCACGACGCGCCGGTCAGGAAGGATCCGGACTTCGGCAGCGGCCAGAGCGCCACGCCCAGCAGGACCAGGACGGCCGCCTGCACGATGCTGATGACGCCGAGCACGAGCAGCTTGGAGGCCAGGTAGGCGCCGGAGGACAGGCCTGCCGCCCGTTCCCTGGTGTAGATCGCGCGTTCCTTGACCAGCTCCCTGACCGAGAGCGCGGCCCCGGCCAGGCAGGCGCAGATGGTCAGCATCAGGAGCACCGTGCTCCCCTCCGACTTGCCCGGCGGGGCCTGCCGCAGGCCATACTTGTTGCCGACGAAGTAGATCAGCCCGCCGAGGATGACGGGCAGCAGCCCCATGAACAGCAGGTAGCCGCGGTCCGACGCGATCACCCGCACGTAGCGGCGGGTCAGCGTGGTCAGCTGCCGGAAGGCGCCGCGCGGCTGCGGCGTGGCGGCGGCGGCGGCCAGCTCCTGGCTGCTGGACATCGGCTGCGGCTTCGGGCGCTGGCCCAGCACGTACTGCGCGTACTCGGTCGACGCGGCGAACTCCGCGGCCCAGTCGCGGTCCGGGTAGCGCTCGAAGGCCTGGAACACCTCGGCCCAGCGGGACTGGGCGAAGTAGACGAGCCCGTCGTCGGGCGGCCCGTAGAAGGCGATCCTCCCGCCGGGGACCAAGACGAGCAGCCGGTCGCAGGTGTCCAGGTTGTCGACGCTGTGCGTGACGACGATGACCGTCCGGCCGTCGTGGGCCAGGTCCCGCATCTGCTCCATGACCGACTTGTCCAGGCCCGGGTCCAGACCTGAGGTGGGCTCGTCCAGGAACAGCAGGGACGGCTTGGTCAGCAGCTCCTGCGCCACGTTGACCCGCTTGAGCTGGCCGCCGGACAGCCGGTCCGCGCGCGTGTTCGCGTGCCTGGTGAGGCCGAGCTCGCCCATCACCTCGTCGACCCGGCCGTCCCGCTCGGCGGGCTTGGTGTCGGCCGGGAAGCGGAGCTCGGCCGAGTACTGCAGCGCGCGGCGCGCGGTCAGCTGGGTATGCAGCACGCTCTCCTGCGGGACCAGGCCGATCCGGTACCTGAGCTCGTTGTAGTTCGCGTACAGGTCCCGGTTGTCGTACAGGACCGTGCCGGTGTCGGCCGGGCGCATCCCGGTCAGCGCGCCGAGCAGCGTGGACTTGCCCGCGCCGCTGGGGCCGATGACGCCGAGCAGGCACTTCTCCGGGATCGGGAACGAGACGTGGTCGAGCAGCACCTTGCCGCCCCCGACCGTGACCACGAGGTCCTCGGCGGTGAAGGAGATGAGGCCCTCGTCGATGTACTGCCGCAGTTCGCCGCCCTTGAGCCGGAAGGTGGAATTCCCGATGCTGACGATGTCCTGCTCGGACAGCAATTGGGAGGTAACCCGCTGGCCGTTGACAAAAGTGCCGTTATGGCTGCCGAGGTCGACGATCTCGTAGGTGCCGGTCGGCGATTTGCGCAATTCGGCGTGATGCCGGGAAACGTTGAGATCGGACAGGACCAGGTCATTGTCGGGCACGCGGCCGATGCGCATGGCCTTGGCCGGCAGCGGCATCCGCGCGGTGGGCCGGCGGTCCACGCTGGGCAGCAGGTCGGGCTGGGCAGCCTGGGCGGCCTGCGCCTGGGCGGCCGCTGGCTGCCGCGGCTGGACCTGCGGGACGGGCGGTGGCGCCTGCGGCGGCGGCGCCTGCGGCGGAGCCAGCGGTGGGGCCTGGGGCGTGGCCGCCGCGGCGTGCCGGGGGGCGTGGTCGCGGGGTTCGGCCCACTCGCGCGGCGTGGCCGGCTCGCGCGGGACGACGTGCTCGCGCGGGACGACGGGCTCGGCTGGGGCCGGGCGCGAGGAGAGGCCGCCGGGCGGCGACACGGGCCCGGCTTCCCTGGCCGGCTGCCACCAGGAGTCCGGGCCGCGGCGCTGTGCCGCCGGGGGGGCCTCGGGAACGACTTCCGGTGCGGGCGGGGCCTGCTGAGCGGGAGAGACCGACAGGGCGGTGCCCGGATGATCCGCCGGGGGCGCCACGGCCGGAGCGGGCGCGGGCGCCTGGGGCATGCAGCGCAGGACCGGCCCGTCGTCCGGGTTGCCCAGCCGCACCACGCAGTCGCCGCTGATCTCGATCCGGTCCAGCCGTTGCGGCCCGAGAAACGTCCCGTTGGTGCTGCCGAGGTCCTCGAGGATCCAGCCGTCGCCGTCGACCCGCAGCACTCCGTGCCGCCACGAGACGCGTGAGTCGGTCATGACGATGTCGGCCTTCGGATCCCGGCCGATGGTGTACGTGGCGTCGGCTTGCAGCTGCTGATCCGAGCGCCTGGTCCGCACCACGAGGCCGGGCGGGGCAGAAGGGACTGAGGCCCCGCCCTGCGGGGGCGCGGCCTCAGCGAGCCCGGCGGGCGCGAGCCCGGCTGGAGATGGACCGGCCTGCGGCGGGCGGCGGTCAGACCAGTCAAAACGCTCTGGTGGCATGTTTACAAAGTGTAGGGCCGCCGGGCGTAAACGGGAATCGGGAGAACCATTCAGGTTGACCGCGCGTTTTGACATATTGGGATGCGGACACCCTGATACTGGAGCATCCGGCAGTGCGTCGGAAACAAGCATCTGAAACCGAGGGCCTGAAACCCGGGTCACATCGGCGCTACACGGTACACGTGACTCAATGTTATCCCCCGTAACTAAGTGACACCTCAGAGGTGGAAAGTGATGGGCGCAAGTACGTATTGTGGGGATATGGCCATCATGGCCCGGACCGTGGGGGGGACGCTATGAGCTCCGATCAGACCCAGCCTGTTCCCGAATGGTGGCAGCAGCCGCAGGGCCCCAAGCATAAGCAGGGGCAGCGCCGGGATGAGGACTACCAGGAGAATCAGGTAGACCAGGGCGCTCAGGAAAATCAGGCGACGCAGCAGCTTCCGACCAGCCAGGGGCCCCCGCCGGGCGGCGGCTTCCCCTCGGGTCAGGGCTTCTCGTCGAGTCCGACGCCACCGTCAGGGTCGGCCTTCCCGTCGAACCCGACACGCGCGTCAGGGTCGGGCTCGCCGCCGGCTCCCACGTTCACGCCAGCGTCCGGGTCCCCGTCCGCCCCGACGTACCCGTCGGGGTCCGGCTTCCCGTCCGGGCAGGCGTTCCCGTCGAACCAGGGATACCAGAAGGATCAGGACTATCCCGGCAATCAGGGTTATCAAGGGAACCAGGGGTACTCCCCCGGCCAGGGGTTCCCGGCGGCTCAGGGATACCAGGGATCACAGCCCCGGATGCGGCGGCGCCGGCGGAGGTGGCCGTGGATCACGCTGATCGTGATCATCCTGGTGCTCGTAGGCGCCGACCGGGCCGCCAACGCCTACACCGAGGACCAGATGGCCAGCCAGATGCAGGCGTCCCTGGCCCTGTCCGGCAAGCCGCACGTGACCATCCAGGGCTTCCCGTTCCTGACGCAGCTCGCCGCGCGCGACTTCCGCACCGTGGATATCAACGCCAGCAACGAGACCGCGGGACCTGGCGGCCAGCTGGAGATCGCCAGCCTGACCGCCACGCTGCACGGCATGCACATCCACGGGCTCAAGAGCGCGACGGTCGACCGGTTCAACGCCTCGGCGCTGGTCACGTTCGCGGCGCTGGCCAACGTGAGCGGCGCCCCGCAGGGCGTCACCTTCTCCGCGGCCGGCCAGAACAAGGTCAAGGCGAGCCTCGACCTCGGCCCGCTGAGCGAGTCGGCCGACGCCCAGGTCACCCAGACCGGACCCGGCCAGATCAACATCAAGGTGCTCGACGTGGGCGGGATAACGTCAGACGTCCTCGGGAACCTGAACTTCAACGTCAACATCCCCAAGCTCCCGGCCGGGGTGTCGATCCAGAGCATCAGCATCACGCAACAGGGAATCCGGATCAGCGTGGCCGGCACCAACACCAAGCTGAGCCAGTGAGCGTTATGCACGGGCAGCACCCTGCGCGGGTTCTTGCCTGACGCGAACTTTCACATAAGGCCAGTGAGCGTCATGCAATACCGGCTGCGAGTGCAGGCCTTGTGGGCCTGCGCGAGCGGCCGGTACCGGTCGCACGGGCAGCAACCTCCGCGGGTTCTTGCCTGACGCGAACTTTCACATAGGCACAGTACCCCGACGGCAGCGGAGAAGTTTTCGCCGCGACGACCCGCGTCCTGGGTGACCTACTGTCGACCAAGAGTTACATTGTTGGTACGGACAGTAGCAGCGCAGGATGCGGAGGCCGTTATGCCGGGTGCGCCCTTTACCGTCGCCGACACCCACGAGCTGCGCAGCGTGGCGTGCGCGACCCCCGCGACGGCCGGCCGCACGTTCGGCCGCAGGCCCGAGGAGGTGCCTGCCGCCCGCCGCTTCATCAGGGACGCCCTGGACGGCCACCCCGCCGCCTTCGACGCCGAACTGCTGACCTGCGAGCTCGTAACCAACGCGGTGCAGCACGCCACCGACGCGGGCTGGGTGACCGTCGCGGTGATGCGCCGCGGCGCGGTCGTGCACGTGGACGTCATCGACGACGGCCGCAGCGGGCTCCCGCACTGGCGCGAGGCCACCAGCCAGGACGAGGGCGGGCGCGGTTTCCAGCTCGTCAACGAGATCGCCGAGCGCTGGGGCTTCCTGCGCGAGCGGGCCGGCACCTGCGTCTGGTTCGAGCTCAGGCCAGCCGACGGCTAGCCAGGCCGCGGGGGCGTGATACCCGGCCCGTTCGGGAGTATGAGAAGCGAGAGGGGGGCGGCGGTAAGCTCTCGGCTGATGCCAGCAACCTGTGCGTTTTGTGCCATTGTCCGCGGCGAGCAGCCGACGGTGACCATCCTGGAGACCGAGCGGCTAATCGCGTTCTTGGATCACCGGCCGCTGTTCTACGGGCACACGCTGCTGGTGCCGAAGGTGCACGTGCGGCTGCTCAGCGACCTGCCCGCGGATCAGGTGCCTGAGTTCTTCACCACGGCGCAGCGGCTGGAGCGGGCCGTCGAGGACGGGCTGGGCGCCGACGGCTCGATGATCCTGATCAACAACGTGGTGAGCCAGTCGGTGCCGCACCTGCACCTGCACGTCATCCCCCGGAACAAGCGCGATGGCCTGCGGTTCTGGCTCGGGCCGCGGCTGCGGTACGACGACGCCCACCCGGCGGAGGCATACGCGGAGAAGATCAGGGCAGCTCTCCCGGCGTGAAACGGCCGGCCTGAACCGCGCGGCTGATCCTGGCGTTACGGTTGGGTAGCAGGAGCGTTAGGCAAGACCGGCCGCGAGTGCAGGCCTTCTGGGCCTGCGCGAGCGGTCGGTGCAGGTCGCACGGCAGCAACCGGCGCGGGTTCTTGCCTGACGCGAACTTTTGCATAAGACATCAGGCACCGGCCCCGGGAGAAACCTCTATGTCCGACGATCTCAACCGCTTCGCGCGTGACCTGTTCGACGGGTTGCCCGACCGGTACGACCGGCTCGCCGAACTGCTCTCCTTCGGGCAGAACGGGCGGTGGCGGGCCGAGATGGTCGGCCACGTGGTCCCGGCGGACGGGGTGATCCTCGACGTCGCGTCGGGCACCGCGGGGGTGGCACGGCAGCTGGCCGTGCGCAGTGTTGGCGAGCACGGGGCTGGCGAGCACGGGCGGGCCCGGGTGGTGGGCGTGGACCTGACCGAGCAGATGCTCCGCCAGGGGCAGCGCCGGGTCGCGGCGTCCGGCCTGCGGGACCGGATCACCCTGATGGCCGGGCGGGCCGAGCAGCTGCCCTTCCCCGACGCCAGCGTCGACGCGCTGACCTTCACCTACCTGCTCAGGTACGTGCGGGACCCGCAGGCCACCCTGGCCGAACTGGCCCGCGTGCTCAAGCCGGGCGGGATGATGGCCAGCCTGGAGTTCTGCGTGCCATCCGGGCCGCTGTGGCATCCGGCCTGGTGGGCGTACACCCGGATGGTGCTGCCGGCCGGCGGCCTGCTGCTCGGCGGCCGCGAGTGGTTCCGGGTGGGGCGCTTCCTCGGGCCCAACATCTCCGCTCACTACCGCAGGTACCCGGTCGCCTGGACGGTGCAGGCCTGGGAGAAGGCGGGGCTGACCGGCGTGGGCACCCGGGTCATGAGCCTGGGCGGGGGCCTGGTCATGTGGGGGACGCGCCAGGGCCAGGGGGGTACGGGGGGGCGGGGAGCCCCCTCGTGAGCGGGGGGGATCTTGGGGGGGTCGTCCCCCCCGGGCAGACAGCAATACCGCCGGCTTATTATGCGGCGGGGCCGGGGCGCTGGCGGGACTGGTGGACGCTGCTGCACCCGCCGTACACGGCCTGGCACCT
>Ga0070708_100002493_pt1 | contig 14214 bp, 11 predicted proteins | sample KBSK5503metaG_FD_65469 | JGI IMG/M metagenome (GOLD analysis project Ga0070708, IMG submission 65469) | Corn, switchgrass and miscanthus rhizosphere microbial communities from Kellogg Biological Station, Michigan, USA - KBS K5-50-3 metaG | ecosystem: Host-associated > Plants > Roots >...
CCCCGCGCGCATCGCCCCCCGCTGGATCACCATGGACGACGCGACCGGCGCGGTCATCGGCACGGGTTTCCTCGGGGTCCCGTCAGTCGTCGTCGTCTCGGGGGCCGAGGACGGCGCGGGCAGCCAGTCCGGTCCGCGACTACCGCTCGACGGCACCAACGTGCTCGCGGGAGGCTGAGTTGAAGTCTTCGCCCTCCGCCCGCGGCGAGGATCGTCGCGTGAGGTCAACTGGTCGCGAGGAACCGGTCAGACGCAAACGTAGGGTTCTCTCTACTTGCGCGGGCCATCTGCGCCCCCGACGCTTGGCCGGGTTGCCCGGGTCACGACAAAGCGAGGCCCAAGGTGACGCCGTCATAGGCATCGTGCGACTGCAGCGGTACTGGTCGCCGAACGAACGCGCTCGCGCCGCGCTGGGGATCGAGTAAGCCATGGCAGTTCAGGAGGGAGTCATGCCCACCGTTCGCGAGGTCACGGCCGCCCCTGAGACGACCGTCGGCGAACAGAACGTCAGCCGTGAATGGGTCGTCGGGCTCAGTGGGATCTTCATCGCCGCAACGGTCGGCCTGCTTGCGGCGGCCTTCGCCTTGTGGCCGCCGGACACCGGTGTCGCGAAGATCGCCGAGGGGTGGATTCCGACGCGGGAGCAGAACCTGCTTCTGCTGATGGCCATCCTCGGCGGGATCGGCGCGATGGCTTACGTCCTGCGTTCGTTTTCGACCTACGTGGGAGAGCGCAAGCTCGTGTGGAGCTGGGTGCCGGCGTACATCCTCGTCGTGTTCCTCGGCGCCGCCCTCGCGACGATCACCTACATCGTCCTACGCGCAGGTCTCATCGGAGCGAACGGTGCTGCTGAAGGAAACACGTGGGGCTTCGCCGCGGTGTCGGCCCTCGTCGGTCTCTTCAATGCCCAGACTGCATCGAAGCTCAAGGAGGTCTTCGAGGCACTCTTCGCACAGGCCCAGCACGGGAAGGACTCGTTGACGAACAGCGCGTGATTCGCCCGGGAACGACCGGGCCGATGCGACGAAGGATGTGATGACGAGCGTGCTCGATGGGCGCCGAGTCTTTGTTTCGTCCACCTTCAAGGACTTGAAACGACATCGCAGCGAGGTTCGGAAATACATTCGACGGCTCAACGCACTCGACATCGCGATGGAGAACTTCGGCGCGCGCGATGAGCGCCCGCGCGACGAGTGCGTCCGGCTGGTCCGCGAGGAAACCGACGTCTTCGTTGGCATCTACGCGTACCGCTACGGCACGGTACCGGCGGGCGATGCGTTGTCGATCACCGAGCAGGAGTACCTCGCGGCCCGGAATCAGCGGCTACCGATGTACATCTACGACGTCGACAAGCACTACCGGTGGCCAGAAAGGCTCAAGGAGCCAGGCGTCGAGGCACAGCTTGCGGCGTTCAAGGCACGCTTCGTGCTTGACGGCACACCGTCCTCGTTTACCTCGGCTCCGATGCTTGCAGCGGCAGTGACCGCTGATCTCGGGCGACACTTCTCGGGACCGCCAGCAGAACCACGTGAGGGTGGGCAGTTCCGCGCTCCGCCGGTCGACTGGGTTTCCCCGGCTAGTCGAAACCCAAATCAGTTCAAGGTCGCTGCATTTGACCTCGACGGCACCCTCTTTCGCGGCGACGGCTTCGTTTTTTCCTGGGATCTCTTGTGGAGCGGCCTCGGCTTTGCGAGGCGGACCCAGGACGGTCTGAAGCGCAAGTACCTCCGAGCAAGCCGAGCACCGGCCTCGAAAGCCGATCGCATCCGAGCCTACGAGGCGTGGTGCGACGCGGCAGTGGAGAAGTTCCGGGCGGCAGGCCTGACCCGAGGACGGCTGCGCGAGATGAGTCGGGCAATTCGATTGACCGCGAACGGCCGAGAGGCGCTTCGGCTGCTCCGCGACGCAGGCGTTACGACTGCACTCGTCTCCGGCGGGATCGACACGTTTCTCGAGGACGTCTTTCCTGACTACCGCGAGTACTTCGACTTCGTGTTCATCAACGAGCTCACGTTCGATCGCGCAGGGTCGCTCGACGGGGTCCTTCCGACGGCATATGACTTCGAAGGCAAGTTCGAGGCACTCAAACGGGTCTGCGCACGCGTTGGGTGCACCACAGATGAGGCCGTGTTCGTCGGCGACCAGATCAACGACCGGGACGTACTGCTGGGTGCCGGCCTCGGAATCGCTTACCCCGCCCAGGAGCTGGTCGTCACCGACGCCGCGACTGCCCTCATTGCAGGGGACGACTTGCTCAAGGTCGCGGCGAAGGTGCTGGAGCCGTGAGGCATACCTGACAAATGGGCAGGGAGGCTCCAAAGCCTCCCTGCCTACACCAGCATGGGCTTGGCTCGTAGGTGCGCACAAGTAGGGAGAACCCGCGGTGCCATTGGGCTGTCGACCGCCCGCCGACGGGTGTGGGTGCAGCTACATTTGGCCGGTGGAACACCAACAGCGACGGGAGCAACGGGCCAAGGCCTAGGGTTCTCCCTCATTGCCTCACGCGTGCGGTCCGCCCACGCTTTTGCTGATCGCCGACGGGGGCCACGGCGGCGGAGGGAGCAGGGCGATGGCCGGTTTGCTGTGGCCCATCGAAGGCCATCACACGACGCAACAGTTCGCAGGCGAGCACCCTTTCGAGCCGGAGTTATTCCTGGCGACTGACGGCGCCGGGCCACGGCGCGCACGGGCGAAACCGTTTCCAAAGGGCGTCCGATTCGCGCACCTCCACGGGGCGATCGACATCGGCTGTCCGATCGGCACCAAAGTCTTCGCACCCGAGGCCGGCAAGATCGTCGCGGCGAGCTCGTACAAGTCGACGGGCGAGAACTTCATGATGCTCGAAATCAAGCCGGGCACGATCCTGTTTTTCACTCACCTTGATGAGTTCAAGGCCAAGGTCGGGCATCGCGTCCAGCGCGGCCAGGTCATTGCGCGATCGGGGAACTCGGGCATGAGCACCGGGCCACATCTCCACTGGGAGGTTCGCATAACGACGAACACTGAGGCCGACTTTCGGCGCTCAGGACATTGGTTCAAGTGGAACCCGCGCCGGCTCAGGGTCGGCGGGGATCTTGCAGGGCTGCTCGCGATCGTCGCTCCGGGATCCGAACCAGATGAGCCGCCCGACCCAAGCGACCAGGATGCTGACCCACCCGAGATCGCAGCCGGGCCAATCGACGAGGCACCGTTGCCGGCCGGCGAGCCCGACGACCCACTGAGCGGTCCGCCGGAGACGGCGCTGGACGCGCCAGGCGATCCGGTCGCGGTCGAGACCGATCCTGATCCGGACGAGCCGCCTTTGGAGGAAGGCGACGAGGATACGTTCGGCGACGCTGCGGCAACGCTTGATCGGGTTCCAAATGGGCCGTCGGGCGTCTTCGGTCCAGGGCACGGGGCATAGATCGCCGAAACATCGAGATTGCCGGAGCCATCTCGCGACGCAACGGGCGGCTTCGACGTCTGGGCCCGTCGGCGGATACGAGCGGTTTCGAGCCGACTAACGCTTCTTGGGTTTCGGGCGATCCCCTCGATCGCCTTGCCCCGGCTTCGAGGCTGTCTTGGAGTGCTGACGATCGTCCGCCGCCAGTGACCTGCCGACGTCGACCTGATCAGTCGTGAACTGGCCCTCTTCGTTTCGCCGGATATAGCGCTTATCGCCAGGAGTGGGTTCGATCAGTTCGCGCTTCCGTGGTGGCATTCCTTAACCCTCCGATCCCGAATACCCCGATAGCTCGGGGACTTCCGAGCGGACGCCCGGCACGTCACAGCTGCTGAATGGCACTGAACGTGTTGTCGAAGGAGCCGAGCACCGTGACTTGCTGGTTGCAACAGAAGTAGTAGGCCGTGCCGCCGTAGAACCAGTCCGTCCAGAAGCGGCCGTTGAGGCCATTTTTCGCCTTGAAGGAACTGATTCGGTCATTCCAGGCAAGCGTGACGAGTTGCGTGTAGTCCTGTGAGACGATCAACGAAGCGCCTTGGAAGCTCGGGTTCTCCCAGACGATCACGTACGTGACGCCCGACGATGCGAGAAGCGGTGCCGCACTCGTATCGCGAGCCGCTTCTGTGCGGAAACAGTGGATGCGCGGGTAGTCAAGGTCTTGACAGTGGTACCGGCTGACCTCGCCGAGCTGGATAGGCTTTCCCTCGAGGTCAGCGCTCATCTCCGATTGGCTCGGTGCCGCGAACGCCGGTGCCGGGATCAGCACCGCGCCCGTCAGCAAGGCGACGAGCAGCGCCGATTGGCCGCGCCCACGCCGAAACATCTTCATCCCGTCCTCCTGGTTGCCCTCCTCTGTAGCCTTGAACGCTATGGGCGCGCCCTGGCATGGGCTATTGGGAAGAACCCTTGTTCGCGACGAGGGTTTCCCCCACTTGAGTCGTAAGGCGATTGGCTACAACGTCCGAAGGGCGACGCAGGTTGCGCTCGTCGTTGTGGTGTTCGTCCTGGGTATGGCCGCAACGTCGGCGGTCATTGAAGGTTCCGCGGTCGCGGGAGTCGAAACGGAGCTGCCGCGTGGTCATGTCCTCGCAGTCTCTCCAGCCGGGTTTGCGTGGCGTGACGGCATTCGCCCCGGCCAGCTTGTGGTCGCGCTGTCCGATACGTACTCCGAGGGCGGCTGGCGGCTGGAAACGATCGATGGCTCTGGGACCCATATCTCCCGTGAAGCCGGGTTCGATGACGCACTTCGATCAACCTCACCACTCGCGATTCTCGCGTTGGTCGCTGGCGGTCTCGGAATGGTCTCGATCAGAACGCATCGCCGATGGGTCGGAGCACTCGCTGCGATCGGCCTTGCGCTCGCGGCAGTCCCGCTCGGGCTCCAGGGCGAACCCGTTCTCTCGACAGCCGCTATGGCCGGAGCAGGGTTTGTCCCTGCGGCTGTGCTCGCGAATGCACTTACCTCGCTCCGGTGGCGCATCGCCGTTTGGACGACGATCGGGACGTTCACCTGCGCATGGATCCTGGTCCGGACGACGGCGGATCCTGCCTATGAGACGTTCGAGGGCATCCGCGCCGCTGCAGCCGCGTACGGGACTGGCGCGCTGGTTGCGGCGACGATCGTGCGGCCAGCGCTTCGTGGCGAGGGCCTTCATGTGATTCGGCCGCGCCTCGTCGACGTCGTGTCCGTTGCGGTCGTGGGCGGTGCTTCGCTGATCCTGTTGTTCTTTCTGCATCTCTCTGCCGCCGCCGTTTTCGTAACGGTCTCGGCCGCTCTCCTTCTACTTCCTGCAACGCGATACGCCGGTCGGCGTCTCGAGCGAGCAGTTCTCGCCGATCTTCGCGCCCAGGTTGCGCAGGAAGTTTCCGAGGCGGAGCGCGCGCGGCTGGCCCGGGAGCTGCACGATGTCCCGCTCCAGGAGCTATCCAGCGTCATTCGCCATCTCGACGCGGTCCCTGAGGCGCGAGAAGAGGCGGAGCGACTTCGGACCGTGGCGACGCAGCTGCGGGAGACTGCAACCGATCTCCGTCCGCCGGTGCTCGACGACCTCGGCCTGGGCGCGGCACTCGACTTTCTGGCGACGCAGGCGACCGCCGAGGGAGTGCACGTGACCGCCACGGTCACCGACCCCGGACCAGATCCCGCTGCGCGTCCGCCAACGAACGTGGAGCTCGCCATCTTCCGCGTCGCGCAGGAGGCGGTGACGAACGCGCTGCGCCACGCGGACGCGAAGTCGGTCCAGATCTCCGGTCTCGTGAGCCGCGATACCGTGACCGTGACCGTTCTCGACAACGGGAGGGGGCTGACGAAGGACCGGCAACGCGAAGCGATGAAGGCTGGGCGGCTCGGCCTGGCGTCGATGCGGCGGAGGGCGGAGGCGATCGATGCTGACCTTACCGTCGCGGGATCAACCTCCGGTACAGAGGTCGCAGTCAGGTGGCGACGGTGATGATCCGCGTCGCGATCATCGATGACCATCCTCTCGTCATTGGCGGCCTCGACCGGGCGTTGTCCTCGGTGAAGGACATCCGCGTCGTCGCGCGAGGAGGAACCGTCGCCGAGGCTCGGGCCATCCTCGCCAGGGCTGACGTCGACGTGCTGCTACTCGACATCCGTCTTCCGGACGGCAACGGGCTCGTGCTGCTCTCGTCCACGGCCAACGAGCGACGCTGTCCAGTTCTCGTGCTCTCTTCGTTCGAAACCCCGCAATACGTCTCGACGGCCCTAAGGTTCGGAGCACGAGGTTTCATGCTCAAGACCGCGCCCCTCGAAGACCTCGTGGGTGCGATTCGGGCGGTGGCGGCCGGTGGATCAGCCTTCACCGCCGAGCAGCTGCTCGACGCGAATACGCGGTCGATCAGGCTGTCCTTCCGCGAGCGGCAGATCGTGCAGCTCATCGTGGCGGGGCGATCGAATGAAGAGATCGCCGGTGCGATCGGGTCGTCTCGGAAGACGGTCGAGGCACATCTGACCCACCTCTATGGCCGATTGGGTATCGCCTCGAGGGTCGAGCTCGCGCTTCGCGCCGAACGTGATGGCTGGCTCGACCTCGGCCCGTCGGGCGACGCCCGGTAGGCAGCTTGCGAATGTAGGGTTATCCCCACTTTCCTTCGCCCTCGCGGCGATGCATCGTTGACCACTCAGGAACCTGGCCTCCGCGCTCAGCGAGCGGACGTGAGATGGCCCGGTGACGGGGAGCTGACGGCCCATCGGGCATCGTGGCCGTCGGACAACGACGTACGGCGGATTTCCCACCTGGGCCGGGCGGAGGGTCGCCGCCGCACAAAGCTGTTGCACCCAGTCAGGAGGTACGCGGGTGCAGGTCGTGCTCACCATGCTCGGAGGCTTCGACCTCCGGTCGCGGGGTGAACGAGTCGCCCTACCGCCGAGCGCGGAGCGTCTGGTCGCCTATCTCGCGCTGCACCAGGGTCCGGCGAGCCGCTCGAACGTTGCCGGAACTCTGTGGCTCGATGTGTCTGAAGGCCGAGCCATGGGCAACCTTCGGTCCGCGTTGTGGCGGCTTCGGCGGCCCGGCGTGAACATCGTGGGGTCAGCCGGAGATCATCTCTTTCTGGCACCGGATGTGGAGGTCGACTTTCGCGAGCTGAGCGCCGCAGCGCGGCGTCTGATCGATGGTGCACCCGCTGCCGATTCGTCCCAGCTCGAACGGCTTGCAACAAGCAGCGACCTGCTCCTCGACTGGTACGAGGACTGGGTGCTCTTGGAGCGCGAGCATTTCCGGCAGCTCCGGCTCCAGGCTCTCGAGCGCCTCGCGCTGGAGCTCACCGCAAACGGCCATTACGGGCGGGCTGCCGAAACAGCGCTCGCAGCGGTCGCGAGCGAACCATTGCGAGAGAGTGCCCATCGCGCCCTCATCGCCGTACACCTTGCGCAGGGCAACCGCGGTGAAGCGATCCGGCAGTACTGCATCTACAAGCGACTCATGCGCGATGAGCTCGACCTCGAGCCGTCCCGTCAGATGGACGAGTTGATCGGTGAGGTCCCGGTGATCGCGATGCAACGGGTGATGCGACCGGCGATGCTGCGGTGATGGTCGCGTGCGCGGGACGCGCGAAGATGCGACACGTGGAGCCGGTATCGGAGTACGTGGCTGCCGCGGTCGTCCGAGCCTGGACAGAGGCCGGCGCACCGGGCGCTCTCAAGATCCGCATCACGACTGACGTGGACGGTCAGTTCCGCACGGTCGGCGTTGCTTCGAGCATCGACAATGCCTGCGCGATCATTCGAACGTGGCTCGAGAGTCTTGTTTGGCCTGAGGCGATCGCGAAGGATGACCGGGGTCGGCCATCCTGACCCACCGATCGTCAAATCCCGGCATCTGGCTAAATCTGAGGGCAACCGCGCCGAAGCCCGGCGGAAAGCGACTCTGGCTGCGGGTGCTCCGGTCAATTGGGAGATCCCCTCGGCGATGAGCCTGGCGTGATGCTTCGCTCATCGGCTGCCATCAATGCCAGGATCTCGTCTGCGTGCGTCGGTCGCCAGCGGCCGCCTCGCGTGTCCTTCCGGCTCGTGTTGCCGGAATGGATCATGCCGACATAGAAGCGTTCGTCCTCGAGGGCGGTCACCCGCTTGTGCCGGCCGCGAGTCAGGTATGCCGTGTCGAGGCCGTAATTGGTGTCCGGGAAGCGCTCGGCCTCCCAGGTGGAGCGCCTGAGGCAGAGCGTCGGGTCGTGGACCCAGGGAGCGTCGCTGCGAGGGTAGGCATAGTGCCAGGCTCTCCCGGATTCGGGCTCGTAGTACAGCAGGGTGTTGAGCCCGACGACGTCCGCATCAGATCGAAGGAGGCCGTGTACCTCGTAGCTCAACCGCCAGCTCGCGACCCAGTCGTCGTCGTCCCAATTGGCAAGGACCTCACCAGCGGCGAGCTCGGCGGCGAGATTCCGCTTGGCACCGATCGTCTGCCGACCGGGAAGATGGACGTAGCGAACGCGTTCGTCGATGGGCATCAGATCACCGATCGGGTCAGTGCCATCGTCGACGACGATCAGCTCGCGATTCGGGTAGTCCTGGACGAGGAATCGAGCGATGGCGGCGGGTACATGGGCGCGCCGGTTGAACGTTGGCATAAGGCAGCTGACGAGCGGTTGCTCGGCATTCCGTGCTGACGCCGGCAGCGCGACGCGACGGGAGCGGCGGCGCCGAGTGGCTCCTCCATTGACGGGATCCTTGAGCGCGGGGCCGGCGGAAGGCATCGGTCGTGCCCGAGCCGCGGCAACCCCAGCGCCGCGAGGGCGGATCACGATCAGCGTCCCGAGTCGGGCAGTCTCGATGTAGCCGCCGCCTCGAAGGAGCTCGTCCACGAAACGAGTCACGCCGACGTAGGTCCCGTAGTCGTGGAACGCCACGAATGCGTTCGGCTCGAGCCATGGCTCGTAGTGCCGGAAGTCCGCGGCAACGGTCAGATGGTCGTGAAGGCCATCGACGAGTAGCAGCCCGATCGGCCGCGTCCACTCGACCTCGCTGGGCGCCCCGACGACTTGGCGGACGGTCGCGCCGAGGCCGGCACCGGCGATCGCCGCCTGGAACCGCTCGAACGTCGGCCCGCAGGAGTAGAGGCGCCCGACCTCGCCGACGCGGCCGTCGAAACGGTCGACTGCGTAGACGGTCGCGTCGCCCACGCGGCGCGCGACGCTGCCCAGCACCGTCGTCGCCCTACCGCAGAAGCTTCCGAGCTCGACGAGCGTCCCTGACGATGTCGCGCTGAGGACTCCCGCGGCGACCATGGCCAGGAGTGCCGCTTCGTCGGGCTCGAACCAGCCGTCGATCCCGACGCTCCGCTCGACCGCAGATCGCAAATCCGCCAGCGGCAACACGGGTCGCACGGGCGCTGCCCCATCCGGAACCGTGGCGACGATCGCCCTGCCTGCCTGTCGCACCCGAGCCGACGCCCCTGCCGCCGCGGCACTGACCATCGCAACCACCTTGGCCACCGGAACGGACCGCGCGAGCACGTAGAGCGATCCCCCGGGACGCAGCCGGGCGAGCGCGGCGTCGATCGAAACCGCGAGGTCGATCAGCCCATGACCGTCGTCGAGCAGGGCGAGGTCGATGGAATCGGTTGGCCGGTCCGTGAAGGTGGCGACCGGCGCTGCGCTGCCGAGCGCAGCCAGGATCTCGCCCCCGGCGATGGCCAGCGGCGATGACGTGTCTGGGGACGCGATCCGGGGCGTGCCGGCCCGGGCGCCTCCGGCCCTCGCGGCGCGCAGCGAATCGGCCAGAAGCAGCAGGGACGGCTGATCGACACCGCCGCTGATGCTCGCGAAATCCACGATCGTTCGTCTCGTTACCCGCCCGGCATCGCGCAGCAGGGGCTCGCTTGCGGCGAGGGCGCGAATGCGGCCGCGGACCGGGTCATCCATCCGGCGCGGCACGGGATGCATCCAGTACGCGTCCGTCAATGCCAGCGCCTGTTCGACGTCGGTGACGTCATAGCCGACCCGGTACCGGACGAACTCGAAGCTCGCCGGGTGCGTGGCGATGTCGTAGCCGAGCGCCGCGACCAGGGTAGGCAGCACAACCTCCTCGGTCGCGAACATCCGCGTGTGGCGCAGGAGCGCCTGCAGCTCCACGTCCTCGGACAGAGTGACGAGATCGGCGGCAGCATGCCGGGTGAAGACCGTCGATGGCCAGAAGGTCCAGTGTGGGAAGGCGGCAATGCCGCCCGGCATTCGGTCGAGGAAGGCTCGCCACATGCCGGCTTCACGCCACGCGACGCGGACCGGATCGATGGTGCTGTTGCGGGGCTGCACGCCGGGGGCGTTGCCGAGCATGCCGACCGTCGGATGCTCGCTCAGGAAGGCCGCGACTCGCTCGCCGTAGCCACGACGGATCAACAGCTGATCGGAGTCGACGATGGTCAGCGCGTCGAAGTCGAGCTCCTGCAGCGCGAATCGCATCGAGTCGAGGGCGAAGTCATGGAGCCGACCCCAGCGCATCGGCTTCGAGGCCGGGTGGACGACCACGTTGCCGCCCGCGGATAGCTGCGCATCCGCCATCTGGCCCGTCCGACTGCCGTCGTACAGGAGGATGGTGGAGTACCGCTCAAAGGCGCGAAGGTTCCGAACGAGGTCAGCGACGACTTCGGGCCGCTCGTGAACAAGGCACGCGAAGACGTGCGTGGTCACGCCGCTGCGCCGACTCGCGCGCTGACCGTGATGTTCCGAAGTTCGACCGACGATCCTGCCGGCGATGGCGACCGTTCGATGATTCGCAGGTAGGCGTCCTTCTCGGCCGGATACGTGAACCACTTCTCGAAATAGAGGAACTCGTCGTCGCGAATGCGCAGTCGCTGGTCGGTCCCGAGGTGGACACCGTCAGGATCGCCGGGGCTCTTGAGGGCGAAGACGATCGTGTGATGGCCACCGATTGCCCTGGCCTCGCAAGCGACGCGAATCGTTCTCGTGGCCCCGGGCTGGAGGCCAGAGATGACGTCGGCGTGGGCCTTCTCGAACCGATAGCGATTGAGCCTGACCCACATCTCGCCGACTTCGTTCAACCGGTCGAATACGAGCACGCCGTCGCCGAACCGCCATGATCCTGCCGCACCCCCACGCCAAGCCCCACCGGACGCCCCGTCTCTGAAGTCGTCGGCCGGCGACGTAGCCGAACTGCGATAGAACACATATTCCTCGGCGCCCGGGAGCCGCTGACGAATCGACTCAGAGGTGTCTCGGACGGATTCGGCAAGCTGCTTGATCTCCAACGCCATGCGCTCGCGTTGCTGCTTTCGATCTTCCCGTGCGAGCCACCACTGAAAGCCGGAAACGCCGATGCCGCCGACGAGGCCGACCAGAACGCCATCGATGTCCACTACCTGCTCTCCATCCACGAGCCGTCGCCTGGGCCGTTGGAACCTCGTTCCGTCAGCCTCTAGCCCTCAATCGCCTTGATCGCGTCGTCGGCCTTGACCTCGCCACGCATGACCGCTGCGAGGCCCACGGCGTACGCCTCAACCGCGTCCATCGATGATTGGATGGCATTGCGCACAAGCGCAGCGCTGAGGGTGGACTCGGTGAAGTCGATGCTGTGCCTGACCTTCGCTTTCCCGCTGTCGAGGTTGAGCTCGATGCAACCGACAACCAGCCCGTCATTCGCTTTCGTGACGAAGACCATCGCCTCCTGACGCGCCTCATCTTCCGCTCGACCTTTCAGGTTGAACGCAAGAACCAGCCTTTCTGAGCCGAACCGGATGCGAGCGGCCAGGTAATCAACGTGGGGGTTGTCCTGCGAGAAGTCGACCTTCAGTTCGCCCTCGACATCGGTTTCGACGGGGTTCCAGCCGACCTCAATTAGAACCCTTTTGAGAGTCTGGAACGCAATCGCGGCGTTCGCTCGCGCGCGATCTTCAGATACCACCTGCTCCTCCCGTCGCCGCTAGGCCGTGAAGTCAGCTGACAGGGCGTACCTGTCCTTGATGTCCCTAAAGTGTTTCCTCCACATTCGCTCGGTCCAGTCCTTGGGGATATCAGTTTCGGCGCCGATCGAGCGGTTTTCGGACGCGTCGCCCACAAACAGGTTCTTTGTGTCATTGAAGAAGCGCGAGTGTCGCGCCTGAGCGGAAGCTTGGATCGTCGCGTTGCTGAGGGGCTGGGCCACCGTTTCCCGTCTTGCGACGAGTATCCGCTCTGCCCCGACCCACTTCTTCTCCCTATTGAGCACCGCCTCGTAATGCGCAGCCATCGTCTGCGACGAAATGACGTGGCGGCGGTCGAGCTCCCTCTTTAGACGTGGTCGATCCTTGATATCGAGCCGGTGTTGCTCAGGGAAGTTCTCGCGAAGGGTCCACTTTGTTGTGAGCGTAAACGTGCTTCGTACGATCGTGATCGCCGTCGGGCCGTCCTTGGCCGCGCCGGACTTCTTGGTTGTCTTGGCCCGGCTGTTCGGATTGATCGCCGCCTCGATCCACCAGTCGCCTGCCACGTCGACGGGCGCAATCGACTTCAATCCGTAACGCACGCGGATGGCGGTCAGCATCGGGTTAATGAGAGCCGACGGTAGGATCGACTCGCGCACGGCGTTCACGGCCCGGGTCGCGGCGTCCAGTCCGAGTCGCAGGCGCTCATTCGGGTCATTCGGCACGCCCGCCTGAGCGACGAACCGGCCGAGCTGCCGAGCGGCCGACACGACCCACTCGATCAGCTTGTCGATGCCCTTGTCGATCATGGCGCGCACCTTGTTCAGCACGCCCATGACCTTGTCGGCGACCTTGCCCAGGCCGGCGAAGCCGGCGAGGAAGCTGATGGCAAGGGACAGGAGCCCGGCGAGGACCGACTCCACCCGTTTCGCGGCGGTGTCCACCTGACCCGCGGCGATCGCGACGATCGAGTCCACGAACGACTTTACGACCTCGATGATCTTGCTGATCTTCTGGACGAAGACCATCACGATGTCGTAGACCGAGATGATCGCCGAGATGAATCCGGCACCCGGGATGAACATCGCGATGAACTTCGGGATGGCCTTCTTCACCACCGCGTCGACGACGAAGTCGATGATCCCGTCGACGACCGCGTCCTTCAGGTTGGACAGCTCCGACTTGATCCTGTCCCAGGCAGCAGCCGGCCCGTCCCGAACGAGGATCACCACGATCTCGAAGCCGGTCTCCATCGCCTTGACGGCGGTCTCGCCGACAACCTTCACGAGCTTGGCCCGGACGTTGCCCCACGAGATGCCCAGCATCGACAGGGCAAACTTCACGATCTCGGGCAGGCTGAACGCCTTCGGGATGTAGACGCCCGGCAGCGACCCTGTCAGCCAGTCGATGAGACCCCGCTTGAGGTGCTCCACGAAGTTCGTCTTGAAGTACTGGAAGCCCAGCTTCCCGGCCCGAGCCAGGTTGCCGACGAACGGCAGGGGGTTCTTCAGGATGCTCTTGAGCGCTGCGCCGGTCTTCTTGATGTAGCCCCATGCGGTTGGGCTGACGACGTCGAAGACGATCTCGAGCAGCTTCCAGACCGCGTTGAGACCCCACGAGATGAAGCTGCCGACGAAGTTGAGGAAGACCTTGCCGATCTTCACGAACGCCCTCGGCAGGACGACGACGTCCATCAGCTCGAGCGACTTGAAGGCGTTGATCGCCATCGACGGGATGGACGCGACGAAGGCGATCAGCTCCGCGAGCGTCGACTGGAACCAGGTCCACGCCCGGCCGATCGCATTCGCCCGCTGCATGTTCGCCCAGACCTCCTGCTGGCCGATGAGCTTCATGAAGCCGCCGATCAGCGTGGTGGCGTTGCGTGGGACGGCGTCGCCGGTGATCGGGTTCTTGCCGAGGACCGCGATCAGGAGGTCCCATGCCCGCGTGCCCTCCGCGAGCTTCGCGATCGGTCGGAGGATCGCGTCCTTGATGAGCGTCAGGATGCCGACGACGACGTTCTTGGCGAGCTGGAACAGCTTCGTGATCGGGTCGGTGAAGATGCGCTTGGCGCGGTCCCACACGCTGCCGAGGTGGAAGATGTCGCGCCAGCCAAGGGAGTCGAGGAACTCGCTGATCGAGGCCTTGATCGCAGAGCCCGAGAGGCCGACGGCCTTGACCTGCGCGTCGACGAACGCGCCGGCCTTGTCGAAGACGCCGTGGTTATCGAGCGCCTGGGTGATGAGTGCGCCGCCGGGCATGAACTCGATGAGCGCGCGCAGGATGTTGGCCGCGCTGCGCTCGACACGGCTCATGTTGATCGGGTTGATGCCCAGGATGATCGTGAACATCCGGTAGCCCGGGATGTAGTTCGCCTTGTCGGCGAAGTAGTCGAGG
>Ga0070708_100002495_pt1 | contig 14200 bp, 9 predicted proteins | sample KBSK5503metaG_FD_65469 | JGI IMG/M metagenome (GOLD analysis project Ga0070708, IMG submission 65469) | Corn, switchgrass and miscanthus rhizosphere microbial communities from Kellogg Biological Station, Michigan, USA - KBS K5-50-3 metaG | ecosystem: Host-associated > Plants > Roots >...
GTTTCGGTGATGCCGTCGCTCAAGTATTCCCCGTCGGGATCGGCGCTGTCATTGGCGAAGGGCAGCACCGCTACCGATTCGATGGCCTCCTGGTGGCGCCCCAGGAGGACCGCGTTGACCGGGGCGATGAAACGGTATCCCTTACCCGAAATTGTTTCAACGAATGCCGGCGACTCTCGCGAATCCCGCAGAGCTTGCCGCACCTTACGGATCGCTGTATTGACTCCCATTTCGACGTCAACGAAGACACCCGGATCCCACAATCGCTGTACGATGTCAGCCCGCCAGACGAGCTGACGATGGCGTTCTACTAAAAGGATGAGCAGGTCCATAGGTTGGCGCTCAAGGTGGACCGGCTGCCCGCCTCGGCGCAGCTCGTAGGCCGATATATCGAGCTCGAACTCACCAAATCGAAACGTTGAGTGCGAATCCGGCTGCGGCATAGGCCTAGATGCCATCCCCGCCTGACATGCTATCCGCCGCTTCAGAAAAACTCCAGATTAACTTCAGGCGCTCTCTATGGTCATCAATGCTGGCCAATGTCACTATGCCGCCCGGTGATCACCGCAGCGGCGGCGCCACATGAGCGATATTCAAAAAAGAAGGAGAAATCCCTTGACATCAACAAATTTGAAACGATTTGCAGCTTTCGGCGGGACAGCAGCACTGGTTCTGGCCGGCATACTGGTTCTGGGGTCAGGATTGACTGCCAGGGCTTGGGCGCAAGACGCTGGGTCTCACAACAGCCTCCAAGGGACATGGCGCGTGCAGGTCACGGTCCGCGACTGTCAGACGGGCGTGGCGCAGAGGACCTTCCCAGCCCTGTTTACCTTCGCCAAAGGGGGTACGCTAACCGTGGTGACCGCAGGCCAGCTCCCCGCGCTAAGCACGACCGGCTTGGGTGTCTGGCGGCACACGGACGGCCACACTTACAGCGCAGTGTCCGAGTCCTTCGTTTTTAGCTCCGCCGGCGCCTGGACGCAGACACACAGGCTCACGCGGACCATCGAGATCGGTAACGACGCGAACGAGTTCACCGATACAATTGCCCTTGAAATCTTCAACACCAACGGCAACCTGATTGTGACGGGCTGCGGCACGAGCGTCGCGAGTCGCCTCGAATGACTGGGGGAAATTTTTGGTCAGAGTGGAGGCCGCGTCCGGATGCGCTACCGCCTGAAGAACGCATCTCCGTAGCTGAACTTGAGGCCTGGTACAAAGGCGTCGGTCATGCACTCGAAAGCGAGTTCAGCATCGAATCCGCCGAAGCTCGCTTATGGCGGGAAGCTCTGGAGCGGATACGCAAAGAATCATGGGAAGGAGTCGGCCGTGTTCATCCGTAGGGCGGCCATTGGCCCATTCACAACCTCGTCGAGTCCCTCGGTCTGCTCGCTCAAATCCGCATTCTCCAACTAAACCAACAACAACCCACCCAGGTTGCCGTTTCAATCGCGGGGCTTCATCCGAAGATTGCAGACCGCTGCCAATCGCCGTTAGTGTTAGAGGCGTTTAAAGCCGTAGAGGAAGCAGTCCGTGAACAGGCCGGGGCCCCCGCAACAGAATTCGGAGTAGCGCTCGTGTCATACGCCATGAATCCAAAGAATCCACGCTTGTGCTTTAGCGCTATCCCAGCGGAGCAAGAAGGGTATCATGCTCTCTTTCGATGAGCCATCGGCGCACTCAAGAATCCGCTCAGCCATAGATCCATCGGACACGACGATCCAGTGAGGGTGCTCGAGTACCTAGCGTTTGCAAGTTTATTGATGCGTTTAATCGACGATTTACCGAAGAGCCAGTGATTTGTATCCGCCAAACACCATGATCCTGTGATCCTCCGACATCGGGGAACAGCATTCGCATCGTTTTCAAGTTAGGTCTCTGGCTTTGAGCTATCTCGGACACTGGGCGACTGATCGGGCCATCAGTAGGCTTTCGCCTTCGACTGGCTCGATGGACTCAAGCAAATTCTTTCAATCATATAGTCTTAGGGGGTACTGGGCGCACGGAGGTCACAATTACAGCCACACTCTGGTAGCAGTTCGCTCAAAAACCAATCCAGCGAAAAACGTTGCCTATGCTCATCGTGCCGTCCCATTAAAGTACGTCAATGCCTTCAGCCAAGCTTGGTTGCCAACCTTCCTACCCACTGCCCTGCCGACAAGATCATCCGCCTTGAAATGAATTCCGCCATATCGGCGGGATATTCCGGCTTGGTTCGAGGCGTCCGTGAAAGTGTCCCAAACCAGTGTGATGCTGGTTGCGGGCGTCAAGCCTGGCTCAATGGCAGAACTGCCAGGCGCGAAAGTTACAGAGTCACCAAACGTATCGCTGCCTGTCCAATTGCTCAGGATGGTAGCTCCTGCAGCGCTGAAAGTGCTGTGACCTGAAATGTAGGATGGAAATGGCGGTGTAGGGAATGTGCTAGGTTGATACGGAGTCCAATTCCCGCCGTCCATTGAAACAGTTCCCGTGTACGGGCCACCCCAGGATTGTATCGTCTCGCCGTGGAACAGATAAGGGATTGCAGTTACAGCTCGAACAGATGCCCAGTGACGTTTCGCGTCCCAGCAGGCAATAGCTGCATCATGGATCGCGGCAGTCAAGGCAAAAAACATCTTCGCATCATCATCCACAGTGTGACTGTCACGCGCCGAAACATACTGGGCGAAAAGGTCCCAATGCCCCGGCGGCAGTTCCGTATGTGGGCCATTCGCCCAATACTCAGCAATCATCTTTTCAGTATCATTCAAACGGACGCTAATACTAATCAATTCTCGTGCTTGCTGCTGATACGCTTTGGATCCATATGGTGCTGGTCCAAACCGAGCGATATAAGAACGATACTCACTGCCCGATGTCAGCGCGAAGGCGATCACATTCCCCCACTGGGCGCCCACGAACGACTGCGTCACCGTCGTCCCGCCACTGAAGTACACAAGTGGCTCCCAAGAGTTTGGTTGCAAACTGGAGTAGTCATACCCAGGGCCGAGCGGGACCGTGGTCGCTGGATTGACAGGCACGAAACCCGTGTAGTCGGCGTATGGGACCCCGCTTGCAGTCATGTTTCCAAGCTGATTCGAGCCATCAGTGTCTCTGGTGCTCAGAATGGCGCGGCAAGCCACGTTCCCGATCCCATCCGGCATGGTGGTCTCGGTCGAATTGTCGTTGATGTCATAGCCGAGCGTAGCCATCAACGGATCAAAGACTGATGTCTTGTCACCGGGAAAAAGGTCAACGACTGCGCGGTACGCAGCAAAGCTCATAGCTTCATTCTTATTTGCTAACGTCTGATCGGATGCCGGTCGACGGAGAGAATCACCATAAACTGTACCGACGGCGGTGCTGTCGTAAGCTGCCCAGGCATCGTAAATGCAGTTGTGGACAATAAACAGGGCGCGGGCGACCATCGGTGGACCAAGTTTTGAGTCACGCACACCCTGCAAAGCGGCATTGTTCCACTGAATGACCACATTTGACGGTTGCGCTGCGGCCGGAACAGTCCAGCTGGCAGCGATCACCAAGCCTATAGGAACGATCATCAAAGACGCCATCAGATTCACCTGAGACCTGCGATGTATTGAAAGGTCGTCTTACCAGAAGTTTCTGGTGATGCTCAGATTCTGAGGTCTAGACGGACTTGGACACAAGCACGGGTATTTCTCCCTCTTGAGCTGCAGTGTAGCGTTGTCACCGAAGATATGTGCTGGAGTTTCACACTTATTCTCCGGGCTGCTCCCATGTTTGATGAGCTCCGGTTCCGTTCGCAACCCTGGTAAGTGCTGAGTTACAGCCCAAGTGTTGCAACGCCTACCTCTGACCTCACTCCATCAAGGCAACTCGTGCCCTCCTCCCTGAAGAACCGGCCTAAGCATCTTTTGCGGCGAGCGTTCATCGACCCCCGAAATTGCCACTCTGATTTTGTAAGTCTTGAATCGGCTGATGGGTAACTGTTGACACTGCGCCTGCCAGAACGAAGCACTTGACACACTAGAGGCCAGAACCCACCCGTAACGACCTCGACCTTTCGCATCGGCTAAACTGCCGCTTGAGACGCAGATTTCCTTCCCAGAAGCGTCGGCTATTGAGACGTTTAGCACCGTAGATAAGGACGTTAGCTCCTCCCTGTCAGCATTGCCAGCATTCACAACTTGCAAGACGAGATCAAGAGGGCCAGGTGGTAGGCCGTGAACAGTAAACAGATATTCCCCGCTTTTCCACATTGGCAGATCACCTAATTCAGCATGGTAGCGCGGATAAGAAAAAAAGCCGGCATCGCGGATTTCCTGACCGCCGCTGAACTCAAATGAGTGATAGCCAAAGAGCCAGACCGTGAATACAAGGACCGCGACTATGACCAAAACCGAGATCAACTTCCCCCAGGCCGTAATTTGCACTGTGTCTCCTGCTCTCAGCAAGGTGCGACTTACTTGATAGCGGGTGGCGGTGGCGACGGCAGCGGACCGTAGCCAGGTGCGGCGTTCCCACCTGGAAAAACGGGCGGTGTCATGCCGGCATCCTCGAGAGAATTCCACACCCAGTAATTGCTATTTGTACTAAGAAACCAGTAATTGCGTCCGCAAGAAGGGCAGCTGGTGTTCGACATTGCTTTCTTAACAAACTCGCGCTCTTTGCAAGGTGTGGCACCTTTGACATCTGAACACGATCCGCCAACATCGGTCGGATCATCCATTATGGGCTTAGGTCCACCAGGGTATTTGACATCATTGGCATCTTCGCGGTGCAATCCGTATGTATGCCACTGCAACTGGTCATCTTCAGAGGTAATCAGGACATAGCAGTGGTTGTAGCCTGTTATCTGACCAACGAGACGCCGTAATTGCCTACAGCAAGCTTGAGTTCGAAGCCCGGACGGGTCAGTCTCGTTGACTGGGTTATCGTCGGCATAAGCATACAAATTAACGGTGCCGCTTGCAAAATGGATAGGATCTTCGCTAATAAAACGCCCCAATGTCGAGCTGTAGTATCTAGCGCGATAGTAATACATGCCATTCGAATCATTTTCGCGGCCAGTAAACTCGTATGAGTTTCCATTCGCGGCACCAGCAATCGCGGTGTTGCCGAAAGGATCGTATGTGTATTGTGTCGCTATCGCTCCCATTGAGTTTGACAATGCCACTGTACTTCCAAGAGCATCGGGGAGGAAACTCCAAGTGCCGCCAGAGTCGCTTCGAGTAAATGTCTCGTCTGTGTCGCCCTTAAGCATCTGCGCCACCAGAGTGGACCCAGAGAGTTCTTCGACCGCGTTGGGGCCGTCATACAAAATGCTATTTGTGGCGGCATTCTTGGTCCGACGGCCAATTCCATCATATTGGAACGTCAGCGCACCAATTGCTGAAAGATGGTTGCGAGCATCCCATGTATACACGCGGGTCCCATCGTTTATGAGGCTCCCGTTGAGATCATATGTTTCACCGATCCCGTTCCAGTTTGTTTGCTGGTTATTTGCGTTATATGTGGCAGATGTCACTGCGGCAGGTAGGGTTATCCCCGCGAGGCCGCCGCCCATACTGACACGACGCCCCGCTACATCATAAGTATAGCTTATCACCCCGAGTTGGCCTCCTGCATTTGCGTACGCTATTCCCGTCAGCCTAGAGGTCGGATCATACGTATATGAAGCAGTTACACTGTTGGGCAGGATAAGCGAGGTCCTTCGATCCGCTTTGTCGTATCCAAAGGTGACGGCGGCTGTACCCTGGGTCATCTGCGTCAACCTGTCATTGGCATCATAGGTATATGCCACCGCGGCCTGCCCTGACACGGTCATGCTACTACGCCGACCGGCTGCATCGTAAACGCGTGACACCGATCCTTGCGGAGTAGTTTCGGATATCAGACGATCAAGCCCATCGTAAACCCGCGAGATACTACCGGCGAGAGAATCAGTGAGTTGCGTCACTCGGTTTCCTCCATCGAAGGTCGCGGTAATCGTGCTTTGGTAGGTAGTTGTTTTGCCTTGCGATACAGTACCAAAACCGGCAAATGTAACGCGGTTCAGTCCGTCATACTTTAGAGTCGTTACCTGCGACTTCCTGTCAGTAACCTTCGTGAGGTTGCCCGCAGCGTCATATGTGTAACTGTCCAGGTGCAGAAGCGCATCTTTGCGGGAGGTCACCCTATCCACGTTGTCATACGTGTATGTCGTTACGTTGTTGCGGGGATCCTTTAGTGTGAGCATATTACCATTGGCATCGTAAGTGAGTGATATCACATTTCCGAGAGCATCGGTAAGGCTCGTCGGCTGATCGAGCGGATTCCACAAATATTGCGTTGTATTTCCCAGCGGGTCGGCGACAGACAGTAGGCGGCCAGCCCCATCGAAGAACCGAGTCGTTGTGTTTCCCAGTGGATCGGTAATCGCTGTCAGGTCCGGCCCAGTGTATGCAAAATGCGAAGTATTCTGCTCAGCGTCAGTTATCGTTGCGACTCGACCATCGGCGTTGTAGGTTAATGTGGTGTGGTGTCCCAGAGGATCCCCTAAGTCAACGAGACTACCGGCTGTGTCGTAGCTGAACGATGCGATATGATTGATGGGATCTGTGATACTCGTTGGTTGGTTAAAGACTGGATCGTACGTTATTGTTGCAGTAACTGCGTTGGCGGTGTTTGCAAGCCTTGTAATGCCAGTAATATTCGCCATAGCATCGTACGACAATGTTGTCTGTCGTCCCAGCGTATCAGTTATGCTAAATATTAACTCGCCTGGTTGTAGGCGCGCGTAGGTCAATGTCTGTTGCTCCGGCATGCCGAGTGCTGCCGTATCGGTCACTGCATACCCAGCACTATCGAATGTAACCTTTCGAACGACTCCCAGAGGATTGGTCACGTTTGTCTGGATCACTTGGCCATTTGCATTCAATGTGTAAGCAAATTGGTACGTGCCGCCATTGGCAAGCGTCTGCTTCGTTACGCGCTCGTTGGAATCGTATTGATTTGTAACGAAGACATTTCCTCGTGGATCGGTAATCGTGAGCATCTCATCCAAGGCGCTCCTGCTATAACCGTAAGTCGTTACTCCACCATTTACGTCGTTGACTGTCGCCAATCGGTTATTTGAGTCGTAGGTGTATGACGCTGTCCTACCCAAGCTGTCGCTGATCTGAGTGATTCGATGGCTTTGGTCGTATAAGAATGTTAGGTATCGGCCATTTGGCGACGTAATCCGGGTAATATCTTGATCGTTGCTGGTGTTCCTGTCGATGTGCAGTACGTTGCCATACCGATCCTTTATTGCGCTGAGAAACAGATGAAAAAAGAATCCAATTGCATCGGGGTTGGTATATTCGAAGAAAAGGACTGTCCCATTCTTTAGCGTTATCGTGGTGCCGCCAGGGCCCAATTCGCTTAGCTCATTTCCTTGAGTCAATACCGACCCATAAAAAATGGTCGGCGTCGATGTGCTCACAAGCGTGTTACTGTTGGGGTTAGCCGGGTAGAATACGCGACCGCCGTCGGGCAAAATGAGATAGGTGCCGCTGCCATCGGGACTTCCGTAGAGAAAGATGTTATAGGAATGAGTCGTGCTCAGGCCAAAAGAGCGCGACGGTGTTGCAGTATCCCCTGGTCGGTAAACCCGCGTAAAGACAATTGGAATGGTGTCCGGAAGATAGAAATCAGTCCTGCTATGAACGAATAGCCCACTGCTCAGGTTGACCGGTTCGCCATCAGAAGGGCCAGGAATGGGATAGGTCGGCGGCGGATTTCCCGGCGGGTTTCCTGTCGAACCACACGTGAGCATGTGAATTCCGATTCCAGGGTCGGGCACAACCTGTCGTCCGTCGGGAGTTACCGTTCCTTTTCCATACACAATCCACGCTCCGGTGGTTGGATCCATAGTCCAAAAATCAGACCTGGTTCCAGGAGCCCACCTTGCTGAGTTAGGAATTACTTCTCGAATCCCTGGAAGCACCTGTTGACCGGTCCCTTCGATCATCGCTCCATCAGGCTGCAAACTGAAGTAAACAGGAAACTTTACTCCTGGAGGCAGGGGAAAGGGCGGGCGTTCGGTCGAGATCGGGGTTATGGTGATTGTGTGAACCAAATTCCCGTCCATATCGCGAATTCGAATTCCTGCCGGGATGTGGACCTCTAGTCCGGGTATGCGCGGCGTTGTTGCCACAATCTCCCTTGTCGTAGGCACTGAAATTTCGATCGCGTGCTCCGTGTCCAAAGCCGGCATCCAGATCGTAAACGGGAGAACAGTTGTTCCGCCCACATTTCCGACAATCACCTGGAACATAAAGGTCCCATAAGTGACGCCCGTCCGACTGGCCGGTCTCGCATCGACCACGATCATCCGCGGGCCGGGCAGCACATTTGAGAGCAAGAATCTGCCCGTTCCATCAGTCGTCGTCCTCACGCCATCCAGTTCCACTTTAACCCCGGCGACTGGCTGCTTACTTAAGGTCAAGATCTGTCCTGACAGAGCAGTCACCCCGACTGGTGCGTGTAACGGAGGCAGCAGCGCACTCGCATCGGATGTCGAACCTTCTGGGGAGGCTACATCGACCCGGTCTGTTGATGCCTGCTCTGTCGACCGGCTAGTGAACTGGATCTGCGCATCGGATGCCATGACTCCGGCTTGGTCGGCTACTCCTGATATTGACACCAGAAAACTGGAACCCGGATCCAGAAGCTGTTTCGGCGTGATGAAAACCAGCATACCTCCCTCTGCAGCAACCACATTGGCGGCAATCTTGCCGTTTGCTGCGCTGAGGGTGATGGTTCGATTGGTCACTGTCCGAGGATTGATGGGGTTGGAGAATCGCAGGCTGATTAACGTATCGACTGATACATCGACAGCCCCATCTTCCGGAGAAGAGAAAGCAAGTTGGGTTGGGGTCGTGATGCCATTAGCCAATGATTCGGTGTCCGTCACCAAACTGAAGCTCTTTGTAGAGGGATCGAAGAGTTCTCCGTAACTTAGCTTGTCCCCTACCGCGTCGGTGCCGCCCCAAAAGAGGACTCGACCATCGGGCAAGAGCCTCGCCATGTGGTCAGAACGGGCAACTACGAGACCGTTCGTCAAGAGTGTTGAAGTACCCGTACGAAAGTCCCAAAGCTCCGCTGAAGAAAGGGTGCCCCCGTCGGCGTCGACCCCACCGACCAAGAGCAGCTCACCATCAGTTAGGAGCGTTGCCGAATGGTGAGCACGCGGAGTCAACCTGATACTGGGCAACAGCATAAAGTTCCCAGTTGCAGCATCAAAAAGCTCAGCCGACTGTGCGAGCTGCCGTCCTGGCCCGATGCCGCCAAACACCAGAACGAAGCCATTGGGAAGCACTGTCGCGGTGTGCCATGCGCGAGCGAGGCGAAGTCGACCGGACAATGTGGAGGGCACGCAACTCGCGCAGCTGGCAACTGCAGCCGCTCCAGTTGCCCCTGCGCCGCTATCGCCACCTAATTGCAGCCAGCGCCCGTCTGGAAGCAAAGTAGTGGTTTCCCCGCGCAGACGCGACGCCGACCTTGTGCCGCCCACCGCTGCGGCAATATGGGCAATTCCCAGCGCAGAAATTCCGAGTACCAGAATTATTAGTTCGATGGTTACAACCCGGTTTTTCATATGCAACAGCTCCTTCCGGTCTATGGCTGCACTGTTGGTCAGACTAAGGTCTCGCTTTTGGCACTACGGACTAGTGAGGCTTGCGCTGACGGTACCTGTGCCATCACCTATATGCACTTTCAGGGTGTATACCCCAGTTGTAGGGAGAACCTGTACGAAAGTGTCAGTTGGGTCACACGCGGACCAGCCGGCAAGATACGATCCGTTAGGATTGTCGAGTTCCCAATTTTCACACCGCGAATTATTGGAAGAGACGATTGAAATCTGCTGATTCTGACTGCCGTTTATCGTGAGTCTCCCTGTTTGGCCCGGCGTTGTGAAATTCAACGGAATTGAAGTACCATTGATCACGAGAGACCCAAACATATCGACAACGTTGTACACTTTGAAGGTCCCCGTGACGTTACCGCTTTGCGTATACATCAGAAGGCTGTAGGTGCCACCTTCGACCGCGGTCGTTGCGTCGATATATCCGCCCCCGTAGCAACCAGCGCCGGTTAGGTAGATTCCATGTGGGTCAATAAGGGAGACGCGCGCACCCGCCGTGGAAAAAAAACTACAGTCGCCAGTGGTAGTGATCTCCACACTGAATTTTTGACCTGCGTTTGCATCGAAAATAGCTAGCCCGGCCCAGCCCCCACCAGCAACGTTGATGGTGCCCGGTGTACCGTCCGTGGACACTCGGGTATCGCCGCTCCCTCCGGATAAACCCTGTCCGGGAGGTGCAACAAACAAGTCATCACTGCTTACACCTGTTCCAGCAGATGTCGATGCCGTGATCTTCCCGGAAGTCGCGCCCGCCGGAACACTGACCGTAAGACTCCCAGCTGTCGCCGATGTCACCGGAGCGAAGCCAACGTTGATTTTTACCCTGTTGTTTGAAGCAACAGTTGAGAAATTACCCCCATTGATCGTGAGAGTCCCTCCGCCCCAGGCATCCACATTGGGTGTAAAGCTGGAAATGAATGGCGCGGATGCAGCGCTTCCGACTGTGAATGGACTAACACTGGTCGCAGAGCCTAGAGGACTCGTAACGTTTATTGTCCCGCTCGTCGCTCCAGGCGGCACGGTAGTCACAATTTGAGTAGGTGTAGATGAGATCACTGACGCAGTCGTTCCGTTGAATTTGACTGTATTCTGACTGGCGATCGAGCTGTAACCTGTCCCGCGGATAGTTACGGTGGAACCTGCTGCTCCACCGCTTGGCGTGAAAGTGATAATCGCAACTTGGGTTGACGTATAGCGTGTTATCGACAGGATATTTCCTGTAGCATCATACTTGTAAGCCGCAGCCGCACCTGTTGGATCTACTACTCCGACCAGCCTTCCCGCCTGATCGTAAATGTAAGTGACAGGGGTTTGTGCAAGACCGGCACGCGTCAGAACAGCTAGGATGAGAATTAATGCACCCATTAAACTTTGTCGCGGCATAGACTGCTCTCCTAATGACAGGCCCGGTCTTCAAGTTTGACTGTCGAGAGTCCGTTCGGCGGTTGAAGGTTCGACAAATGTGAAATCGAGTCTTGCAACTGCTGCCCAAATCACGATGGGCCGCAAACCTACACTGAAAACTGGGAGTATCAGCAAATGAAACGTGACAGCTCTTGCTATTGAGTGGCGGAACTTGCTTTCTTAGGATGCAGCGTTCATTCAATTGCCGCCGCGGAAGCTAGACGGGCTTTGACCGCAGACTCTCTTGAAGTCTCGACTGAAATGGCTGCGGTCGCCAAACCCAACACGGGCTGCGATTTCCTTCACACTCAAAAATGTTTCGCACAGCAGGCCTTGCGCCTCCTTGACTTTGATGCAGCGCATATAGCGGGTCGGTGAGACCGATGTTTCGGCTTTGAATAACCGTGTGAAGTGCCACACAGAAAGATTAACTCGCTTTGCCAGTTCGCAGATTGCCAGTTTGCGGCACCTGTCGCGCTGCATGATTCTGATGGCCGTCTCTACTCGCCGATCCATGACTTAGACCTCCAGCTACATATCTGAAAGGTAGTTACCGGTGGAGCAGTCTCAAAATAGGACTGTTTCCACCGCCAAGTAGGTGCGAGACCTTACGTGATCGTTCGTATCGTGTCAAGCTCAAACTCTTTTTGCGCTGTTGCAGTTTCAAACGACGGAACGATAGGAAGGTAAGCTGAAATTGCTAGGGCCTGCGATTGCCTTTGACTAGCAAGGTCTTAGTTGGATGCACAATCTCATATTGCACCAGATTTAAAACAGTAAACTTGACGGCACTGAAGTTGATCGTTGTTTCGAGTTCAGAACAAGATCGCGTTAATCTTCGTCGGAAGTCCGACCGACCTCGCGCCAGAAATGTCGGAGATCTGACGTAGCAAAAGAAGAAGGAAAGCCAGGTAGCTTGCTCAAAACAGCTGGCCCGGAAAGAGCCGGGCATTCAGGACCGAAGACAGTTCTGGGTTCTTTGATAAACGACTTGACCCTGCCTTTGAACGCGTTGGAACAATCAAGCTTGTCACTCTGGAGCGTCAAGACAGGCATGGTCTTCGAAGGCACCAGCCGCAGAGATTCTACTCCCAAGATGGATCAGTGGTAGGAAACACCATGATCCATGGACAGAAGGGGTGAAAACATCATCATGTAATTGCGCCATATTGAGACAGCATAGGATTGGCATTTCGGAGCCCACAAGACTCACTCCGTGAGGGTTTCGGGGATGTAGACCTGGCGCAGCGGGATCAGCCCTTTGTATTTTGCTTCAAGTTGGGGGTAGTACTTGTAGACCAGATCAAGGAGTTCGTCACCGTCGATGAGCGTGAGATTCCGCTTTGAGGAGGCAAAGTCGCGTGCCCGCTTGTTGAAGCCGCCAGCCGAGACGGAGAGGCCAAAGTCCTTGTCGGACACTTTGCCGGAGAGCTCAGATACTGTGGCTTCGTTCACGTCACCCTCCCCGCTCTTTACCTGGACGATGATCGTGGGTGGCGTAACACCCAAGTCGTCCTTATTCGCCCAGATGTCGATTCCGCGGTCGGGACCGGGCGGACTCACCTTAGTCTTGTAGCCCATGAGATTGAGGAGGTGGCCGACGAACTTAGCGAGGCCGTAGCCCTTGAGTTTCTGGTGGATCTGCTTCAGAACGAAGTCGCGCGACTGCTGCTCTATGTCATCGGCGACAACGCGGATCGTCTCGTCTTCCTCTTCGACGGTGGGCGCGGCGACCGCTTTGCCTTCCAGCGCCGCGGCGAACTCATCGGCGTAGTTCTTCACCTGGAAGAAGCTCATCGCCGAGCCAATCTCGTACATTGGGTATCTTAAAACCCAATCTGGGCATCTGACTGCTAACTTGGCGCAGTTCAACGCCTCTTTGCAGACTGAAGCAGAGACCAATCTTCCTGTTTACGACAGGTACCAATTTCCTACCCTACGGTAGGCCCTTTTTTCCCCAACGTCCCTTCCGTGTGGCTGTGATCCACTCGCAATCGTCGGCAAGCGCCAGATCAGGGCGAAGTGTCCACAAAAAAGGATTTGCGTATTAACTACCACAATAGTAATATTACACACTACTGTAGTAGATCACCTATGACTGAACCCAAATTAAGCAAGCTCGAACTCCAGATCATGGAGGCACTGTGGATTCGCAGCAAGGCCTCTATCCGCGAGATTCAAGAAGCGTTTCCAGAAAAAGGCAGACCAGCCTACACCACTATCCAGACAACCGTTTATCGCCTGGAAGTCAAGAAGGCCGTGCGCCGCGTCAAGAAGGTCGGTAACTTCCACATCTTCGAGGCTGCGGTTTCCCGCGATGCCGCGCAGCGGAGATTGATCGACGACTTGCTGACGCTGTTCGGAGGGCGCACCCAGCCCGTGATGGCACACCTGATTGAATCCGGCAAACTCACGCTGGAGGATGTAAAGGACGCCGAGAGAACTCTGCGAAAGCTTGAGAGGAAGGACAAATCACAATGATCCCGAGATATTTGTCTTTGATGTGGACGGCCATCGCGCCAGCCCTGGGCAATCACTTGTGGCAGTCGACGGTATTCGCCATCGTGGCCGGCTTGTTGACATTGCTTTTGCGAAAGAACCACGCCCGGGCTCGCTATTGGCTTTGGCTGGCGGCATCGGTGAAATTCCTGATTCCCTTTTCGTTGCTGGTCGGCATCGGGAGCCATCTGGCATGGTCGCGCAGTTCAGCAAGCGGACTGTACTTTGCGATGGAGGAGGTTAGCCAGCCATTTACGCAGCCAACGATGTCTACAATTTCTCAGGCCGCTCCCTCGGCAGTTTCCACGAGTCTGATCGATCTCCTTCCAGCCCTTCTTGCAGTATGGCTGTGCGGATTCGTAGTGGTACTTTTCGTATGGTATGCACGCTGGTGGCGGACTTCCGCAGCCATGCGAGAAGCCGTGCCATTGCACGAAGGACGCGAAGTGGAAGCGCTGCGCCGACTCGAGGGTATCGGACGAATGGGGATGGGGATCGAGATGTTAATTTCGCGGGCTTCTCTGGAACCAGGGGTTTTCGGCATAGCCCGACCCGTTTTGGTATGGCCGGAAGGAATTTCCGAGCGCCTTGAAGATGTTCACCTGGAAGCCATTCTCGCGCACGAACTGTGGCACGTACGCCGTCGCGACAATCTGGCCGCCGCGA
>Ga0070708_100002496_pt1 | contig 14200 bp, 25 predicted proteins | sample KBSK5503metaG_FD_65469 | JGI IMG/M metagenome (GOLD analysis project Ga0070708, IMG submission 65469) | Corn, switchgrass and miscanthus rhizosphere microbial communities from Kellogg Biological Station, Michigan, USA - KBS K5-50-3 metaG | ecosystem: Host-associated > Plants > Roots >...
CGGCGGCCGGGTCGTGCAGCCGCGCCTCCTCCGCCAGCCACTCCGGCCAGCCGTCCGGGCCGTTCTTGAAGTGATGCAGCAACTCCTTCTCCGGCTGAACACGCTCACCACCGCGCACCCAGTAGCCGGACACCGTCGCGTCGACGAACGCGGGCCGCTCGCCCCGGGGTGCCAGGTAGCGGATCTCGACGAGCGTCGGGGAGAGGGTGACGTCGGGCGCGGTCGGGACGTCGATGGGAATCTCGGGGGCGCCGGTCACCCTGTAGCGGATCTTCGTGCAGTACGGGGTACGGGCGGTCTGGTCGGTCACAGCGGGCCTTTCGGGGGAGGATTGGGACGCCGGCCGGCCGGGGCGATAGCCGCGCCCCGGCCGTGCGCGAGGGTCAGTACTCGCGGACGGTCACGCTGACGGTTGGCTTCCACTGGGCGATCGCGGACTCGATGGCCTCGCGGATCTCGTCGGCCTCGTCCTCGGTGGCGAGGTCGCTGATGTCGACGGTGATGTCGGCGGCGTACATGCGGTGCTCCTTGGTGGTGTGGGTGTGGGGTGGGCGCGGCGGCAGATCAGGCGGGGGCGGAACTCCGGTCCCGGCGCACGGCTTCCTGGATGAGGCGGATCGCGGCGACGCACACCTCGCGGGTGATCGCCTCGTCGCCCCGGTTGTGCTCGATGTGCTCGTAGATCTCTTCGGCGTCGCAGCTGTACGGGAGGTTCGTGTTCCAGTCGTCCTCGATGGCGAAGCCGATGCCGACGGTGGAGAACTTCGGGAAGCCGACGACGGCCTGACCGTCGGCGACGCGGACGCGGTAGGCCCAGTAGTCCTCGTTGATCGGCGGGGTGAGCATGATCGAGCCGATGACAGCGGTGGTGTTGGGCTGGTTGCGGATTTCGAGGACGAGGTCAGCGACGGTGGTCATGTGTGTCTCCTGGTGGGTCGTGGTTTAACGGGCGGCTACTGAATGGCGGGTTGGAGTTCGGCGTCTCGCGGGCCACAGACGGCCCTAGGAGCGCCTGGGAGCGTCCGGATGGACGCGAGGGGCCTCGACGGCCCCCGAGGCCGCCCGAGGCGGACTGTGAGCGCCGGACGGGGCCACGGCAGCCGACCCGCCACCCGCCCGCGCCCGGCCCGTCTTCGCCGTCAGTAGCCCGTCCCGCACCGCCATCAGCCGCACCGCCCGCTCCAGAACGGCGGCCAGCACCTGGCCGGGGTAGCAGTCGGCGATGATCCGCTCGGCTGCGGGCGTCAAGTACTTGCGGGTCGGCGGGCGGCGGCGGGGAGGCGGGGTACGGGTCGTGCGGTCAGGCATCAGGCCACCTCCTGCGGCAGCTCGACGTCTTCGTCCGACGAGCTGTAGTCGGCCGTCACGGCGGCGAGTTCGTCGGCCAGCCACTGCTTCCAGTCGTCGCGGCTGTAGCGCCCGGCCTCGTCCCACGCCCGCTTGGCGGCGGCGATGGCCTCCTTGCGCCAGGCGCGCTTGAAGGGGCGGTCAAGCATTTCGCCGCACGACCACGAGTCGCCGCAGCCGAGGCAGGTGACGGTCGGCCCGTAGTAGGGCCCGTGGTCGCGGCCCGCGAAACGACGGTGCCGCTTGCAGGTCGGGCAGGTGAGGATGCGGCGGATCGGGAACGAGGGCGGTCGGCAGATGATCGGGGTGCTCATCGTCCGCTCCCGTTCACGACGCGGGCGATGTCCAAGGCGTGGTTGCCGCCGCACCAGTTGCAGGTGTCGCCACCACGGTCGGCCGGGGCGAGCATGCGCAGGCAGCCCAGCCAGTCGGCCAGGTACTCAACGACCTCCGGCTCCAACTGGGCGTCGGACGGCTGGGTGCGCAGACGCTGGGCGGCGTTGCCGAACTCGAACTCGGGCTTCATGCGGCGGTTCCTTCCTGGGGTTGGTGCTCAACACGGCTGGCGGGATTGCCGCCGCACTTGGCGCAGGTGCACGTATCCGGCGGCGGGGTCGGGCCGGTGGCTGCGGTGCCGAGGGGCCAGCCGCCGGTGTGGGTGATGCGGTAGGCGGGAGCCGGGACCGCGGTGAGGGTGGGCTTCTTGACGACGGGCGGCGCCTCGCCGATCAAGCCGAGCAGGTAGTCCTTGAGGTCGCCCTGCTCGCGCATGACGGCGACGTCTTCGACGTTGGGCTTCATCAGGTGGCCGCCATATCCACGAAGGACGCGTAGTGCAGTTGCGCGGCGACGGTCACCGTTTGGCACGGGCCCCCGCGGTGCTTGTCGACGATCAGGTCGGCCTCGCCGGCGCGCGGCGATTCCTTCTCGTAGGCGTCCTCGCGGTGCAGCAGGATGACGATGTCGGCGTCCTGCTCGATGGAGCCGGACTCACGCAGGTCGGACTTGGTGGGCCGCTTGTCCTGCCGGTGTTCGGGGCCGCGGTTGAGCTGCGCCAGGATGATCACGGTGATGCCGAATTCGCGGGCGAGGAGCTTGATCCCACGGCTGAGCTTGGAGACCTCGTTCTGCCGGTTCTCCGCCTTCGGTGCGGTCATCAACTGGAGGTAGTCGACGATCACCAGGCGCAGCCCGTCGGCGCGGACGTGGTGCCGGACCTTGGCGCGCAATCCGGGCAGGGTGAGGTTGGAGACGTCGTCGATGTACAGCGGCGCCGCGGCGATCTTCTGCCCGGCTTCGGCGGCCCGCACGACGCCGGCATCGTCGACGATGCCCTGCTTGAGGTGATGCAGGGCGACCCGGGCTTGGGCACACAACAGGCCGTTGGTGATCTCGTCTTCGCTCATTTCGAGCGTGTGGAACAGGGTCGGGATGCCGTTGGTGACCGCGGCGGCCCGGGCGAACCCGGCGGCGGCCGTGGTCTTGCCCATGGCGGGACGGGCGCCGATGACGACCATCTGGCCGGGCGCCCATCCTCCACACAGCAGGGCGTCGAGGTCGATGAAGCCGGTCGGGGTGCGGTCCTCCTTGGTGGGCGGAGTGATGCAGCGTTCGAGCGCGGCGCCGATCAACTCGCGGACGTGCTTGGCCTGCCGGGCGGCATCCGGCCGGGCGACCCCGTCGAGCGCGTCCTGAAGCGCGGCCACGTCGAGGTCGGGGTCGAAGGCCGCACTGTTGCCGCGGCCGGTCGCATCGTGGCCGAGGGCGACGATGCGGGCGGCGACGGCCTTCTTGGCGACGCGCTCGGCGTACCAGGCGGCGGCCCCGGGCTGCGCCCAGCTGTACAACTCGGAGAGCTGGTTCTCGTTCATCGGCCGGGCCGGCATGCGACCGTCGGCGTGCCAGGCCTCCAGCTGGCGGGCGATGGGCAGCCAGCGGATCTCGCCGTCCTTGAAGCGGGTGCGGAGTTCCTCGACGGCGAACCACACCCACCGGAACTGCTCGGTGGTGATGTCCGCGGGGTCGAAGCCTTCAGCCGCCAACTCGTCGACGATCTCGGGGCGCTCCATGGCGGACGCGGTGACAACGCGCTCAGCCTCGACGTCGCGCGGCATGCGCGGGCCGAACTCGTCTGCGGGCTCCGCGGCTTCGAGCCACGGGTCGATCTCGGTGGTCACGCGCGTGGCTCCTTGTCAGGGGTGGCGAGCTGCGCGTTCCAGCAGTGCTCGCAGTTCCGGTCACCGGACGGCTGGCCTGCCGCGTGGTCTTCCGCGATGCGCTTCAGCTCGCTGCGCACGGCACGCGAGGTGATGATGCCGTCGGCGATGAAGAAGGAGAGCTTCCAGCTGGCGACGTGCGGGTTGATCTCCTGAGCGATGAGGTGGCGAAGGCGGTCGTCGCGCGGCGGGTAGCTGCTCACGCGGCCTCACCCCGGCGGCGGTCCGGGCCCTCGAACACGACGGGCTGGCACATCTCGATCAGCCGGGAGGTGACTCGGTCGCCGAGCCTGGCGGCGAGTTCGGGCCGCAGCAGGTTGGAGGTGAGCAGCGTCGGCAGGTGGTGCTCGTATCGGTGGTTGATGAGCCGGAAGTTGACCTCTTCGACGAACTCGGTGGGTGTGCGGTCGGCGCCTAGGTCGTCGACGAAGAGGATGCGGGCGTCGCGGTAGCGGCGGAACTCGGTCTCGGAGTCGATGCCGTGACGGGGGCGGAGTGCGCCGTACATGTCGGCGGCGGTGGTCACGACCCAGCGGGCGGCGACGCCGGTGATGGCGAGTTCGCGGATGGCGCCGTAGGCCTGGTGGGTCTTGCCGGCTCCGGTGGGGCCGAGCAGCAGGAGGGAGCGGCCGTGGATGACGGTGGCGAGAGGGTTTCCGCGGGCGCTCTGCTCCGTGCGTGCCTGGGCGACGATCTCCTGGAGCCACGCCTGAATGTCGGGGCTGTCGACCATGGTGTTCCGGAACTTGAACGGAATGATCTTCTCGGCTTCGACGATCGAATAGCGGGCGATGTTCGCGGGGTGGAACGTGTCGACGTCGCCGGAGTTGAGCCAGTCGGCGCTGACGCCGCGGGCGGCGAGCAGCTGCTCAAGGTGGTGTCGCTTCGGGTCGAGCGGCGGAATCCACTGCATGGTCAGTTCCAGTCCTTGTGATAGTCGGAGGAGTCTTCGGGGTTGCGGTACGGGCCGTCGGACTCGGTCGGCGGCGCGGAGTCGAGCGGGTCTTCGTAGCTGCCGTTGTTCAGCCAGGTGGCGGAGTACGGCGTGTAGCGGTTGGCCTTGCCGCCGAGGTGCAGGGCGTAGGCCTTAGCGGCTTTGACGATTAGGTCGGGATCGGCGCCGCGGTCGAGGGCAGCCCGCCACGCGGTCTTGGTCTTCTCTGGCTGCATGGGCTTCGGGTAGAGGAGCCAGAAGTCGCCGAACGCTTTCCAGGCGTAGTCGCGCTCTTCGTCGACTCCTGCCGCGCGATCTGAGCCGCGGGCGCCATAAGAGTCTTTTGGTTCATCTGTTGGTTCATCTTTTTGGTTTGGGTGACGCCCACGTCGCCCCTCCTGCGACGTGGGCGTCACCCCATCAGCGACGCCAGCGTCACCGGTGACGTCCACGTCACCCCTGACGTCCACGTCACCCGTCAAATCGGACGACACATCTTCTGAACTGGGCTTCTTCTTTCCGCCGCGCCGCCGGGATGACGCGAGCGTCACCCGTGACGTCCGCGTCACCTCATCGGCGCCGGCCCGGCCGCCCGGCACGGTCCGTTCGATGGCCAGGTCGTAGACCTCCGGGCGCTTCCCCTCCGGAAGGTGTCTGGCCTTGGACTGGTCGCCGAGGCGGATGAGGCCGAGCTCTCGAAGCTGCTTGAGGTCACGCTGGACGGAGCGCTCGGCTTTGCAGGCATAGGCGGCCAGCCGGGCGACCGACGGGTATGCCCCGCGGCCCTTCCTGTCGGCGTGGCGCGCCAGCCCGCTGAGGGTGGCGACGAGCTGCGCGGGCATCGGTGGAGCGTGTTCGAGTGCCCAGTCCATGGCCTCAGTGCTCACTTCTGGTCTCTTCTCAAGGAGGGGTGTCTCTCTGGGTGTTCAGCTGTTTCGGGACAGCCCTCATGGGGGCGTGGATGTCGACTGGCGCATCCGCACATAGCCAACATACACTTGTACTCGTGAGTGTTGGCTATTTGATCGCAACCAGTTGTGGCCACAGGTCTGTGGGACCATGTGGCCATGCCAGAGGAGGAAGTCGTGACCCGCCTGAAGAAGGCCGCCGCCGCCAAGAAGCGCGCGGAGAAGTCCGCAGACGCCGCGCACAAGGCGTTCGAGACGACCGTCGCCGGCGCCCTGCGCGAGGGCCTGAAGCCCGCACAGGTCGCCACGCTGACGGGCTACAGCTACGAGACGATCCGCCGCATCGCGCGCGCCCACGACGTGGAGCCGCTGCGGGAGCCGACCGTCACCAGCAGGAAGAAAGCCGAGCCGGGAGTCGACTCCCCGGCCTGACCGAGGAGACACCCCTTGCGGATACGCCGCCCCAGCAAGCCGATCGACTACAGCCGACGAACGGCCCTCTACCGACTTTTCGACGCGGAGGGTCGGCTTCTCTATGTCGGAATCGCCTTCGAGCCGCGAGTTCGATGGAGCAACCACGCCAGTGAGAAGGCGTGGTGGCCGCATGTCGCCGAGCGGCGCGTCGAATGGCACGACACCCGCAGCGACGCCGCCGCGGCGGAGATTGCCGCCATCCGCGCCGAGAAGCCGCTGCATAACGTCAGGGACAGCGCAGCGGAAGTGGCCGCTCGCGCCGACCGCGCGGTGGGAGCAAAGGTCGGCCGCATGATCCGCGTACCTGACGAAGTCTGGGCGGCATACGGCGAGCTGTGCGACGAGGAAGGCACGTCGCGCGCCGACGACATCCGTCGGCACGTCCACTCGCGCGTCAACGCCTGGCGCAGGAAGCAGGCCATGCAGCGCCGGCTGAAGCACCTCGACGCCGATCAGGCCGACGACATCCTCTGACCTCACCTCGTCTCCTCCCAGCCCCGCCTCGGCGGGGCTTCGATATGTCTTGGGGTGTGCGTGCGGCTGGTGTGCGGGATGGGTGTCAGGGCCCGGCGCGCAGGCGGGGGTTGGCGGTCATGCGGCGGCCTCGCCTTCGCCTGCCGCGGTCATGGGAATGCCGAGGGCGGTAGCGATGACGTGTTCGGCGAGCAGGCTGGGGACGGCGTTCCCGATCTGTTCCAGCTGCTTCGTCTTGCTCCCCCGCCATGGGTGGTCGGCGGGGAAGGTCTGCAGTAGGGCCGCGTCCTGGACGGAGAGGCGGATGGTGTCCCGCCGCCCCCCGCGGTAGACGGGCAGGTTGTCGGCGTCGACGATGCGTCGGCAGTCGATCCACCGTCCGGCGTCGCGTTCGCCGTAGAGGGTGGCGCGGGCGCCGGAGCCTCCGACGCAGGACGGGTCGGGTCCGCCGGCTGCGGTGCCAACGGCGATGGTGAGTGCGGGCCGGTGGGTCATGCCCCAGCCGATGGCGGCGGCCATGGAGATCCACGGCTTCAGGCCGAAGGCGCCCTGGACTTCGGCTTCGCCGCGGCGGTACCGCTGGTGGGTGGGATCTGGCAGCCGCGCTTCGCTGTCAAGGGTGGCGACGAGGAAGGCGCGTGACCGGGTCTGGGGTACGCCGTACTCCTCGGCGGACAGGCGGCCGGTGGCCACGCTGTAGCCCTCGCCGCGCAGGTGTCCGGCGAACGCTTCCCAGACGGGCAGCACAGTGGGCACCTGCTCCAGCAGGATGGTGCGGTACGGCTGCCCGGCGTCTTTCGCTTCCAGCGCCCACCGCAGCGGCTCTAGGACGAGCCCGGTGCGTTCGTCGGCGAAGCCTTTGAGTTCCTGGGTGATGCTCTGCCGGGTGGCGAGCATCTGCGCCAGGTCAAGGACGGTGTCGAGCGCCTTGCGGCCCCCGCCCTTCCCGCCGACCGAGAATGGCTGGCAGGGCGGGGAGCCGATCGCGGTGGTGGCGTCGGGGAAGTCGGCGGGCCCGTAGTCGCGGACGTCGCCTTCGACCGTGCCCAGCCCGGCCGCGCGCCGGGTTTCGCATGCGGCGTGATCGCGTTCGATACCGGTCACGTCCAGGCCGAGCCGGGTGGCGCCGACGTCCCAGCCACCCGGACCCGCGAACAGGTCTACTGCTGCGCTCACGCCGCCGCCTCCTCGGTCTCGCCGTAGTGGCGGGCGACGAGGGGCTGCCAGTCGATGCCGGTGGCGGCGCCGACGACTGCTGCTGCTGCGCGGGGGCACCAGGCGTTGCCGACCTGCTCAAACTGTTTGGTCCTGGTGCCTTGCCACGGGTAGTCGGCGGGAAACGACTGGAGGACTGCCGCCTCGGGGACGGTGATGCGCACCGTGTCGGGGCTGGCGAACTGCGATTCGCCGTCGCTTGAGCGGTCGCGGTGGCCGGGCGGGGCGATCCGGTTGGTGGCGCACACGGTGGTTGCCGGGCGGGTGTTGACCCACTCGTATTCGTTGCGGGCGTGCCCGAATGGGAGGGTGGCCGCCGGCTCGTCAACTGACCGGACGGTGGCGTTGGTGCGGCTGTTGTGCTTGAGCACCCAGGAGACGTCGTTGCAGCGGTGTCCGAAGAACAGGGTTCCTGCGGGCTCGTCGAGGTCGCGGACGGCGGCGTTCGCCTGGGTGCCGTTGCGGAGCTGCCAGGACCGGGTCTTCTCGGTCAGGGCCCATGACGGGCCGTCGGCGGAGAACTCGTTGCCGCCAGCAGTTTTACGGTCGCCGCGCGTGTTGACGGTCAGGCTGTCGGTCCATCCGAGGGCCTGCGCCATCGACACCCAGGGGCTGAGACAGTCCCCGAACAGATCGTGCGCCGGCGCCTTGTCGTGGGTGGCGTCGGGTGCGGAGACGCGGCGGACGCCGGACGCGATGAGCACGGCGCGTTCCCGGGTCTGCGGCACCCCGTAGTTGGCGGCGTTGAGGACACCGGTCCACACGCTCCAGCCGATGCGGCGGAGTTCCTCGGCGTACACCTTCCACAGCGGGAGGACGCCGGGGACCTGCTCGAAGGCGGCCCATTCCAGGGGTATGCCGTCGCCGGTGTCGCCGTTGATGAGGGCGTGCAGGTAGCGGGCGGGTTCGAGGATGAGGACGGTGACGAACGCGTCGTCGCGGGCCGCGGCCTCCACCCTGTCCTGGGTCCAGGGTGTCTTCCGCTTGGTGTTGGCCGCCTTCTGCTCGGCGAGGGCGGCCGGGTAGATCTGGTCGCGGAGTTCCTGGCGGCAGTCGTCGCCCCGGAACATGCGCTGGATGCCTTCGGCGAGGAGGCCCATGACCTTCAGGCCGAACTGCTTGCCGGCGGCGGAGAACTTGGTGCAGGGCGGGGAGAAGATGGCGCCCCACGTGCGGCCGATGAGCGGCGCGAGGACGAACGCGGACACGTCGAGGCGGACGGTCGTGTGCCCGGCGGCGGCCCGGGTCTTGCAGGCTGCCTCATCCCATTCGAGGCCGACGTCCTGGAGGCCGAGCATGCGGAGGCCTTCCGACCAGCCGCCGGGACCCGCGAAGAGGTCGAGGATGATGCCCTTCTGTTGGGGCGCCCAAGCCGTGTTGAAGCTCATGCGGCCCTCCCGAGGATTGCCCGGTAGCTGTCGCGTATCTGCTGGTCGTCGACGCAGCGCGGGTGTATGCAGCCGGTGATGTCGCAGCCGCCGCGGACTTTCCCGACGGGTTCGCGGGTGTGGGCGAGGCTCCAGGCGATGCGGTGGACGGAGTGGCGCCGACCGCCGTGGCGCACTGACGGGGCTTGTGCCGGGTTGTAGCCGGGCCACAGGAGGTGGCCGTCGATGGTGGGGATGGCGCGCCGCCAGAACAGGTCTTCGGGGCTGGCGGCGGCCTTCATGCCGGGCTTGTGCTGGGGCAGGCCAAGTTCGGCGCGAAGTCGCTTGGCGCGGCGTCGGGCAACGTGCAGTTCGCGTTCGATGGCCTTGTCGCTGTAGCCGGCGCGCAGGAGTTCTTCGATGGCGTTGCGGGTGTTCACGCGGCCTCTCCCAGGTCGGTGTGGGCGAGGGTGCGCCAGACGGTGCGGACGTTGCAGCCGACGGTTTCGGCGATCTGGTAGGCGTCGAGTCCGCCGCGTTGGTGGAGCCGGCGGATGTCGTCGCGGCGGCGTGCGTGGGCGTTGCGGCGGGCGGTGGCTCCGGTGTCGTCGGCGCGCTGGCGGGGTGCTTGTCCGCCCCACATGCCGTGGCGGTGGGGGTGTGAGACTTCGCCTTCGAGTCGTTGGGCGAAGTCGGCGCACTGGCGGGCGACGGGGCAGGCGGCGCAGATCTTTTTGGCGGTGTTGTAGCCGAGGCCGATTCCGTCGACGTGGAAGAGGCCCGGATCGGTTTGTGCGCAGAGCGCGGAGTCCATCCAGTCGTAGCGGCTCACGGCATGTCCTTCCGGGTCTGTTCGATGGCGTCGCGGAGGCGTTGGAGTCCGGCTGGCCCGTATTGGGCGAGGTGGGCGTCGAGGAGCAGCTCGTCGCGGACACCCCACTCGGTGTCCGGCTCGGCCGGCTCGTCGCGCAGGATCCGGTCGACTTGCCGGCTCGCCTTCCGCAGCGCCCACCAGGCGGCTCCGGCGGCCACGGCTGCGGCGGTGAGCCCGATCCAGTGGCCGATCAGCCAGTCCCCGAGCGGCTGGAGGTTGTTGCCGGCGGTGAGCCACGCCCCGTACAGGTCGGGGTTCATGACCGCCCCCGGTTGAGGAGGGCGCCGATACCGCACAAGGCGGCGGTGCATGCGATGGCGGTGACGGCGAGGACGGGCAGCCAGCCGTATGTGGCGAGCTGGTTGAGGTACCAGTTGGCGGGCGCGCTGAGGGTGCCGTTGTGGCTCACGTCCGCCTCCCGGGTTCGGGTTGTGTGCGGCGGACGATGAGCGAGTACACGACGGCGGCGACACCAGCCATGAAGGCGACGCAGGCGAGGAAGACAGCGGCGGTCGCGGAGATCATGCGGCCCTCCCCAGTCGTGCGGCGCGGGTGCCGCGCCAGGTGCGGACTCCGCTGCCGTCGCGGGTGGTGGTGAACGAGGCGGGCTCGATGAGGCCCTCGTCGTGGAGCCGGTGGAGGAGCTGGCCCCACATCGAGCGGGGCTTTGGGGGTTCGGGGAGCTTTTCGGCGACCTTGATATGCCAGGACGCGAACTCTCGGCCGGACTTCGCGGCGGTCACGAATGCCGGGCGGACGCGCTCGGCCCATGTCTCGAAGTCGTCGGCGGGCTCGGGGACGCTGCCGTCGAGGGCGGGCTGCACGGTGGCGGTCATGAGGCGTTCTCCTCGTCGGCGAAGAGGCTGGGTTGGGTGTCGGTGTTGCCGCGCGCTTCCCACTGCCGCCGGTACCGGTCGACTTCGCCCGAGCACTCCTGTCGGGCGTGGAAGACCGCCGAGTTTTCGGGGAGGTCGGGCCGCCACAGGTTGGGGCCGGGGAAGCGGGCCGCGTTCTGGCGGGCGGTGACGTACTCGCCGCAGCCAAGGCAGTGGCCGGGCGGGATGTCCATCAGGGCGTCGTTCCGTGCTGCGATCCGGTCGGCTTCCCGCTCGGCTTGCTCGTGCGTGCAGGGCGGGAGTTCTCCACAGGCGATGCACACCGAGTAGTGCTCGGGCAGTACGTCCCAGGAGTGGCCGCCGGGCGCAATGAGGTGGAGCGGGCTGGCCTTCGGGTCGGCTACGGGTACGAGTCGGATGGCGAAGGGGCGTTCACGCCAGGTGGCGCGCTCGGGCTTGTCGCCGCGCTGCCAGCGTTCCCAGGTGGCGACCTCGTTGGCGAACCGTTCCTCGTAGTGGTCGCCCCACAGGTCTTCGGGTCGTTCGTCGACGGAGAGGACGTGGTAGGGCTGGCGTTCCCAGACGACGATGACGCCCGGCTTGAGTTGGACGTAGTTGGCAAGGATCTGCTTGTCGTCGATTCGTTGGCCTTGGCGGCGTATCGCGGATGACGGTCCGCCGATCCGGTTGATGGAGGTGCGTGGCGGGTGGACGCCGCCGCGCTTTGTGGGCTGGCCCACGTACCAGCGGCTCACCACGCCACCCCCGTGTCCTGCCGGAGTGCAGCGTTGACGGTCTCCTCGTCGGGCGTCCAGAACCCGAGCGCACCCGTGGCGGGTACGGGCTCCGGGAGTGCGGTGACGTCGGTCAGCTCCCAGTGGTAGACGTTCTCCTCGCCCCACGGCCCGCAGCAGCGTCCGTCCTCCGAGTAGTGGCCGCCGGTGATTGTGGCGATGGCGACGATCGCCGAGTACACGTCGAGGTGGTCGCCGTAGACGACGGCGAAGCGGTCCCGCTGGGCTCCGGCGTGGATGAGGATGCGGGCGCCCCAGTGCTTCGACGGGAGTTGCCAGGTGCGGTTCTCGACGCGCTTCGTCTGATGGGCGATCGCGCCTGCCCAGGGCTGGCGGACGGTGAGTGCCTTCATGGTTGTGGTCTCCTGTCTGGTGGCGACCGGCCCTATTTCGGGTAGGGCCGGCCGCTGAACGGGGTGGGTTAAAACGGGGGTTCGCTGTGGAGTGGCGGCGTCCCGGGCTTCAGTTCCTGGGTGCGCTCGTCGATCGCGGCGTAAAGGTCGACACCCGCGCAGGCGAGTTCGCTGGCCATGTGGACGGCGCGCAGCCGGAGTTCGTCGGGCTTCCAGCCCTCGCGGACGCGCATCTCGGCGATCTGGTCGACGAGCACCCGCTGGACCGGTTCCGGAAGCGTGACGGGCTTCTTGTCCCAGCCTTCGCCGTCGCCTCCCGCAGCCCACGGGTCCTCGGCTAGGGCGCTGGCCTCACGTCGGGCGGCGGGTGACTTCCATGCCCAGTCGGTGCGGGCTTCGTAGGTGTCGGTGACGAAGCCGTCGACGATGCCCTTGAGGTCGAGGCCGGACTCGTCGAGTCGCCGGGCGAGGCGCACGATGCGGCGGTGTTCCGCGTCGTCGCCACTGAGGAGGGCGTCCGAGACGTGCTCGGCAAGCAACAGGCGCAGCGTTCCGAACGCGGCCCGGTAGGCGGCCAGTTCGAGAGCTTCGGTCTCGGTGCGGTCGGTGCTCACGCGGCACCCGCCTTCTGGGCCGCGGCGGCACGCAGCTTGGCGGTGAGGTCGCGGATGGCGCCCGCGGCGACGTGGTCGAGGGGAGCGCCGAGCTCCTCGTAGGCGAGGGCGTCGATGTCGTCGGCGATGCCCATCGCGGCTCCGAAGTCCCGGAGTTCGCGGACCGCGGCGGCGTGCTCGTCGTCGGTGTCGACGTCGACGACGTCCGAGGTGTCCGGCTGCGGAGTGGGTGCCGCCGGCGCAGTGAGGGCGGCGACGGACAGCGGAGCCCGCTTGGGCTGGACGACCTCCCCGTGGGTGTAGCCGTCGAGTTCCTCGGCCGCATACGGCATGCCGTGCAGGACGTCCGCGGCAACCAGCCGGCAGATCTCACCGGTGGCACGGTTGATCAGCATCGTCTTCGGCTGCTTCTTCCACTGGTCCTTGCCCAGAAGCCCCAGCCTCTGGGCACGAGGGATGTCCCAGACGACCTCCTGCCAGGCCTCCCCGTCCTTGCGGCGGCCCCGCATCACGCAGTGCGTGTCGTCGGACTCGACCAGTTCGATCTCGTGGCCCTTCGCCTGGAGCAGTCCGCGCATGGCGTGCGCCCGCAGGGCCGGCTGGCCCTGGATGACGTCGATGGACTTGAGGGAGGTCATCGGCTGGATGCCGAGCTCGTGCCCGGCGAGGATGACGGCGGTGACCTCGTCGGGCTTGCCGCGGTAGGCGCCCGCGAGGCTGGTGGTGGCGATGTTCGCGGCGATGTTGGAGATGGCGATGGCGTCGCGGGCCCACGCCTCCAGCTCCGACTCGGTGGGCGGGCTGGCAGAGAGGTGGGCGACGACCGCGGTGGTCTCTTCGTCGCGGGTGGCGATCTCGTTCGAGGTCACTTCAAAAACTCCTCGGCTTGGCGCAGGGTTGCCCAGCTCGGCATTCCGATCTGGGGGATTTCGGTGACGGGCCCGGTCCAGTCGGGCCACTCGTCGTTGGCGCTGCAGTCGCGGTAGATGCGCAGGGCGACTTCGTTGCGCCTGCGACCGATGTCCTGGTCCTGGTCCTTCAGTTCGCGGACCGTGACGAGGTACGGCGCCTTCTTCGACTGGACGACGAAGAGAAACCGGGCGCCCTCGGGTGCGAGCCCAGCGGCCTCGACGCCGTCGAGGTAGAGGGCGCCCTGCTGGTGGTAGCTGTAGGACTCGATGGCCTTGCTGAAGCCGTCCGGGCTGGCGTCGGCTGCGGTCTTCAGGTCGACGACGAGCGTCACGTCGGGGCGCACCATCAGCCAGTCCGGGCGGACGCGGACACGGACGCCGGTCTCGGCGTGAGTCCAGTAGATGGAGCGCTCCGGGACGCCGTTGCCGGGCCTGAACAACGGGCCGGCCTGCGGGTGCTGGCGGATCGCGTCGGCCATCGCCTGCACCTGCTCGCCCTCATGGAAGAGCAGCGGGACGGCGCCAGCGGCGCGGATCTCGTCGCGTTCCTCGCGGGCGGCCTTGGTCCGCCAGTCCTCCCACTCGGTGACGACGATCTCCTCGCCTTCGCCGAGGACGAGCTTGTGCGCGGCATGCCCAAGGTCGAACTCCCGCTTCGGCGGGGCCGGGTGGTCGCGGTCGTATTTGAACTGGGCGGGGCAGCCGGGTGCGAGGAGCGCGCGCAGCCCGGACGAGGAGATCGACGTCGTATCGGCGTGGTAGGCCTCGGCGGACAGGCCGTCGACGATCTGCGGCGCTTCGATGGTGGTGGTCATCGGCGCAGCCCCCGCGCCTGGTTGTCGACGATGCGGGCGGCGCTCTCGCAGCCGGGGACCGTGCGGAG
>Ga0070708_100002498_pt1 | contig 14194 bp, 12 predicted proteins | sample KBSK5503metaG_FD_65469 | JGI IMG/M metagenome (GOLD analysis project Ga0070708, IMG submission 65469) | Corn, switchgrass and miscanthus rhizosphere microbial communities from Kellogg Biological Station, Michigan, USA - KBS K5-50-3 metaG | ecosystem: Host-associated > Plants > Roots >...
ATTCACCACCGAGACGGTCAGCGGAAGATGAAGGGTGAATCGGGTCCCGATGCCTCGTTCGGAATGAATCTCCATCGCGCCGCCGACCTCCTCGAGCGAGCGCTTCACCGCATCCATCCCCACTCCGCGGCCGGAGATGTCGGAGACGTCCCGCGCCGTGGAGACCCCGGGGAGAAAACACAGCGCCAACGCCTCCTTGTCGCTCAGGCGCGCCGCAACATCCTCGCTGAGCAGGCCTTTGGTCACGGCCGACTGTTTCAACCTCTGCGCGTCCATTCCCCGGCCGTTGTCCTCGATCTCCAGGGCCACCCGGTCTCGTTCTCGTCGAACGTTGATCGATACCCTGCCGCTCCCGGTCTTTCCCGCCGCGGCGCGTTCCGCCGCGCTTTCGATGCCATGGTCGATGCAGTTGCGCAGAAGGTGGAGGATCGGCTCGGAGAGATTCTCGAGAATGGTCCGATCGAGCTCGACCTCCGCTCCGGTCACTACGAGCTCCACCTCGCGCTCGCGGCGCCGCGCGATGTCGCGGACGGTGCGCGGCAGCCGGTCGGTGACGGTGGAGAGGGGAGTCATTCGCGCGCTCATCACCTTGTCGTGCAGGTCCTTCACCAGGCCGTGCAGCCGATCCACGCCCTCGTCGAGTTGTGGCCTGGCCGGGAGGGGAAGCGCCTTGCCGATTTCGCGAATTTGCGAAGTGGCGAGGATCAGCTCGCCGACCGTATCGAGAAAGTAGTCGAGCAGCTCGGTCTTGATCCGGACCGTGCTCGGGCTTCCTGAACCGTTGAGCGCGGGCGGAGCGGGGGCGGGCGCCCGCTTTGCCGCCGGCGCCGCCTTTTCCAGCGCGGTCAGAGAGACCAACTCCACTTCGGTGACATTGGTCAGGGCGGTCCGGACCGCGCTCTCGTCCAGACCGGTTTCGAGCTCCAAGAGGATCGCCCCCTCGGGAATCCGGCCCGCGCGCAGCTCTTCCATCGGCGGCTTGAGGTCGAGGATGTTTCCCAGCTTGGAAAGGCGTTTGAGGGCCACGAAAGCGCGCGCCGCCGGCTGCGGACAGGAGGGCGCGATCTGGATCCGGATCGCGAACCGGGCACTGGTGCCGCCGGCCCTGGCGGGCAATGTCGCGGGTCTTGTCCTCGATGGCTCGGCGCCCGCCGGCGCAGTCGCCGCGGGTCGCGATGGGCTTGGCGATTTGCCCTCGGCCGGACTCGCGCCGGAAACCCGTGCCGCCAATGCCGCCTCCAGCGCCGGATCGCCCTCGATCGCCTGACCCTCGGCGGCGGCACGCACCTGCGACAACAATGCGTCGGTGGCGGAGAGCATGAGATCGACCAATTCCCCCGTGAGCCTCGAGGCGTCCTGCCGGATCAGCTGGACGAGATCCTCCAGGTGGTGGGCGAGAGTGGCGGTACGCGCGAAGCCCATCGACGCCGCCATCCCCTTCACCGAGTGCGCGTGGCGAAAGGTCGAGTCGATCGCATCTCGCGACGGCTCCTTTTCGAGCTTGACCAGATCCGCGGCAAGCGATTCCAGATGTTCGGTCGCTTCGGACACGAACAGGCCGAGGTACTTGGAGAGATCGGCGCTCATCGGCAGATTGCTCCGCGCCGAAGCGCAGTTGCGAAATTCCGCTCAGTTCTCGCCGAGCACTTTTCTCACCACCGCGAGGACATCTTCGGCCCGGAATGGCTTGACGATGAAGTCCGAAGCGCCCGCTTCGATCGCCTCCATCACCAGCGATTCCTGCCCCAGAGCCGAGCACATGATCACCACCGCGTGCTCGTCCTGCTTGATGATCTCCCGCGTCGCATCGATGCCGCTCTTGAAGGGCATCACGATATCCATCGTCGTGAGGTCCGGCCGCAGCTCTTTGTGCTTCTCTACCGCCTCCACTCCATTGGACGCCTCTCCCACCACTTCGAAGCCGCCGGAGGCGAAGATGTCCTTGATCATGTTCCGCATGAAGATCGCGTCGTCGACGACAAGGACTTTCTTAGACATGCCGAGAGTGCCTCCAACAGTAAGGGGCTGGACGCGCCAAGAGTATCACTCGCGGCGCGAGCGGGGCTACTGGTCAAGTCCCGGCGAACAAGGAGCTGACCGCCCGGTCGATGCCCTCGGCATCCAACACCGAGACCGGTTTTCCGCTCAGATGTGCGACTCCCAGAACCGATGGAGTGGGATGTGCTGGTCCGGGAACGATTCTCTCGATCGATTCGATTCCCTCCACCTCGGTAACCAGCAATCCCAAGTCCCGTCGACCGCGGTCAAGAAGGATGATTTTCTGGTTCGCCGCCTGGCCCTCCACCGCGAACAGGCCCCGCAGCTCGACCACCGTCACCACTCGACCGCGGAGGTTGATCACCCCCTGCACCGACGGAGGTGCGCGGGGAACCCTGCTCCACTGTGTGGGCGGAACCACCACTTCGCGCACCGCCTCGAGCGGCAGCGCGTAGCGTTCCTGTTCGACACGGAAGATGAGGTGCCGCAACGCTGGTTCCAAACTCTTTCCGGCCGCGGAGGGAATTTTGGCAAAATCGCGAGCGCCGGGCGTACCGACCGCGGCGTTACCCAAGCTTGAATCGCCTCACGACGCTTTGCAGCTCAACGCTCATGCTGGTCAGCTCCTGCGCCGCGGAGGTCATCCTTGAAACCGCCGCGGTCTGTTCTTCAATCACCTGGTGGATCGCCTCGGTGGAACCGGCGTTCTCTTTGGCCACCTGGCTGATCTCGCGGATCGCGGTGACCATCTCCTCCGATCCTTCGAGCTGTTCCCTGGCGCTCTGGGAGATGAGATGGACCTTCTCCACTCCCTTGCGCGCGGTGTCGGTGATCGAACCCATCGATCGAACGATGGTGGTCAGATCCTCTCGCCCTTCCGCGAGCTCGTCGATCCCCTCTTTCATCGCAGAGACCACCGCGGTGGACTGATTGGAGATGTCTCTGGCGAGCCTGCTGATCTGTTCGGCGCTCCGGCCGGCGCTCTCGGCGAGCTTGCGGACTTCGTCGGCCACTACCGCGAACCCTCGCCCGTACTCGCCCGCGCGCGCGGCTTCGATGGTGGCGTTGATCGCCAATAGATTCGTCTGCTGGGCGACCTGGGTGATGACATCCACGATCTTCGAGATCTCCTTCGTCTTCTCGCCGAAGGCGAAGACCTCCTGGCTGGCGCTCTCGATGCCGGAGAAGACCTTCTTCACCTTTTCCCCCGCCAGCCGCGCGGCGTTGGAACCTTCCTCCGCGGCGCCGGACGTCTCCGCTGCCGCGATCGCCGCGTCCTCCGCGGAGAGGGCCGTCTTCTGGATCGAGCTGGCGATTTCCGTGATTACCGCGGACGCGCGGCCGACCAGCTGGGACTGCGAGTCGGCGCCGCTGGCGATCTTCTTCATCGAAGAGCCGACTTCTCCGGTGGAGGCGTTTACGCCTTCGGCGGAGCGTTGGAGATCGTTTGCCGAATCAGCGACCGACTGCGCGGTCCGCTGGATGTGCCCGACGAGCTCGCGGAGGTTCTCCTGCATGTTGCTGATCGCGGTGGAAAGCTCGTCGATCTCATCGCGCCCGAAGCCGGGTTCGAGCGTCACCGGTTTGGAGAGGTCACCGCGAGAGATCTCCAATGCGGAACGGGAAAGAATCCTCACTCGGGTCAGCCGCGCAAGCAGGTAGGGCAACGCGGTGGCAAGCACCAGGGTGATCACCGCGGCGCTCGATGCCTTGATCCACAAGGGCTGGGCGTCGAGCAACTGGAAGGCAACCAACAAAGTGCCTCCGGTGACCAGGTAGCCGGTGAGGATTTTGAGATGCAGCGAGACGTCCATCCCGCCCGGGTGGTCGTCGTTTGAAGCCAACAGGCGACGGACCGGATTGCGGTTGGCGGTCAAAGCTGGCAGTTCAGTGTGAACGGGGCGGCGCAAAATTGGAGACCGGTGAATCTCGTCAGGGGGTGTTGATCTTCTCCGCGAGGATTCTACTCATCAATCGGTCCGAGAGCGCACTCCGGCGAAATGATCGTAGCCCGGAGGTGGAGCAATGGTCGTCCCCTCTGGGGAAATAAACTTAACCTGTGCGCCTGAAGTCACCACTCCCACCTGGCTCACCCGTTCGCCAAACCGCGCACAATGCCGCTCGAAAGCTGCTGCGCCGGCGGGAGGAACTGCGACGAGCAATTCGTAGTCCTCTCCCCCGGTCAACGCCCAGCGCACCGCGCGCTCGGTGGTCCGGGCGCGGCGGCGCAGCTCGGCACCCAGAGGAAGCGAAACCGTGTCGATCCGCGCACCGGCGCGAGAGGCGCGACACAGTTGTGCGAGATCCTGGGCAAAGCCATCCGAAATGTCGATCGCCGCGTGCGCATGGCGAGCGCAGATCTGCCCCAGCCTGATTCGCGGCTCGGGCCGCAGCTGTCGTCGAGCGACTCCCCGGCGGATGCCCTCGCGGAGGAGGGAGAGGCCGAGCCGCGCATCTCCCAGGGTCCCCGAGACATACAAAGCGTCACCCGGTCTTGCTCCGCTTCGCGTCAGGGCCCCGCCGGGTCCAATCTCGCCTATCGCGGTGATGGTGATCGACAGTTCGCGCGCCGCGGAAATATTCCCGCCCACCAGCGAGATCCCTTGTAGCCGGGCAAGCCGGCTCATACCGGCGGCGATCCGGCGAACGCCGTATCGCAGTCGCGGGGGCAGGGCCAACGCGCAAACAAACCCGCGCGGTTTGGCGCCCATTGCGGCCAGGTCGGAGAGATTCACCGCCAAGGCCTTGTGTCCCACGTCCTCGAAAGAAAAGTGCTTCAAGGTGAAGTGGGCATCTTCGATCACCGCATCGGTGGTGATGCACAGGTCCCGCCCCGCAGCGTGGATGACGGCGCAGTCATCGCCCGGTCCGGCGGGAGGTGGTGCAACGTCAAACGCGGCCACGAAGGTCTGAATGAGAGCTAACTCTGGTGAGTCGATCGTCCGCACGGCGCGGGTGCTCTAGAACCGGTTCCGATCAGCGCTTGCTTTCGCAGGTGGCGCAATCTCGACGCTGTGGGGCGCTGGCGGAGTGGTGGGAAGCACGATGGTGAAGCGCGAGCCCCGACCCACCTCGCTTTGCACCGATACGCAACCGCCGTGGCCCTCGACGAAGCTCTTGACGATCGACAGGCCCAGACCCGCCCCGCCGAATTCGCGCGTCGAGCTGCTGTCCACCTGGTAGAAGCTCTGAAAGATGTGGTCGTGGTGCTCGCGCGGGATACCCACCCCGGTGTCTTCGACCGAGATCCGGTATCCGTCGGCCTTCAGCTCGGGTTGACCAGCGATTTCGGTCAGGGCGATGGTGACCTTGCCTCGCTCGGGGGTGAACTTCACCGCATTCGCCAGAAGATTGACCACCGTCTGGCGCAGCTTCTCCCGATCCGCGGTTCCTCTGATCTGGCGCTCCGGCACGCTCAACTGAAGGACGATACCGCGCTTCTGTGCCTGCGGTGCGACGGAGGTGAGCGATGATCGAATGACTTCGGCGATGTCCACCGGCTCGAAGGTGAGGCGGACCTTGCCCGCCTCGATCTGGCTGATATCGAGGATCGACGAGATCAGCTTCAACAGGGCCTCGCTCTTGTCGAGGATCGTCTGCACGTACTCCGACTGCTCGTCGTTGATCGGACCGGCCAGCCCTTGCGAGAGCATTTCGGAGTACCCCATGATCGAGGTCAGGGGAGTGCGCAGCTTATGGCTGACCGTGGCAAGGAAGCTCGACTTGAGACGGTCCAATTCTTTAAGGCGGGCGTTCATCGTCTCCAGCCGACGGTTCTGCTCCTCCAATTCGCGGTTCGTCTCCAGGGTGGCTTCGATGTGCAGCTGTGAGGTCAGATAGGTCTTCTGGCCGGCGGTGACCAGTGTTTCGACCAGCTGCGCGAAGTGGGCCATCACCTTGGCCACCGTACCCTCAGGGGCGCGGCGAATCCTGGCCAGCAACCCTTGCGCATTCGCCGCGTCAAAGCCCCGCCCGATTTCGGTCAAAGAGACGGGGAGCTCGGCGAGATCATCGGGAGTAAAAGGACCGAAGATCACCCGGCCGAGGAGATCACCTTCCCAGCGAATGGGCATCACCAGGTAGCGAAGCCCGGTAAAGCAGGGAACCGCGAACATGCTGCTGGGAATGCCGGGATCCTGTCCCTCGAGGGGGCGGGCGCCCTGGACCGCGTCCAGCGGACCGTCCTTCACCCGCGCCACGGTGGCGGTGCACCGGGCCCGCCCCTCCGGAAATGAAAAGACATAGCTGCAAAAGTCGCCATTCCCGACGCGAAAGTCGGCCAGCTTGGCGCCGGACTCGTCGAACACCTTCACCCCGACCTTGTACAGCTCGACGAATCCCTTCAGCAGATCGGTGAAGGTGGGTAGATCGAGCAGCTCGGTGAGCGAGGTCCGTCGCTGCAGCACGGACTCCCGCTTCGCTGCGCCGTTTCCCACCGAATTGCCCGCCGCGTCGATCACTTTCTTTCCCCGACCGAGCGATTGAACATGCCCGGCGAATCGAGACTCATCTCCTGCTGGAGGTTCGTCCCCACGAGGTCGACGTGCGAGAAGATCTGGGTCAGGAAGGTCCGTTCATCCAGGCCGATATGCTTGGACAGCTGCGACCGGGCGTCCAGCTGGCGGTAAGCGAGCTGAAGAACCGCGAAGAGCGTCTCCAGAACGCCCTCCCCGCGAATGGCTACGGCGCTGATCACCGGCTCTTTTCCCCGGCGCCGCGTCTCCTCTATCTCGGCCTCGCCCTTCGTATCCGGCAAGTCGCGCTTGTTGAATTGGATCACGACTGGAATTTCCTGGGGATCGAGCCCGTTCTCGAGCATGTCCTCGTGCAGATCTTTCCAGTAGGTGTTGTTGTCCTCCGTGGCAGAGCGCTGGCTGTCGGCGATGAACGCGACCGCGTCCGCGCCTTGAAGGACGACCCGGCGCGTGGCGTTGTGGATGATTTGTCCGGGGACGGTGAAGAGCTTGACCTTCACCCGGTAGCCACCTGCCGTACTGAAGAATACCGGCAACAAATCGAAAAAGAGAGTTCGGTCGTCCCGCGTTTCCACAGTGAGCAGTCGGCCGCGGACCTCGGGCTGCAGCTTTTTATGGATCATCTGCAGATTCGTCGTCTTGCCCGAAAGGCCAGGGCCGTAATAGACGACTTTGACCGTCAGCTCGCGCTGCGCTTGGCTCAATTGCAAGTGTGCCTGGCTCCCGGCGAGGCTGTCGTCCGAGCCCGCTGGTGCGAGCTCGATCTTCAATCCTTATACCGCAGCATTGTAGGAGACTCGCCGGGTCGGAGGAAACCTGGGCGGTACATCTGGCCTGTTTTCCTCGATTTTGGGTACGAGAAAGTGGGGGCGGACAAGGCCATGGTACAGCCCTGTTGAAGAGGTTAGGATCGTCCGCGGAAGCGAGAGTCCTAGAACGAGAGGATCTTAGATGACGATGAAGCGGGTTGACCAAGCTCCGGAGAAAGGCGTGCCGCCGGTGCTCGACCTTGCCAAGCTGCCGAACGACTTTACTACCACTCTCAAGTTCTCGCCGATGACCGATGAGGACCTGGCGGCGGTGGCCAGCATTCGCGCCGCGTCCGACCCGTGGAGATCGCGCTCCGAAACCATCGAACAGACGCAGCAGACGGTGAGCAAGCTGCGGCCTTTCGTTCACGTCTCGAAATACCAGAACCACATCATCGGCTATGTCACCGTCGAACGGGACGGCCCGGTCGCCGGCGCAGCCTACATGCGCAACATCGTCGTCAAACCGGAGCTGCGGCAAAAGGGCATCGGAACGATGCTGCTCAACCATGCGATGCAAACTGCCCGGGACCTGCATCGCCGGACGCTCGCGCTTCGTGTCGATCCAGCGAACTCCGCCGCGGTCAGCTTCTATCGCAAAGCCGGATTCACCACCGTGGCCACCGTCGTCTCGAAAAAGTCCGGCAAGCTTCGCCTGTTGATGTCCCGCGAGCTTTAGGCGGACGCTGCTCCGAGCCACTTCTTGAGGGTTTGTCGGTCCGAGATCCGGATCGCCGGCGGCAGGCTACTGAGGAAAAACTGGCCGTACCGCCTGTTGGTGACCCGGCGATCGAGGAGCGCGACGACGCCTCGATCCTGGCGGGAACGGATGAGCCGTCCGAAGCCCTGGCGCAAGGCGATCGCCGCCTGGGGCAGCTGATAGCTGAGAAAGGGGTCCTCCCCCCGCTCGCGTAGCTGGTCGATGCGGGCGGCAACCAGCGGATCGCCTGGCGCGGCGAAGGGCAGCCGATCGATGATCACCAGGGAGAGCGCGTCGCCCGGGACATCCACTCCCTCCCAGAAGCTGTGGGCGGCAAAGAGCACCGATGGCTCCCTCTTGAACTGCTCCAGAAGCGCGCTCTTCGGTCGCTCCCCTTGAATCAAGACCGGGAAGCGAAGCCTTTGCTTGGCCAATTGGTAGGCGGCCTGCATATTGCGCAGCGAAGTGAAGAGGGCGAACGCCCGCGCGCCGTTCAACTCGGCGAGGGAGATGATTTCGGCGGCCGCCTCCTCGATGAAGGAGACGGAGCTCGGCTCCGGCAAGTGCGATGGCAGGTAGAGCGCGGCCTGTCGCCGATAATCGAACGGAGACTCCACCGCGAGCGTCGTGAGGGTCGGCAAATCGGCGACCGTTTTGCCGACCAGGCCCATTCGCCGGGCGAAGTAGTCGAACCGGCCCTGCGCGGTGAGCGTTGCCGAGGTGTAGACCACGGTGTCCACCGTCCGGTAGAGGCGTTGGTGAAGCTCGGAGGCGATGTCGATCGGCGCCGCGCGGAGGAACAGACCGCGTCCGCGTCGTTCCGCCCAGTAGACGCAGTCCGGCGAAGCGGCGGCGCAGATGAACTCCAGCTCCTCGGCGATTTCGTCGGATCGACGCGACAGCGCGGCGATCTCTGCCTCCTCCCAGGACTGGGTCAATGCGCCCAACGCGCGCAGGGATTCCAGCACTCCCGCGACCTCGTCTCGCAGCGGAGAGAGGCTGTCTGGCCCCAGGCGCACGCTCGCCTCGCTGGCCGAGATCCCAAGCCGCGGCGTCGCTGAGCGCAAAAGGACCTCCCCGGCGGTCTGCAGCTTGAGCGCGGCGGCCGAAAGCAAGGGATGGCGATCGTCGGTGGCGGAGAGCGCGCGCTGCGCATCGGTGCTCAGGTCCTGGAGCCGCCAGTTCGAGACCTGGCAGCCAAAGTATTCCGTGGCAACCGATTCAATGGCATGCGCTTCGTCGAACACCACGGCGTCGTACTTGGGCAGGACGCCTTCGCCGGATCTCGCGCGGTGGGTACGGATGGCGAGATCAGCGAAGAAGAGGTGGTGGTTGACGACCAGGACATCCGCCTGGTCGGCGCGGCGGCGCATCCGGGTGACGAAACAGGGCTCATAGAACTGGCACCGCGCACCCAGGCAGGTATCCGAGGTGGTTGAAAGGTCCGCCCAAGCGGCGAAGTCCTCGGGCAGATCCAGCTCGGCGCGGTCCCCCGTCTCCGTCCGCTCGGCCCATTCGCGGATCTTCGGCCACTGCTCCGCCTCGCGGCTGACCCGAAACTCGGGAGAGCCCCGGAAGGTCTCGAGTCGGTGAAGGCAGAGATAGTTGGACCGCCCCTTCAAGTAAGCGGCATCGAAATCGAGCTTCACCTTGTCTTGAAGCAGCGGAATGTCCTTGAAAAAGATCTGTTCCTGGAGCGTTTTCGTCGCTGTCGAGATGACGACCTTGCGACCGGAGAGCGCCGCGGGAACGAGATAGGCGAGCGTCTTCCCGGTCCCGGTGCCTGCTTCCGCCAAGAGATAAGCGCGCTCCTCGAAGCACCGCTCCACTGCTCGCGCCATCTTCAATTGCTCGGGTCGGCTCTCGTATCCGGGCAGCACCGAAGCCAGGGTGCCGCCGGGTCCCAACAATCCGTCGACGATGTGAAAACCGCTCACGAGGCCACGCTGTGAAGTTGGCGGAAAAGAGCGACGAAGGTTACCGCGCAAGCGGCGAGGATGGCGATGAGCAGCGCGTACTTCCAGCGCCCAGCCCCTCCCCCCGCTTCCGCCGAGGTCTCCTGGGTCAGCCCGGTGGAGCTCGCGGTTGCCAGCCGCAGCACCTCATCGCGCCCGCGCGAGGCATACGGGTCCTGGGGCACGTGCGCGAGGCGGATTCGATAGAGACGGCCGACGCTGGCGAGCTCGCCGCGAATCAGGGCCGTCTGGAGCACCCGGTCGTGGGCCTCGACGTCCTCCCATTGGGAGAGCAGGCTTTGAAATTGCTCGGCGACCGACGCGGACGGTTCGACCTCTTCCCGTTTGAAATTCGCGAATACCAGTCCGCATTGAGCGCAGGAGCTTGCGAGCGCCGGGCGGGCCGCGATGCACTTGGGGCAGTGCCCTTCCGGAACCTCGAACGGGTTGGCCCTGGCCGCCTCGGCCAGGGCGCTCGAGATGGAGACCACTGCCGGCTTGCGCCCCGGCTTCCGGGGGTCCGGCGCGACTGGAGCGGGGGCTGCCGCGATCAGCCCTCCGGGGCCGTCCACCGAGGCCGCGCGCGACCGACTTTCCACGCCGCATCGCGAGCAGCGCAGCACGAGAAAGTCTCCCTCCATCCGGAAGGCGGAGAAGGCCGTCAGCCGCTCGCAGGCCCCGCAAAGGAATTTCACGGCAGCGTCACCACGCTCAGGGGAACGGGAATCACGCAAAGCAGCAGACCGACGAAGCAGATCGCACAGGTGAGCTTTCGCCCCGGCGACAAAGGGGCCTGGTAGTCGACGACCGGGGGGTGTCGGAAGCCGATGAATTTCGAGGTAACGATCAACCAAAGAAGCCAGCCGGCGCTGTAGAAGATGCAGAGGCCGAGCATCGAGAGCGCCATCAGCTTGCCGATCATCCGCGCCCGGTCGCCAAACAGCGCATGGGTCAGATGACCCCCGTCCAATTGCCCAATCGGCACCAGGTTGAGCATGGTCACCAGCAAGCCGAACCAACCGGCGATCACCATCGGATGCTCCTGGATGTCCTTGCCGGCGGGTATCGGCCCGATGACCAGGTACCGCAGAGCGCGGATGAGCAGATTATCGCCGAAGATGTAGACCTCCGCCCGTCCACCGCCGATCTCCGGCAGCCGAACCCCGCTCCACTTCGCGATGAGGTACTCGACGCCGCGATGCGCCAGCGACCAGAGCGAGCTTTCGCCGAGGAATCCAGGCGGCTGGACAGGTAGGTCCACGATCTTCGAATGGGCCAAGCCGAACGCGAGCAGGGGGATGGCGACGACAAGCCCCGCCAGCGGCCCGGCCGCGCCGATGTCCACCAGCGCGTTTCGATCCGGGATTCGACCCCGGATCCGGATCACCGCTCCGAGCGTTCCCACGCCCAGCAGTGGCAGCGGGATGAAGTAGGGCAGCGAGGTGTCGACTTTGTGTAACCGGGCCAAGACATAGTGCCCCATCTCGTGCGAGCCCAGAATCAGGACCAGCGAGAGGCTGAAGGTCAGTGATCCGCCTACCGCGGACAGCGTGGTTGCCCCGCCGCCGCTCCACATCACCAGGAACGTTCCAAAGGTCGTTCCCAGGGTCAGGACAAACAGCGTGAGGTTGAGCAGCGGCTTGTCGGCCGGTCGGAACACGGTGGATGGCATGGATTCCTTTTTCTTGGGTATCAGGCGCGTCCGCTGTTTTCAACGCGCAGCGCGGGTTGACCCCAGCCCGGCTGGAGGTCCGCGGCCGAATGCGCACCTATTCGAGCACGCGAGAGAGCACCTCCGCGGTGAGCTTCACCAGCGGGATGACTCGTTGGTAGTTCATCCGCGTCGGACCGATCACTCCGACTGTCCCGAGCATCTGATCCGGCGTCCCATATGGGGTGGCGATCACGCTCACTTCGCCGGCGGAGGAGAATTCGCTCTCCGCGCCGATGAAGATCTGCATCTCTTTCGCGCGCTGGACCCGATCGAGGAGATTGAGCAGCTTGTTCTTCTCGTCCAGAGCGCGAAATAGCGCGCGGATCCGCTCCACGTCCGCAAACTCCGGTGCATCCAGAAACGAGCCGGCGCCCTCGATCAGGACCCGCTCGCCGGATTGGATGTCCGTCGCCGCGAACCCCAGCTTCAGCGCTTTGCCGGCAAGAACGTCGTAGAGCGCCCGATCCTGTTCCATCTCGGCCTGGATCCGGGCGCGCGCCTCGTCGATGGGAGTCTCCTTGAGCAATTCGTTCAGGTAATTCGACGCCCGGACCAACTCCTCCGGCGTGATCGCGAAGTCGATCGACAAGAGCTTGTTCTGCACCTGCCCGTTCTGTCCCACCAGGATGGCGAGGAGCCGATCCCCGCGAAGCTGGACGAACTCGATCCGCCGGAAGTAGAGCGCCGAGTGCCTCGGCATCAGCACCACCCCCGCATGGCGGGTGATGAAGTGCAGCATCTTCGACGCGTCCTGGAAGGTTTCGTCGTTGGTGCCCTGGCGTTTGATTCCGTGCTCGATCAGCTCCCGATCTTGCGGCTCCGGCTCGTTCAGCTTGACCAGGCAGTCGATGTAGAAGCGGTAGCCGATGTCGGTCGGGACCCGCCCCGCCGAGGTGTGGGGCTTTTGGATGTAGCCGAGCTCCTCGAGGTCGGCCATCACGTTGCGCATCGTCGCGGCCGAGACGTCGAACTCCGCCCTCCGCGCGAGCTGCGAGCTGCCGACGGGCCCACCGCTGACGATATACTCCTGGATGATCGCCCGGAGCACTTCGCGCTCTCGTTCACCCAGTTGCTCGGACATCGTTCGCTCTGATTCCGACAATTTCGCGATCGTAGGCAGCTGTCGTTTGAGATTCAACTGGTGATCGCCGGATCGCCCCTTTGGTGAGCGGGTTGTAGCCCAAGTCACCGTACCGACTGCGGAGGCTCGACGCTGCAGGGGAGCAGGTCGCAGCCCTGGACGTAGGTGCCCAGCCTCGGAATCAGCGCCGAACGTGCCCAATTTAAGGGGGTTGCGGATTCGCGCTCGCCGGTGACGACGTCGATGACCAGGGCCCAGGCCGAGTTCGGCCCGCAGGCGACCAGCGCACGGGTGCGATCCGGAAGCCACCAGAGATACTCCGCCTGGCAGGGCGATTCTGCGCGCACCGGCGCCAGGTTGGTGGATCGAAAGACGTGAATCGCGTTTTCGGTGACCACCGACAGAAGGCTCCCGTCGGAGTTGGAGGCGAGCAGCGGGCTCGACCCGGGCGGGACGACGGCGGAAGCGGAGGGCGCTCCCCGCGAGGTGAACGAAGCGAGGCGCCCCGATGCGTCTACCGCGGCGAGCCCCTCGGCCAGGCCCACCAGCGCGAGCGGTGCGAATACGCCCACGGTTCGTGGTTTCCCGGCCGCCTCGGGAGCCATCCAAAGCTCCGGATGGGGTCCACGCGCGGCGGCAAGCCAGAGCGTACCCTCGAAGTCGAAGCTGGCGGCCGTGACCCCTGGCAGAGACAGCAGCGCCCCGGAGGGGGAGCCGCCCCCGTCGGATCGAGAGCTTCGGGTGCAGACCGCGACCGAGTTTGCCCCGAAGGCCGCGACCTTGATCCCGTCGGCGGAGACCGCAAAGCCGGCGCGGGGTTCTCGCAGTTGGGAGATCAGGCACCGGTTGACCGCGCCGAACTGCCGATCCGCCGCGGCCGAATCGACCAGGTAGGGCAGGCTGGTGTTGACCAGATAGATTGCCGTTCCGAGCGTTGCCGCGGCCGCCATCGATACCGCCAGCGCCACCGTCGGGATCGCCCTCCTTCGGCCGCGATTCAAGCGAGGGCGTGCCACTAATCGGTGCTCTCGCAAAATCTAAGACCGAGGCCTTGCACCCCTTCCCTTGGGAGCGACGCCCGTCTACTGTGTGCCCAAAATTTTCGCCAAACGAACGACTCGAGGAGACGCGGAATGACCAAAACGCCGAAGGAAGTGTTTGCGCTCGCAAAAGATCGCGGCGTGACGATGGTGGATTTCAAGTTCATGGATTTCATTGGACTGTGGCAGCACTTCACCGTCCCCCTGCCTGAGTTGAACGAGGGATCGTTCGAGGAGGGCCTCGGCTTCGACGGCTCGTCGATTCGCGGATGGATGGAGATCCACGCGTCCGACATGTTGGTGATGCCTGACCCGACCAGCGCGGTGATGGATCCGTTCATGAAGGAGCCCACGCTCTCGATCATCTGCGATATCGCCGATCCGATCACCAAGGAGCCGTTTTCCCGAGATCCCCGCAACGT